>JAABUQ010001071.1_pt1 | contig 61627 bp, 54 predicted proteins | sample 5560001 | NCBI WGS metagenome assembly JAABUQ01 (sample SAMN10711888, study PRJNA513371) | rock metagenome | isolation source: Antarctica rocks | place: Antarctica: Victoria Land, Finger Mt nord | collected 2015-12-18
AAGGCCCCTGTTAGGGAAGGGCTTCGGATAAGTTAGGAAGGGCTTGACGAAACGCCACCCCTCGCTTTTGTTCTTTATGGCCCTTCCCTAACAGGGGCCTTCCAGGGAGCCAGTGCTGAGGGAGCGACACTGAGGCAGGATGCCGCAAGTGCCAGGAACGAGCGGGAGGGGTTCTGCTCCGGGCGGGCCAAACTACTTGTCCTGAAGCGCGGCGACTCCGGGAAGCTCTTTGCCTTCTAAGAACTCCAAAGAAGCCCCGCCGCCGGTCGAAATGTGGGTCATCTGGTCGGCGAAGCCCAGCTTTTCAACGGCTGCCGCCGAGTCGCCGCCGCCGACAATCGTGGTGGCCGCGCTGTCAGCCATTGCCTGTGCAATGCCTTTTGTGCCGGTCGCAAACTGGTCCACCTCAAAGATGCCTGCCGGGCCGTTCCAAATCACGGTCTTCGCACCGTGTAGCACCGCCGCAATGGCTTTGACCGTCACCGGGCCGGCGTCCACGCCTTCCCAATCCGCCGGGATTTCGGTGACGGGAACGACTTTGGTGTGCAGCGCGGACGGGTCAGCCTCGAACGGGTTGCCGTCCACGACCACGACATCTACCGGCAGCATGATCTTATCGCCGTTTTCGGCCAGCAGGCGCTTAACAAAGTCAACATTGCCGGCGTCTAAAAGGGACTTGCCGATTTCTTTGCCCTGTGCCTTGAAGAACGTGTAGGCCATGCCGCCGACGATAATCAGCGTGTCTACTTTCGGCAGCAAGGCTTCGATGACCGAGATTTTGTCTTTGACTTTCGCGCCGCCGAGAATTGCCACAAAAGGCCGTTCCGGGTTGTCTACATTGGAGCCTAAATAATCCAGCTCGCGCTTCATCAGGTAGCCCGCGACTCCCGGCAGGCGGTGCGCGACCCCTTCAGTAGACGCATGGGCGCGGTGGGCGGTGCCGAACGCATCGTTGACATAGACCTCGGCCAGCGTCGCCAGCTTCCCGGCATAGGCGGGATCGTTTGCTTCTTCTTCGGGGTAGAAGCGCACGTTTTCCAGCAGCAGCACGTCGCCGTCCGCCAGCTTCTGAACCAGTGTTTCCACTTCCGGCCCGACCGAGTCCGGCGCAAGCGGCACGGGTTTCCCTAAAAGCTCGCCGAGACGCGCGGCGACCAGGGCGAGCGAGTACTTCGGCGTCGGCCCGCCTTTCGGGCGTCCGAGATGGGACGCTAAGATGACACGCGCGTTGTGGGCGATCAGATACTCAATCGTCGGCAGCGCGGCCCGGATGCGCCGGTCATCGGTAATCGCCCCGGTCTCATCCTGCGGCACGTTGAAGTCAACCCGGACTAACACGCGCTTCCCCGCCACTTCTACATCTTCGACAGTCTTTTTGTTAAAGCTCATCAGTGAATTCTCCCAGAATAAAATCGCAAATCAAACTCGCAAAACAGCGCTAGTATACCCGCCCCCGTGTTATAATTCTTCCAGGGAGTGCGCTATGAAAATCCGTTTCACCTGCTGTGCCTCGCTGGGTCTTCTCCTTCTTGCGCCGCTGCTGCGGGCCGAGGACGCCGCGCCGCCCCCGAATCCGCCGCTCTTGACACTGGACGCCGCGCTGGCCCAGGCCAAGCCTTCCTCGGCAGACATTACGCTCGCGGTGGAAGCCGCCTCGGTCACGCTGCCGAAAGACGCCGTCCTGCCTGGCGTTCCCCTCACCGGCCCGGAAGTCGGGACGCTGTACGGCCAGAAAGTCCAGACGTTCGGCACCGTGACCGCCATCGCCCCGCCGACCATCACCGTTGTCTACACACCGCCGGAAACTCCCAATCCTTACGACGGAATGCCGCCCGGCCAGGTGATGAAGCTGCTGTCTCAGACGTTTACACCCGCCCAGTGGAAAGCGTTTCTCAGTCCGGCGGGCGTCGGCTATGCGGACATGACCGGCGACACCCAGCCGCCGCTGTTTCAATCGCTCTTTCCGGGCGGACATTTGGAAACCATCGAAGATAATCCCATCGGCGACAACGACCCTCATTCTAGGCGCGATTTCTCCGGCGACGCTTTGACGGCGGCTCATCTGCGCCTCGGCAGCATGACAATGATCGCGCTGCAATCCGCCACTGACCCAAACAGCCACACCTTCGGTGCGGGCTTTTGTCCGGCAAACTCGCCGCCGCGCTTCTTTATGACCAACTCACAGACCCGCGACGTAGACAGGGAATACGGCGCACAGGTCAGCGAAACAATTCCTAATGTGCCTAAAAGCGGGCAGATGGCGTTTGACAGCGCGGCTCTGAAAGCGCCTGTGCCACTGGCAGGCGTTAAAACCGTAGATGACCTCCTGCTGCGGATTGGGCGCGTGACGAAATGCGAGATCTACGCCGACCCGCGCTACGGCTCGCGGCGGGTTACGCTCTCGCCCTTAGCACAGCCGCAATCCGCACCCGCCGCCGATTTATTGCCGGCGCTCGCGCTGTGCGTCGGCGGCACCTATCGCAAAGTCGGCCCGGCGTTTGTGCTGACCGATGACCTTGTCGGCCTCGGCACGAAACACGCGGACTGGAAGGAGTTTGAGGACAAAGCAGAGAAGCTGCTGCCGGACAGCAATCGCTTCTTGGGGGCGACTGTTGATCCTTCCATCTTCCCCTACACGGTGCGCGACATCCCCACGAGCAGCGATCCGCTGGCGTTCTCACCAAAACAGCGTGACAAATACTGGAAAGAGTGGGCGACGAACCCCGGCCACAGCACCTCCGCCATGATGAGCGTCACCGTGCCGTTCAGCCAGCTTAGTCCGGCCCAGCAGGAAGCCGCCGAACTGATGCAGGCAGACAATGAAGAGCAGCATTCTGGGACAATTCTCGGCGGCACGGTCATGGTGCAGACAGAGCCGGAAGTCGAACTTCTGCTGCCGTCGGTTTCCGGCCCCATCGAGATATTTGAGAGCTACGAGGGCCTGCTCCCCTACCCCGCGCTGACTCCCGCCGAACTGACAGCCCAGCGGAAGCACTACGAGATGATAGACCCGGACTTTGCTCCTCCCACTGCACCCATCCCGGACTTCGCTCAAACCCTGCGCCGCTTTACCCGGAAGGCAGCCCGGATCGCGCCGAAGACGGCGAAAGAGACCGCGCAGGATCTGGCCGCGCTCCACGCGCTCGGTTTCAACGAAGCTTGGATTGATATTCGCCCCGGACCGGCGGCGACCGATACGGACACTGTGGCGCGGCTGACTCAGGCCGTCACCGACGGCAAAAAGCTCGGCGTGCGCGTTCTGCCCGACGTGAGCCTCCTGCACTGGCAGGACAGCGCCGACGCAAGCGTCCTTGACTGCGACATCCAGGGCAACACAACGATGCCGCGCCCCGCCCTGCCGTTTTCTCCTGCCGTTTCGCCGTTCGCGCCCGCCACAGCCACGCGCCTCGCCGCGCTTGTTCATGCGCTTGGCGGAGTGCCGGGCATCGGCGGCATGGTGTGGGAGGATGCGCTCAGTCCAGGATACGAAAAGTTTGTGCAGGGCGAGCATGTTTACGGCGGCAACAACGACCCCCTCGGCTACAGCGAGGACGGGCGTCTGGCCTTTCTCCGACTGGCCCATGCCGACCCGGTAGATCTGCTGGACAGCTCCTACAGCGACGCGCGGGCCAAAGTGCAGGTACCGGGCTTTGGGGACGGCTCGGACCGGGAGCAGCATTTGTTCACCGAGTGGGGACACGCGCGGTCGGACGCCGAGCAGCGCCTGCTGCTCAGCCTTGCCGCCGCGCTTCCCGCACCGTTCACCAGCACAGGGTCCCGTTTGCCGCTGATTTTGCCGCCGTCGAATGCGCTTTATGTGTCGGTGCTTGGCTCATGGGACAATCTGCACGCCCCGCCGCCGACCGTCCGGTTTGTGTCCCCAACCGGCCCGGACAGCCGGCCGCTGATAGGAGTCGCCAGCATTGAGCGGATGGGGTCGGCGCTGTCATACCAGCGGCTTCAAGTCTACCTGCCGCAGTCGGCGTCCGCCGTCGCATTCCGAAAAGCAGCCGCCCGCAGCCTGGAAGCCGCCGCCAAACGGGGAGCGGCAAATATCGTGGTGGACTTGACGGCACAGGCGGCTTTGCTACGGGAAGCCGTGCCGGAAAAGCAGGCAAACTGAACCAAAACCGGCACTGGAAATGCCGGTTCCGAACGCTACCCCAGCAGCCGCGTCTTGTCCTTTAAATGCGCTTCCGCTGTCTCGCGGCTGATGACGGCGCCGGCGTATAGGTCCACTAGGGCCTCGTCCATTGTCTTCATTCCAGCCATGTGCGACGCAGACATCGCGAGTTCCAGCAGGTTCGGCGCGGCTTGGCCGTCAGAAATCATCTGGCGAACGCGCGGGTTCAAGATCAGGATTTCATTGGCGGCCACACGGCCCGCCCGGTCGGCGCGAACCAGCAGCCTTTGGGCCATCACGGCTTGAACTGTTCGGGCAACCAAGCGCTGGGCAGCCTCGCGCGGCCCGTCAAACAGTTGAATGAGGCTTTCAACGGCATCGCCCGCCGTGTCGGCGGTCATCTGGGAGAACACCAGAACACCCGCTTCCGCCATTTCCGCCGCCAGCCGCACGACTTCGGGAGACCGCAGCTCGCTGAGGAAGACAACATCCGGATCGGCGTCTTTGAGCGATCGCAGGCCACCTTCCCAGCGTTTCACGTCTTCCCCGACGACGCGCTGCGTGACCAGGCTGAGCTTAGACGGCAGGACATAATTCAGCGGGTATTCCAGTGTATAGATGCGCTCGGAGCGGGTCAGGTTGATGTGGTTCAGCATGGAAAACAAAGTCGTGGTCTTGCCGCTGCCAGTCGGGCCGACAACCAGCACCAGGCCGCGCCGGAGGTGGGTCAGCTTCTCGAAGATGCCCGGCAGGTGCATCTCTTCCAGCGTGGGGATACGCTTCGGCAGGAGCCGAACGGCGGCGGCAAGACGGCCTCGGTCACGGAAGACCTGGCAGTGAAACGTCTGGTCTTCAAAGCGCAAAGTCGCCGAAAAGCCATGGCCTTCCCGTGCGGCAGCCAGCTTGTCTTCCGGCAGGGCTGAAGCCAGCAGAGCAGAAACATCGTCCTCCGTCAACGGCGGCGCAGCCGGGGTGAGAGCGCCATCAATGCGGAAAATCGGCGGGACACCGGCGACAAGATGCAGGTCGGACGCTTTGCGCTCGACTATTTGGGCTAAGAGCGAATTAAGTTCCACGGGTCATTCTCCATTCTTGGGAAGTCTTGGGGAAAGTCTTTGGGGAAGTCTTTGGGGAAGTCTTTGGGGAAGTCTTTCGGCGGGTCGCAGCGGCTTGACGGCGTCCACGGCGTGTCAAGGCGCGGCAGAAGCTGGCGGCGCAGCGCGGCGACTTCCGCGCGTAGCTCTGCCATTTCGGTCCGCAGCAGACGGATTTCGCCGAGCAGCAGGCTTTGATCGTCGGCAGCGATCGCCGTCATCACTTGGGCGCTGATGTCCGGCGTGTCTATCTCCCATGCCGAGGCCATTGCGCGGACAGCGATCAATTCCGCCTGTCGCTGAGTACACGCGGGGCAGGCTGCCAGATGACGCTCAACATCCGCCGCCATCTCTGTCCGCAACTCGCCGTCCAGAAGGGCGGTCAATCGAGATTGCACATTCGCGCAGTTCCTATCTTCGCAGTCTATATCTTCGCAGTTCATACAGGGTCCTTCCATAAATACAGCTTGCGGCGCAGAGTTTCAGTTGCCTGATGCTTGCGGGACGCGACCGTGCCGACGGGGCAGTCCAGGACGCCCGCGATTTCGGCATAGGAAAGCTGTTCGTACTCGGAGAGAAGAAAGACGGCCCGCTGGGCTTCCGGCAAAGACTGCACCGCGAGGCGAACGGCGTCCGCGAGGCTTTGTGCTTCCGCCAGCCGCGCCGGGTCCGGCGCAGTCAAGCCCGCAACGTCGCCCAGCGCTTCCGCCGGACGAGCCGCGCGGGCGTAATCCAAACACACGCTCCGCACCACGCGAAAGAGATACGCTTGCAGGCAGCCGCGCGGCGTATAAGACTCCCGCAGCCGCCAGAGACGCAAAAACGCTTCCTGCACGGCATCCTGAGCCAGCTCAGAGTCGCCGGTCAGCCGGGAGGCAAAACGCACGAGACGCGCCTGATACGTCCGCACCAAGACGCCGAACGCCAGCGTGTCCCCGTCCGCCGCCCGCCGCATCAATGCCTCTTCGTTTATTGGCGTATCTTCCAACTCTTTTAGTCCAGCGGCTTTCGGGCGTCGATCAGCAGCATCGCGGAATGGTTCAGGTGCGGGCGCGGGCAGACCTGCGACTGCACGATCTCGAAACCCGCCGCTGTCACTTCCGCCAGCAGCTCTTCCGGCAAACCAAAGTAGCGCAGCGCGACGCCGTCCCAAATCTGGCAGCGCGTCTCCGGGTCATACCCGCCCAGGCTCTCCTCGGTGAGAAGGTCATCCGCCCACATCGTGTTGATGTGCAAGAGGCCGCCCGGCTTTAGTACACGCCGGGCGGCAGCGTAAAACTTTGGCCGGTCTTCGCCGATAATGCAGTGCAGGCAGTAGCCGTCCAGCGCTATATCAAAGCTTGCATCGGCGTAGCTTGCTAAATCCAGCACACTGCCTACTTGAAAGTCGGCGTTCAGACCACGCTCACGCGCCTTGTCACGCGCCCACGCAATTGCCGCCGGCGCAATGTCCACGCCGGACACCTCGTATCCTCGCCTCGCAAGTTCCAGCGACAAGTCCCCCGCCCCGCAGCCGAGTTCTAGCACCCGCCCGCTCTTTGGATAATAATCAGCAGCCAGTGTCGCGCCTAATTTGGAGCTGTTGTCGGCGACATCATCAGCATTGCCCCAACCGAGTTTTCCCGCCGCGCGGCGCTTTTGATACTGACGGTCGTGCAGCAAGTATCCTGTCTTCATCCCTTGCCTCCTCTCCTGCCGATCCCTTCATAGAGATAAACGCGCCAAAGTGGCATTCGCTTCAACTTATTTTGAGGGCAGGCAATAAAATGAGGGCAGGCAATAAAATAAGGACGCGGCATCCGCCGCGTCCCTTTTATTCCTTCGCGCTCCCGCCCTGCCTAACTGTTCAGCGGCAGGACCATCACGGGCGGCTCGATCACATGGTCTATGCTGATCTCTTCGACGGCGGTGCCGATGGCGAAGAACTCAATGACGTGTGCGCCCCAGGCATGGGTACGTTCGTGAATGTTCGCGCCAACAACGCCTTTCGCACCCAAGTCTTCGGCTTCTTTCTGCATCCGCTCCATCGCCAGCTCCCGGCTGTCATAAAGGGCCTGCGTGTACTGGGTCAGCTCCGTGTTCTGGCTGAAGGTCCGCATGAAATTGCCGAACGACTGCGTGGCGATGTGGTAGACGCAGTTGCCCATGACCATGCCGAGGGGCCGGTAGCCGGACCGGAGCAAAATGTAGAAGTCCTGGCCGGACAGGTCGGACGTGAACGGGCGGCCATGCTTGTTCTTGTAGCGGTGCGGGTCGTTCCGGTGGACAATCGCCGTGCCGATGGCGACAAACTCGGCGATATGATTGCCCCACTCTTTATGGTTGACTTCCAGCCGCACCCCGACAATGCCGTCTGCGCCGAGCTGGTGCGCTTCTTCTTCCATCCGGTCCATTGCCAGCTCCCGCGCGTGGTACATGGCCTGGGTCAAGACGGTCATCTCCTGGTTCTGGGCAAACGCCGCCTGCTGGTAGCCGACATGGTAAATCGAGCTGCCGACGACGAGGCCGACTGGGTCGAAGCCGGCTTCTTTGACAAGAAGCAGCTCGCTGGTGCTGAGGTCGCTGGTGAACAGGCGGTTCCCTTCTCCTTTGCCCCGCATCTCCACCAGCCGCTCCGTCGCCCGCTGCGGCAGGGCGGTAATCGGCGCATCATTTTGTGATTGGTCAATGGCTTGGCTCATGTCGGGTTCCTTGTTTGGTCTTATTCGTTTGGTCTTATTCAATCTTCGCGTCGGAAGCGCCGATCGCGGCGACGGGCGAGATCGTGCCGTCGCGCAGGGAAAGTATCTGCAAAGTCGGCGCGACGCCCGGCGGCGCGTTGGGGCGCAGGCGAATTGCGGTGCCGATAATGGAGACGACGAGGTTGTGATGCTCCCGCTCATACGCCGGGTCCTCGCCTGGACCGGAAAGCCGCACTTCGTCCAACCGACGGGCAATCTGAACCCCGGTGATGCCGGTGGCCCCTCGCTTTCGGGCCTCGGCAGTGAGATGGTTCATCGCCAAAGTCCGCGCTTTGCCTAAAGCCGCGCTCCAGTGTGTCAGCTCTTGGTTGACGTAGGACCGCTCAATCCACTCATCCTGCTGGGTCGTCAGGATAAACCAGGTGCAGTGGCCCCAGACAAGCGCGGCCGGCTCGTAGCCGGCCCGGTGTAGCGCCCACCATTCCTGCCCCGACAAATCGCTTATCCAGGGCGCGGCGGGGGCGGTCCCCAGCCCTTGAACGGCGGTTCCAATCACCTGCACTTCAACGGTCTTATCGGCCCACTCGTGCCGCACCACGGAAAGCCGGACACCGACGACGCCGTGGGCGCCCACCAGCCGCGCTTCCTGGGCCATCCGGGAGACCGCCAGGGCCGTTGCGGCATCATAGGCTTTCGATAGCACATCCACTTCGCAGTCGCCCGACGAGGACGCATACGCCTGGCCGACATGGTACATCGCGCTGCCGGTGACCAGCCCCCGCGCTTTATACCCCTCGCGCCGAAGCAGACCGGCCTCATCCGGGGAGAGATCGCTGGTGAACAAGACGCCTTCGGCGCTGCCGGTGCCGATTTCGCGCAGCCGCTCAGTCGCCTGCGACGGAATGCCGCCCTGCCCCAGCAGCGCGAGGTCCCGGTGCTGGCGCTGCGTTTCCGCCTGCTGGTTCTCGGCGATTTTCTGAGTGAGTTCCGCCCGTTGCCGCTCGGCGTCCGCCTTGGCCGCGTCTTCTTCCGGCGTGTGATGCCCCCACGGCAGGTGAAAGCCGGGCTTGCGGGACGGGGCGAGGGTCGGGGCGGTAGACGCCGACCGGGGCAGCGGCACGGAGGCGGTAAACTGATGCCGCTGATGGTCTGCTCCGACAAAGCTGACGGACACCGGCAGGCTGTCGGGATGGGCCGGCGCATACTCGCAGCCGAGCAGGGCGCGGCGCGGCAGAAAGCCGGGTGTCCCGACCGCGCCGTCCCACGCGCGGCGCAGCAGCGGCTCCGATGTGTGCAGGATCAACGGGTCAGTTTCGGTTTGTCCGCCGAATCGGATATCGGTGCCGACCCCGATAAACACGCGGTCCATCTCGTCTAGGATGCTGTCATGGCTGTGGCTGAGGTGGGCGTGGTGATGCTGCGTCACCAGCGGGATGCCCTGACCCGAAGCGTCGGCTTCAATCTGGCGCAGAAACTGATGGTCCACGCCTTCGCCCGCGCCGACAAAGTGCAGGCGGAACGCATAGGGGTTCTCAGGCGTCACCTGCGGCAAAATCTCTTGCAGGACAAGCTGCCGTGCCTGGGCTTTGTCGGCGAACTCGCCGTCGGTGATGACGATCACATACAGGCCGCGCCTCGTTTTATATTTCTGGATGGCCCCGCGCAAAGCTTCGGTGACATAGGTGCCGCCGCGCGGCCCGTTTTGCAGGATCGCACGCTGGAGAGAGGAGCTGCTGTTAATGTGTCCCGCATAAGAAACGCGGTCATCGTAAAACGCCAAATCATAGCCGACGCCGGCGAGGGCAACGTGATCTAAGATCGCAGAGGCGACATTTAGGACATGGCCTTCCCGAAACGCGTCCTGCATGGACCCGCTGCGGTCCAGCAGCACGACCAGCGACATCTCCGGGTTTGCGACCGCGCCGGCCTCGCGCCGAAAGCGCAGATCAAGCTGAACCATCGGCAGCCCGCGCCCGCTGGGAACGATTTGATACCGCGCCCCGCTCAGAAGCTGGGAGTTCGGATTCGACAGCCCTTTGTCCGAAGACATATACGGGTCTGCGCTTGACTGACCGAAAAGACGCATGAGTAACCCCCTCTCAGCAGCGCCGACGCCTGCTCGCTATCTCATAATTGTACCCGAAAAAGTGCAAACAGAAAAGACGCAGCAGGAGTAGCCCCATTCGTTGTCGTACCACGCGGCCACTTTGACCCTAGAGGGTAGAACATTGGTTACAGCTCTATGTTCATTGCTCTTGCTTCCTCTGGCGTCAGACCCATTGCGAGAGTGACTTCTTGAAGAAACACCTCACTTGCAGAACCGAGCTTTTGCGTATAGGCGGCGAAAATCACGCGGGAGCGCTCTAAAGGAGTAAGATCGCTCCACTCCTGCCAGACAACATAAATATGGTTCGGCGGCGCTTCCTCACGCGGTCTTTCTTCGATAATCAGCGGCTCTGCATTTTGAGGATTTTGCCATTCGGCTTCCAATATCTCCGCAAGGTGCGCCTGCCGGTTTGTTGTCGCAAAATTAACTCGCTGAAGTACAGCCATTGTTAAATCTTTCCCTTGTCGTACAGCTCGACAATCAGCACGGCATCATCAAAGACATCTTCCAGATCTTGCTTAGCGGCATGAGGCTGGATTGCTTTATATCTATCCCCAATAGACCAGTTTGTTCGCAGACGCCCAGCCCTTGTTCGCAGTTCCACTTCATCCTGAACACTCATCGGTGCTGCACTGACCGCAGGCAAAGTACCGACCCCTGTGTGCGTCCGAGGTGGAACGCCGATTCGATGGGCAGAAACAACCGCGTTTGCCCAGAACAGCAGGTTGTGGTAGCCTTCCGGGCTGTCCGTCACGCCGAGAGATTGAGTGTCTACCACAGCAGCCCTCAAGTCAACCGGTGCAATCTGCTGAGTGGCTGCATACCCAATAAAGCGAAAGTAGGCCGACTTCAAGACCATCTCCACAGAGAGCGCCATCAGCGCGACGCCCTGGGCGCGTCCGTCTGCAAGCAGGATTAAGCCAGCGTCTTGATGCTCGCGTGCCGCCCGCTCATACTCTTGCACACATTCGTGCGTGGCGATCAGCGTCCGTAATGCCACGTCCTGCTCCTATTATAATGCCACGTCCTGCTCCTATTATAAGGCTTGCTTGAGGGCGCGGCTTCCGCCGCGCCCCTTGTTCAGCCGAGAACTCTTACAGCCCCTTGTCGCCCAAAAACTTCAGCAGGTCGGCGACGCGGCAGGAGTAGCCCCATTCGTTGTCGTACCACGCCACGACTTTGATGAAGTTGCCGATGCCGATGGTGTCTACCGCGCTGAAGATGGACGAGTGCGGGTTGCCCTTGAGGTCGGTAGAAACACGCTCTTCTTCTGTGTATTCCAGAATGCCCTTCATCGGGCCGTCAGCGTATTCTTTGGCGGCGGCATTGACTTCAGCAATCGTCACATCGCGGCCTAGAATCGCCGTGAAGTCCACGACGGAGACGGTCGGGGTCGGGACGCGAAACGCCATGCCGGTGAACTTGCCTTGCAGCTCCGGGATGACCAGACCGACGGCTTTGGCCGCGCCGGTGGACGACGGGACGATGTTCTGGGCGGCGGCGCGGGCGTCGCGCAGGTCTTTCGCGGCGGTGTCTACTGTGCGCTGGGAGTTCGTGTAGGCGTGAATGGTGGTCAGCAGGCCCTTTTCAATGCCGAACTTGTCGTTTAAAAGCTTCGCGACCGGGGCGAGGCCGTTTGTCGTACACGATGCATTCGAGATGACATGGTGCTTGGCGGGGTCGTACATAGTATCGTTGACGCCCAGCACGATGGTCAAGTCCTCGTTCTTGCCGGGGGCGGAAATCACAACTTTTTTGACGCCATGCTCGCGGTGCGCGACGGCTTTCGTGCCGTCGGTGAAGAAGCCGGTGCTTTCCACGACCACGTCTACGCCTTCGGTGTCCCAGGGGATGTCGGCGGGGTTCTTTTCGGCGAAGACCGTGATCTTCTTGCCGCCGACGACAATGTCATTGCCCTCGGCGACTACATCGCCGCCTTTGTACGGGCCATAGTTGCTGTCGTATTTCAGCAGATGGGCGTTAGTTTTGGCATCGGTGAGGTCGTTCAGTGCGACCACTTCAATCTCGCCGTTCGGGTAGCGCTCCTGGATCGCGCGGTAAGTAATGCGCCCGATGCGGCCAAAGCCGTTGATGCCGACTCGTACTGCCATGATAGTGTTTCTCCTTGCGTATAGGCGTGTTTTCGGTGGAAAGTCACCCTCAGTATGACACGCGCGGCGGCTCCAAGTCAACTTACCCCGTGCGCCATGCTCGTCGGCAGTGCTGTCGGTGCGGAATAATTGTGGTCTGGCTTTTTCAGTTCACTGGTTGGTGATTCTGCTTGGGAGTTGGTGATTCTGCTTGGGAGTTGGTGATTCTGCTTGGGATCGGGATACAGCGGCGATGTAACACACTGCGCTTTGGCCCCTTCCATAACTAGTCCGTATTGTCCTATGTGAGACTGAAATATGAGACTGAAAATTGCGGCTCGGCTTAAAGCTTTTGTTCCTCTTGTCACGGCCACAAAAGTGCTTTCTCCCAGCCTGCGAGGCTTAGAGAATAGCGCAGGCGCATGTGACGCCGTACTGGGTCGCCTTGCCAAAACTCAACATACTCCGGGCGCGCGGCATATACCGCCCATGTCGATGCTATGAGGTCAGGCTGACGCGCTATTCGCTCGTACTGTTCCAGGAGGGCGGCATCCAAATCAGTGGGTGAGGCGAGAACATCACTCTGCCGGGCCACGAGAGCACCCACGCGCGATCCTTGTGGACGGGCAAGAAAATCGGCGGCGTTTACGTCATGGCCTAGAGCAACGGCTGCCCCTCGTATCCGCACCTGCCGTCCTACCTTTGGCCAATAAAATGTCAGCGCCACCTCCGGGTGCCGGGAAAGCTGCATTCCCTTTGGGCTGGCGGCGCTGGTGGCAAAGTGCCAGCCCTGCTCATCCAAATCTTTGAGGATGAGAACACGGGCATCGGGGTTGCCGTTGTCGTCCACTGTCGAGAGCGTCATAGCGTGCGCTTCCTGAACACCCGCCGCGATTGCCTGATCAAGCCAAGCGAGAAATTGTATTTGTGGCGTCGGAGCGCTGGCGGATGTATCAAAATGGGGAAAAGGCCCAGCTAGACTGCTTAATGACCTTAGAAGGCCCCGTGCGTCACCTACAGTCGTTTCTCTCATACATTTTCCCCCAGGCGTTGTAGTGCATGAACAATTCACAGCCGAGTGCTGCCCCCTTTGAAGTCAGCATTAAGGATCAGCTTGAAGTCAGCATTAAGGATCAGCTTGAAGTTAGCATTAAGAATCAGCTTGAAGTTAGCATTAAGAATCAGCGCGGGGCGCTGGAACCCATTTTTTCTGCGTCCTGCCGCTCGGTTGTCACAGAATCATCGCCCTGCAAAATCTTGGTGGACTCTTTGCCATCGAGCGGGACGCCCTGGACCGTCAGGAACGGCGGGGGGGTCGGCTTGGTCAGGCGCGGGAACAACCGGAACAGAATGGCCTGAATGCTGCCGGCAATCGGCACGGAGAGGAGCATCCCGGCAATGCCGAACAGCTCGCCGCCGATGACCAGCGCGAACAGCGCGAGGATGGGATGCAGGCCGACCCCGCCGCCGACGACGCGCGGCGTGACGACGTTGTCGAACACCTGGTTGACCACAATGGTCGCCGCGACCGCAATGCCGCCGAACGCAAGGCCGCTTTGATGATCCCCAGTCGCCGCCGCGAAGGCGACAACAAATGTCACCAAAGCCGTCGTCAGCGAGCCGAGGTAGGGAACGGCATAAAGAATCCCCGCCGCCGCGCCGACCAGCAGCGCGTACTGAGCCAGTGAGTGGTGGAACAAGCTCAGGCCATACAAGAGGCCGATTGTCGTGAGGCCGTACAAAGCGCAGACAATGAGAAGGCCGCGCAGGTAGTCGGAAAAGACCCCGCCGACATCGCTGCCGATATGGCCCATCATGCCGCGCCATTTTTCGGGGGCTAAGTAGAACAGCCGCGCCCGCAGGCGGTCAATGTCTACCAGAAAATAGAACGCGATAATCAGTGTCAGCACAAGCTGGACCACAAAGGTCGCCGAGCCGATGAGAAATGTCCCGATGGAGCCACCGGCTTTTTGGAGAAAGCCCGATGCTTGCCCAGATATCTGGGTCGTAAGCTGGGAAAAGTTCGTCGGCATCTTCACCGGTCCGATTTTTGGGTGGATGGTGAGGAAATGATTGACATTGCTTTGCAGGCCGGAGATATAAGTCGGCCCATTTTGCGCGAGGTTGCCTGCCTGTCCGATCAGAGCGGGGATTGCCAGATACCCGATCCCCACGATCAAAAACAAAAAGACGCCAAAGACAATCCCCGACGATGCCATGCGGCTGAGGCCGCGCTTCATCAGCTTATCGGCCAGCGGGTCCAGCAGAAGCGCCAGCACCAGCCCGACGGCGAAAGGGCCGCTGACCGTCAGAGTCGCCTCGGCAAATCGCCGGACGACCAGCGCCAGGACCACCAGCAGAAGGATGCCGAGCGAAAAGTAAAAGCCGGCCTGCACATACCGGCGCGGCACAGGATTGCGGGAAGCCGAAGGAGGCGAGGTTGTGGGAGGCAGAGTTGTCATGGGGCTATGTTACCCCGGTTCGCCGGTTTTTTCGGAGGCCGTGAGATAATCTTTGAACCGCTCCCGCACAAACCGCGCTTCTTCGGAAACGCTTTGCACCGCAAGCCGCGTTTCGACAACCAGCAGGCTGCACCCGGACACAAGGCTTCCAACCCAGACAAAGCCGGTAACCGCCGCCGCATCCAGAGTAATCCGAAAAATAAAAGGGTGGTCGGAAGAAGCCGCCGTCGCCCCCAGCAAAGAAGTCAAAGCCGCCGCCGCGAATGATCCGAGGGCCAGGTAAAAGAGGCGCAGGGCCTGAAGCAGAATCAGCGAGCGCCGCTCGGTTCGGTTTAAGTGGCGAACGCGCATAATCGTGAGCGGGTCGCCGTTGACGGTCTCTTTTTCCAGCAGCGCCGACAAGGCCCGCGCCCGGTCAATCGCCCGCGCGAACCGGTTGCTCGTGCCAAGCGCCAGCACCGACGACGCATTAGTCAGCACCGCCGGGGCGGCAATCAGCGTGAGGCTTGTAAATGGGTTGTCAGGCAGTAAAGGCATAATCGCGCACGTCTACTTGTACCCCGGATCGGAAAGCCTGTTCTGCTGTTTCCATAACCTGTGCTGCCGCTTCCTCATCAATATATTCTTCGCCGCAGTTAGGACAGACCCGCGCGAGGCCGTGCTTCACAACTAGTGTCATTCCGCCGCGTTCCAGAGTCACAGTTGCCGTCCCCGGTTCAACCTCTGCCTGTTTGCAAATCACGCATCTCATATCCAGCCCGAAAGTACCAATGCCAAAAGTACCAATGCCAAAAGTACCAATGCCAAAAGTACCAATGCCAAAATTGTGCCTCATGCCAGCCTACCGCTCGCCCAGCGTTTCCCAGACTTCTACCTTGCTTTTGACGCGGTGGATGACCGAGTCCGTAAACTCGGTGGTGGTCGAGCCGCCGCCGAGATCAGACGTGCGGATGCCGTCGTGGATGGCCTCAAACGCGGCTTCGTAGATGGCGCGGGAGGCGCGAATGGCGGCAGGGGTCGGGATGTATGTCAGAAGAGACGCGCCCGCCAAAATCATGGCAAGCGGATTGGCGAGATTTTTGCCTTGCAGCGACGGCGCGGTTCCGTGCGGGGCTTCGGTCATGACCACTTTCGGCTCGAACTTCTCGTCAAACGCAATCAGCAGCGACTCGGAGCCGGCGATAGAGCCGTAGAACGCCAGCACCAGATCGCTGAGGCAGTCGCCGTCACGGTTCAAGGCGGGGATGACCAGCGGCTCGGACGCCCGCGCCAGCAGCAGGGCGTAAGTGGCGTCAATAAGCTGCGGCTCGTAGCGGACATCAGGAAACTTCTTCGCGGCAGCGTCCATCTCTTCCTTGAACATGCCTTCGTAAATCGGCGAGACCGTGTACTTCGGGCCGCCGAAGACTTTCGCGCCCATTTTGCGGGCGTGACGGAACGCGAACTCGGCGACCATGCGGCAGACGCCCCGGTCCAAAGTCTCAGTGCGGTACGACTTCTCGCTGTAGCCTTCGCCTTCGCGCCATTCTTTTGCGCCGTAAGCGTCGCCGACGGCCATGCGGACCACCGACATCGGGGCGGACACGCCGCCGACGGGCAGAACGCCCGGCAGACGGCGTCCGGTGCGGACAATCACCGTGCCGTCAATCTCGGAGCGCAGGATGGCGTTTGGCGACCCGACATCGCCTTTGATCTCCGGCGTGATCGTCGCCGCTTTCAGCCCCAGCCCATGCCGCTTCATCGCCTGCGCCGCTTCGTGAACGACCGCGTTTTGGGTAGCCCGCCGGTTTTCAAGCGACAGGTCATAGGTCTCAAACTGAACGTCTACTTTGGTGACGACCGGGTCCAGCACTCGCAGGGCTTCGACAAGCAGCTCCTGCCCGGTTTGATCGCCTTGCATCACGACGATGCTATGTTGTGCCATAAAAATCCTTTCAAGAATCCCTCCCGCTCGTTCCTCACTCCCTCAGCACTGGCTCCCTGGAAGGCCCCTGTTAGGGAAGGGCAAGAGTAGAGAAAAACCTGCTTCTCTTGCTCCTTGTCCTCCCTGACAGGGAGGACCCCTGCGAAGCAAGGAGGTGGGTTCCTACTGGAACAACGCCAGCGATTTGTGCAGTGTCTGTATGATACCCCAAGCAAGCGGCAGGCCGACGACCAGCCAGCGAAAAACTAAAATTGGTGTGCTGTTACCCATCTCTGTTCCCCCGCTTAGTGCGCCGCCTGCTCTTTGAGCGTGTGAAGCTGGTCTTCCGGCGCGTAATGCGCCGAGGCGACGGGCCGGACCAGCAGGTTGCAGATGAAGCCAAGCACGAGCAGGCCGGCCATGATGTGCAGCGGCAGCGTGTACTGCTGGTCGGCTGGAATATGCTGGGCGGTCTGGTATTCACCAAGCTTCGTAAACAGCAGCGGCCCGGCAATGCCCGCCGCCGACCAAGCCGTCAAGAGGCGTCCGTGAATGGCTCCCACTTGCAGGGTGCCGAACAAGTCCCGCAGGTACGCCGGGATTGTCGCGAAGCCACCGCCGTACATGGAGATAATCAGCGCGGCGCTGCCGATGACCAGCCCGATAGAGTCGAGACCGGCGGCAATCGGCACAAAGACGTACAGCAGGAACCCAAGCGTGAAGTAAATGAAGTAGGTCGGCTTGCGTCCAATTTTGTCCGACAGCGATGACCACAAAAAGCGGCCGGCAAGGTTGAACAAGCTCAAAAGCCCGACAAAGCCCGCCGCCGCGCTTTTAGAAACATGCGGGAACAGCGCCTGAATCATCGGCGACGCCGAATACAGCAGGCCGATCCCCGCCGTGACATTGAAGAACAACACCCCCCACAGCAGATAAAACTGCGGCGTCTGGGTGGCTTTCGCTGCCGTAACACCGCGAGCCGTGACCAGTGCATTTTTGCTCTCTGCCGGGACATAGCCGTCCGGCTTCCAGCCGTCGGCGGGAACGCGCACGGTGAAGACGCCGAACATCATGGCGCAGAGATACACTGCGCCCAGAACGAAGAATGTCTGCACGACACCGGTGTCCACGCCTGACGCGAAATGCTTCATGAGCGTGTCTTCCAGCGGGGCGGCGATTAATGCGCCCCCGCCGAAGCCCATAATCGCGAGGCCGGTCGCCATGCCGGGCCGGTCGGGGAACCACTTGATCAGTGTCGAGACCGGCGAAATATAGCCGATGCCGAGACCGATCCCGCCCAGCACGCCGTAGCCCAAGTACACAAGGGGCAAAATATGCAGGCCCAGCCCCAACGCGGCGACAAAGAAGCCGGAGCCGAAGCACAACGCCGATGCCAGCATGGCTTTTCGCGGCCCCGCCGCTTCCATCCAGCGGCCAAACACGGCGGCGCTCAGGCCGAGGCAAACAATCGCAATGCTGAAAATCCAGCCGACCTGCACCTTGTTCCAGTCTCCGGCGACTGGGTGATCTTTCGTGCTGCCCAGAAGCTGCGTCAGAGGCGTGTTAAAAACGCTGAACGCATAGGCTTGACCCACAGACAAATGGATCACGAGGGCCGCCGGCGGGACAAGCCAGCGGTTGAAACCGGGCGGCGCGACGGTACGCTCCCGGTCTAAGAAAGATGGCATGACTTACTGCTTTCTAACAAGTTGGGCTTACTTGCGAAGATTTGTTTGCGGGATTGTACCCGAATTGCGGGCGAAGGGACAAACGACAGAAGGCGAGAAAGTAAACTCCTTTATGCCTTCGGCATTACTTCGTATCTGCTGAAGAGAGTCGTCCTTCGGACGAAAGATTGGGATCGCGCTTACGCTCTTTCGTCCGAAGGACGTGTGGATTGCAGCAGATACGCAGTAATGCCGAAGGCATAGAGAAAGGTACTTACTCGCTCTTTGCTTCCCCACGCTCCCCTACCCCACCCGCTCCAACAATTGCCGTGTGTAGTCTACCGAGCGAGAGACTGCCGAAAAGGGGTCTTCTTCGCCTTCGTACTCAATGTTCAGCCAGCCGTCGAAGCCGGCTTCGCGCAGAGACGCGACGCAGTCCGGCAGGTCTACTTCCCCTTCGCCGATAGCAGTCCCGGCGAACTTCAGGCCCTCGGTGCCGACATAGGCTGCGCCGGCGTAGTTGTCGGGAACCACCCGGAAGTCTTTAAAGTGGACCATCGCCGCACGGGTCGCAAGCGCAGCGACCTCCAGATGCGACGCTTGATGCACCAAAAGAAAGTTTCCAGTGTCGGGGTTTGCTTTCAGGGCCGGGCTGGCGACGGCGTTCAGGATGGTCTGGACCTGCTCGCTGCGGCCTGCAAGCCGCCCGTGGTTTTCAAGCGCCAGCGTCACCCCCTGCGCGTAGGCATAATCACTCGCTTCCTTAAGGCCCGCGATGATCCACAGCAGACACTGCTCGTAAGTAAAATCGGGCGTCAAATCGCCGGCAAAAACGCGGACGACTTTCGCGCCGAACTGGACCGCATAGTCAACGCCGCTGGTGATCTTTTTGACTTCGGCGGCCCGCGCGGCTTCGTCGGCCTGAACAAAGTTGTTGCCGACCGAATACACGCCGACCGGCAGGCCGGTGTCTTGGAGCGCCGCACGGACATCGGGCAGCTCTGTTGCAGGATCGCGCCAGAAGAAGTCAAGCAGCTCGACGCCCTGCACCCCCAGCCGCTTGGCTTCCTGAATAAAGTTTGGGATGTCAAGCCGCCCCTGCCGGTACGCGGCGTAATAGCTGTACATGCTCAGTCCGAGTTTCATGGCTGCCCTATTTCTTTCAGCACGCGGTCGGCGTATAGAAGGCCGCTGATGCTTTTCGCGTCCGCGATCTCGCCGGTCTTGATCTTGTTCAGCGCCTCAGCCAGCGGCATCTGCACAATGTCCAAAAACTCATCTTCGTCGGTATGGCCGGCAGTCGGCGTGAGGTCCAGCGCCAGAAACGTGTGAATGACCTCGGTGGAGTAGCCCGGCGCCATGAACGATTGGAACAGCTTGATCATGCGTCCGGGCGCATAGTTGATTTCTTCGGCAAGCTCGCGCCGCGCACAGGCTTCGACCTCTTCATCGGGGTCGCGGGTTCCCGCCGGGATTTCAAGCAGGCTGCTCCCAGCCGCGCCCCGCCACTGGCGGACCAGGATGACGGTGCCGCCGTCCAGCACCGGCACCATGGCGACCGCGCCGCGATGCTCGACAATCTCACGCTGGCTGGTCTTGCCGTTCGGCAGCAGGACGGTATCGAGCCGCAGGTTGAGAATGCGCCCGTCAAAGAGGCGCTGGCTACTAGTTACTTTTTCTTCGTTGCTTGGCATAGTCTTATCTCCTGAAAGCGCAGGAACCCCTCCCGTTCGTCCCTGGCACTTGCGGCATCCTGCCTCAGTGTCGCTCCCTCAGCACTGGCTCCCTGGAAGGCCCCTGTTAGGGAAGGGCAATTGGGACAAGAGGACGCGGGACGAGTGAGGGCGAACACAAGGTTCGCCCCTACGCGACAATCTTCTCCCTCTCCTGGCCCTTCCCTAACAGGGGGCCTTCCAGGGAGCCAGTGCTGAGGGAGCGACACTGAGGCAGGATGCCGCAAGTGCCAGGGACGAGCGGGAGGGGTTCCTACTCCAATCTCGCCAGTCCCGCCGCCGCCGCCGCGTGAAAAAACAGCGGGTCTTCGGCGGGGCTGCGTCCCATGCTCGTGACTTGAACGCCCGCTTCGGCAAGTAAGTCTAAAGCCGACTGGGTGTTCGGCACGAATTGAACCATGTGGCCCGGCGGCAAGCCCGATGCGTCCGCCCCGACCGGCAGGGGAACCAGGCAGCGGCTGTACGCGAGATCGAGCGTCGTCCGCGTGTGGTGGCTGATGCCCTGATGCCGCGCCCGCTTGTCCGCCGACGACATCCGCACCACAGCAATCGAGTGGCCTTCCAGGGCTTTCACGATGTCTAAATTATGCGCTTGTTCAATCCCGCTGTACCCATATTTTGTCCCGGTGCCGGCATTGCCCGGCCCCTGGCAGACCACGGCGGCGTCGCATCCCAAGATGTGCTTCGCGGCAAGCAGTGCTGAGTGCAGGGTCACGGTCTCGTGGTCCCCGCCGAACGCCTGCCCGCAGGTCAGCGTCGTTTGGAGGAAACCGGCGGCTTTGAGGTCGCGCACCAGCCGGCTGAAGGCCAGCGGGAGGGCGGCGGCGTCGGTCATCACATACGCCACTTTGCGCTTGCCGGTCAAAAACAACCCGGCGGCGGCAGGCGCAATCTGGGAATGAAGCTGGCCGACCAAAACCGGCAGGCCCTCTAAATCGCGCTCCCAGACTTCGGCATACTGCTCTTGCTCTTCCAGCGTCAGCACGGCAATCTGGCAGGGCAGGTAGCGGGCTTTGATGATATGGCCCATTTCAAGCGCGTCCGGCTTCGGCAGGGCACGGGACAGGTTGGCCGAAACAAAGTCAAAACCACCAGTGCCGAGCTTCAGGACCTGGGCCGTCGTGTTCAGCAGCACCTCGTCGCCGATAAATGCCGGGCCGGTCAGGGCCGAGTAATTGACAGCCCGGCGGGTTTCCATTTCAATCCGCACAGTCAGCTCCTGCGCGTCGCCGTCCCAGTCCGTGACCGCCGTGACTTTGCCTGCCGCCTGCGTCTGCATGAAAAGAAAGCCTTTCAAGAAGCCCCCCCGCCCCAATTCTGGGGAGCCGGAGTAAGATTGTGCCGCGGCAAGCAATGGCTTCGCTCCGTATGGCTCCCCAGACTTGGGGCGGGGGGGCCTCTACCTTGCTGCCGCCGTCTCCGCAATGGACACGACAAGCTGGGTGCTTTTGACCATGTCGGAGATCAGCACATACTCGTCGTGGCGGTGAATGTTGGTCATGCCGCAGCCCAGAACCGTCGTCGGAACGCCGTTTGCGTTGAAGATGTTGGCGTCCGCGCCGCCCCCGGTCACCCGCAGCAGCGGCTCCAAACCGATCCGCTCGGCGGCGGCCATGCCGAGGGTCAAGACCTGGTCGTCCATCTTCAGTTCATAGGCGGGGTAAGCATTCTCATTTTTGATGTCCAGCGTGATGCCCGCGGCCTCGGCTTCTTCCTGGAAGCACGCGATCATGTGGTCGCGCTGGCGCTCCATCTTGGCGACATTCCGGGAGCGGGCCTCGCACTTGACATGGCACTCGGCGGGGATGATGTTTGTCGCTGTGCCGCCGTCAATGACCCCGACATTCGCCGTGGTTTCGGCATCAATCCGGCCCAGCTTCATGCGAGCGATGGCGCGGGCGGTGGCGAGAATGGCCGAAACCCCGTCTTCCGGCTGCGCTCCGGCGTGGGCGGGCTTGCCGTGAATCCAGACATCGAAAATGTCCTGGGTCGGGGCGCTGTAGACCAGCGAGCCGACCGGCGGCCCGGCGTCCAAAACGTAGCCGAAGCTCGCTTTGATCCGGCTGGGGTCCATCATTTTCGCGCCCACCAGCCCGATTTCCTCGCAGATGGTGAGAAGAAGCTGAATATCGCCGTGCGGGATATTCTGCTCCGACAAAATCCGCATCCCTTCGAGAATGGGGGCCATGCCGCTGATGTCGTCCGCCCCCAGCACGGTGTTCCCGTCGGTCCTAATTACGTCGCCGTCAATCATGGGTTCGAGGCCCGGCGTCGCTTCCACAGTGTCGAAGTGGGCGGAAAAGAAGATCGTCGGCGCGTTTTGGACAGTCCCCTTCTTGAACGCGATCAAGTTGCCGACATTGCCGCCGACCTTCTCGCCCGCGTCGTCGTACACGCATTCAAAGCCGAGGTCCATAAGTATCTTGTAAGCCACTTCACTCGCGGCTCTTTCGTGCTTCGGCGGCGTGTTGACACGCACCATGTCTAAAAACGTCTGCACCAAGCGCTCTTGGTTGACGGCTACGGGTTCGGCCATAAATCCTTACTCCCTGCTAAAGTGTCTGCGGGAGTCAGTTCGACGCCTCGCGTCAAGTTTCCTGCACAAAAAAGCCCAGCTTCTCTTGCGGGAAGCCGGGCGTTGCCGATGCTGATTGCCGGATTTTTATATTGAGCTGAAGGTCGCCGCGAAGTTAGCGCCGTTGGAGTTCAGTGCGCTTGTTCCTGCAGCTTTACCCGAACCTGCTGTCGTTGTACAGACACCATTGGCGAAAACCTGGTCTTGGCCGCAATTCGTACCGGTATTGGTGAAGCCGGGCGAGACCTGAATTGCCCGCAGGTACTTCACATGGCCGTCACCCAGCAGGAAGTTGGAAGCGTCGGTGTGACGTCCATCCTTGAAATAGGTGGCGTTCATGCGCGGAGGGTTACCCATGCCGACACCTGTGCCAGGGCCGCCGTTGGCCGAAACGGCGGCATTTTTGTTCAGCTCGTAAAGGTCGCCGTCCCCGTTGTCACCGCCGTCCACTTCCTCAGAGCCGTAAGTGCTTTTGGAGCCGGGTTGGTTGTTAGGGTCGTTCAAGTTCGCGGGCCAGTTGTCCGGGTCATCATTGGGATTGTTAAGGTCGCAATACATACCCGTGACTTCCGTAATCATGACCGTTGAGGCCGGCGCTTGGATTGACGGAAGAGCGCTGTACATATAGTTCGAGTCCAGGTTGTCATTCATCGAATAGGAGAGAGGGTAAAAGATAGCCGAGTTGCCGGTCAGGGTTTGCTGAGTGGTTGAGTCATCAGGACACTTGTAAACGCCGGTTGCCTTGACGTAGGGGTAGATGCGGGAAGCCCAGCCTGCAACGGCATAGTATTGCCCTTCGACTCCACCGGGATACTTTTCATCGGCATCCTGGGAGTACTGGATTAGCGCGAGGCCAAGCTGCTTCAAGTTGCTCTGGCACGACGCCCGGCGGGCGTTCTCGCGCACTTTCTGGAAGACGGGAAACAAAATGGCCGCTAGTATGGCGATAATGGCGATAACGACGAGCAATTCGATGAGCGTGAAACCGGCTCTGGTGCGTTTCATGGGGTTCCTTCTTTCTTCGCGGTCAAGTTGGTAAGAGTCTGATTGGAATGAGTGCCGAATGCGGCGGCGACGTTTGGGTTAGAATCTAACTGATCGGTGCGAAGCTGGGCGCACTTTTGGATCAGCTCGGCTTCGGTGTCGGTGAACGGGTTCAGCGGCGTGACGGGCTTTGGATTGCTGTAAAGGCTCCACAGAGACTGCCCGCCGCCAGTCCACATCACTTTGTACGTCCACAGCGACGATGAAATGTGCTGGGCGTCGAGCGTTTGTAAAAGATTTGTCAGCGTCTCCTTTGTCCCGTGCGGCTCCAGGCCGTACTCGCCGATATAGAACGGGACAGTGCGCCGGGCACTTTCCTTCTCGACACTCGCGACATAGTCGCCGACCGCTTTCTGCTGGTCGGCGTCTGTCTTTGCGTTGAAGTCGTAGTAGTGGCTGCTGTAGGCCACGTTCACCCAGCCGCTCGGCGCGGGGAACGGCATCCACTGAATACCGGTATAGCCGTCTTCAATGATGACTAAGTGGCTAGTATCCGCCGCCCGGATGGCCCGGTACAGGCGATCCTGGACGACATACAGCGTGTCCGAGTTTGGGGTGGCGGTCGGCTCGTTAATCGTGTCATATCCAGCCACGGTGGGATTCCCACTGTAGCGGCGGGCGATTTGGGTCCACACTTTCTCCGCCAGCGTGACGTTCGCCGGGTCCTTGAAAAACTGGGTCAGATCGGCCTGGCCCGTATGGCCCTGGTCGCTCTGCCCGCCGGGAGCGCCGTGCATGTCCAAAATTACATAAATGCCGTTTTCCGCGCCCCACTGCACGGCCTGGTCCAGCCAGTGCAGGCCGCCCGGCTCCGTAACGAGGCTTGCCAGAAACGGCAGCCGAACGCAGTTGAAGCCGGCGTCGTGCAGGCGCTTGAAATCCGATTCGTTGATCCAGGCCGACCGGAACGCCGCCTGCACCCGCGCTTTGCCGGCAGGGCCGAAGCGGGTTTCCACCGTGTTCCAGAGCGAGACATGGTCTTTGATCGGCTTAAAGCTCGATCCGGCGGGCGGCGCGGTCACAAATGGCTGCATCCACATCTCTTCCACCAGCCAGCCGCCGAGATTGATGCCCTTCAAAGTCACGACATGGCCGGATGGGTCGGCAAGGGTCGTCCCCTGCGCGTGCAGCAGCGGCAGAGGCGCGGCGGGAACGGCATTCAGTTTTGTTCCGGCAAGCAGCGCTGCCGCCAGAAGGGAAAGTGTTAGTTTAGAAAGCAAATTCGTTTACTCGGTTAAGCGGTGAGCTATCATAGCACACCGCACAAGCGTTGTCAAGACAATTTTTGTTTGACAACGGCTGTTTTTTCGGTTTATAATACTTTCATGCCGACCATCAAAGACATTGCCCGCGCGTGCGACGTTTCCACAGCCACCGTTTCCTATGTCATCAATGGGAAGAACACGCTGCTGCCGGAAACGCGCGAGCGGGTGCTGCGGACCATGCGCGAGATGAACTACCACCCCAGCGCGGTCGCGCGGGGGCTGGCGAAGAAGCGCATGAACACGCTCGGAATTTTGTTCGACAATGTCGGCTCGGAAATCGCGATCTGGCACCCGTATACGTCAGGCATCTTGCAGGGAGTTCTGGCGGCGTCGGCCCAAGCGGGCTACAACGTCACAATTTTCACCGAGCTATGGCAGAACGCCGCCCAGTCCCTGCCGAAGCTGCGGGACCAGCGCACCGACGGCATCCTCATTGTCGCGCCGCCCGCCGACACCGACATCCTGCCGAGCCTGCGCTCCGCCGGGTCCCGCGTCGTCACCATCTCGTCGAACAGCGGCCCGTTTGGGATACCGTCGGTAGACGTTGACAATGCGCTTGGAATCACGCTGGCCGTGCGGCATCTGGTGGAGATGGGACACGCGCGGATCGCCTTTCTCGGCGGCGAGCCGAACATGTACAGCGGGATCATCCGGCAGGAAGCATTTTGCGACGCGCTGGCGGCATCCGAGATTTGCGCTTTGCCAGGGCATATCGCGACGGCGTCTTACGAGAACGCCGAAGTTGCGTACCGGCAGGCGCGGCGCTTGCTGTCCCTGCCGGTCCCGCCGACCGCGCTTGTCGCCGGCAACGACCAAATCGCCATCGCAGCATTGGACGCCGCTCGCGAACTCAGGATTTCCGTCCCGGAGCAGCTTTCGGTCATCGGCTTTGACGACATCCCCGACGCCGCGCGGCTTCCCGCGCCGCTGACAACCGTGCGCCAGCCCTTCGCCGAGATCGGTACGGCGGCCACCCGGCTTCTTTTGCGCCTTTTGTCCGGGGAGTCGGTTCCTGCTGAGACACTGCTTGTCCCCCCAACACTGACCGTGCGGGCCACCACCGCGCCGCCGGGCGTCTAGAGGTTCCCCCCAGCCCCCAACAATGGGGGAGCATGAGAAGAAGTTGCCCCCCCGCCCTTCAGTCCGCTCTGCTCTTGCGAGGACCAATTCTGGGGAGCCGGATTAGGAAGGGAACCGGATAGGAGGGCGCGGCAAGAATAGGAGGGCGCGGCAAGAATAGGAGGGCGCGGCAAGCGGCGCCCCTACGTTCTGTCCCCCTCTTCTCATGCACCCCCATTATTGGGGGCTGGGGGGAACTCCCTGGCTTCGCTTTTCTCGCGCTCTAGAAGCGCCTGTTTGCGCTGTGTCCCCCAGCGGTAACCGCTGAGGCTGCCGTCGCCGCGCACGACCCGGTGACAGGGGACGGCGAGGGCGACCGGATTTGACGCGCAGGCCGAGGCCACTGCCCGCGCCCCGCCGGGGCTGCCGACGGCCTCGGCCACCTGCGTGTACGAGCGGGTTTCGCCGCTTGGGATGGCTTGCAGTTCCCGCCAGACCCGCCGCTGAAAGGCCGTCGCCCGGACATCGAGCGGCAGGTCGAGATGCGGCTGTTCCCCGGCTAAATGCTGCACCAGCATCTGCACCCATTCGGCGAGACCGCTGTTGTCCTGGGTCAGCGTCGCCGATGGGAACTCCTGCGTTAAGGCCGCTTGCAGTTCGGTATCGGTATCGCCGAGTGTCACCGCGCAGACCCCTTTTGCCGTCGCCGCAACCAGCATCCGTCCCAGCGGCGTGTCGGTCAGCGCGTAAGTCACTGCCATATGTTTGCCTCCGCGCTTATACTCAGTCGGGGTCATGCCAAGAGGCGGCTGCGCGTAGAGGCGGCTGGTGGAGCCGTAGCCCGCCTCCACCAGCGCGGACATGACCGGCTCGCCGTTTTGGAGCTGCGCCTTGAAGCACTCGGACCGGCAGGCGGCGGCGTACTCACGCGGCGACACGCCCGCCGTGCGCCGAAAAACGCGCTGAAGATGCGACTGGCTCAGGCCGGCCTGGGCGCTGAGTGTCGCCAGATTCAGCACTTCGTCCAGATGCGTCTCAATGTAGCGGCAGACAGCCTCGACCGTTTCCGCCGGCGCGGCGGTCTCGCGGGGGCGGCACCGGAGGCAGGCGCGGAATCCGGCAGCTTCGGCGGCGTCGGGACCAGCAAAGAATTGGACCTGGCTGCGGCGGGGCCGGCGGGCTGGGCAGGACGGGCGGCAGTAGACCCCGGTCGAGCGGACACCGTAAAAGAACGGCGTGTCCGGCAGGAGAGTGCGGCTTTCGACCGCCTGCCAGCATTTGTCTTCGTCGAGGGTCTGTGTCATAGTCCCATCATAGCATAGGCGCCCGGCCCATTTCACTCCGATTCCTGCGGTCAAACTTTGCCGGCGTAACGGGCGGGTATACTACACCAAAATCACGAGTTCGCAAGGGAGCAGGATTATGGGCATTTTAGATGGCAAACAAGGCATCATTTACGGAGTTCGCAACGAGCGCTCTCTTGGCTGGGGCTGCGCTCAAAGCCTCGCGCGGGAAGGGGCACGGCTCGCGTACAGCGTCATGTCGGAGCGGGAAGAAAAAGATGTCGTCAAGCTGACCGCCGCGCTTGGGGAAGCGTCTACGGCGTTTGTGCAGATTTGCGATTTGACCAAAGAAGACGATATTGACGCGCTTCATGCCCGACTCGGCGCGGAGATGGGCCGGCTGGATTTCGTCATTCACGCCGCCGCGTTCTCGCCCAAAGACGGCATCAGCGGGCGTTTCTTGGACGTATCCCGCGCGTCGTTCCAAACCGCCGTGGAGGCGTCGGTGTTCAGCTTTGTCGCCGCCGCAAAGTCCGCCGAGCCGCTGATGACCAAAGGCGGCAGTTTGCTGACATTGACGTATCTCGGCGCGGAGCGGGTGATCCAAAACTACAACACGATGGGCGCGGCCAAAGCGGCGCTGGAAGCGTCGGTGCGGTATCTGGCAAGCGATCTCGGCCCATCAGGCATCCGGGTCAACGCGATTAGTGCCGGGCCGACCATGACCCTGTCGGCACGCGGCATCGCCGGGTTCTCCGACATGCACAAAGAAGCGCGGGAAATCGCCCCGCTTCGCAAGAACACGACCCCAGAAGAAGTCGGCGACACGGCCCTGTTTCTAGTGTCCGACTGGTCGCGCGGCATGACCGGCGAAGTTCTGCATGTGGACAACGGCCTGCATATTTTGGGGTGAAGACAAGACCATGCGTGCGTAGGAACCATGTCTTAAAAGACACGGCTATTGGGCGCAGACGCCACGAAGTACCGCTTCGCGGGGTTAAGATAAGAATAATTCCCAGTGCCGCGCCTTCCAGGTCTGCCAGTGCAGAAGCGGTACTTCGTGGCGTCTGCGCCGTCTAGCCGTGCGTTTCAACGCATGGTCCTAAACGCTTGACACCGCAAGATAACTCTGTTACCATAGCCGTATGTTAGCACTAACATCTTGGACACGCTTTGGCTGTCTTGCCGCCATTCTGTTTCTTTCTTTCCTTCTGCCGCTTGCAGCAAAGGCCGCGCCGTCGGACTACTTCCGCATCACCGTCATAGACTCTGAGACCGGGCGCGGGGTGCCGCTTGTCGAGCTTCGCACGGTCAACGAAGTGCGCTACTATACCGACAGCAATGGGACTGCGGCGGTCGGCGACCCGGAGCTGATGGGGCAGAATGTTTTCTTCAGAATTAGCAGTCCCGGCTATGGGTATCCAAAAGACGGCTTCGGCTACGCGGGCGCCGCGCTGCCCGTGAAGGCCGGGGGCAGCGCGATTATCAAAGTCAAGCGGGTCAATATCGCGGAGCGGCTGTACCGGATCACCGGCGCGGGCATTTACCGGGACAGCATTTTGACCGGACAGCCGGTGCCGACGCAGAAGCCGCTCTTGAACGGGCAGGTGTTTGGGCAGGATACGGTCATGGCGGCGGCCTATCACGGTAAGTTGGTCTGGTTCTTCGGCGACACCAACAAGCCGTCGTACCCGCTGGGGCAGTTTGCGATTTCCGGGGCGACTTCCCTGCCGGTGGGCTTAGGCGGATTAGACCCAAGCAAGGGCTTAGACCTGACCTACTGGACCGACGCCGGCGGCTTCAGCCGCCCGATGATTCCCATCAAAGACGCGCCGGGGCCGGTCTGGATCGGCGGCCTGTTTACGATGATGGACGGCGGGCAGGAGCGGCTGTTTGCCCACTACGCCGAGATCCACCGCGACAGCACGCCAAGCGACTCCGGACTGGCGGAGTTCAGCGATGCAAAAGCCGTCTTTGAGCCGGTCGGCGCTTATCCGAAAGGCGACCCGCTGCACCCGGAAGGCGACCCGTTCCGCGTGTCGGAAGATGGCAAAGAGTATGTCTATTTTGAGACGCAGCAGATGGGCGCGTTTCCCCTGGTTCGGAATGTGCCGGACCTCGCGCACATTCTCGACTCCAGGACCTACGAAGCGTTTACCTGCCTTGCGCCCGGCGGGCGGTTTCACGGGGTGGACACGCCGCTCGACCGGGATAGCGCCGGGCATCTGCTCTGGGCCTGGAAGGCGAACACGGCGGCGCTCGGCGAGGATGAAGCGGCGCATCTGGTGTCTGCCGGCAAGATGAAGCCGTCGGAAGTCTTGACCCAGCTTCGGGACATTGACACGGATGCGGTCGTCACATCGCACGGCGGCTCGGTCTACTGGAACCCGTACCGGAAGCGCTGGATTTTGATCACGACCCAGGTGTACGGCTCCCCGTCGTTTCTCGGCGAAGTCTGGTTTGCCGAGGCGGATACCCCGGTCGGCCCGTGGCTGTACGCCCGCAGGATCGCGACCCACGACCATTACACATTTTATAACCCAGCCCAGCACCCGTTTTTCGATCAGGACAAGGGCCGGGTCATCTACTTTGAGGGAACGTATGTGGACACTTACTCGGATGTCAAAGACGTGACCCCGCGCTACAATTACAACCAGCTCATGTACCGGCTGTCGCTGGACGACCCGCGTCTGTCGCTGCCGGTTCCGGTGTATGCCCTGGCGGGGCCGGACGGCTACGCGCTGCGGGAGGGGGTGGAAGCAAAGCACGCCTGGCATCAGGTACGGAGCATTCCTTTTTATGCCGTCCCGCCGGACCGCCCCCACGCCGGGCTGGTTCCCATGCCGGCCACTACGCCGCTGTTTTACGCCCTGCCGCCGGCTCCCGCGCCGGGAGAAGCCGTGTCCCCTGCCGTCGTGCCGCTGTATGCCTACCGCGCCCCGCACACAAACGCCTTGTTTTACTCGGTGGAAGCCTCTCTAGCCCAGTTAGACCGGTCCGGCAAGCCGGTTGGCCGGGTCTGGCGCAACCCGTCATCGGTGCTGGCGCTGGACACCGAGGCAAAAACGCTGCCGATGCCTTAAGCCGAAGAAAGGGCGATTGCGGGTAAAATGCCGCCAAAGCAAGGAGAACCCCCGATGGCAGTGCGTTTGTCAGACATTGCGCGTGAGCTGAACTTGTCGGCGATGACCGTGTCACGGGTGCTGAACCGGCCCGAAGGGACCTATATCGCCCCGGAAACCGAGCGGCGGGTCCTGCGGGCGGCGGCGGAAATGGGATACCGACCTAATCGCCATGCCCGCGCCCTGGCAACCGGACGGACGAATGCGGTTGCAGTCTGGGTCAGCCATCTGGAGTCGTCGGTTTACACCCAAATCACGAAATACTGCCGGGAGGAAATCGAGCAGGCGGGGATGCAGGCGACGATTTCTGCGATGGACTGGCATTTTTCCGCCCCCGACAACCCGCGCCGGTTTGAGTGGCCCGTGGACGGGATTCTCGCGATAGACCCGCCGGGGCCGGAACGGCTGGCCGGGCTGCTCGGCGACCGGATTGGGGATGCGGCTCTTTTTGAGGCGACGCCGCGTGTCCAATTAGGATCGGGGCGGGAAGTGGAGTGGGACGGCGATTTTGTGCGGGTTGACCTCGGTGCGGGGGCTGCCGCTGCGGTGGATCACCTTGCCAAAGCGGGCTGCCGCCGGATTGCGTACTCGGTTCCCGCTGGTCTGCATCTGCCGGGGCAGGGCAACTACGATGCGTACAGCGCGGCCATGCACCGGGCGGGATTAGTGCTGGAAACGATTGTTCATGCCCGCTGGGACATGGCCTCGGCTCGCCGGGCTGTCCGGGAGCATATTGTCCGGCACGGCGCTCCGGGCGGCGTGTACTGCCACAACGACGAGCTGGCAATGGCGGCGTTCCGCGCCGTCCGCGATCTAGGGCTGCGCGTCCCGGCGGATGTTCTGCTGATCGGCTGCGAGGGCAGCGAGTTCCTGGAATACTTCGACCCGCCCCTGTCCACAATCTCCATGCCGATCCCGGAGATGTGCCGAACCGCTTGGAGCCTGTTGCAGCGGCGCTTGGAGAGGCCGGACGCCCCGCCGGAACAAATTATCCTGCCGCATCGCTTTTTGGCGCGTGAGTCGTCCGTGCCGCCGGTCAAGTAGCAGGCTCTATCAAAAACTCATTCAAAGACTCATTATGCCAACTCCATTTTCTGTTGTTCCCCTGCCCCAGCGTGTCAGCGTCACCGAAGGCGTGTTCCAGCTCAATGCGGAAACGCAGATCGGCACAGACGAGGCCGCGCTGCCGGAAGCACGGTTTCTGGCGGACAGCCTGCGCGAAGCCGCCGGCTTTGCGCCGCCAATCGGCGAAGAAACGCCGGGCGCGGCGGTTGAGCTACGGCTTGACCCATCAAACGCGCTTGGCGGCGAAGGCTACCGATTATTGGTGACGCCGGAGCGGATCGTGCTTCAGGCGGCGGCGCAGGCGGGGCTGTTCTACGGTGTCCAAACCCTGCGGCAGATGGTCGGGCCGGACGGCACGGTTCCGTGCGCCGAAATCGAAGACGCGCCCCGGTTCGGCTGGCGCGGGGCGATGCTGGATGTGTCGCGGCATTTCCTGCCGAAAGCCTTTGTGCTGCGCTTCATTGATCTGCTGGCCCTGCACAAGATGAACACGCTTCAGCTTCATCTGACTGACGACCAGGGCTGGCGGATTGAAATCAAAAAGTATCCGCGCCTCACCGAAATCGGCGCGGTGCGGAGCGAAACGCTGATCGGACGGGCGCTGCTCGACCCTGTGGACCCGAAGTTCGACCCCAGTACGCAGGAGTTCGACGGCGTCCCCTACGGCGGCTTCTATACGCAGGAAGACGCGCGGGAGATTGTTGCCTATGCCGCCGCGCGTCATGTCACGGTCGTGCCGGAGATCGAGATGCCGGGCCATGCCCAGGCCGCCATTGCGGCGTATCCTGAGTTCGGCTGCACGGATGTTCCTGTCGAGGTCAGCCCGCGCTGGGGCATTCACGAGTGCTTGTACAAGCCGGACGAGCTGGCATTTGCGTTTTTGCAAGACGTTTTAGTGGAAGTCATGGCGCTGTTTCCGTCGCCGTACATCCATATCGGCGGGGACGAAGCGGTCAAAACCCAGTGGCGCGAAAGCCGCGAATGCTTGGAAATCAAGCGGGTGCGGGGCCTTGCGACCGACGAAGAATTGCAAGCGTATTTTGTCGGACGCGTGGACGAGTTCATCACCCAGCAGAGGCGGATATTGGTGGGCTGGGATGAAATCTTAGAAGGCGGCCTGTCGCCGAATGCGGTTGTCATGTCCTGGCGCGGGGAAGAAGGCGGGATTAAAGCGGCGAACGAAGGACATCATGTGGTCATGGCCCCGGAGCAGTTTACCTATTTCAACTCCTACCAGGCTGACGCACGCAGCACGGAGCCGCTGGCATTCCCACAGCTTTTGACCCTGCCGGCAGTCTACGGCTACGATCCCGTGCCGGCGGCGCTGCCGCCGGACAGGGCGCCGCATATGCTGGGAACCCAGTGCCAGTTTTGGACCGAATACATGCCGACGACTGCCCAAGTGGAATATCAAGCGTTCCCGCGCCTGTCGGCATTCGCCGAGGTCGCCTGGACCGAACCCGCCCGCAAAGATTACGCCGACTTTCTGACACGCCTACCTGCGCTGCTGGCCCGCCTCGCCGCTCTCGGCGTCAACTACCGTCCCTTAGAAACCATATGAAATTCAGCCCCTGACCCCCTAGCCCCCAATAATGGGGGGACAGAATGCAGGACGGAGAAAACCAGCGTTCTCCCGCCTTTCTTCTCCGGTTCCCCCGTTATTGGGGGCTAGGGGGTCAGGGGCTTTCTATCCACTCTTTTTACACCGCCATGACATTCACTTCCCCTTCTCGTGCTTCAGTCACGGTTATGCTCGATTACGCCGCGCTCTGCGATTTAGCCGCCGGACGCATCGCGGCTCTGGTCCAGGAAAAGCCAAATGCCGTTCTTGGGCTTGCGACCGGCTCGACCCCGCTCGGCGTTTACGAGCGCCTGGTTCAGCGTTACCAGCGTGGGGAGCTGGATTTCTCGCAAGTCACCTGCTTCAATTTGGACGAGTACTACCCGGTACTGCCGGCGTCTCCCCATTCTTACCACGCCTTCATGCACCAGCACTTGTTCCAGCATATCAACTGCCGGCGCTGGAGTGTTCCCGATGGAAGCGCCGGAACAGCGGAGCAGATCGCGCACAGATGCCGCGACTATGAAGTGAAAATCAAGGACGCGGGCGGAGTTGACCTGCAACTGCTCGGCATTGGGCGCACCGGGCATATTGGTTTCAACGAGCCGGGCAGCCCGCCGGACTCCCGCACGCGCCTGGTGACACTCGACCCGCTGACCCGCGAAGACGCAGCGGCAGGATTCGGCGGCCTTAACCTTGTGCCGCGTCAAGCCGTTTCTCTCGGCCTCGGCACGATTCTAGAAGCGTGGGAGATTGTGGTCCTCGCAAGCGGCCCAGCGAAAGCGGAGATCGTGCGGAGAGCGGTGGAAGAGGAAGCATCGGCGGCGGTTCCGGCGTCCTGGCTGCGCCTCCACCCGAACGTCCGGCTTTATCTTGACCGAAGCGCGGCGTCACGGCTCACAAAATAAATCTTCTTTTCGTCAATTCTTGACATTTCCCCAAACCCGCGCTATAATGCATCTAACCGATTAGAAAGCTATTTTCTCTTGCCATGCCGGCAAAAGCCGCTACAATTAAAGATGTTGCACGGGCCAGCGGGGTTTCCACCGCCACGGTCAGCTACGTTCTGAACAACGGCCCGCGCCGCGTCGTCCCTGCCACCCGCGCCCGCGTCCAGGCGGCGATTGACAGCTTGCAGTACCACCCCAGCACAATGGCGCGGGGCATGGGCCAAAAGCGGCTGGACTGCCTCGGCGTCGTGTTCCCCCAGCCGAACCCCGGCCTAGTCGCCGACTCGTATTTTGGGGCGGTCCTCGACGGCATTATCCAGGCCGCGACCGAGCGCCGTCAGAACGTGACTTTGTATACGGGGCTGGAATGGAATGGGGCCGGCAGCCTGCCTGCCTTTCGGGACCGCCGCGTGGACGGCCTGCTTCTGGTCGCGACCCTGACCGACAGCGGCCTTGTCCCAGCCCTGACCGAAGCCGGCCTGCCGTTTGTGCTGATCAACGGCGCATCGCCCGACCCGCGCGTCTCGCAGGTAGACATTGACAACGCCGAGGCCGCCCGCCAAGTTGTCGCGCATCTTGCGGGGCTAGGCCACCGGCGCATCGCGCTTCTCGGCGGTCAGCCGAACTCGCCGTCCACCGCGCCGCGCCGCGCCGGGTTTCTCACGGCCATGCAGGAGTTCCGCCTGCCCGTTGACCCCGATCTGCTGCTGGAAGGCGCCTACACCCGCGAGTGGGGCCGGGCGGGCATGGCCCGTCTGCTGAGGCTCGGCACGCCGCCGACGGCGGTCTTTGCGGGCGGCGACGGCATTGCTGCCGGGGCGTACACGGCCTGCGCCGACGCGGGTGTTTCCGTGCCGGCTCAGATGAGCATTGTCGGGTTCGACGACGCCCCTTATGCACAGCACCTTACGCCGCCTTTGACCACGGTGCGCCATCCCTTGACGCAGATCGGCGCAACGGCGGCAACGGTGCTGCTCGACCAGCTTGACGCCACCAAAAACGATGCGGCCAAAGATGCGGACAGCGGCTTGTCCGGCATTCAACTCTCTTTGCACGGCGAGCTGATTGTGCGCGGTTCCACGGCGGCTCCGCGCTTCTAATCTTTTCTTTTTCTTCCAGTCCTCTTCCATTCATCGCTGAATGTCCTCACGCACCGCTGCGCGACTCTTGGCAGTCTCTTTTGACTGCATTTTCGGCACGAGGTCTTGTGATGTTTTCCTTTTGCACTCTTTTTGACGATTTCGGCCCCCAAGCCTCTGCTTCTTTGCGGAAGCCGAAGGAGGTGTCTGCCGCCTAGCTTCCAGCCCAGCCGTTCCCGGTAAGACTTTTGCTTTCAAGAAGGACATTTACCCATGCAGCACACCACGCACCGCAGAACGGGCTTTACTCTCATTGAGCTGCTCGTCGTCATCGCCATTATCGCGATTCTCGCCGCGATTTTGTTTCCCGTCTTCCAAAGCGTTCGCGAGAACGCCCGCCAGACAACTTGCATCTCCAACGAGAAGCAGCTTGGCCTCGGCGTCCTGCAATATAACCAGGACAACGAAGAAAAGTACCCGATGATCCAGTACTACGACGACATTAACCAGCCGGTCTCCTGGGAGTCCGCCGTCCTGCCTTACATCAAGAACGGCACGTCTACCACCTACATGGGCCACACCTACGCTTACGGCGTCGGCGGTATTTGGACCTGCCCTGATCTTCCAACCCAGCAGCCCGCCAGCTACGGCATGAACCTGGAGCTTTCCCAGGAAGGCTACGGGACCTATGCCTACAACAATGTTACTCACGGGGTCATCACGACAGTCGGACTATCCCAAGTCCCTTCCCCCGCCGACACCGCGATGATTGTTGAAAAAGGACAAGCCGCGAATGTCCCGATGTCAAATCCTGTTTACTCTTTCGCTTCGCCTTACTTCGATCCGGGAGAAGGCAACTGGACAGACGCTATCGGGCCGATTGTCAATGGTACGCCGACTAAAGCGAGCGACCATTTGGAACTGAAGTACGATGTGGACTCTGGCTTGAACGACACTATGTGGCAGAATTATAACACGACCCCCGGCGACATGCCGCGCTTCCGCCACCATATGAGCAGTGATGTGCTATTTGCTGACGGCCATGTCAAATCTGTTCATCGGGGCCAGATGGACTGGTACAAGAACGTTTATATCCCCGGCGTCTATGAAGCCTTAGACGGCGCAGTCAACTAGGAGAAACGGGATGAAGATCACTTCAATAACTCTCGGCGGCGTCCTGTGCCTTTTGCCGGCCTTGACCGGCTGCGGGTCGAAGCAGGACACCGGCCCTGCCCCACCGGCGGTTCAAGCGCCGCTGACTCCGCAGCAGCAGCAGGTTCAGACCGAACGAGCGCAGGGGGCGGCGGCAGACGCTCAGAAAAGCGCTGCGGCGGCGAAGGCGGCGGGCCATTGAGCCGTCAGGCTCTTCTCTCACTTGGACCCGCTGAAGAACGCTTTTGGCGGGTCTCATTGTTCCCTCATCCTATGAACCATACCCTCTTAAAACTCGCGACTCTTCTCGTGCTGATTACGGCTTTCAGCGTCCACTGTGCCGCCGCGCCGCCCAAGCCTTCCATAAAGCCGAACTCGCTGTGGGTCACGGCGTATTATGCGGTCTGGGTGCAGCAGGCGGGAACATTGACGCCAGCCCAGATTGATTATTCGGCGTTTTCGCATTTGATCCACTTTGCCGTCGTGCCGGCCCCCGACGGCAGCATTGACACGAGCAAAGACAACATCACGCCCGCCGACTCGGCGGCGGTCATTGCCCCAGCCCACAAAGCAGGCCGGAAAGTGCTGCTGTCGGTCGGCGGCTGGCTCACGGCGGCGGCGTTTCGGAGCGCGTACAGCGACGCTCACCGGACTGCGTTTATCGCCAATTTGGTGCAGATGGTGCAGTCGCGCGGCTACGATGGGCTGGATATTGACATGGAGCCGCTGGAAGCGTCCGACGCGCCCGGCTATGCGGCGTTTATCCGGCAGCTTCGAGCGCAGATGACGGCGGCAAGCCCCCATCTGCTCCTGACAGCGGCAACCGCCGCCCAGCCGGAACTCTTTGCGCGTCTGAGCAGTAGCTTTAACCAGATCAACCTGATGACCTATGACCTGGCGGGACCCTGGACCGGCTTCAAGACCTGGCACAACTCGGCGCTCTACGGCGGGCAGACTCCAATGAACCCCGGCCAGCCGTTCCCATCAGCGTCGGGCATGGTGGAGCGTTTCATTGCGGCGGGAGTCCCGCGCCGGAAGCTCGGCATCGGCGCGGCGTTCTACGGCACGGTCTGGACCGGGGCCGACGCGCCCGGCCTGCCGATTTCCGGCGTCACGATGCAGACCGGAGTAACTTACGCGGCGATTATGAACACCTACTACCAGCCGGGCCGCGTCCGCTGGGACAGCGCAGCGCAGGCCCCTTATCTCAGCATTGACGGGCCGGTCAAGCGTTTCGTCTCCTACGACAACGAGATGCTCTGCCGGAAGAAAGTCGCTTATGCGCGGGCGCAGGGCCTCGGCGGGGTCATGGTCTGGGAACTCGGCAGCGGCTACTGCCCGGCCCGCCCGGCGGGGCAGCGCGAGCCGCTCTTGTCGGCAATTAAGCGGGCCTGGCTGGCGTCAAAGTAAGCCATACGCCGGGGTTGTAGAACCCGGCAGGAAATGTCCTGCGGACAGAGATTAGCCTTTCTAGGCTCTTCTTCGTGCGAAGCACGCTCCTTTGCCGGGTTCTACAACCCCGGCACTTCTGGGCCTGTATTCCATCAGAAAGCACCCTCGCGTCATGATCGCTCCCCCGCCTCGACAATCGAACGCAGCCACCGAGGACAAGGTGCGGGCCGGAAGCGCGGTTTCCCCGCGCTCGGTCGTGTTCGGCCTTGTCTGCGCCCTGCTCATCTGCGGCATCACCCCGTATAACGACTATTTAGTCGCGGCAACCTACTTGTCAGGCAACTTCTTCCCCATCGGCGCAGTCGCCGCCATTTTAGTGGTAACGCTTCTCGTCAATCCGCTGCTGATTAAGTTTGGGAAGCGCGAGGCGATTTTCCGGCCCGGCGAGATTATCACGGTCTGGGCGCTGGTCATCACAGCGGCGGGCATTCCGTCGAGCGGGCTGATGCGGTATCTCATCCCGCACCTTGTCGCGCCGCATTATTACGCCACCGAGCAGAATCATTGGGACGGGCTTTTCCTCTCGCATCTGCCCTCGTACTTGTTTGTGACCGACCCGTTTGCCGTCAAGACCTTCTTTGAGGGCTTGCACCGGGGGCAGGCGATCCCGTGGGCGGCTTGGGCTGTGCCGCTGGGGTGCTGGGCATTGTTTGCGGGGTGTCTGTTCCTGACCTTCTTCTGCTTGTCGGGGCTGCTGCGGAAGCCCTGGGTGGAAAACGAGCGGCTGGCGTTTCCGCTGGTCAAGCTGCCGGTGCTGCTTGCGGACTCGCCGGAGCCGGGACGTTTGTTCAACACGCTGCTGCGCTCGCCACTGCTCTGGGTTTCTTTCGGCGCGGTGACGATCCTGCATACGATCAAGGGCGTCCATCAGCTTTATCCGACGGTTCCCGATATTCCGCTGGTCTGGCATTCCACCGACATGCTGCACGGACGGCCCTGGGACGGTGTCGGGGACATTGCGCTGTTTGTGTTCCCGTTAGTCATCGGCTTTTCGTACTTGATGTCAAGCGAAGTCTGCTTGTCGCTGTGGCTGTTTTACCTGCTGTTTAAAGTCCAAATGCTGCTTGGCGTTTTGTACGACTGGAACATGAGCGGCACCGGGGTCGGCTTTTCCATGGGACCGGCGTACACGGTCTACCCGGAAGTCGGCGGGGCGGCCGCGCTGTCGGCCTGGACCCTATGGACCATGCGCGGGCATTTATCGGACGTCTGGCGCAAAGCCGTTCGGAACGCTCCCGATGTTGACGATTCGCGGGAAGCCGTGCCGTACCGGTTTGCCTTGTTCGGTCTCCTCGGCGGGATTGTCGGCTTGTTTTCGTGGATGACTTTGCTCGCCAAAATCCAGCCGGCGATGGCGGGCGGCATTCTGCTTGGCGCATTGGTCGTCTTTCTCATGCTGTCGTGGCTTGTCGCCCAGGCGGGCCTGCTGTTTGTGACCCAGACTTTCGCGACCTCGCAGGTGCTGACCATTCTCGGCGGCTCGGTGCCGTTCGATGCCCGCTCCCTTGTGATGGGATCGCTGACCGAGCATGTCGGCTGGCAGGACTCGCGGGAGTTTATGCTGCCGCCGCTGCTGAACTCACTGAAAGGGGCCACTGAAACGGGCCTTAGCGCCCGGTCATTGACCCGCGCCCTGGCTCTGTGCGTCGCCTGCGTCGTGCCGCTTTCGGGCGCGGTTTCGGTCTGGCTGCCTTATACGCATGGCGGGGCGTCGGCGCTGAACAACTCGTGGATGTACATCTCCGCCCCGCAGCTCTCGTTTCAGTGGTCGGCGTCCCAGCTTGCCGCGCCTCACGCGCCGGACACCGGCGGCCTGCTCCAGATGCTGGCCGGGGCCGCCTTCGTTTTGCTGCTGTTTCTGTGCCGCGCCTACCTACCCGCGTTCGGCCTGCACCCGGCGGGCTTCTTGGTTGCGGCCTCGTATGCGATGTACTGCCTCTGGTTCTCGCTGCTGCTGGGCTGGGCCTTGAAAACGCTGATTGTGCGCTACGGCGGGATGCGCGGCTACAGCCAAGCGATGCCACTCTTTTTGGGCCTTGTGCTGGGCGACTGCGTGAACGCGCTGGCCTGGGTTGCCGTCGGCCTTTTAACCGGCAAAGGCTACCAGCTCATGCCGGGTTAATCCGATGCCCGGTTCAGCGAGATGGGGGTATAATGCTCCTATGGCTGAACTAGGGAACGTGCTGGAACATATTTCCATTCAAGGCTACCGCCGCCTCCTCTCCCTCAATTTAGAGATGCGCCCGCTGGCAGTGCTGATTGGCGCGAATGGCGTCGGCAAAACCTCCCTACTGGAAGTATTCTCTCTGCTTGCCGCCTCGGCAAAAGGCCAATTGGAGTCGAAGATTTCCGAGTATGGCGGCCTGAGCGAAATCCGCACGCGCGACAAGGCGCAAAAGATCGAAATTCGCCTCCATACGAGGCTTCCCAACCAAGATCCACTGGAATATATCTTACAAGTTAAACCACAAGGTTCTTTCTACGAAATCAGTTTGGAAACACTAACGCAAAACGAAGTTTCCAGACTGAACAGTTCGTATTACTCTCCGCACATCAACTCGCATGGAGCAGATATTCAGTACTATGACGCTGAGAGGGGAACCGGCGGGCCGCTAAGACCGAACTGGCAGTACAACCGCTATGAGACTTCCCTTTCACAAGTCCCTAAAATGTTCGCAGAGCCGGAGAGCCTACGTCAAAAGCTGGCGTCCTGCACTTTTTATAGCGCGTTGAATGTTCTTCCCAACAGCCCCGTTCGTCTACCGCAACAGATGCGTCCGGTTTCTTTACCGGGAGCAAATGGGGAAGACCTCGTTGCCTGCCTCTACTATCTTCGTGAGATAGACCCGGATCGGTTTGAAGTCATTGAAGACACACTCAAAACAGCATTTCCTGACTTCGAGAAATTGAGCTTTCCGCCGGTTGCCGCGGGGACGCTGGCAATGACGTGGAAAGACCGCAATTTTTCTCAGCCGTTCTACATGAACCAGCTTTCGGAAGGAACACTTCGGTTCCTTTGGCTGGCGACGCTTCTGCTGAGTAAAGAGTTGACGGCGATTACTCTTATTGACGAGCCGGAAGTCAGCCTGCACCCCCAGCTTCTTAGCCTGCTTGCGGGCTTGATGCGCGAAGCCTCACAGCGCACTCAGCTTATCGTGGCAACCCATGCCGACCGACTTGTCAGCGCTCTCCAGCCGGACGAAATCCTCGTTGCCGATCAGGAAGACGGCGTGACGACGATGACTTGGGGAGATACGCTCGACTTGGAGCGGTGGCTGGTAGATTATACGCTCGATGAGTTATGGAGCATGAACATTTTGGGTGGACGCACATGAGAATCGCCCTCATCGTGGAAGGAAAGACAGAAACCGCATTTTTGCCGGCACTGCGGAGATACCTGACAACCTATCTGCAAGACACAATGCCCACAATTAAAGCGTTTCCCCAAAACGGCAGGGTTCCTAAAGAAGAAAAGCTTAGTCGGCTTGTTGAGAATCTGCTTTCAGGAGCAGCACCTTATGACGCTGTTATTGCGCTGACCGATGTTTACACAAGCAAGAATCCTGCGACACGCGACTTTGCAAATGCAGAAGACGCTAAACAAAAAATGCGGACGTGGGTTGGGAACAATTCTAAGTTCTACCCTCATGCTGCCCAATACGACTTTGAAGCATGGCTTCTCCCCTACTGGAAAACAATCCAAGAAATAGCAAAGCACAACAAGACTGCCCCAAGCGGAAAACCGGAGGATGTCAATCACGATAATTCTCCGGTCTACCGTATCAAAGAAATTTTTGATCTCGGCAAAAGTCGGGAATATAATAAGCCACGCGAGGCCAAAAAAATCCTAGATCAAAACGACTTGGGCATCGCCGTAGGTCAATGTCCAGAACTGAAATCGTTTATCAACACTTTGTTATCGCTTTGTGACCATCCAATCCTCCTATAAGGAAATTCGTCTGTGTCTTTATCCGCTCCGAAACAAGTTTTTGCCCCGATCCTGGCGAATGACCAGATGATCGCTGACCATAAAGTGGTTGTCTGCGAAGCTCCGGCGCTGGCCGCCGCCGCGCGGCCCGGCCATTTCGTGAATGTCCTGACCGCCGAGCGCACTGACCCGCTGCTGCGAAAGCCGTTCTCGATCTACACCGTAGACCGGGAACGCGGGCAGATCAGCCTGCTCTACTCAATTGTCGGGCCGACAACCCAGGGCATGGCCCGGAAACGTCCCGGTGATACGTTAGACCTTGTCGGCCCGCTCGGCGGGCGCATCTTCCGGCCCGATCCCCGCCCCGACGCGCTGCACGTTCTCGTCGGCGGCGGCTACGGCGTCCCCCCGCTTGTCTTTTTGTCCCGCGAGCTGCACCTTGCCGAGACAAAGCCCAATCTCGTTTTCATCGTCGGCGCACGCCGCAAAGACCTGCTGCTGTGCGAGACCGAGCTTCAGGAAGCCGGTATTGACACGCGGGCGGCGACGGAAGACGGCTCGCATGGGACGCCGGGGCGCGTTACGGATGCACTTGGGCCGCTTCTGAGCGAGCATTCGGGCAGGCCCGTCACCGTCTACTGCTGCGGCCCGACCCCGATGATGCGGGCGGTCGGCGATTTATGTCAAAGTTTAGGCGTTCCCTGCCAGCTTTCGGTGGAAGTCGCCATGCCCTGCGGGATCGGCGTCTGCATGGGCTGCGTGCTGGACCTCGCCGACGGTCGCCGTGTCCGCTGCTGCGTGGACGGCCCAGTGTTTGAAGCGTCGGAGGTAGCATGGTAACCACCTCTGTTAAAATCGGCAATTTGACCCTCCGCAATCCTATCGTCACGGGTTCGGGGACATTCGGCTTCGGCCCGGAAATGGCCGGCATCGTAGACCTGAACGCGCTCGGCGCGGTTGTCGTCAAAAGCACGTCGCTGGAGCCGCGCCTCGGCAACCCGACCCCGCGCATTGTCGAGACCGCTTCGGGCATACTCAACGCCATCGGCCTGCAAAACAGCGGCGTGGATAACTTCATTGCCGAGAAACTGCCGTTCCTGCGGCAGTTCGACGTTCCGATTATCGTCAACTTAGTCGGCTACGAAGTCGGCGATTATGTCAGCCTTGCCGAGAAATTGACCGCCGCTGGGGGCGTTCATGGTTTAGAGATCAACATCTCCTGCCCAAACGTAAGTCACGGCTGCGACTTCGCCGCCAATCCCGACCTAACCGCCGAGCTAGTTCGCGAAGTTCGCAAAGTGACCGACCTCACGCTTATCACCAAGCTCTCGCCGAACGTCACCGACCTAGTTCCCATTGCCCGCGCGGCGGTAGATGCCGGCTCCGACGCGCTTTCCCTCATCAACACCCTGCTTGGAACGGCGATTGACATCAAGAAGCGCAAGTTCCGGCTCGCGAACAAGACGGGCGGCCTCAGCGGCCCGGCCATCAAGCCCATTGCCCTCCGCTGCGTCTGGCAAGTCCACCGCGCCCTGCCGAACGTCCCCCTCATCGGCATGGGCGGCATTGTCAGCGTTACCGACGTGATTGAGTTCTTGTTAGCAGGCGCTACCGCCGTCGCCATCGGCACGGCGACGTTCGTCAACCCCACAGCGACAACCGACATGGTCACTGGCTTAGAGCGCTACTTAGAAGAAAACGGCATTGAAGACGTGAACGAGCTGATTGGAGCTGTCAGCTAAGGGAGGAGCCATAATTACAGTTGAGTTTGACCGGGCCAAAATGCGGCGTTACCTTCTGCGCTTTCTTGCAGTTTTCCTTGCAGGTGTCGGCTCGGCGGCTGTAATTACTGTGCTGCTCCTGCCCGGTGGTGCTATGAACGGCGCTATGACAAGCTGGCACGGATGGCTTGCAACGGCGGTGGGGGGTCTTGTCATGGGGCAGTTTACCGTGTTTTTGGAACAGGCATTGGCTCTTAGACGTGGCCTTAGACAAAAGACGCCGGCAGTTGTTATCAGTCATGCCGGGATTACGGACAATGCCTCCCAGTTCGCTTTCGGCCAGCTCACTTGGGACCAGATCGAAACGATGTATCCTGACGAGGTGAAATTGCATCTGATCACAAGCTGGTGGACGAAACTGCCTGTTGTTTTCAGGCAGCGCGGCGTAGCAATTTGGCTGAAGAACGATGCGAACCTATCAAATGTTTGGTATCGCTCCGGCAAGCGCCGCTGGCTGTTTATCCCGGAGATGGTCTTGCCCATGACGGCGAAAGACTTGATGACTCAGCTCAATACGTTTTATGTTGCTGAAGTACGCGGCTACTAATTAAAGGCAGCATGATCTTCTTTGACATTGACGACACGCTTGTGACGCATAGCCGGGCGCAAAACCAAGCAGCGTTGCTGTTTTGGGAGGCGTTTGCAGACAGGCTGCCGCACACGCGGCAGGAGTTCCCGGCGGTTTGGGACGCCGTGATGCAGGCGCATTTTGCGGCCTTCGCAGTGGGGCAGATCACGTTTGAGGAACATCGCCTGCGCCGGATGCGGGAGATCTTTGGTTTTCCTTTGTCAGAGGACGAAGCCGGGCGGCTTTTCACGGTGTATCTGCGGCATTACGAGGAGAACTGGGCTTTGTTTGAGGATGTCCTGCCGTGTCTCGACGCTCTGCGCTCTTACCGGCTCGGCATTATCTCAAACGGCAACGGACGGCAGCAGCGACGTAAATTAGAGCGGCTAGGGATTGCCGGCAGGTTCGGCGTCATTGTCATCTCCGAAGAGGTGGGTGCCTGGAAGCCGGACCCGGCGATCTTCTTGGAAGCGTGCCGCCGGGCCGGTACGGCTCTGAGCGAGTGCGTTTATGTGGGCGACAGCTTGACAACCGATGCTCAGGCAAGCCGAGCGGCGGGGATGCACGGCGTTTGGCTGAACCGGCGTTCTCTGCCCGGCACGGCAGTCTCTATGCTCAGCAATTTAGAAGAGCTGACAGACTTCATCAAGACGAACAGAGAACGAAGATGATACGGCTGCCGAGATTGTCCTGTTTAGCGGTTCCCGCCGCGCCTCTTCTGCCGCTGGAAGCCGCCCGCGCCGACGGGCAGCCGAAACCTCCTACTTCTCCACCCCATACCACAGCGTTTGGTACTGCGGCCCGACTGTAAACGTCAGCCTGCCGTGAGCGTAGGCGGCGGGGACGCTCTGCTTATGCGTTCCCGTGCCGTCTAAAGCCCAGACTGTGCGTGGGCCGCCTACTTTCAGCGTCACCGTCGCCGGAATGCCTTCGGCGAGCGTTGGCCCATGCCCCCATTGGTCGCCGACACTGGTGCGGTCCGCGTTCCACCCCATTTCCTGATTTTCCACTTTCCCTACCAGCGTCAAGAGCAGCTTTTGCGACTGTGCTGTCGGCTTCCGGTCCATCGCCGTGAGTGTCACTGCCGCGAAGTTGTTGCCGAACTTCGGGAATGCAAATGTTTCTTCTCCAAGTGTCACCGTCTGCCCACCAACATAACCGACGACAGACTGCGCCCGGCGATTGGCGGTACTGTACCGGCCACCACCGGTTTTGCTCACGATAATCGGAGGTGCGCTCGGCGTCATGTCGTGGCGATCCATAGCCTCTACTCCCGGCCTCAGCCGTGGATCATCCCCTAAAAGAGAAACGGAAAGACTTGAAGAAAAGAAGTCTGATGGGCCGGATTGCTTCCAAGCGGGTTCAGCCTCCGTTAAGCCTGCGGCGGCAGGTCTGCTGAGGAAGAGGATTTCACCATCTGACGGAGGCAGCACTTCGCCTGCCCGGAAAATCATCGCGGCGGCGGGGAGGAAGGCGGTTTTGGCGGGGTCGCTGCCGATGCCGAAGTAGTTGTTGATTTTGTCGTTCTGAACGCCGGTGCCATACGCGCCGTAATCAAACAGGTAAATCGCGTCCCAGTCTTGGAACGCGGCAAAGGTCGCAAGCTCCGGCAGCGTTTCGGCCCGGTAGTCACTCGGCGCAGGATGGTTGTACTCGGACACGGTGTATGGCTTGCCGGCGACCCGGTACTCGGCTAAATCTCGCAAAGTCCCGCCTTTGCCGGACGCGAGATCGGCGACCATCGGCGTGTTCGAGATGTTCCAGTCTTTGGAGTCCCACGGTTTGTGCGGGAACGCCGGGTGCTGCCAGTAGGCATGGTTGTCGGCAAAATCGCTGTTTGCTTCCCGGCTGATGCCGGTGAGGCCGCCCCAGGAGATTTGAGAGCAGATGACGTTTGCGTGAACGTGGAGCGTGTTCTTGAGGTAGCCGCGCATGTCGTCGGCATAATCTCGCTCGGTGCCGGCGAGGAACGAAATCCAGTCCTCATGCTGTGCTTTGGGGCTGGAGACGGGAATGTTTACGGTTTTCGTCCCAAGCGACTGGCCGGGCGTGAGGCCCGCGCTGTCCGTGCCGGGATGGATTTGCAGATCGCCGATCCAGACGGTCCCAGTCGAGCCGCCGAGCGTGAACGCGAGACGCGCGTGGCCCGGCACGGTGTCATGGGCGGTGAAAACATAGGAAAACGGCTTCCAGTCGGTTGAAAGCGCGGCGGTCGCTTGCAGGCCGATAGAATGCCAGTCGTCTTGGTCGAGGCCGGCGGCGACCGGCAGGGGGCGGGCGGCATCGGCTTTTGCCCGGAACGTCACGGTGTACGTCGCGCCGTCGTGCAGATCAATCCCCGTTTGATGAACCTGCACATGCCAGTCCGTGCCGTCAGTTTGGGTGATGCTTGTTTTGATGCCGCCGCCCTCCGGCAGAAACGCAGCCTGCGATGTTCCCTGATGCTCGCTGCTCCACGCGGACGCCGGGGACAGCAGGCTGGGGCCGGTCGGCGTGAGGCCCGCTGTCCAGGCCGCTTGCAGATTGGCGTCGGTGCCGTACTTCTTCGTGAGCCAGGCGTTCCACAGGCCCACAAGCTCGCCGCGAAACGGCTCCGGCAGAGTGTCCAGATCCCCGCCGGCAGTCGCCCAGGGATCGCCGACCAGTGAGTTTTCGTTGTTGATCTCGACGACTGCGACAGCCGGGTCTGCCGTATACGCGAAATGCGTGTACGGGTTGACATGAGTGAGCAGGTCGTGGGCGTAGTTCTTCTGAAGCTGGATCATGCGCGGGTCGAACTCATCCACGCGCTTATCAAAGGAGGTTGAAATTTGGCTGACCGTGGCCGGGAAGCCGTCGGCCTCGGAGAACTTGCGGCTGACATGCAGGTTGATGTTGACATAGACGCCGTTCTTTTTAAGCTGGGCGACCAGATAATCCAGCTTATCTAATTGAACCGCACTCAGGTGCTGCCGGTCTTTGACGCCGTAGTCCCAAAGGCTTGCGTCCTGGCCCCAGTCGCTGTTGTCCATGTGGTGCAGGCGGACCAGGTTAATGCCAAGCTTCGCGACGCGGGCCGCGACTTTCACGGCATCGGCGTGAGAAGGGAAAGCATCTTTTCCGGCAAGGTTAGTGCCGAGAAACCGTACCCGGTTTCCCGTGTTTGTTTCGATAAAATGGCTGTTTTTGGCGACAATAAAGCCGTGGACACCGGCGGGCTTGGCGTTCAGGAACGAGACATCCGTGAGCGTGCCGGGCGAGGCGTCATCCCATGATACGACAAAAGGAAATGAGGTCGGCGGTGCTTGTGCGGAGACGGGCGCGGCGACGGCAAGCAGGGCGGCGAAGACGGGTAAGGAGTTTTTCATAAGAGGCTTTGCTGTTGTTACAATTCAGGACAATTATAGCATACCCGGTGAAACTTGGCAAACGTGTCGGGTACAATAGCGGCAGATGATCCTGCTGCCGTCAGCAGCCTCACAAAAAGACGCTGAAAGACTCTTCCATGTCCATTCCTGTTCTGCCGCCGCCGACACGCGGCAACACGCCTCAGACTTCCGAGCCGACCGCCCTGCCGCCGCCGCACAAATACGACAGTGCGCTGGGGCGCCTGCGGCACCTTGTCTTCGGACGCGCCTTGCCGACCTCCGGCCTCGGCCACGGCAAGCTGCCGAACTTTTTGGCCCTGCCCATCTTCTCCTCAGATGCGCTTTCATCAAACGCCTACGCGACCGAGTCTATCCTCGGCATTTTAATTTTGGCGGGAACGGGCGCTCTGCATTTTGCCTGGGCGATTGCGCTCGGTATTGCGGCGCTTTTGATCACGGTCGTCCTGTCGTACCGGCAGATTATCTTCGCCTACCCGGAGGGCGGCGGGGCGTATCCGGTCTCGCGGGACAACCTCGGCACGGTGCCGTCGCTGATTGCGGCGGCGTCGCTTCTGATTGACTATATTCTGACCGTCGCCGTGTCGGTTGCCGCCGGGGTCGCCGCTATGATTACGGCGTATCCGGTTTTGCAGCCGGACCTCGTTCCCATGTGCGTTGTCGCCATTCTCATCGTGACCGTTCTTAATTTGCGCGGGGTTAAAGAAGCCGGCTGGGCCTTTGCCGGGCCCGCGTATTTGTTTATCTTCGCCATCTTGTCCACCATCGCAGCGGGGCTGATTACGCTCGGAACCCATCCGGTCCATACTGCGGCGGCCATTCATCTGGGGACATCGCTGAACAACGCCAAGATGGGCCTGCAAGGCGTCGGCCTGTATCTCGTTTTGCAGGCGTTCTCGCAGGGATGCACGGCGCTGACCGGCGTGGAGGCGATCTCGAACACGACCCCGGTGTTCAAAGCGCCCCAGGACAAAAACGCCGCGCTGACAATGGCCTGGATGGGCGGGCTGGCAACGGTCATGTTCCTCGGCCTGACGTTCCTTGCAAACCGCTACGGCATCTACCAGAACATTGACCAGAGCAAGCCGGGGTATCAAAGCGTCGTCGGACAGGTAGCACATACGGCCTGGCCGCACGCGCTGGGTTTTATGTTCTATGTGGTTCAGTACGCGACCGCGCTTGTGCTGGTCATCGCCGCGAACGCTGCGTTTGCCGGCTTTCCCCAGCTTGCATCCATGCTGGCCCGCGACAGCTTTCTGCCCCGGCAGCTTTCCAATATCGGCGACCGGCTCTCGTATTCCAACGGCATTCTGCTGCTGTCGGTCGCGGCGGTTATCCTGATTCTAGTCTTCCACGGCATTGTTTCTAACCTCCTGAACCTGTACGCCATCGGCGTTTTCACGTCGTTTACGATTGCCCAGTACGGCATGGTCCGGCGCTGGCTCAGGACCCGCGAGCGCGGCTGGCAGGGGTCGCTGTTCTTTAACGCCCTCGGCGCGGTGGCGACCGGGATTGTAACTGCGATTATCGCGGTTTCGAAGTTTGACGACGGCGACCGGATTGTCCCGTTCCTGCCGCTGAAGTACGGCACCTGGATCGTGCTGGTCTTGATGCCGCTGATGGTTGTCTTCTTTCTCCATATCCACCGGCACTATGTCGAGATGGGTGAGGAGCTGTCGCTGGACAACATGGAATTGAACCTAGTTGCGCCGAGGCACAACACGGTGCTGGTGCTGCTGCCCCGGATGCACCGGGGGATTGTCGAGGCGCTGAATTACGCCCGCCTGACTTCCGACGATGTCCGGGCCGTTTATATTGAGACCGACCCAGACCGGACGCCGATGCTGAAAAAGAACTGGCAGGCCTACGGCACCGATATTCCCCTGATCATCATGGAGTCGCCGTACCGCTCGCTGGTCGGCCCGCTGCTGCGCTACATTGACGCCGTCCAAAAGGAGCGCTCCGACGATGTTGTCACGATTGTCCTGCCGGAGCTGGTGTCCCGCAAGCTCTGGCACGCGCTTCTCCACAACCAGGCCGGTCCGCTCTTGAAGCTCGCGCTGCTGAACCGGCGCGACGTGATTGTCACCAATGTCCGGTACTTCTTGGAGCATTAGGAAGTTGCTGAAGCAGTCTTGACAGCCATGTTATAATCTCTTAATCTGCAATTAAGCACACTGATTTAGGAGAAAAAGTATGGCTCAAAGTCTGCACGAGAGAGAATTGCCTGCCCCGGCGTCCCTGACCGCGCCCGCCAATCCGGCCCCGCTCGGCCTGTGCGCGTTTGCGCTCACGACCTTTGTTCTGAGCGCAGCAAACGCCAAGCTGTTTACCGGCGCGGAAGTCGTCATCGGCCTCGCGCTGTTCTACGGCGGTCTGGCCCAGCTTCTCGCGGGGATGTGGGAGTTTAAGACCGGCAACACGTTCGGCGCAACCGCCTTCACGTCTTACGGCGCGTTCTGGCTGGCCGTCGGTGCATCCCTCCAGCTTAAGCTGATCCCGAACGAAGCTGCATTCGGCTTCTTTTTGGTCGGCTGGACTGTTTTCACCGGCATCATGCTCCTTGCCAGCCTCCAAACAAATCTTGCGCTGATTACCGTTTTTGCCCTGCTCTTCATCACTTTTATTCTGCTGTCTGTGGACGCCCTCGGCGGCGGCACCAAGCAGCTCGGCGGCTATTTCGGCCTTGCCACGGCGCTTGCCGCCTGGTATACGGCCCTCGCCGGCCTCCTCAGCTCCATGCCCTCAGCGTTTACGCTTCCTGTTGGGCCGCGATAGGAACCCCTCCCGCTCGTACCTCGCTCCCTTTCACCTCGCTATGGAGGCTCTGTGACTAGAGGCCCCTGTTAGGGAAGGGCAATAAAGAACAAAGACAAAAACAGGAGCGCCCGCGTCTTTCGCCAAGCTTATCTCTGGCCCTTCCCTAACAGGGGCCTTCCAGGTAGCCAGTGCTGAGGGAGCGAGGTGAAAGGGAGCGAGGTACGAGCGGGAGGGGTTCTTGACAAACCACCCCCTCTTTTTGTATACTCTAGCCAGCCTCCACTGCCGCAGGTGTCTTTCCCGCACTTCCCGAAAGGCTTCTCCGATGGCAACGACTCTTTCTGCGGTGACGGCTCCGCCGTCCCAAAAAGCGGACTTCTGGCGCGTCGCCCTGCTCATGGCGGGGACTGTCGCGGTTCTCACTCTTGTCCGCACATTCTCCGGCGAAAAGCTGTTGTTTTTTTACAAAGAACAGCTTCATCTCTCTGCCGGCGGCTTGGCGTCACTTGGTATTTTAGTGGCTGCACCGACTTACTTCCGCCCCTTCATCGGAGCCGGGTCGGACTTGTTTCCCCTCTTTGGCTACCACCGACGGTCATATTACGCGCTTGCGGCGCTGATTGAAGCACTCGGATTTTTCATCCTTTCCACTATTCCGCACCCGTCCTACTGGACCACGGTGATTTTGGTGATCGTGACGATTGCCGGAGGCGTGACGCTGTTGATCATGGCGGATGCGGTCATGGTTCAAGTCGGCAACCGAACCGGGACGGTGCCGCGCCTTCAAAGCATTCAGCAGTTTGTCCCGTATGCACTGTCTTTGATCGCCCTGGCTCGCCTCGGCGGTTATGTCACTCAAAACTGGTCTTACGCGCAGTGTTTCCACACGGCAGCTTTGCTGGCACTGCCGCTGACGCTGCTCATTGACGAACAGCGTGTCAGTCGTCGTCAGCAAACGCACGAAACGCTGGAAGAACACGCGCGGCGGAAAGAAGCCAAAGCGCAGGACCATGCCGAATCAGTAGCCGCCTTACGGCTGGCTGCAAAGTCACCCGGTCTCTGGGCCGTCATCGCATATGTGTTTTATTTCACCCTGACGCCTTCCGGCAGCACGGCCCAGCTTTATTTCGAGGTTGACACGCTGCATTTTTCCAAACAGTTTATCGGGAACCTCGGTCAATGGTCATCAGCGGGGGTCATTTTAGGCATCCTGACGGTGATTGCGATTTCGCGCCGAATTACAGTCCGAACCCTAATCTGGGGCGGCTGGGCCATCGGCACGCTGGCGTACCTGCTGAACTTCGCTCTGCGCGATGAGTTATCCGCAGAACTTATCTTTTTTGTCACGTCCTACTTCGGCATCATGGCGAGCCTGAGCCTGCTGACACTCGCCGCCCGCGCCTGCCCGCCGAAAGTGGAAGGGACTATTTACGGGCTGTTCATGGCGGCGATTGGACTTGCTGGAACGCTCAGCGACAAAATTGGTGGGGATTTATACGACTACTATGGCGTGCCGCATCACACGGCAGTATATGGATGGTATGCGCTGAACTGGTGGGGATTTGGGCTGACCGTGCTGGCCGCCGGGCTGATCCCGCTGATGCCGGCATGGGCTAGAAGCACGCAGCTTCTCGCGGTCAGGCCGGACACGGCGGAGGTGGCAGCGTGACCGTTTTAGAAAAGCCGCTCTCGGTCTCGGGCAGAGTTTCGCGGGATGCGCTCTGGCGCACGGTCTTTCTGCTGGCAGCGACGGCGGCCTTCAGCGGGGTTTTGGGCGCGATCACCGGCAACAAGCAGCTTTTTTTGTACAAAGATGTCTTGAAACTAAGCGCAAGCGCCGTGGGAACACTCGCTTTGATTATCGGTATTCCGGCCTACTTGCAGCCATTCATGGGCGGCCTGTCTGATCTCTTTCCCCTCTTCGGCTGGCACCGGCGCTCGTACTTCGCGCTGGCGGCGGTGGTGCAGTCGCTGGGCTATTTCGGGCTGATGGCGCTGCATCACTACCACTACGCCGCGATCGCGTGTCTGCTGATTGTCGCCGGGTCCGGCGGCGCTTTAGCGGGCGTTTTGATTAACGCCGCGATGGTCTCGGTCGGCAACAAAACCAACACGTTCGGGCCGCTGCAAACTTTGTACCAGTTCACGCCGCTGGTGCTGGCGCTGGTTTACACGGGGAAGCTCGACGGGCAGGTGACGGAGCATTGGAGTTATCACCATGCGTTTCTGGTCGCCGCGCTGCTTTCGCTGGCGTTTGCGCCGCTGGCTCTGCTGATGGATGACCGGCGGGTCACGGGGGGCCGCGCAGCGCCGGAAGAAACAGCCGCGCGGAAAGCCGCCAAAGACTGGGAGCGGGCGCAGACAGGAGATGCACTTCGAGAGGCGGCCCGGACACCGGGCATCTGGGCCATTGTGGCCTTCTTGTTTTATTTGAATGTGACGCCGCTCCTGATGACGGCATCGGTGTATTACGAGACCGATGTTCTAAAGCTGTCCAAGAACTTCATCGGACGGCTCGACTCGTGGACGGCCGCCGGAGCGATCACGGGCCTGCTGATCTTCGGAATATTCTCGCGGAAGCTGCCGGTCCGGGCTTTAGTTTGGGGCGCGATTGTCACCGACTGCGCCATTTATCTGGTGATGATGACCATGCACGATGCGCCGTCGGTCCACATTGCTCAGTTTTTGTGGAGCTTCCTGTCGCTGTTTATGGCGGTGTGTCTGAACACACTGGCCGCCCGCGCCTGCCCGCCGAAGATCGAGGGGACGGTGTACGGCTTGATGCAGGCGGCAATGGCGCTGAGCCTCATCTTGTGCGACAAGTTCGGCAGCACGCTGTATGACTATTTCGGTCCAGCCCATCATTATTCCGTCACGCACGGCTGGTTTTACGCGCTCTGGTTCGGGTTTGGCTTTACTTTGCTTGCGGTTTTTTTCGTGCCGTTTTTGCCGGCATGGACGAGAGAAAGCACTCCTAAAACAGCCGAAAAATAAAAGAATGATTTACGCACAAACGTGGTATAATAAGTTATCTCAACATAGAAGGAGGATTTTATATTGGACCATAGTTTACAGGGCGGTGGCGAAGGTTAGCCATTTTAACCTTCGGGGCGGCTTATAACCTACGGGTGAGATTCACCTGCGGGTCATGACTGGCTACCTTTGCCACTAGCCCACCCCAGAAGTCTAAATTCGTCGTCTATGGCCTTCGGGCCGCATTCTTCGGACTAGCAAGAAGCAGCGAGGTGTTTCGCAGTTTTGCCGCAAGGTAGACTGCGTACAGCCTCGCTGTTTCTCTTTCAAAGGTTTCCCAATGAAACAACTCACGGCGGCGCTTTTTGCGGCTTTCTTTAGTCTCGTCCTCGCCGGGTGCGGCGGAAGCAGCAAGAATAACAACGGTAACGTCTCGGTGGCGGAGCACACCGCACCTGTCGGGATGTGGGGCGGCGCACTCGTCAGCGACGCGAATATGCCGGCGGCTTTGACGCTGACTACTAGCGGCGGCCATTTCGCGTTTTATTGTAACCAGATCGCCGATATGACCCAGGAAGTGCGGCCGGACAGCTCCGGCCACTTTAGTGTCGCCGGCAACGCGACTTTCGGCTTTCTTCCACAGCGCACCCCTGACCCAGCCCAGTTTAGCGGCACGGTCACAAACCATGTGATGACGGTCACGCTGACAGTCATCCCGGCGAAAGGAACCCCCTACCCTCTAGGTCCTTACACGGTGACGCTCGGCCAGACCGCCCCGACATTTCAAGGTGACTGCCCCGGCTAACATATGTTTGCCAAGTATTTATCCTGCTGGAACCTCACGCCGGACGGCGAGCCGATCACCACCACGACGAGCCATCTCCTGCCGGTGCGCTTCCAAAACATGCCCTCGATGCTTAAAATTGCGCTTGTGCCGGAAGAAAAAGGCGGCGGGGCGCTGATGGCCTGGTGGGAGGGGAACGGTGCGGCCCGCGTACTGGCGCGGGATGATGATGCTGTGCTTCTGGAGCGGGCGACAGGCGGCAAGTCACTTGCGGAAATCGCCTGCACCAGCACTGATGACGATGAGGCCTGCCGGATCATCTGCACTGTTGTAGCCCGGCTTCACGCCCTGCGAGACCTCCCTGCTCCGGTGGTGGTTCCTCTCACGCGCTGGTTTGAGGAGCTTGCGCCTGCCGCCGAAACGCGCGGCGGCATTCTGACCCTCTGCGCGGAGACAGCGCGTGATCTGCTGGCACACCCGCAGGACGAGACGGTGCTGCACGGCGACATTCACCACGGCAACATTCTGGACTTCGGCGAACGCGGCTGGCTGGCGATTGACCCCAAAGGGCTTTTCGGCGAGCGCGGCTTTGACTACGCCAATTTGTTTTGCAACCCTGACCCGAAAGCGGCGACTGTGCCCGGCAGAGTGGCACGTCGGGCGGACGTTGTTGCGGCGGCGGCAGGCTTAGATCGGCGGCGACTTCTGCAATGGGTGCTGGCTTGGTCGGGTTTGTCGGCGGCGTGGATGCTCAGTGAGGGAGAAGCGCCGGCCCATGCCCTCGAAGTTGCCGCTCAAGCGGCGGTGGAGCTGAAGACACGCGGCGTTTGACAATGCTGCGCTCATAGCGTACAATACTGCATGCCTCATGCCACTTTTCTCTGCCCGATTGACGAGTTCCAAATTGCCTACACGGTGATCTGCGGCCAAACCTTCCGGTGGCGGCGGGACAAAGACGGCTGGTGGGCGTGTTTGCTGCCTGTGACAAGCCCTGAGACGGGGCAAACCGAGCAGCAGCTTGTCCGGCTCTGGCAGGATGATGAAGCCGTTTATTACGACACTTCCCCAAAAGCACGCGATCTAGGGCTAATCCGCGACTACTTCCGGCTCGATGTGGACCTGCCTGCGCTGACCCGGCAGTTTCTCGCCGACGATCCCCATATCCAGCCGGCGCTGGAAGAGTTTGCCGGTCTGCGAGTCATTCGGCAGGACCCCGCCGAGTGCCTGTTTTCGTTTCTCTGCACCTCCGCCGCCCCGCTCTACCGCATCCGCCGGACAGTGGCCGCGCTGTGCAAGGAATACGGCAACCCCTACCCAAGCGAAGTTGCCGGGCTGACTCACTGGGCGTTCCCGCCGGTTCATCGGCTCGCGGAAGCGTCTATTCCCCATCTCAAATCGCTCGGTCTCGGCTACCGGGCCGCGTATATTAAAGGAACCGCCCAGGCCGTGATGGCCCACGGCGGCGTTTCCTGGCTCCTGGGCCTGCGGCGGCGCTCCTATCCGGACGCGAAAGCCGCGCTGATGGCGCTGCCGGGGGTCGGGGCGAAGATTGCCGACTGCGTTTGCTTGTTTTCCCTGAACAAAGACGGCGCCGTTCCTGTCGACACCCATGTCCGCCAGATTTCCCAGCGCAACTATCTCATCAGCGATTTGCCGTCGAAAACCCTCACCACAGCGACCTACAACAAGATCAGCGATGATCTTCGCGCCCGCTTCGGCCCGATGGCCGGCTGGGCACAGCAATACCTATTTTTACATGACATTTACGAGAAAGGGGCCTGGGACAGCTATACATCGCTGTACCAGCCCCTCACAGAGCCGGTCCGCCCGTTGAAGAAGTAGCCATCGTGTGTAGGGGCAGGGCTTGCCCTTGCTCTCCTTCCTCCATACCTGTTGTCGTCTCAAAAAGATTTTTGCGATCCACTTGACAGACTTTGTAGGATATGTTACTATTATACGACAGCCGAAGTCGAAGCCTCGCGACCAGAAAGGAAAGAACGTCCATGACATCAATTTTCAGACCTGAACCCGCTTCTCGGCCTTCCGCGCTTCTCGGCCTTCCGCGCTTCTCGGCCTCCCGCGCTTCTCGGCCTCCCGCGCTTCTCGGCCTCCCGCGCTTCTCGGCCTCCCGCGCTTCTCGGCCTCCCGCGCTTCTCGGCCTCCCGCGCTTCTCGGCCTCCCGCGCTTGCTCACACGAGTCGTTCCCGCTCTTAGTCTCGCCTGCCTCGCGATGACCCTTCTTCCCGCACCCGCCCATGCCGGCCACTGGGTCTGGACCGTTTCCGGCTCCGGCACAGCCAGCACGAACACTGCACATTCACAGACCTGGACCGCCCCCACAGGACCCGTCACTAGCCCCATCTCCATCCCTCAGATTGTCGCAGGCGATGGGGCTGGTCGTCAGTTCGGCGGCGGAACTTTCCCGCCAATCAAAGCTAACGCAAGCATGAGCGTCACCATCACGGGAACCTGGACCTCCGACACCAACTCCGACAACACTGCACCGCCCAGCGTCCTGTTCAGCGTGCAGTCTTCCGCCAACGGCAGTTACGAGAACAACGGCAGCCCGGCACAGGCCGGGCAGGCGGATGACGGTCTCCATGATCCTTTCGATCCCAATGCACAGATGCCCGGCACATCCGACACGCCGACGACGGAATACAAGCCGTCACAGTCCGGTTCTATTTCGGTAACTCTATCGCTGTCGGGGTCCGGGTCCGGCACGCCGGGTTTGCAGGGCGGTGGGAGTGCAGGCACCTGGGTGGGACCTGTCACCATCGCCATCCACCCGCAGCCGTACAACTTCCACCAAACAGATGTAACAGACAATCAAAACGGCACTTTGACATTCACCTATTTTTGGTCCTCTACTGACGGCCAGTTAGGCGATCTTGATCCGTCTTGTCTCATCCACGAGTATGTGACTTATCAAGGTGGGAATCCTTATGTACCACCAGCACCATTTTCTGTTCAAGGTGGAGGACTTCCAAATCCAACAATCACCCCAAGCCCAAAGCGAACCGGATCACTCGGTTATATTGTTGACAATCAGCTTCTTGCAGGAGTGGTTCAACCACACACAAGCCAAAGTTTTGTTGGCACCCAGACTTGGGAGTACGATGACTCTGCAACAGGGAAAACGAACCAGCCCATACCAGGCCCGGATTCAGGTCCACTTTCAATCACTCGTGCAGTCGGTTCCCGTATACCCTATGTTGGGACGTGGTACTCTGTCACTAAGAACAGCAGTACCGCTTGGCTGCAACTGTCGAGTCAATGAGCCGCAACACAAACTTTCCTGAAAGGAAAAAAGATGAACAAGATTTCGCTTCAAATACGTAGCCTATTTTTCAGCGGCATTCTGTTGTCGCTGCTAGGCTCTCCAAAACTGTACGCGGATGTCTCTCCCGATACCGCGCCTCAGCTCAAGATGCAGATCACAACCGGCGCAAAACTTACACTCGGCGAACCGGTGATCCTCCGAGCAGAGATAACTAATCCCCTTGTGGGACAAAGTCTGTGGGTACAAACAGGCTGGTACGCAGCCGACTGGTACACGCTGAGCCTTGTGGACAGCGCGGGAAATCCCGTGGCAGCCCTTCCCGACACGCGCACACGCGAAGCTAGGGGAGCACTTGGTCCCAGCCTCAAAATCGTCTCGCCGGACAGCACGGCTCCGCTGGATATTGTTGCGACAAGTTACCTACCGATCCCGCACCCAGGAAAGTATCTTCTGAAAGTGCATGTTCAAGCACCCTACGCGCTGGAAGAAGTCAGCGCGGAGAACTTCCCGCAGGTGCAGCATCAGCTTAAATCTGGCGAAACGGCCTTAGTGGGTGATTTCGTGTTCCCTTTAACTGTAGGCCCCGCCGATCCGAGTGTTTTACAAAGCAAAGCCAATGCATTGGTGCAGAACATCTTTACGCAAACAGTCGGCAAGTCACACGATACCGACCTAGATGCGTTGTTCTCCATGCCGGAACCTATCGCATGGACATCCTGGCAGCGCCTCGCGGACAAGGGTAATGCAGATACTCAAGACAGAGTAGCAGACCATCTAGCGAGGTTGCACACCAGCAAGGCCGCTGACATTCTGTTCAAGATGTTAGATAGTCCCTCTGGTGACGGCAGCTTCGTCAGCGAAAAACTGGCCGAAATATACAATCATGGAGGGCTGGCCTTGCGAGAACACATAAAAGCAAGTGCAGCGCAAAGAAGCGTTCAACTCCCCGAACAAATCTCTGTGCCGCAGGCGATAGACTGACCGGAGAAAAAGAGCCGCCGCATCAACCGATGCAGTGGCTCTTTTTTGTCGGTGCAGTCAGGGAGTGCCGATGTGCTATAATAGGCGCATGACACCTTTGATGCTCCACAATACGCTCACGCGCACGAAAGAAGTCTTCACGCCTGCTGAGGGGAACACGGTGCGGATGTACTGCTGCGGCCCGACCGTTTACAATTACGCCCATATCGGCAACCTGCGGACCTATATCTTTGAGGACCTGCTGCACCGGGCAATCCAGATGCACGGCTGGCAGATTGACCATGTGATGAACATTACCGATGTCGGCCACATGACGTCGGACTCGGACGCCGGGGAAGACAAAATGGCGACCGCCGCCGAGCGCGAGCAGAAGTCGCCCTGGGAGATCGCGAAGTTCTACGAAGAAGCGTTCTTTGCCGACGCCGCCAAGCTGAATATCCTCCGGCCCCAGGTCACCCCCCGCGCGACCGCCCATATCGCCGAGATGATTGCGCTGATTGAGCGGCTGGAGGCGCAGGGCTATACTTACGAGACAGGGGAAGGCATCTACTTCGATACGGCCAAAAACAGCGATTACGGCAAGCTGGCCGGACTGAACCTCGGCGGGCAGCGGGCAGGCGCACGCGAAGAAGTCAACATAGACATCGGCAAGCGCCACCCCGCCGACTTTATCCTCTGGTTCACCAACAAGCCCGCGCATATTATGAAGTGGCCGTCGCCGTGGGGCGAAGGCTACCCCGGCTGGCATATCGAGTGCTCGGCAATGAGCATGAAGTATCTCGGCCAGACACTCGACATCCACTGCGGCGGGATTGACCATATCCCGGTGCATCATACCAACGAAATCGCCCAAAGCGAGTGCGCGACCGACCAGCAGTTTGCCCGGTTCTGGGTTCACGGGGCATTTTTGACCGTGCAGGGCGGCAAGATGTCGAAGTCCGGCGGCGGCTTTTTGACGGTGCAGCGGCTGATTGACGAAGGCTTTGACCCCCTCGCCTACCGCTACCTGTGCCTGACCGCGCATTACCGCTCGGAGCTTGCGTTTAACGTCGAGACTTGGGACTCGCTCCACGCCGCGACTAAAGCGCTGGGCAAAATTTACGAGCTGCGGGCGCGGATTGGTGAGGACGACGGCCTCTCAGACCAGGAGTATTTGGCGGCAAAGCAAATAGTCTTCGATGCCATCTCCGACGACCTGAACCTGCCCCGCGCTGTGGCCGCTCTGCATGAAGCCAAATCCTACCGTCTGTGGCGCGAGTTTGACTTGGTGCTGGGCCTCGACATTGAAGCGCGGTCCCGCGAGACGGTCCCGACAGTCACGGATGCGGACGGCGAGCTGCCCCAGGCCGTCATGGCGCTAAAAGCCGAGCGTGACGACGCCCGCCGCGCCAAAGACTTTGCCCGCTCCGATGCGCTTCGGGCCGAGATCGAAGCGCAGGGCTATACGGTCGGCGACTCGCCGCAGGGAACCGTCGTCAAGAAGAACTTGCTTTAGGAAAAACGTACCGTGACCATTCAAGAATACGCCGCTGCCGCAATCGAAGAGAGCGCGAGTGAACTCATTCAAGCTGCGCTGGACCTGCCGGAAGACAAGCGCGATTGGAAGCCGCTGGACAAAGGCCGCTCCGCGCTCAGTCAGCTTGCCAAATGTGCGGCCATGAACACGCGGGCGGCAAAAATCGTGCGGGCGGGAGCATATCACGAAAGCCTGATGGCGGAATGGAGGGAGCTGCTTCCGACCCTGGACACGCCGGAAAAAGCAATCGCCAAGCTGCGCGAAGGAACTGCCACTCTGGCGTCTGCCATTCGGGAAGTGCCGGAGGCCGATTTAGGAAAAGAAATCACCCTGTCGTGGACGACGGTGACAATGGCCGCGTTCTTCCTGCTGCCGCTGTGGAACATGTCCTATCACGAGGGCCAAATTACCTATATTGGGACATTGCTGTAAGCGAGTTACGGAGCCGGGTTCTTCCCGGCGCAGTTCCAGTTTTTTTCCAGAATGATCTGCTGGCGGCGATAGTCAAATATCACGTTGAACTGCTTCAAGATGCCAATGCCGACATTCCCGGAAACATAGCGGTCGGCATCAAAGCCGCTTTTTTGCTGCGACAGCCGGGTGAGGGGATCATAAGCTTCCACGGCGGGCCGTCCGTCTGACCCAAAAAGGGTCAATGTCCCGGTGCGTGCCAGCAGGCCGTGGGTCGCGCCGCCGATGGCACTGCCCCCATAAGCAGCAGTTGCGTTGTAACGTTCCACTAAGCCGTAGCGCTTGACAAACGGGGCGATGAGCAGCAGCGAGCCGTCGTCGCCGGTGTCAATCGTAAAGACACCGGCAATACCGTCTACCGCGCCGTAAACTTCCGGCTGGTTGTCCTGAAAGTGGAATGGAATAATCGCGCCCGTGCCGTGATAAATAAAATGGCCTGGCTGGGTGAGGGTGAGGGTTCGCTTGTCAAAGTCAAGGCCGACGACAAACCGCTGCAAGATTTGCAGGCCAATCAGCGTGCGCTCCGGCGCTTTCTTGGAGAAACTGAGTATCTTGTACGGCTGGTTCGTCAGCCGAACATCGCCTAAATCAACACTGCCGACGGCGACACGGCTTGCGGCGACAAAAGTTTCGCCGCCCCCACCTTCCTGACTGGCTCCCTGCCCCATCAGCCGCAAGCGTGCGGCGGTCGCAGGCTGGATAATGTAGCTTCCCCCAGAATCCAGCTCGGCCTCGAACGGCCCCTGATCGTTTAGCTGAACGGCGACAAGGATTTTGTTGCCTTCCAGCCGGAACGGGATCGTTGTAGAAGCCCTACCATTACTGAACTGGAAATCCGGCGCGGGATTAGGCGGCAGCGCGAACTGGTCCGGCGCGAGCGGGACATTGACTGCCGCAGATTGCAGAGTATCCACTTCATCCCACTGCGGATCGCCGTCGCCGATACGAACCGTGAACGGCAGTTTGAGACCGCCGGGAACGACCCGGTAGTCCAGCAGGCGGGTAATCTGGATGTCTTCCCCCTGCTGCTCGACAAAGCGGTCAATCAAGTGTGTCGCCTGGTCTATCCAAATATGGAACGGCCTGCCTGCCTGCGGCGTGACACCGACAATAGCGTAAGCGTGTCCTGCCTCCTGTTGAACGCCCTCTAGGACGAGTGTCGCAGGGGCGCGGTCCGGGAACCAGTAGGCGCGGCATGTCTGGTACGCTTCGTTGACTGCACCCTGCCGCGCGTCCGCATCGCCCAGCACATAGCTGTAGCCGCCGCGTGCCTGCGTCCAGACCGACACGCTATCAAAACCCTCTGCGGTTATCCCCGTTGGGCGCTGAGACCGGACGGTATAACGCCCGGCCTGTACATCGTCCCATTCGTCTTGTGTGCCGGAAAGACCGCCTGCCAGAGTGTGAAACTTAAGGTGGAGGGTACGAACGCCGTTCCAGGCGTCGCCGCCGGCGGCTTGTTTCGCCTGCGCGAGAACCGCCGCCGGGTCTGCCGCCCGCGCAGACCCGGCAAGAAGGGAAGCAAAGAGCAGTAAGAGCGGAAGAAAGAGGACCGCAGGAAGCTTTGCGGGGGCAGGCTGAAATGCCATCTTTGATTAATACGCGCCGTATCCGGTGAGGACAGCGGGGATCGTCCGCAGGATCAGAATGACGTTCAAGCCGAGCGACTGGCGGCGCACATACTCTAAATCCAGCTCAATCGAACGCTCAAAACTCAGGCTCGCCCGACCCGACACCTGCCACAACCCCG
>JAABUQ010001072.1_pt1 | contig 61598 bp, 60 predicted proteins | sample 5560001 | NCBI WGS metagenome assembly JAABUQ01 (sample SAMN10711888, study PRJNA513371) | rock metagenome | isolation source: Antarctica rocks | place: Antarctica: Victoria Land, Finger Mt nord | collected 2015-12-18
ACAACTTCGCCAAACACCTCAAAGCGCTCCGATGGCGAACACCGCTCCAGGCCATCCGCGACGCCTGGAAAACCGACCCCGCAGCCTTCAAGGTCAGCCCGCACCATCTCACCTCGGGACCAAACAGGTAGGTGCCGACGGTGCGCCCGTCCTTCAGCACCGTGATTTGGTTGGCGACGCGGAGTATCTCGTCCAGCCGGTGCGAGATGTAGACGACGCTGACGCCCCGGCGGGACAGCTCCTTCACCACCGCGAGCAGCCGCTCGACCTGGAGCGGCGCCAGCACCGCGGTCGGCTCGTCCAGGATCAGGATGCGGACCCGGCGCGACATCGCCTTGGCGATCTCGACCGCCTGCTGGAACGCCAGCGGCAGGTTGGCCACGAGGGCGCCCGGGTCGATGGCGAAGCCAAGCTCGTCAAGCAGCTTGGCGGCGCGGGCGCGCAGCCGCCGGGCACGGAGCAGGCCCGGCAGCTCGCCGAGGAAGATGTTCTCCGCCACCGTCAGCTCTGGGGCCAGCGCGAGTTCCTGGTAGATGATGCCGATGCCGAGCGCCCGCGACGCATGGGGCGACGGGATGGACGCCGGCGTGCCCCCGATGCGGATTTCCCCGGTGGTCGCCTGGTGCGCCCCGGCCAGGATTTTCATCAGCGTGGACTTGCCGGCGCCGTTCTCGCCGACCAGCGCGTGCACCTCCCCGGCCTTCACCGAGAAGGACACGTCGTCGAGCGCCCGGATGCCGCCGAACACCTTGGAGATCCCCGTCATCTCGACGCCGGCCCGGCCGGGGCCGGCGTCGATCACGTCAGGAGCGGGGACATCGGGAGCGGGCGCGGCGCTCATCGGCCTAGAACAGCGCGTCGGGCTTGTAATATTGCGCCGCGTTCGCCTTGGTGATCGCCACCGGCGGCGTGTAGGTGATCTTCGGATACCCGGCCGGGACCTGCCCCTTCGCCGCCTTGACCGCGAGGTCGGGTTGTTGGGCTGGATCGCGGTGAGCACGAGGGCGGAGTCGTCGATGGAGCTGTCGATCTTGACCGGCTTGTCCGCCGCCGACGTGCCGGGCGCCGCAGTTGCAAGAATATTGGTGAGGCCCATCGCCTTCATGGGTCGTTTTCTTTTCATATCGCTCGTTGAGCGGCGCCTGCTTGTATGTATCAATACAACATCGTAGGGCATACATCCCAAGCAAGGTTTGTCATGGTGCAGTGCAAAGATACGCAAATCAGTTGCCAACATAGATGACTGCGTAACAACGCTACCGAGCGTTGGACGTGGCACAGTCCGGAGGCCTCATGCCGTCACCCTTGCCCGCCTTGGTTTCCGTCTCGCCCTCCGGGGAGATGGCCGGACGCACCGGGCGCTACGAGAAGCGCTACAGCGACCTGGCCGGCCTGTTCGCCGACGAGGCTGCCTATGCCGAGCTGGCCCGCACGCGAGGCGGCGAGGTCGCCTACCACGTCGATGAGTTCCGCCCGTCCGAGCGCGCCGGCGACCTGATCTTCGGCACCAGCACGCTGCAGCCGGGCCGGGTCGGGTGGGAGTTCCTGTTCACCCGCGGCCACATCCACCGGCAAAGAGATCGGCCCGAGAGCTACTTCTGCCAGTCTGGCCGGGGCGTGATGCTGATGGAGCTGGAAGACGGCACGGTGCGCGCCGAGGAGCTGACGCCGGGCGGCCTCGTCTACGTCGCACCGCATTGGATCCACCGCAGCGTCAATGTCGGCCAGGAGCCGTTCGTCACCCTGTTCTGCTACCCGGCCGACGCCGGGCAGGACTACGGCATCATCGCCCGCGCCGGCGGCATGCGCGTCCTGATCGTCGCCGACGGCGAGGGCGGCTGGACGCAGGCGCCCAACCCCCGCTACCGCGGACGCCCCTCTCGTGGACATACTCAAGGAGCCGCCTGACATGACCGGACCGAACGCCATCCTGCAGCAGGCCTGCGCCTTCGGGGTGATCCCCGTGGTGGAGATCGACGCCCTGGCCGACGCGGACGCGCTGGCCGAGACGCTGCTGGAAGCCGGCCTCGGGGTGGTCGAGATCACCTTCCGCACGGAGGCCGCCGCCGACATCATCGCCCGCATCGCCGGGCGCCATCCCGACATGCTGGTCGGCGCCGGCACCGTGGTCAGCGCGGAGAACCTGGACCGCGCCGTCAAGGCCGGCGCCCGCTTCGCGCTGGCGCCCGGCCTCAGCCCGCGCATGCTGGCCGCCGCCGCCGCGGCGGGCCTGCCCTACGTGCCCGGCGCCATGACGCCGTCCGACCTCCAGGCCGGCATCGAGCACGGCCTCGACACCTTCAAGTTCTTCCCGGCGCAGCCCGCGGGCGGCCTCCCGTTCCTGCGGGCGATTTCGGCACCCTTCGCCCTGCACGGCCTGCGATTCATCCCGACCGGCGGCGTGTCGATGGCCAACCTGGCGGAATGGCTGCGGGAGCCGGCGGTCGCCGCGGTGGGCGGCACCTGGATCGCCAACCGGGCCGCCATACGCGGCGGCGACTGGGCCGGCATCGGCCGCAACGCCACGGCGGCGGTGCAGGCCGCCCGCGCCGCGAAGCAGGCGGGCTGATGTTCCTTTCGCGCCCTCCGCCAAGCCCACGCTGCACTTCGTCGGCGTCAGCACCATGCAGTCCTCGATCATGGCGGTGTTCCCGCGCTGGGCGGCGGCGCTGGGCCTGGGCGACTGCGCGATCAACGGCATCGACCTGCCGCTCGGCGCCCCGGCGGAGGAGCAGTACCGCGCCGTCGTCGCCGCGATCCGCGACGACCCGATGTCCCGGGGCGCGCTGGTCACGGCGCACAAGATCGACCTGATGCACGCCGCCGGCGGGCTGTTCGACGATCTGGACCCGCACGCCGCCTCGATGGGCTGCGCCGGTTCCATGCGGGCCTCGGCAGCGGGGTGCCGGTGGACTACATCCTGGCGGAGGACACGGGCGGCAACGACGCCCTGCTGGACGCGCTGCCCGAAGGCTCGCTGATAGTCAACGCGACCGGGCTGGGCAAGGACCGCCCGGGGTCCCCGCTCGGCCCCGATGCGCTTTTTCCCCACAACGGCCTGGTGTGGGAACTGAACTACCGCGGCAACCTGCTGTTCCTCGACGCCGCGGAGGCGCAGGCGCGGGACCGCCATCTGTCCACCTTTGACGGCTGGGACTACTTCCTGCACGGCTGGACCCGGGTGGTCGCCGAGGTGTTCGCCGTCGAGATCCCCGCCTCCGGCCCGGCGTTCGACCGGCTGTCGCAACTCGCCGGCGGGCCGCCCCGCGCCGCCCGGCCGAAGGCGCATGGCTGATGCAGGGCGGAACGGACGGCGGGCTTGCGGAGCGCGGGATGCAGCCCGGACGGAACGTCATCGAGCTGATCATGGTGCGCCTGCCGAGCCTGCGGAAATCGGACCGGCGGGTGGCCGAGCACATCCTCGCCAATCCGCAGGCGGCGCTCACGGCCACCGTCGCGGAAACCGCGCGCCGCGCCGAGGGCGCTGGCGGACAAGGTGTTCGACTACACCATGACCAGCCTCGACTGGGCGCGCACCCAGCTCGACCATCAGGCCGTGGCGCAGGCCATCGAGCTGCTGACGGCGGCGAAGCGGATCGAGTTCTTCGGCTTCGGCGCGTCCTGGGTGGTCGCCGCCGACGCGCAGCAGAAGTTCCCGCTGTTCGGCGTCCCCTGCCTCGTGCATGCCGACTCGCACCAGCAGTTCATCGCCGCCTCCATGATGCAGCCCGGCGACGTCGCGGTCGCCATCTCCAACACCGGCCAGACCGCCAGTCTGCTGGAAGTGATCCGCACCGCGCGCGAGATGGGGGCGACCGTGATCGGCATCTCCGGACGCGCCGGGCTGATGAGCCGGCTGTGCAACCTGCTGCTCGTGGTCGAGACGCTGGAGAACACCGACATCTATACGCCGATGATCTCGCGCCTGGCCGCCCTCGTGCTGATCGACATCCTCGCGGTGGGCGTCGCCATGCGGCGCGGCGGCGAGCACCAGGCGCGGATCGCCGGGATGAAGCGGCGGCTGAGCGCGATGCGGTCGCGCCACGCCCGCGTCCTGGCCGGCGAGGACCCTTGACCGCGGCCGGCTTGGCGGATGCGCCCTCCATCCGCACAGGAACCCCGGCCCGGCCTCCCCGTTTGCCTATTCAAATGAAGGAGGCCGCCATGCCGTTCATCGAGACCGCGGACAAGACGACGCTGTTCTACAACGATTGGGGCAGCGGCCCGCCCGTCGTGCTGATCCACGGCTGGCCGCTCGATTCCGACATGTGGGAGTACCAGTCCACTTTCCTGGCGTCCCAGGGCCTGCGCGTGGTCGCCTACGACCGCCGCGGCTTCGGGCGCAGCAGCCAGCCCTGGACCGGCTACGACTATGACACCCTGGCCGACGACCTGAAGGCGGTGATGGACGGGCTGGGGCTGGAGGGCGCGACGCTCGTGGGCTTCTCCATGGGCGGCGGCGAGGTCGCGCGCTACATGAGCCGGCATGGCGGGGCGCGGGTGGCGAAGGCCGTGCTGGTCGGGGCCGTGACGCCCTATCTGATGCAGGCGCCGGACAACCCGGACGGGGTGCCGCGCAGCGTCTTCGACGGGATCGTCGAGGGCTTGCAGAAGGACCGCCCACACTTCCTGGCGGCGTTCGGCAAGCAGTTCTTCGGCGCCGGGCTGCTGAACTTCACCGTGACGGCCGAGATCCAGCAGTGGGCATTGATGATGGCGATGCTCGGCTCGCCCAAGGCGACGCAGGATTGCGTGCGCGCCTTTTCCGAGACCGACTTCCGACCGGACATGGCCGCGTTCCGGGTGCCGACGCTGGTGATACACGGGGACGGCGACGCGACGGTGCCGCCGGACAAGTCGGGGCGCGTCGCGGCCAAGATGATCCCAGGCGCGGAGCTGCTGGAATACTCCGGCGCCCCGCACGGCTTGTTCTTCACGGAAAAGGACCGGCTCAACCAGGACCTGCTCGCCTTCGTGCGGCGGTAGGCGAAATGATGGAGCACAGGACGCTCGCCGCACGGGACGCATCGTTCCATGTCGCCGTGGCCGGGTCCGGCCCGCCCTTGCTGCTGCTGCACGGCTGGCCGGAGTACTGGCGCACCTGGGAGCCGGTGATCGGGCGCTTGCAGGACCGCTTCACCCTGATCGCCCCCGACCTGCGCGGCTTCGGCGCCAGCGACAAGCCGGCGGGTCCCTGGGGCGCCCGGGACCATGCCGCCGACCTGCTGGCGCTGCTGGACGCCATGGGGGTGGGCCGGGTGGGCGTGGTCGGCCATGACGTGGGCGGCGCGGTGATGCTGCCCTTGGCCCGGCAGGCGCCGGAGCGGCTGTCCGGCCTGTTCTTCTTCGATTTCAGCTACCCCGGCATCGGCCCGCGCATGGGCACGCCGGACCGGCTGCGCGAGATCTGGTACCAGTCCTTCCATCTGATGGACTTCGCCCCTGCCCTGGTCGGCGCCAGCCGGGACGCCTGCCGGGCCTACATCGGCTACATCCTGCGCCATTGGTCGCACCGGACGGAGTGGTGCGACGCGATGCTGGAGGATTGGGTCGACAACTTCTTGCAGCCGGGCAACCTTGCGGGCGGCTTCGCCTACTACAAGGCGGCCAGTGCCGACCGAATCGCCATCATGGAAGGCCGCGCGCCCGAGCAGCCGCCCATCGCCGTCCCCGCCTGCGTCCGCTGGGCCGAGCACGACCCGCTGTTCCCCTATGCCTGGACGGACCGTTTGGGCGAAACCTTCACCGACCTGGATTTGGCGATGTTCGAGGGGGTGGGGCATTTCCCGCACCAGGAAGACCCCGACCGGGCGGCCATGGAGATCGCCGGGTTCTTCGGCCCGAGGCACGCGGGGTAATCGCAGCCGGGCCGGACCTGTCCGACGCCCCGGACTTGTCCAACGCCATGGACAGCGGCAGCCTTTACGGCTCCATGCGCGTGCCGGGCGGGGCCACGCTGTCCCAGAAGCCCTCTTGCAACCGGGCGGCCTCCTCCTCCAGCACGGGTCCGACCACCTCGACGGGGCGTTGCCCGGCCTCGAACACCACACGGCATGGCAGGTCCAGGGTCGGGTTCTCGGCATGGGAACCCGTCTGCCGCTTCAAGTCCTGTTCCGACTGCCCGTACACGACGCGCCCGATCCCCGCCCAGTAGATCGCGCCGGCGCACATCGCGCACGGCTCGGCCGAGACATACATCGTGCATGCCGCCAGCCGCACCGCGCCGAACCGGCGGGAGGCCGCGCCGGCCAGCAGCCGCTCCGCATGGGCCGTCATGTCGCCGCCATCCGTGGCGAAGCCGTTTCCCTGCTCCAGCCACACCTCGCCATCCGGCCCGGCCAGGACGGCGCCGAACGGGTGGTTCCCCTCCGCCCGCGCCCGGCGGGCCACGTCGAACGCCAAACGGAGGCGCTGCGCGTCGAAGTCCGAGACGGTGGCGGGCGCTCGGTGCTGCATGGTCGTTCAATCCGTCGCGGGGTGGGCAGGAAGCGGGCCATGATACACGCGGCGGCCCGGTCTGCACCGGGATCACGTTTGCGTTTACGTTGGCATGGGGCTTGCGTAGCCCAAGGACGCATCGAACCATTGCCTCCAATGGAGACCTGCAATGCAACGCCGTGACCTTGCCCGCATCCTTGGCGCCGGGGCGGCCCTGTCTGCGTTGCCGGCGCTGGTCCGCCCCGCCCGCGCGGCGGAGCCGCTCAAGGTCGGGTTCATCTACCTCGGCCCCGTCGGCGACTTCGGGTGGACCTACCAGCACGACGCGGCGCGCAAGGCGGCGGAGGCGCAGTACGGCGACAAGATCAAGACCACCTTCGTCGAGAGCGTGCCGGAAGGGCCGGACTCCGAGAAGGTGATGAACGACCTCGCCGCGTCCGGCCACAAGCTGATCTTCGCGACCTCGTTCGGATACATGAACTATGCGGTCCGGGCGGCCAAGCGCAACCCGAAGGTGCTGTTCGAGCACGCGACGGGGTACAAGCGCGACGCCAACCTCGCCACCTACAACATCCGCTTCTACCAGGCGCGCTATGTGCAGGGCGTGATCGCGGGCAAGCTCAGCAAGGCCGGGCTGGCCGGCTATGTCGGGTCCCTGCCGGTGCCGGAGGTGGTGCAGGGCCTCAATGCATTCATGCTGGGGATGCAGTCGGTCAACCCGAAGGCGCGGCTGAAGTTCATCATGGTCAACTCCTGGTACGACCCGCCGAAGGAGGGCGACGCCGCCAAGGCGCTGATCGACCAGGGCTGCGACATCATCACCCAGCACACGGACAGCCCGGCGCCGCTGCAGGCCGCCGCCAGCCGCGGCGTCAAGGCGTTCGGGCAGTCCACCGACATGGCGAAGTTCGCGCCGGACGACCAGTTGACCGCTTCCACCGACATCTGGGGACCCTACTACACGAAGCGCATCGGCGAGGTGCTGGCCGGGACCTGGAAAAGCACGGACACCTGGGGCGGGTTCGACAGCGGGATGCTCGGCATGGCGCCGTTCGCCAACATGCCGCCGGACGTGACGGCGCTCGCGACGGACACGCGGTCCGCCGTTTCGTCGGGCGCCAACCCGGTGTTCGCGGGGCCGCTCCTCGACCAGGCCGGGGCGGTGAAGGTGGCGGCTGGCAAGAGCATGGACGACGCCGCCCTGTCCTCCATGCAATGGCTGGTGCAGGGCATCGACGGCAAGCTGACCTGAATGCAGACGGCGCCTGGCAGCGTGGAGGCCCAAGCGCCGCCCGGCGCCAGCCCCGCCGCAGCGGCGGCGGTCCCATTGCTGCAGATGGAGGGGATCAGCAAGCAGTACCCGGGCTGCCTGGCGAACGACCATGTCTCGCTGACGGTCGAGCGCAACCAGATCCATGCCCTGCTAGGCGAGAACGGCGCCGGCAAGAGCACGCTGGTCAAGATCATCTACGGCCTTGTCAAGCCGGACGCCGGACGCATCCTGTGGGAGGGCCAGGAGGTCAGCATCGGCTCGCCGGGCCAGGCGCAGCGGATGGGCGTGGGCATGGTGTTCCAGCACTTCTCCCTGTTCGAGGCGCTGACCGTGGCCGAGAACATCGCCTTGGGCCTCGCGACCGCCAAGGAGCGGGACGGGCTGCGGGACCGCATCGTCCGCGTGTCCACCGATTACGGCCTGCCGCTGGACCCGGACCGCGTGGTGCACGACCTGTCGGTGGGCGAGCGGCAGCGGATCGAGATCGTGCGCTGCCTGCTGCAATCGCCGAAGCTGCTGATCATGGACGAGCCGACCTCGGTGCTCACGCCGCAGGAGGTGGGCCGCCTGTTCGTCACGCTGCGGCGCCTCGCGGCGGAGGGCTGCTCGATCCTGTACATCAGCCACAAGCTGGAGGAGGTGCGGGCGTTGTGCTCGGCGGCGACGGTCATGCGGCTGGGCCGCAACGTCGCCCGCGTCGCCCCGGCGGAGCGCACCGTCAAGGAATTGGCGGAGATCATGATCAGCGCCGAGCTGCGCGCGCCCACGCCGCGCCCGGCCCGCGCCGCCGCCGCGCCGCCGCAACTGGTGCTGGACCGCCTGACCATCCGCTCCCCCAGCCAGTTCGGCACGGACCTGCACGACATCTCGCTCAGCCTGGCGGGCGGGGAGATCCTGGGCCTCGCGGGCATCGCCGGCAACGGCCAGGCGGAGCTGATGGACGCGCTGTCCGGGGAGATCCTGGCGGGCCGTCCGGAAACGGTGCTGATCGCGGGCGTCCCGGCCGGGCACATGGGGCCGGCGGAGCGCCGCCGCCTGCGCGGCTGCTTCGTGCCGGAGGAGCGGAACGGCCACGGCGCCGTCACCACCATGTCCCTGTCGGACAACGCCTTCCTGTCGGGCTTCCTGCGGGCGTCGCTGCTGCGGTTCGGCTTCATCGACCGCCGGCGCACGAATGCGTTCGCCCAGCGCATCATCGACGGCTTCGACGTCCGCACCACGGGGCCGGCGGCGCAGGCGCGGTCGCTGTCCGGCGGCAACCTGCAGAAGTTCCTGGTGGGGCGGGAGGTGATGCAGGAACCGGCGGTGCTGGTCATCAACCAGCCCACCTGGGGCGTGGACGCCGGGGCGACGCTGGCGATCCACGAGGCGGTCATGGCGCTGGCGCAGGCCGGGGCCGCGGTGGTCGTCATCTCGCAGGACCTGGACGAAATCTTCATCCTGGCCGACCGCATCGCCGTGATCGCCGGGGGCCGGATGTCCGAGCCGGTGCCGACACGCTCGGCGACGATCGAGTCCATCGGCCGGCTGATGGGCGGCCAGGCGCATGAGACCGTTCATGCTTAGGCCCGATGCTTAGGATCGAGCCGCGCGGGGCGGAGTCGCGGTTCTGGCGCGCGGCGTCGCCGCTGCTGGCGCTGGTGCTGGCCACGCTGGCTTCCGCCGCCATCTTCGGGATCATGGGACGGCCGCCATTCGGCACGGTGTATGCCTTCCTGGTGTCCCCGTTGCTGGCGCCGAACGGGCTCGAGGCGCTGGCGGTGAAGGCGGCGCCGCTGGTGATGATGGGCGTGGGCCTGTCGCTCGCCTACCGCGCCAACGTGTGGAACATCGGCACGGAAGGGCAGTTCACCCTGGGCGCCATCGCCAGCGGCGGGGTGGCGCTGGCCCTGCCGGACGCGCCCTCCTGGGTGCTGCTGCCCTTGCTGCTCGCGGCGGGCCTGGGGGGCGGCATGGTCGCGGGCGGGCTGGTCGCCTGGCTCCGCGTCCGCTTCAACGCCAACGAGATCCTGACCAGCCTGATGCTGACCTACGTCATCCAGTACCTGCTGATCTACCTGGTGACGGGGCCGTGGCGGGACCCGGAGGGCTTCGGCTTCCCGCAGACCGCCCTGTTCCCCGACGCGGCGGAGGCTCGCTTGATCGAGGGCACCAACGTCCACCTCGGCGCGGCGCTGGCGCCGCTGGTGGCGTTGGGGCTGTGGGTGATGCTGGAACGGTCCATCCTGGGCTTCCAGTTCCGCGTGCTCGGCCAGGCGCCGCGGGCCGCGCGGTTCGCAGGCTTCAGCGAGCCGCGGCTGGTCTGGGTGGCCATGATGATCAGCGGCGGGCTGGCGGGGCTGGCGGGGATGCTGGAGGTGACGGGGACGGTGGGGCAGCTCACGACCGTGATCTCGCCGGGCTACGGGTTCAGCGCGATCATCGTGGCGTTCCTGGGGCGGCTGAACCCGCTGGGCGCCATCCCCGCCGGGCTGCTGCTGTCGCTGTCCTACCTGGGCGGGGACGCGGCGCAGATGCAGCTTGGGCTGCCCAACGCGGTGACGGGCATCTTCCAGGGCATCCTGCTGTTCTGCCTGCTGGGCTGCGACGTGCTGCTGCTGCACCGCATCCGGTGGCGGGCGGCCGTGCGCAAGGCGGCGTGATGCTGCCGGTCGTCGCGAGCGCCCTGGTCAGCGTCCTGGCCGCCTCCACCCCGCTGCTGCTGGCTGCCACGGGGGAGCTGGTGGCGGAGCGGGCGGGGGTGCTGAACCTGGGCGTGGAGGGCATGATGCTGGCCGGGGCCATCGCGGGCTTCGCCACGGCGCAGGCCACGGGGCTGACCTCCCTCGGCCTCCTGGCGGCCGTGGCGGCGGGCATGGCGCTGGCGCTGCTGTTCGGCGTGCTGACGCTGACGCTGCAGGCCAACCAGACGGCGACCGGCCTCGCTTTGACGATCTTCGGCCGGGGGTTCAGCGCGCTGCTGGGCGCGGGCTATGTCGGCATCGCGGCGCCCACCTTGCCCAAGCTGCGCATCCCGGTGCTGACGGATTTGCCGGTGATCGGCCCCGTGCTGTTCGGGCACGACCTGCTGGTTTACGCGGCGCTGGCCATCCTGGCGGCGGTGGCGTGGGCGATCCGGGGCACCCATGCCGGGCTGGTGCTGCGGGCGGTGGGGGATTCGCACGACGCGGCGCACTCCCTGGGCTATGCGGTGGTGCCGATCCGCTACGCCGCGGTGCTGTTCGGGGGGGCGCTGGCGGGGCTGGCGGGCGCCTACATGTCGCTCGCCTACACGCCGCTGTGGGCGCAGGACCTGACGGCCGGGCGGGGCTGGGTGGCGGTGGCGCTGGTGACGTTCTCGGCCTGGCGCCCGTTCTGGCTGCTGATCGGGGCGTGGTTCTTCGGGGCGCTGATGTACCTGTCGCTGTATGTGCAGGCGCTGGGGATCGCGGTGCCGTCGGCGCTGCTGTCGGCGCTGCCCTATATCGGCACGGTCGTCATGCTGGTGCTGATCTCCCGCGACGTGCGCCGCATCCGGCTGCACCGGCCGGCCATGCTGGGCCAGCTTTTCCAGCCGCGGAGCTGATGCGCGGTGGGGCGATGCGGCCCTTGGGACGCGACGACGACGAGTCCTTGCCGCCGCCGGGCTGGTTGCGCCCGCCGCTCCTGCCATTTAGGCTCATCGGAAAAGCCAAGCACGGGGATGAGGCGCCACGGCTCCAACAGCCAGGCGGTGGGCGATGACGGTCAAGCGTAGGACAATTCTGGGGGGCGCCGCGAGCGCCGCCCTGCTGGCGCGGCAGACGGGCCAGGCCGCGGCGCAGACCCGGGCCGAGACGCTGCGCTACGTCACGGGCGGCACCATCAACACGCTCGACACCACCATGCCGGGCACGACGCGCGAGGCTTTCGGCGTCGGCATGAACGTGTATGACCGGCTGTTCAGCTTCGGCCGCAAGAAGCTTGGCGACAACTGGGTGTTCGACCCTGATTCCATCCGCGGCGAACTGGCGCAATCCTACGGCATCAGCGGGGACAAGCGGGTGATCACCATCACCCTGCGTCCCGACGCGGCCTGGCACGACGGGTCGCCGGTGACGGCCGAGGACGTCAAGTGGTCGCTGGACCGCGCCGTCTCGGCCAAGTCCCTGGCGCCGCCGCAGCTTTCCACGGGGTCGCTGACCAGCCCCGGCCAGTTCAAGGTCGTGGACGCGCGCACCCTGGCCGTCAGCCTGGACAAGCCGGACCGGCTGGCGCTGGCGAACCTGTGCGTGCCCTACGCGATCATGGTCAACAGCAGGCTCGCGAAGCAGCACGCCACCGCCGAGGACCCCTGGGCGATGGAGTGGATGAAGGCCAACACGGCCGCGAGCGGCGCCTACGCCGTCGAAAGCCACAAGCCCGGCGAAAGCACCGTGCTGCGCCGCAACGACAAGTGGGCCGGCGGCGACGGCAGGCTGCCGTTCTTCCGCCGGGTCATCATCCAGACGGTGCCAGAGCCTGCGACCCGCGCCAACCTGATCGAGCGCGGCGACGCCGACCTGGCCATCGACCTCGCCGCCAGCGACATCCCCGGCATCGCGAAGTCGGCGAAGGCCAAGGTCGCCTCCATCCCGCAGACCAACGGCTTCACCCACATCACGATGAACACGCAAACCCCGCCCTTCGACAACCCGAAGGTGCGCCAGGCGGTGGCGGCGGCCTTGCCGTACGAGGACATGTTCCAGACCGCGATCTTCGGCCGGGGCGCCAAGCTGTTCGGCGCGGACTGGTCCGAGACGCCGCCCAACAGCGCCTTCCCGCAGCCGATGCCGAACAAGACCGACCCGGCCCGCGCCCGGCAGTTGCTCGCCGACGCCGGCTTCCCCCAGGGTTTCTCGACCAGCTTCGCCTACAGCACGGGCCAGGCCGGCACCGCGGAGCCGATGGCCGCCCTGGTGAAGGAGGCGCTGGGCAAGGTCGGCATTCAGGTCGATATCCAGAAGAAGCCGGACGCCGAGTTCAACACCCTCGAATCCGACAAGAAGATGCCGTTCTACACCGACGGCGCGACCGCCTGGCTGCCCTACACCTACTACTTCTTCTACCTGTATTTCACCCGCGACCAGCGCTGGAACTTCGCGAACTGGAAGGACCCGGGGATCGCCGACCTGACGCTCGACGCCCGTTACCAGACAGACACGGCCCAGTACGACGAGGACTGCAAGCGGATGATCGAGCTGTTCGTGCCGCAGGTCCCGCTGGTCATGCTGTGGCAGGCGAACCAGGACGCGGCGATGTCGAAGACCGTGGACGGCTACACCTACCAGTTCTACCGCCAGGCGGATTTCCGCGACCTCCGGCGGGTCTGACGCCGTGCTCGCCGGCATCCTGCGGCGCGTGGGACGCCGCCTGCTCGCCTCCATCCCGGCCCTGCTCGGCGTGGTGGTCGTCACCTTCATGCTGATGCGCGTGCTGCCCGGCGATCCCGCGGTGTTCTTCGCCTCCGGCCCCAGCGCCGGGCAGGCGGAGATCGAGGCGCTGCGGCACAGCATGGGGCTGGACCGGCCGGTCCCGGTGCAGTTGGCCCGCTACCTCGGGGAGGTCGCGACCGGGGACCTCGGGCAGTCGCTCACCACCGGGCAGCCGGTCGTGCGCGACATGCGGAGCCGCCTGCCGGCCTCGCTGGAGCTGACGAGCACGGCGCTGCTCATCGCCTTGGTGTTGTCCGTGCCGCTCGGCGTCCTGGCGGCGCTGCGTCCGGGGTCGGCGGTGGACCATGCGGTGCGGATGGTCTGCACGCTGGGCGTCTGCGTGCCGACCTTCGTGTCCGGGCTGCTGCTGATCTACGCGTTCTACTACCTGCTCGGCTGGGCGCCGGACCCCACGGCGCGCATCGACATCTTCGCCTCCGCGCCGCCCGGCATCACGGGCTTCTACCTCGTGGACTTCGCGCTGGCGGGCGATTGGGACGGGTGGCGGGCGGCCTTCGCGCAACTGATGCTGCCGGCCATCACCATGGCGCTGTTCGTGCTGGCGCCGCTGGCCCGCATGACCCGCGCCTCCATGCTGGCGGTGCTGAGCAGCGACTTCATCCGCACGGCGCACGCGATGGGCCTGCCGCGCCGGCGCATCGTCGTCGGCTACGCGCTCCGCAACGCGCTGCTGCCGGTCCTCACCATCACCGGCATCGTGTTCTCCACCATGCTCGGCGCCAACGTGCTGGTGGAGAAGGTGTTCTCCTGGCCCGGCGTCGCGTCCTACGCGCTCGACGCGCTGCTCGCCGCCGACTACGCCCCCGTGCAGGCGTTCGTGCTGCTGATGGCGGTGATCTTCGTGCTGGTGAACGTCCTCATCGACGTGCTGTACGGCATCGCCGACCCGCGGGTGTCCGTGGCATGAGCAGGGTGGGGGGCGCATGAGCGGCGCGGCGCTTGGCCGGCCCGGCGGCACGGGCCGGCACGTCGCCTACGTGCTGCGCTCCAACCCGGTCACGGCGCTCGCCGCGGCCGGAGCGGCGCTGCTGGTGCTGGTGGGCCTGCTCGCCCCGCTGCTGTCGCCATACGACCCCGTCGTCTCGAACGTGCCGCACGCGCTGGAGCCGCCAAGCGCCCTGCACTGGGCCGGCACCGACCAGCTCGGACGCGACATCCTCAGCCGGATCATCACTGCCACCCGGCTCGACCTGCTCATCGCGGCGTCGGCCGTCAGCATCTCCTTTGCGCTCGGCGCGGTGGTCGGCGGGTTCTGCGGCTACCGCGGGGGACGGCTGGACCGCTGGGTCGGGCGCTTCGTGGACGTGCTGATGGCGTTCCCGCTGTTCGTCTTGGCCATGGCGCTGGTCGCCGCCCTCGGCAACCGGGTCGAGAACATCGTGGTCGCCACCGCCGTCATCAACCTGCCGTTCTACATCCGCTTCGCCCGGGCGGAGGTGAACGTGCGGCGCAACGCCGGCTGGGTGGAGGCCGCCCGGGCCTGCGGCGAGGGGCACCTGTCCGTCGTGCTGCGCGTGCTGCTGCCGAACGTGCTGCCGGCGATGGCAGTGCAGGTCTCGCTCAATTTGGGCTGGGCGATCCTGAACGCCGCCGGGCTGTCGTTCATCGGGCTGGGCGTGCAGGCGCCGACGCCGGAATGGGGGGTCATGGTGGCGGAGGGCGCGCGGTTCATCACCACGGGCAAGTGGTGGCTGGTGGCGATGCCGGGCCTCGCCCTGATGCTGACGGTGCTGTGCTTCAACCTGCTCGGCGACGGGCTGCGCGACATCCTCGACCCCCGCATGCGGTCGTGACCGCGCATGCGGTCGTGACCGGCCCCCTGCTGCAGGTCGAGGGCCTGCGGGTCAGCTTCTCGACCCGGCACGGCGCCGTCGCCGCCCTGCACGGCGTCGATGTCGCGGTGGCGGCAGGGGAAACGCTGGGCATCGTGGGGGAGAGCGGGTCCGGCAAGTCCGTCACCGCGCTGGCGGCCATGCGGCTGCTGGACCGGACGGGCCGGATCGACGGCGGGCGCGTGCTGTTCGACGGGCGCGACATCGCCCGGGCCGGCCGCGCCGACCTGCGCCGCCTGCGCGGCTCCGCGATGTCGATGATCTTCCAGAACCCGCGCGCCGCGCTGAACCCGATCCACACCGTCGAGCGGCAGGTCGCCGACGTGCTCGCCGCGCACGGCCGGCCCCGGGACCGCGGCCAGGTGCTCGGCCTGCTGCGCGCCGTGCTGATCCGCGATCCCGAGCGCCGCCTCCGCGCCTACCCGCACGAGCTGTCGGGCGGCATGTGCCAGCGCGTGGTGATCGCCATGGCCATCGCCTGCGAGCCGGCCCTGCTGATCGCCGACGAGCCGACCACCGGCCTCGACGTCACCACGCAGCAGGCCGTCATGGAGCTGCTCGCCCGCATCCAGCGCGAGCGCGGGATGGCGCTGATCCTGATCACCCACGACCTCGGCCTCGCCGCCCGCTGGTGCGGGCGCATCGCCGTCATGGAGCGCGGCCGGGTCGTCGAGCACGGCCCGACGGCGGCGCTGTTCGAGGCGCCGGCCCACCCCTACACGAAGCGCCTGGTCGCCGCCTCGCCGACCCGGCGGTCCACCTTGGCCGATTTGGCGCTGGGCGCCCCGCCCGCGTTCGCCCGCGCGGCGCCGCCCGCGCCCGGCACGCCGCCGCTGCTTGAACTGCAGCACGTCGTCAAGGCATTCGACGGCGGCGTGCGGGCGGTGGACGACGTGTCGTTCCGCATCGCGCAGGGCGGCAGCCTGGGGCTGGTCGGCGAGTCCGGCTCGGGCAAAAGCACGCTGTCCCGCCTGATCTGCCGGCTGCTGGACCCGGACGCCGGCGACATCGTGTTCGAGGGCGAGTCGATCGCGGCGGTCCCGGCGCGTCATTTCCACCACGCGCCGCAGCGGAAAAAAATCCAGATCGTGTTCCAGGACCCGCACGACAGCCTCAACCCGCGCCACGCCGCGTTCGACAGCATCGCCCACCCGCTGCGCCGGCTCGAACGCCTGCGGGACGGCGCGGCGCTGGACGCCCGGGTGCGCGACGCGGCGGCCCGCGCCGGGCTGCCGATGGACCTGCTGGAACGCTACCCGCACCAGTTGTCCGGCGGCCAGAAGGCGCGCGTCGGCATCGCCCGCGCCATCGCCCCGCGCCCGCGCCTGCTGGTTTTGGACGAGCCGACCGCGGCGCTGGACGTGTCGGTGCAGGCGGTGATCCTGCAGCTCCTGGACCGCCTGCGACGGGAAGACGGCATCGGCCTGCTGTTCGTCAGCCACGACCTGAACGTGGTGCGGATGCTGTGCGACGAGCTGGTGGTGCTGGAGGCCGGGCGCGTGGCGGAGGCCGGGCCGAGCCAGGCGGTGTTCGCCCGCCCGCAGGCGCCCTACACGCGCGCCCTGCTGGACGCCATTCCCTACTTCGACCCGCAGCGCCGCCTTGCGCCCGCAACCTTCACGGCCGTCGCCGAATGACCGGCCTGGACGCGCTGGAAGCGCAGGTCCGCCGCGACCTCGAACGCATCGACCACCCGAGCATGGAGTGGCTCGTGCCCCGGACGGCGCCGGACGGGTCGGACGCTCGACGTGCTGATCGTGGGTGCCGGGCAGTCCGGGGTGGCGACGGCGTTCGGGCTGCGGCGCGCGAAGGTTGGCAACCTCCTGGTGCTGGACCAGGCGCCGCGTGGGCAGGAGGGGCCGTGGCGCAGCTTCGCCCGCATGCACGCCCTGCGCAGCCCCAAGGACCACACCGGCCCCGACCTCGACATCCCGAGCCTCACCTACCGCTCCTGGCACGAGGCGCGGTTCGGCGCTGCGGACTGGGCGGCGATGGGGCAGATCCCGCGGGAGCATTGGGCCGACTACCTGCTCTGGGTGCGCGACGTGACCGGCGTGCCCGTCCGCAACGGGTGGCAGGTGACGGACATCGGGCCAGCCGGGCCGGGGCTGCTTGCGGTTGCGGCGCGGTCGGGCGACGCCGCCGAGACGCTGTTCTGCCGGAAAGTGGTGCTGGCGACCGGGCAGGACGGGGCCGGGCGGTGGTGGATGCCGGGCTTCGTGGACGCGCTGCCGCGGGAGCACCGCGCCCACACGGCCGACCCCATCGACTTCGCGGCCCTGACCGGCAAGGTGGCGGCGGTGATGGGCGCCGGCGCCTCGGCGCTGGACAACGCCGCCTGCGCGCTGGAGCACGGGGCGGCGGAGGTCCACCTGTTCTGCCGCCGCGACCGTCCGCAACTGGACCAGTCCTACCGATGGCTGACCTTCGCCGGGTTCCTGCGCCGCCTGTCGGACCTCGACGACGCCTGGCGCTGGCGGTTCATGAGCACGGAGGCGCTGCGCGACGACCGGCTGGCCCGCTACCCTTGTCTGTCCGCCGACTACGGCCTGACCGAGCGCTGCCCCGGCGAAACGCCGTGAATCACGGACATCCACCTGTTCAGCATCGCCTCGACGATGAGCTTCGGCCTCTCCGGCTCGTCCATCAACGCCATGACGACGGCGGTGCCCAAGCTGGTGTCCGGCCTGACCCGTGGCCTGTTCCAGGCGGATCTTGACCGCCATTGGGCCGAGTTCAGCGCCTACGACACCGTGCAAACCGTGCTGTGACCCGCGGCGCAGGCCTGGTTTCAAAAGGAGGAAAATGGTGACAGGTGAGTACTCCATCGTGGCGCTTTCGGGCAGTCCGTCGCCGACTTCCAAGACGGCCTTGCTGGCCGAGCACGTGCTCGGGCTGGTCAGCGGCCCCGGCTCGCCCGGCCGGCACTACCGCGTCAGCTCGGTGGACCCGCGCGCATTGCTGACCGGGGACATGGGGGACGCGCTCCTGGCCGAGATGGTGCATGCGGTGGAGGCATCCCACGGCGTCATCGTCGCGACCCCGATCTACAAGGCGGCCTATTCGGGGCTGCTGAAGGCCTTTCTCGACGTGCTGCCGCAGTTCGCGCTCGCGGGGAAAGCGGTGCTGCCGGTGGCGACCGGCGGCAGCGTCGCGCACGTGCTGGCGCTGGACTACGCGCTGCGTCCGGTGCTGCAATCCATGGGCGCCCGGCACGTCGTCCAAAGCCACTTCGTGCCCGAAGCCGACATGAACGTCAGCGACGGCCGGCTGACGGTGTCCGGCAGCAGCGCGCCGCCGCTTCTCCAGGCCGCGGAGCATTTCCGGCAGGCCATGACCGACGACCCGGCCGCACGCCAGCTCGGCCATCCCCGCCCCGACGCCTGACCCGTCGGACCGCCCTTCGTCAGGCAAGGAAGTCGGTGCTCTTCGAGACCGCTTCCCACCGGGCGTACTCCGCCCTCATCGCGTCGAGCTTCCCCGTCACGCCGGCATAGGCATCGCTGCCGAGGATCAGCCTGTGCGGCGCGTCGCCGGTCTCGACGGCGCGCAATATGACGGCCGCGGCCCGCTCCGGGTCGCCGCGGCAGATCGTGTCGCCGGCGGCTTCGAGGAAGCCGAGCATCTCGGCCGCGGCCGGGGCGCAGGCGGGGTTGCTCGGCGCGCGCGGGCTGCGGGCGTTGATGCCTGTCCGGAACGCGCCGGGCTCGGCCAGGATGACCTTGATCCCCAGCGGCTCGACCTCCTGCCACAGCGCCTCGGTCAGCCCTTCCACCGCGAACTTGCTGGCGCTGTAGTAGCCCAGCCCGGGATAGGCGACCAGGCCGCTGGCGGACGACAGGTTGACGACCGTGCCCGATCCCCGCGCCCGCATTCCGGGCAGCGCGGCCCGGAGCATGGCGCAAAGGCCAAAGACGTTGGCCTCGAACAGCTTGCGCACCTCGGCATCCTCGCCCTCTTCGACCGCGCCGAGATAAACCAGCCCGGCATTGTTCACGAGCACGTCGATGCCGCCGAACCGCTCCTCGGCGGCGCGCACCGCGGCGGCGATCTGGTCCGGATGCGCCAAGTCGAGCGCAATCGGCAGCACGCGGTCCGGGGCGGCATCGGCGAGGGCGGAGACGCGGGCCGCGTTCCGCGCGGTGACGGCCACGTTGTGGCCCGCCTTGAGAACGGCGCGGGCAAGGGCTGCCCCGATGCCGCTGGACGCGCCGGTGATGAGCCAGGTCTTCATGAGGCTATCCAGCGCAGACGGGGCCTGGGCGCGTTGCGCGTCCTGCACCGGACTCATCGCGCGCATGCCGGGCGAAGATCATCGACCCGCTTGCCGCACCGCCGGCGATCACGCCGTCGGCGGCAGCCAGCATCGCGTTGCCGGCCCAACGCGCCGCGTCGCCGGCGGCATACACGCCCGGAACGGTGGTCATCATCGAGGAGTCGACCCGGATCAGCGGACCCGAAGGCTTGTCGTCGAGCACGCAGCCGAGCTGCCCGGCGATTGGGCTCGCCAGCCTTGCGCCGGGCGCCACGTAAAGCGCGTCGATCTCGACGCGGCGCCGGTCCGTGAGCCGCAGGGCACGCAGGCCGGTGCCCTCGCCCTCCAGCTCCGCCACGGGCGTCCGCTCGATCCGCACCCCGCTCGCGCGCAGCTCGTCGAGATCGGCCGGGCCGGGTTCATCTTGGCCGTTGAGGAAAAAGGTGGTCGGCCCCCAATTGGCGATGATCCGCGCCTGGTGCGCCGACAGCGGGCCGGCGGAGAGCACGCCCAGCCGCCGCCCGCCGAACTCGTAGCCATGGCAGTAGGGGCAGTGGAGGACGGTCTTGCCCCATCGCTCGGCCAGGCCGGGAACCTCCGGCAGGATGTCGACGATGCCGAAGGCGAGCACGAGCCTTGCCGCCGACAGCTCCTCGCCCGTGTCGAGGGTGACGCGAAACTGGCCATCCTCGGCCCGGGCGCCCAACGCGGTTGCGTTCCTGAACGTGGCCGACGGATACCGTTCCAACTGCGCCCGCGCCTGCGCCGTCATGTCCGCGGGCCGGGCGCCGTCCTGCCCGAAGAAGCCGTGCGCGGCGGGGGAGAAGCGGTTCCGGGGCGCCCCGGCATCGACGACGCAGACCGACCAGCGTCCGCGCGCGATGTAGGTGGCCGCTGACAGCCCGGCGTAGCTGCCGCCGAGCACCACGGCGTCATACTGCATGGATGGCCTCCTTGCCAGCGGCTTCGCGCCTGCGACGGAAATCGTCGGCGATCGACGCCAGCGGCACCGAATCCATCCTGGCCAGCAGCAGCGCCTCGGCCTCGTGGAGCGCGTCGTCGAGCGACGCGTTGACGGCCTGCTCGACCAGGCAGCCCGGCGCGACGCTGCGGTTGCCGATGGCGAACAGCCGCGGCGCCCCCAGCGCCTGGTAGACCTCCCGGAGCGTGACGGCGTGCAGCCCGCGGGTCAGCGACCAGCCGCCGCCATAACCCTTCTCGGAACGGACGATGCCGGCATCGCGCAACCCGCCCATGATGCGCCGCACGACGACCGGGTTGGTCTGCATGGCCTTCGCCAGCGTCTCGGAGGTGAGCGGCGCATGCGCTTCGGCCATGTGCAGGAGGACATGGAGCACGCCTGACAGGCGACTGTCTTGAACCATGCAACTTCATATGTTGCATGTCTTTGCCGGTGTCAAGCGCGTCGGAGGGCCTCGGAGCCGCCGGGCTACGCCGCGGCGGCCTGCCGCCAGCGCGGATGCGTCACCCGGCCGCCGGCCAGCGCCGTCACTTCATCGGCCGGCATCTCGCCCACGATGGCCCGGCCCACCAGCTCGCCCATCAGCGCCCCCAGCTTGAAGCCATGGCCGGAGCAGGCGCTGACCAGCCAGCCGGACGCCCCGGTCGGATGCACCAGGAACGCCTCGGTCTCGGTCACGGTGTAGAAGCAGGCCTTGGGTTCGAGCACGCTGTAGCGGTCGAGGTCCCGATACGCGGCGCGCGCCGCCGGCCACAGCCGCTCCAGGTCCCGCGCACCGGCGATCCGGTCGCCGTCGGGATCGCCGGTGCGGGAGAACACGTGGTCGCCGACCTTCAGCCGCGTGCCCCGCCGCGGCGGCAAGGTGTACAGCCCGCCCTCGGGTCGCACCTCCAGCATCACCGGCGCCGCCGCCCAAGCCTCCGCCAAGTCCGCCGGCGGCGAAAGGTAGAGCACGGCTTGCCGCGACGGCACGGCCACGCCGCGCAGGCCCGGCACCAGCCGGTCCGCCCAGGCGCCCGCCGCGACGACCACCACGTCGCCCCCATGCGTCACCCCGTCGGCGACGACCCGCCCGCGCTCCGGATCGACCTCGCTGACGAGGGTTCCCGTCCGCAGCCGCACGCCGAGCCGGCCCAGCAGGACCACGAGGTCGGTCAGGATGCGGACCGGGAACAGCATGCCTGCGCCGTCCGTGCCGACGACGCGCTCCAAGCCGTCCGCCTGCACCATCGGGAACCGGCGCCCGACCTCCTCCAGGGGCACGTCGCGGTAGCCGACGCCCATGGCGTCGAGCGAGCGCGACATCCCGCCATACCAGCCGTCGTCATGGCGCAGGAAGTACACGGCGCCGCAAGGCTCGTAATGCGACGTGCCGATGGCCCGCCACAGGCTGTCCCACACCCGGAACGCCTCGGGCATCAGGTGCGCGTAGCCCTCCATGGCGCCGTAGGCATGGCGGGTGATGCGGTGCTCGTCGTAGGAGGACGCCCGCGGGTTGGGCAGCGGCCCCTGCTCGAACAGCTCGACCTCGATGCCGCGCCGGGCCAGCGCCCAGGCGGTGGACAGCCCGGCGATGCCGCCGCCGACGATGAGGGCCTTGGTCATGGGCGTCTCCTGCGCATGGACGCAAATTGCCTCGCGCCGGGCCGCCCCGGCAACCCCTGCGCGGGCACGTCGCCGAAGTCGGCATGGCCGGATTTAAGCCTTGCGTCCTCCCGGGTGGCACAGCACACTTTTTGAGTGACTTGGCCGTGCCGGCCCTGCCCAGGAAAGCCCTCATGCGCCCATCGCCGAAGTTCCTGGACCACCTGCGCCGCGAAGCGAGCACCCTGGAAAACCACGTGGTCGACGAGTTCCTGGCCGGGCGGCTCGACCGGCGCGGCCTGCTGCGGGAAGGCAGCCGGTTCGGCCTGGCACTGCCGCTCCTCGGCGGGCTGCTCGGCGCCGCCCCCGGCACGCGCGCGCTGGCGCAGGCCGGGCAGCGCGACGCGACTATCCGCGTCGCCTCCCCCACGCCCTCGGGCGCGGTCGAGCCGGTCAGCGTGGCGAACCCGGGCGGCCTGCTCCTGCTGATGCAGACCGGCGAGTTCCTGGCCTTCGACCAGCCGGACCTGGTGCTGCGCCCGATGCTGGCGCTGTCCTGGAAGGCCAACGAGGACGGCACCGTCTGGACTTTCAAGCTGCGCCCCGACGTGAAGTTCCACAACGGCCATGTGCTGAACGCCGCCGACGTGGCGGCGACGATGGACCGGCTGGCCGACCCGAAGAACGGGTCGAACGCGCTGTCGGCGTTCCGCGGCGTCCTGTCGGTGGGCGGCACGCGCAAGGTCGATGACCTCACGGTGGCGTTCCACCTGGACGCGCCGAACGGCAACTTCCCCTACCTCGTATCCTCCGACAACTACAACGCGATCATCCTGCCCGCCGACTACGCCGGGGACTTCGAGAAGACCTTCATCGGCACCGGGCCGTTCAAGCTGGAGAAATACACGGCGAAGGTCGGCGCGAGCTTCGTCCGCAACCCCGACTACTGGGGCACGAAGGCGCTGCCGGCGCGCACCGAGTTCACCTTCTTCGCCGACCAGCAATCGCAGATCCTGGCATTGCAGGGCGCCCAGGTGGACATCGTGTCGCAGGTGACGGTGCAGGGCGCGCAGGGGCTGTTGTCCAATCCGGACGTGAAGATCGTCAAGGTGCGCGCGGCCATCCACCGGCAGCTCCATATGCGGACCGACATGCCGAAGTTCGCCGACAAGCGGGTGCGGCAGGCGATTGCCACGACGCTCGACCGCCCGGCCCTGATCGCCGGGCTGTTCCGCGGCCTCGCCGAACCCGGCAACGATTCGCCCTTCGCCCCGGTCTATCCCTCCACCGACCCGGCGGTGCCGCAGCGCAAGAAGGACATCCCGGCCGCCCGCGCCCTCCTGGCCGCGGCCGGCGTGCCCAACGGGTTCGAGGCGACGCTCACCACCGAGCGGCTGCAGGAGGTCCCCGACTACGCCGTGCTGGTGCAGAACGCCTGCCGCGAGATCGGGGTGAAGCTCAACCTCAAGATCGAGACGGACGCCGCCTATTACGGCAAGGCGCAGCCGGGCCAGTCCGACTGGCTCGATTCGGAGATGGGCATCACCGACTACGGCCACCGCGGGGTGCCCAACGTGCTGCTGGGCGCGCCGCTGCTCAGCGGCGGCGCGTGGAACGCCGCCCATTTCAGCAATCCGGCCTACGACGCGCTGGTGGCGCAGTACATCGCCACGACCGACCTCGGCCGCCAGCGGGAGGCCGCGGGCAAGATCCAGGCGCTGCTGCTCGACGAGACGCCGGTGATCTTCGCGTATTTCTACAACTTCCTGACCGCGACCGCCGCGAACGTCGGCGGCCTCACGGTGACGGCGATCCCGCAGCTCTTCCTCGCGAACGCGACGATCACCTGATGCCGGCCATTGCGCGGCAGGCCGGGCGGCGGCTGGGCCTCGCCGTGCTGACCCTCGTGCTGCTCAGCATGGTGGTGTTCGCCGGCGCGCAGGTGCTGCCGGGCGATGTGGGCCGGGCGGTCCTGGGGCCGCTCGCCGATCCCGAGGCCGTGGCGGCGATCAACCACGAGGTCGGCGCCGACCGCCCGGCAATCGAGACCTATCTCACCTGGATCGGCCATTTCGTCACCGGCGACATGGGCCGTTCCTACACTTTCCGCACCCCCGTGGCGCCGTTCGTCGGCAGCGCCCTGCTCAACTCCCTGAAGCTCGCGGCCGTCGCCCTCGTCATCGTCGTGCCGTTGTCCATCGGCGCCGGGGTGTATGCGGCGATGCGCGCCGGGCGCTGGCAGGACCGGGCGATCAGCGTGGCCAGCCTGTCGCTCACCGTGGTGCCGGAGTTCGTGTCCGCCATCGCGCTGATCCTGGTGCTCGGCATCTGGCTGCGCTGGCTGCCGGTCTCGGCGGCGACGCGCCCGGGCACGGCGGCGCTGGAGCAGTTACGCCATTTGATCCTGCCGGCGCTGCCGCTGGTGGTCGTGCTGTTCGGCTACATCGCCCGCATGGCGCGGGCCGGCACGCTGGAGGCGCTGGATTCCGACTACGCCCGCACGGCGATGCTCAAGGGGCTGCCGACCCGCATCGTGATCGTCCGCCACGTGCTGCGCAACGCGCTGCTGCCGACCATCACCGTGGTCGCCGCCCAGGTCGGCTACCTGATCGGCGGGCTGGTCGTCGTGGAATCGCTGTTCCGCTACCAGGGGATCGGCAGCCTCATCCTCAACGCGGCGCGGGGCAAGGACTTTCCCATGCTGGAAGCGGGCATCCTGACGGTGGGCGCCATCTTCGTTGCCGCCACCTCCGTTGCCGATACGCTGTACACGGTGCTGAACCCCCGGCTGCGCGCAGGGGGCGGCCAGTGACGAACCCAATGACGGACACGGCCACCCTGGACGCGGCGCCTGCCACGGCGCCCAGCCGGACGGGCCGGCTGCTGCGGTCACGGTCGTTCCTGGCCGGCGCCGGCATCGTGCTGTTCTGGGTGTTCTGCGCGGTGTTCGGCCCGCTCGTGGTGCCGTACGACCCTTACGCCGACGAGCTGATGAACACGCTCGCGGCGCCTTCCACCGCGCATTGGTTCGGCACCGACCAGATCGGGCGCGACATCTTCTCCCGCGTCATCGTCGGCGCGCGGCCCATCCTGTCGGTGGCGCCCTTGGCGACCCTGCTGGCGACGGCCGCGGGCACGGCGCTCGGCCTGCTCACCGGCTACGTCGGCGGCTGGCTCGATGTCCTGGTCGGACGGCTGATCGAGGTGCTGCTGGCCCTGCCGCTGATCGTGGTGGCGCTCTTGGTGCTGGTGGCGCTCGGGCCGTCGTCCTCCACGGTGATCGGGGTGATCGGCATCATCTTCACCCCGCTGATCGCCCGCACGGTCCGCTCGGCGGTGCTGTCCGAACGCTCGCTCGACTACGTTTCCGCAGCCGAGCTGCGCGGGGACGGCGCGCTGCACGTCATGTTCGTCGAGATCCTGCCCAACGTCTTGCCGCCGATCCTGGTGGAAACCACGGTGCGGCTCGGCTACGCGATCTTCACCGTGGCGTCGCTCAGCTTCCTCGGCTTCGGCATCCAGCCGCCCTCGGCGGATTGGGGCCTCGCCATCTCCGAGAACTACGGCATGATGACCGGCGGCTTCTGGTGGACGGTGGGCTTCGCCGCCGCTGCCACGGCGTCGCTCGTCGTCGGCGTCAACCTGGTGGCGGACGGCGTCCAGGCGGCGCTCGAATGACCGCGCCAGAGAGCGCACCGGCGCTCGAACTGCGCGGCCTCAGCGTGTCCTTCCAGACTGGAGGCGTCGAGCAGGCCGTGCTGCGTGGCGTGTCGTTCGCCATAGCACCCGGCGAGACCTACGGGCTGGTTGGAGAAAGCGGCTGCGGCAAGTCGACCGTCGCCTTCGCCGCCCTGCGGGCGCTGGCGCGCAACGGCGCGATCAGCGGCGGCCGGGTGCTGGTGGACGGCCAGGACATCACCGAGCTCGACCCGGCCGGGCTGCGGCGGCTCCGGCTCAGCAAGGTGTCGATGGTCTATCAGGACCCCGGACGCGCGCTCAACCCGTCGATGACGGCCGGGCGGCAGGTCGCCGAGGCATACGAGGCGGTCGGCATCCGCCGCAAGCAGGCGCTGCAGCAGGCGGAGGCGATGCTGGCCCGGGTCCGCATCCCCGACGCCGCCCGCGTCATGACCGCCTTCCCGCACCAGCTCTCCGGCGGCATGCAGCAGCGTGTCGTCATCGCCATGGCGCTGGCCAAGAACCCGAAGCTGCTGGTGCTCGACGAACCCACCACCGGCCTCGACGCCACGGTGGAGGCGGAGGTGCTGGACCTGATCGCCGCGCTCAAGCAGGAGTTCGCCACTTCCGTCCTGTTCATCAGCCACAACCTCGCGGTCATCAAGCGCATGTGCGACCGCATCGGCGTGCTGTATGCCGGGAGCCTGGTGGAAGAAGGACCCGGCGCGCAACTGCTGGCCCGTCCGCTGCACCCCTACACCATGCGGCTGCTGCGCTGCCTGCCGGCGGCGGGGCGTCGCAAGTCGGACGGGCGGCTCGACACCATCCCGGGCTTCCTGCCCCCGCTCGGCGGCATCCGGACGGGCTGCGTGTTCGCGCCGCGCTGCGGCTTCGCCGACGCGCTCTGCCGCACGGCGGCGCCCCCGCCCGTCGGGATCGGCGGCCAGATGGCGCGCTGCCACCACATCGACCGCGCCACCGCGTCGGGGCGGACTGCGCCGGAGGCCGCCGTCCCTGCCCCGGCCATGACGCCCGGCGGCGACCGGCCAGCGTTGAAGGCGGACCGCGTGTCGAAGACGTTCCGCGTCGGACCGAACGCGTTGCGCGCCGTGTCCGACGTGTCGCTGACGCTGCGCGCCGGGGAAACGCTGGGGCTGGTGGGCGAGTCCGGCAGCGGCAAGACGACGCTGGCCCGGCTGCTGCTGGGCCTGGTCGCGCCCGATCCCGGCGGCACGGTTGAACTCGATGGGCACCCGGTGGCGGCAGAGGCCAAGCGGCGTTCCCGCGCCGACTTCAAGGCGCTGCAGATCGTCTTCCAGAACCCGGACTCCGCGCTGAACCAGGCGCACACCGTCCGCCGCCTGATCGAACGCCCGCTGTCCCGCCTCGCCGGCCTGTCCGGGCGCAAGCGGGCGGAGCGGCTGGCCGCGCTGGTCTCCGCCGTGCGGCTGACGGAGCGGCATTTGCCGATGCGCCCGCGCCAGCTCTCCGGCGGGCTGAAGCAGCGCGTCGCCATCGCCCGCGCCTTTGCCGGCGACCCCCGCGTGGTGATCTGCGACGAGCCGACCTCGGCGCTCGACGTGTCGGTGCAGGCGGCGATCCTGAACCTGCTGGCCGACCTGCAAGCGACGGCCGGGGTCAGCTACGTGTTCATCAGCCATGACCTCGGCGTGGTGCGTTACCTGTCCGACCGCATCGCCGTGCTCTACCTCGGGCGCCTCATGGAGATCGGCCCGGCGGAGGACGTGTGGGGCGGCCCGCACCACCCCTACACGGAGGCGCTGCTCTCCGCCGTGCCGGACCTGGCCGACCAGCACGGCGGGCGCCCGGCACGCATCCGCCTCGGCGGCGAGATGCCAAGCCCGCTGGCGCCGCCGCCGGGCTGCGTGTTCAGCAGCCGCTGCCCGCGCAAGATCGGCGCGGTCTGCGAGACGGCCGAACCCGCGCTGCACACCGAGACCGGCCACGCGATCCGCTGCCACCTGCCGCCGGAGGCGCTGGGCCGGCGCGGCGGCCCGCCGCCGCCGGAGCGGGCGGCAAGCCACAGCCACGCGGCCGTCCCGGCTTAGGGTCTGAGCCGGGCAGCATCAGGCCGGTAAGGCGGCAGGCGTGTCTTCCGGCCACACCGGCAGGAATCATTGCTAATAGCCAATAAACACACTTGCACACGGTTTCGTGATCTGCTGTTTTCGCATGGTCGTGACCGTGGAGGCGTGTGATGCAATCTGCCTTAGACAGCTTCGTATTTGACAAGGTTGTCCTTGCCATCGGGAGGACCCTGCGGGTCGAGCCATCCGGCCTTTTGCGATCAACCCGGCTGGCGGACGACCTGTCGCTCGGCGGGTTTGCCCGCCTGAGACTGGCGCTTTGCCTTGAGGATCTCTTCGACATGGAATTGCAGAACGACACTGTCGAGCGGTTCCAGACTTTGGGCGACATCGCGAGCTACTTCAGCTTCCGGTATTTCAGGGATGTCGAGACAGCGCCGCTGGGCGCGACGGCTTAGGACGCCTGCGCCGGACCCACATCTGCCAGCTCCTCCAGGATCGGGCAATGCGGCCGGCCATCGCCTTCGCAGCGGTCGGCGAGGTGGCGGAGCGCGCTGCTCATCTCCGCGATGGCCCGCGCTTTTTGCTCCAGCGCCGCGGCGTGGGACAGGGCCAGGCGCTTCACGTCGGCGCTCGCCCGTCCCTCGTCGCGCCACAGCGCCAGCAGCTCGCGCATCTGCGCGACGGAGAAGCCGAGCGACCGCGCCCGCCGCAGGAAACGCAGCGCCTGCACGTCGTGGTCCGCATAACGCCGGTAGCCGGCGGCGCTGCGCCCCGCAGGCGCGATGAGGCCGACGCGCTCGTAGTAGCGGAGCATCTTGGCGGACACGCCGGACGCCGCCGCGGCCTCCCCGATGTTCATGCCCGGCGCCCGCGCCGGCCCGGCGCGTCTGGCCGCCAGCGCCGCAGCAGCAGCGCGCTGCCCACCACGCCGACGCTGGAGAACGCCATTGCCGCCCCCGCCGCCACCGGGCTGAGCAGGCCCGCCGCCGCCAGCGGGATGCCGACCACGTTGTAGGCGAAGGCCCAGAACAGGCCGTGCCAGATGCGCCGGTAGGTCCGGCCCGCGATGTCCAGCGCCGCGGGGACCAAGGCCGGGTCGCCGCGCATCAGCGTGATGCCCGCCGCCGCCGCCGCGACATCCGTGCCGGTCGCCATGGCAAGGCCCAGGTCGGCCGCCGCCAGCGCCGCCGCGTCGTTCACGCCGTCGCCCACCATCGCCACCGCGCCGCGCCCGCGCAGCGCCGCGACCAGGCGCGCCTTGTCCTCCGGCAGCGCCTGCGCGTGGACCTCCTCGATGCCGAGCGCCCGCGCCGCCGTGTCCGCAGCGCCTTGATTGTCCCCGGTCAGCAGCACGACGCGGAGGCCGCGGCGGCGCAGGGTGGCGACGGCTTTTGCAGCGCCGGGCTTCACCGCGTCGCCGAAGCCGAGCAGCCCCAGCAAGCGCCCGTCGGCGGCAAGGAAGGAGACGGTGCGCCCTGCCGCTTCCAGCTCCGCCGCATCCGGCGCAAGCGGCCCGGCGTCGATGCCCGCCTCCTCCATCAAGCGACGGCTGCCGAGCAGCAGCGCCCGCCCTTCGGCCATTCCCTCCAGCCCGCGGCCTGGCAGGGCGCGGACCCCGCTTGCCCGCGGCACGTCCAACCCGGCGGCGTGCGCCTCGGCGGCATACGCCGCCTGCACGGCGCGGCCCAGCGGATGCTCGCTGCCCGCCTGCAACGCCGCGGCCAGCCGCAGCATCTCGGTCTCCGCGACGCCCGGGGCCGGGCGCAGCGCCGCGACGGCGGGCCGGCCCTCGGTCAGGGTGCCGGTCTTGTCGAACACCACGGTTTGGATCGCCCGCGCCTGTTCCAGCGCGGCGGCGTCGCGGATCAGGATGCCGTGGCGGGCCGCCGCTCCCGTGCCGGCCATGATCGCCGCCGGGGTCGCGAGGCCCAGCGCGCAGGGGCAGGCGATCACCAAGACGCTCACGGCGTTCACCACCGCGGCTTCCGCCCCGCTGCCGGCCAGCCACCATCCCAACAGGGTCAGCGCCGCCAGGCCGGCCACGACGGGCACGAACACGGCGCTGACCCGGTCCACCAGCCGCTGCACCGGGGGCTTCGCCGCCTGCGCGTCCTCGACCAGGCGCACCATGCGGGCCAGCCGGCTCTCGGCGCCGAGCGCGGTGGCCTGCACCAGCAGCAGCGCCTCGCCGTTGAGGCTGCCGCCGGTGACGCGGCTGCCGGGCTGCTTGGACACGGGAAGGGCCTCGCCGGTCAGCAGGCTCTCGTCCACGCCGCCCGTGCCGTCCTGCACCACGCCGTCCGCCGGGATGCGCTCGCCGGGCCGGACCAGGAGGAGGTCGCCGGCGCGCAGCTCGGCGATGGGCAACTCTTGCTCCGCCCCGTCCCGCCGCACCCGGGCGCGCTCCGGGCGGAGCTGTTCGAGCGCGCGGATCGCCGCGCCGGCCCCGCGCCGTGCCCGGCCCTCCAGCCACTTGCCCAGCCGCACCAGCGCGACCACCGCGGCGGACGCCTCGAAGTACAGGTGCCCGCCCTCGCCGCGCGCCAGCTCCCACAGGCTCAGCCCGAAGGCCGCCGTGGTGCCGAGCGCCACCAGCAGGTCCATGTTGCCGGCGCCGGCCCGCAGCGCGTGCCACGCGCCGCGGTAGAACCGCGCGCCGAACACCGCCTGCACCACGCCGGCCAGGACGAGCTGCGCCCAGCCCGGCAGGGCGGCATGCACCCCGAACGGCATGAGGAGCATCGGCGCCAGCAAAGGCAGCGCCAGCGCGCAGGCCAGAACCGCGGCCAGGCCATCCCGCGCGGGCCGGTGCTCCGCCGCCACGCCGGAGGGCGCCGGCACGGACGCTTCATACCCCGCCGCGCGCACGGCAGCCGCCAGCCCGCCCGCGCTTGCGGCGCCCTCGGCGACGCGCACCCGCGCCCGCTCGCTCGCCAGGTTGACCTCCGCCGACAGCACGCCCGGCACGCCCCGCAGCGCCCGCTCGAACCGGCCGGAACAGGACGCGCAGCTCATGCCCGACACCGTGAGGTCCACCGTCGCCTCCGCCACCGGGTATCCGGCGGTTTGCAGCGCCTGCGCCAGGTCCGGAAGGCGGAAATCCGCGCCGGGCGTGACGGCGGCCCGCTCGGTTGCGAGGTTCACCGCCACCTCCTGCACGCCGGGCACGGCTGCCGCGGCCCGCTCGACCCGGCGGACGCAGGCGGCGCAGCTCATGCCGGAAATCCGCAGGTTCAGGCGCGGCGCGGCCTCCTGCGCCCCGGCCCGCTCCCGCTCGATGATGCCCCCGTCCATGCTGACCGCCCCCGCCGTGATGCTCCGGGACTGCACGTGGTGCTTCCCACTGTGGGAAGGTCAAGGGCCGGCACCATGGCCGCTTGACCTTGCCGAATTGGCAGGTTGCAGAACCGTGGCAACGGAGGAGGCCACCATGCAACGATTTAAAGTGGCTGGCCTGAACGCCGCTCCCCGCTCACGCCCCGACGCCCGCCGTCGCCCCGGCGAGCCAGTCCACGACGGCGCCGGCCGCTTCGCGCCCGTCCAGGCCGCGCCCGCGCGCCGCGTCGAAGGCGGCGGCCTGCCGGTCCGCGCTCGTGCCGCCGGCGACGATGTCCCGCGCCGCCGCCGCCTCGTCGGCGCAGCCCAGGGCGTCGGCATCCTCCGCCACCGACGCCAGCACCGCGTCGAGGCAGGCGGCGAAGGGCTGCGCGTCGCCGGTGAGGACGTCGATCAGCTCGGCCTGCACCCCGTCGCATTGCGCGCGCCACAGGTTCTCGGCGACCAGGGCGCGGGATGCGCCGGTGAGGCCGCGGTTCCACTCGGGCCGTCGGTCCGCGAGGCGGACGAGGCAGCGGTACAGCGCGGCGACGGCCAGCGTATGCGTCAGCAGCGTGCAGCTATCGGCGACCCGCAGTTCTAGCGTCGGGTAGCGGATGGACGGGCGCAGGGTCCACCACAGGAAGCTCGCGTCCTCGACGGACCCCGCCCGGGTCATGGCGTCCACATAGCGCGCGTAATCTTCCGGCCCGTCGAACAGGTCCGGCAGGCCGGAGCGCGGCATGGCGCCGAACACCGACATGCGGTACGCCGCCATCCCCGTCGCCTGTCCCTGCCAGAACGGCGAGGACGCGGACAGCGCCAGCAGCAGCGGCATGGCGGGCAGCAGCCGGTTCATCAGGTCGACCCGCGCCTCCGGCCGGGGCACCTCGACGTGGACGTGCATGCCGCAGACCACGCTGCGCCGCCCGGTGATCCGGGTCTTTGCCATGATCTCGTCGTAGCGCCCCTTCTGCGTCTGGCTTTGGCGCGACCAGCGGGCGACGGGATGGGTGCCGGCCGCGAGCACCAGGATGCCGTGGCCGCGCCCGACCTCCGCCAGCCCGGAGCGCAGCGCGCCCAACGCCTCGCCGGCCTCGGCGAAGCTGGTCGAGGGCTTCGTCGAGACCTCGATCTGCGATTGCAGCAGCTCGCGCTCCACCGCCGGCAGCCGGGCCTGGGCGGCGGCGTGGAACGCCGCGACCCGGCGCCGCGGCGTGCCGCGCGTGATGGCGTCCGCAAGGAAGTACTCCTCCTCGATTCCGAACTGGTAACTCGCGTCCATGCCATTCCTCCAAGCCTGTCCGGAGGAAGAAAGCACGGCGCCGGCAAGGGCGCGACCGGGGCGGAACGGCCGGGTTCGGGACAGCGGCTGCTTCCGTCGCCATCGCCCTATTCGGCCGACATGCGCGCGACGGCGGAAACGGGCCTTCGGGCCAGCGGCTCCCCTGCCGGACCGACCTTGGCAAACAGCATGTTCAGCCCCTCTGCCAGCGTGGGATGGGCCAGGATGCCGTCCCGCAGCGCGGTGAAGGGCAGGCCCCCCAGCATGGCCATCTGCACCACCGCCATGACCTCGCCGGCCTGCGCGCCCAGCATGGCGAAGCCGACGATGCGGTCGCCATCCGCCGCGACCAGCGCCTTCATGAAGCCTGTGCGTTCGCCCAACGTGCGCGCACGCGGGACCGCGTCCATCGGCAACGTCGCCAGCCGGTAGGCGATGCCAGCTTGGCGGGCCTCCGCCTCGCTCAGCCCGACCCGGGCGAATTCCGGCTCGATGAACACGCAATAAGGCACCATGCGTCCAGATGTCGTGCGCGTGCCGCCAGCGATGCCGCTCTTGGCGACGCGGTAGTCGTCCAGTGCGATGTGGGTGAACATCGGGCTGCCGGCGGCCTCGCCCATCGCCCAGATGCCCAGCGCGGAGGTTTGCAGCCGCTCATCCACCCGGATGAACCCGCGGGCGTCCAGCTCGACGCCTGCAAGCTCCAGCCCGATGCCGCCCGTCATCGGCTGCCGCCCCGCCGCCGCCAGCAGGTGGGAGCCGGTGAAGGCCTGCCCATCCGCAAGCCGGACGCTGGCCTCCTCGCCTGACCGGCCCGCGACCTCCGCGATACGTGCCTCAAGCGCAAGCTCGATGCCGTCCTCGGCGAATTGGTCCTGGATCGCCGCAGCAACGTCGGCGTCTTCCCGCGCGGCAAGCTGGCGGCCGCCCTCGATCACCACGACCTCGCTGCCCAGGCGGCGGAACGCTTGCGACAGCTCCATGCCGATATAGCCGCCGCCGACCACCAGCAGCCGGGCCGGCAGCACGTCGAGGGTCAGCGCCTCCACATGCGTGAGGGGCGCTGCCTCGCGCAGGCCCGGTATCGGCGGGATGGCGGCACGGGTGCCCAGGTCCAAGTAGATGCGCTCGCCGGTCACGCGCCGCGGCCCGGCCTCCGTCGCCACTTCGATGACACGCGGTTCTGTGAAGCGCCCCCAGCCCAGCACCAGCTCAAGGCCGCTTGCCTCGAAGGCGTGCCGGTTGATCTCCACCATGCCGGCAACGACCTCCGCGGTGCGGGCGGCGACCCGGCCCATGACGGCCTTCGCCGGCCCGGCGCGGACGAGGCCCATCTCCTCCGCCCGGCGGGCCGTCTCGACGATCTGCGCGCTACGGATCAGGGCCTTTGTCGGGATGCAGGCGATGTTGATGCAGGCGCCGCCGATCATGCCGGCCTCGACCATGGCGACGCGCTTGCCCGCCGCGGCCTGGTCCATCGCCAGCGTCTTGCCGGCCTTGCCGCCGCCGAAGACGACGATGTCGTAATGTTCGATGTCGTTCATGGCATCCTCCCAAGGATCAGGCCCAAGAGTCAGGCCCAAGAGTCAGGGTACGTGCCGCGCCAGGAAGCCGCGCATCAGGGCTGCGACCTCGCGGTGATGCGTCTCAAGGGCGAAATGGCCGGCGTCGAGCAGGTGGACCTCCGCGTCCGGCAGGTCGCGGCGGTAGGCCTCGGCGCCTGCGGGCAGGAAGTGCGCGTCGTTCTTGCCCCATGCCGCCAGCAATGGCGGCCGGTGCGCCCGGAAATATGCCTGGAAGTCGGGATAGCGCTCGACGTTGCTGCGGTAGTCCAGGATCAGGTCGAGCTGGATCTCCTCGGCGCCGGGCCGCGCCATGTAGGCGATGTCGAGCGTGTAGCCGTCCGGCGACACGCGGCTGCGGTCGGCGCCGTTGAAGTATTGCCATTCCCGGATGGTGTCGGGCGCGAGCGAAACGCGGCAGGCCTCGCGGTTCTCGGGCGTCGGGTCGCGCCAGTAGGCTTGCCAGGGTCCCCAGGCGTCGCTGAAGCCGTCCAGGTAGGCGTTGCCGTTCTGGCTGACGATGGCCGAGATGCGTTCGGGAAAGCGCAGCGCCAGGCGCAGCCCGACCGGCGCGCCATAGTCGAAGATGTAGATCGCAAAGCGGTCGAGGCCGAGCGCGTCCACGAACCCGGCCATCACCTCCGCCAGCTTGTCGAAGCTGTAGGTGAAGGCGCCGCGCGGCGGCGTCACGGTGTTGCCGAAGCCGGGCAGGTCGGGGGCGATCACGTGGTAGCGGTCGGCGAGGTCCGGGATCAGGTCGCGGAACATATGGCTCGCCGTTGGAAAGCCGTGCAGCAGCAGCACGATGGGACCGTCGTCCGGGCCGGCTTCGCGGTAGAACACGTCGGCGTCCCCGACCGTCTTGGAACGGAACACGGGCTGATGCATGGGACGTCCCTGCGTTTCTGTCCGGTCCGATATCGGCCGTTGCCGCCGCAAGCAGAATGGCCGAAGCTCGCAAGGGCTGATTGCAGGACGCGCAACGAGTGGATCGTTTGGACGCGATGCGGGCCTTCGTGGCCGCTGTGGATCACGGGTCGCTGGCTGCGGGCGCGCGGCATCTGGGCCACTCGGCCGCCGCGGTCACCCGGGCCATCGCGCAACTGGAGGCGCGGCTCGGGATGGTGCTGCTGCACCGGAGCACGCGCGCGCTGCACCTCACCCCGTTCGGCGAGAGCTACCTCGCCACGTGCCGGGGCATCTTGTCCTCGCTCGACCAGGCGGAGCGCGGCGCCGCGGCCGAGCAGGAGACGCCCATCGGCCTGCTGACCGTCACCGCGCCCTTGATGTTCGGCCAGCTTCATGTGCGTCCGGTGCTGGATAGCTTCCTCAGCGCCAACCCTGCGGTCCGGGCACGCTTGCTGTTGCTGGATCGCGTCGTCCGCATCGTCGGGGAAGGCATCGACGTCGCGGTCCGCATCGCGCACCTGCCGGACTCCCAACTCGTGGCAAAGCGGCTTGGCGAGGTGCGCCGGGTGCTTTGCGCGTCGCCGTCCTACCTGGCGCGCCGGGGCACGCCGGGCGAGCCGCGCGACATGGCCGACCATGATTGCATCATGGAGCATGACGGCGCCGAGATCGAAGCGTGGCGCTTCGCGTCAGGAACTGTGGCCGTCCGCCCGCGCTTGTTGGTCAACTCGGCGTCCGCCGCGGTCGCATCGGCGGCGGCCGGCCACGGCATCACGCGCGTCATGTCCTACCAAGCGGCGGCGTCCGTTGCGGCCGGCGAGCTGGTCGTGCTTTTGCCAGAGCATGAGCCGCCGCCCATCCCGGTGCATCTCGTGCTGCCGTCAGAGCGCCCGGAAACCCCGAAGGTGAGGGCGTTCCTCGGCTTCGCCGCACCGGAACTGCGCAAAAGGCTTGGCGAAGCAGCGGACATGCTGAGCAGCGGCGTCAGCTTTGGTGTTTGATTCGCCCCCTATCGCGAGCCGGTCGCTATCGACGCCTTCCTGCCCCGCCCCGGTCACGGCGCCGCGGCGCGCGAAACCCGGCCCTCCAGCGGGTAGGCCGGGTCGTTGTAGCCGGGGGTCGAGGGATGGCCGGCCGGCACCAGGCTGTCCACCAGCGCCTCGTCCTCCGCGGTGAAGCGGTAATCCAGCGCGCCCACGTAGTCCGCCCACTGCGCCTCCGTGCGGGGGCCGGCGATCACGCCGGTGATCAGGGCGTTGTTCAGCACCCAGGCGACCGCGAACTGCCCCGGCGTGATGCCCCGCCCCGCCGCGTGCTCCGCCAGCCGCTGGGCGATACGCAGGCTTTCCGGGCGGAACTCGGTTTCCATGATCCGCTTGTCCTGCCGCCCGGCGCGGCTGTCGCGGTCGGGCTGCGCGTCCGGCCGGTACTTGCCCGTCAGCACGCCGCGGGCCAGCGGGCTGTAGGGGAACACGCCCAGGCCGAGGGCGGCGCAGGCCGGCAGGTGCTCCACCTCCGGCATGCGGTTCATGGCGTTGTAGTAGGGCTGGCTGACCACCGGACGGTCGATGCCGGCCGCGTCGCACAGCCGGCAGATCTCGGCCACGCGCCAGGCGCGGAAGTTGGACACGCCGAAGTAGCGCAGCTTGCCCGCCCGGATCAGGTCCGCCATCGCGTGCACGGTCTCGGCCAGCGGCGTGTCGTGGTCCTCCCTGTGCAAGTAGAGGATGTCGATCTCATCCGTGCCGAGCCGCTTGAGGCTGTCGTCCACGGCGTCCATCGCGTGGCGGCGCGACAGGCCGCGGCCGTTGGGGCCGGGGCCGGCCGGGTTCGCCAGCTTGGTCGCCAGCACCCAGTGCCGCCGCCGCGCCGCGATGCCGCGGCCCACGATCTCCTCCGACCGGCCCTGCTCGTACACGTTGGCGGTGTCGATGAAGTTGACCCCTTGGTCGGCGGCGGCGTCGATGATGCGATGCGCGGTGGCCTCCTCCGTGGGTCCGCCGAACATCATGGTGCCGAGGCACAGCGGCGACACCTTCACTCCGCTCTGGCCGAGCGTTCGGTACTGCATGGCGGGTCTCCAAGTTTGAAAGCGGAGAGCATAGGGCGGCGGGCGGGCCGGCGGCTAGAGCAGGTGGCGCGAGGTCCGGCGGCGTGCCGGAGGCGGCGGCCATGCTGGTCAACCATTATGCCAAGCGCTGGACGCCAAGCGCTGGATGATCGTCGAAGGCCAAGCCTAGCTTGGCTGTTGCCGACGCTTCGTACCCCGCGGCCGCCGCGCTGGTTGCCGCCGTCCGTGCCGCCCAGCACACGGCGGCAGACGTGCGCGGCGTAGCGGCCGACTCAAGAACTTCGCGCGACGAAGTGCTTGAACGTTGTTCAAGAATGTGGCAGATTTGAACACCGTTCAGAAAGGACCAGGCCCATGCCGCTGCTCACCTCCCGCCGCCTCGCGCCGCTGTTGCTGACCCAGACGCTCGGGGCGCTGAACGACAACCTGTTCAAGAACGCCCTGGTGGTGCTGATCCTGTTCCGGGCGGCGGGGTCGTCCGGGCCGGCGCTGGTGGCGCTGGCGGGGGGCGTGTTCATCCTGCCCTACGCGCTGCTGTCGGCAACCGCCGGGCAGGTCGCCGACCGGTTCGAGAAGTCCCGCACCATCCTCGTCGTCAAGCTGGCGGAGGTGGCGCTCATGGCGCTGGCGGCAACCGGGTTCCTGCTCGGCAGCACGCCCCTGCTGTTCGCCGTGCTGTTCGGGTTGGGCGTGCAGGCGACGTTCTTCGGGCCGCTGAAATACGCCATCCTCCCCAGCCACCTGGCCGGGCATGAGCTGGTGGCCGGCAACGGCCTCGTCGAGGCCGGCACCTTCCTCGGCATCCTCCTGGGCACCATCGCCGGCAGCGCCCTGTTCGGGTTGGAGGGCGGCCCGGCCATCGTCTCGGCCGCCGGGATGGCCGTGGCGCTGGCCGGGGTGGCCAGCGCGGCGCTGGTGCCGCGCGCGCCGTCCCACGCCCCGGGCCTGCGCCTGGGCTGGAACCTGCCGCGCGAGACGGCGGCGCTGCTGCGGGCCGCGCGTCGCCATCGCCCGGTCTGGCTGTCCTTGCTGGGGCTGAGCTGGTTCTGGACGCTCGGCGCCACCGTGCTGGCCGAGCTGCCGACGCTGGTGCGGGACGGCCTGCATGCCGGCTCCCCGGTGTTCACCCTCATGCTGGCCTCCTTCTCCGTGGGCGTCGGCGCCGGCTCCGTGCTGTGCTCGCGGCTGCTGCGGGGGAGGGTGTCGGCCCGGCTGGTGCCGTTCGCCGCCATCGGCCTGTCCGTGTTCCTGTGCGATTTCGGCCTGGCGGTGCGCCATGCGGACGGACTGGGCACCGTGTCCGCCGTGCTGCACAGCCTGGCCGGCTGGCGCATGCTGCTCGACCTGCTGCTGCTCGCGGCGTGCGGCGGGCTGTACTCCGTGCCGCTCTACGCCCTGATCCAGGAGCGCTCGCCGGAGGCGGAGCGGGCGCGGATGGTGGCGGCCAACAACGTGGTCAACGCCGGGGCCATCGCGGCGGGCGCCGTGGCGACAGCGGGGCTTGCCGTGCTCGGCGTGGCGCCGGCTACCATCCTGGCGGGCCTGGCCGGGCTGAACCTGCTGGTGGCCGGGTGGATCGTCCGCATCCTGCCGCAGGACACGCTGCGGGCGGTGTTCCGCTGGTATTTCACCACCTTCCACGGCGTGGACGTGGCCGGGCTGGAGAACCTGCCCGGCCCGGGCCAGCGCGCCGTTTACGTCGTGAACCACCAGAGCTTCGCCGACGGCTGCTTCGTCGCCGCGTTCCTGCCGGGCAGCCCGGTGTTCGCCGTGGACGTCCGCACCGCGCGGCGCTGGTGGGCGCGTCCGTTCCTGGCGGCGGTGCATCACTTCCCGGTGGATCCGGCCAACCCGTTCAGCGCCAAGGCCATGGTCCGCGCGGTGAGGGACGGCGGCAAGCTGGTGGTGTTCCCCGAGGGCCGCATCGCCAAGACCGGCGCCCTGATGAAGGTGTACGAGGGCGCCGGCATGGTCGCGGACAAGTCCGGCGCGGCCATCGTCCCGGTCCGCATCGACGGGCTGCAGTTCACCCGGCTGTCCCGCATGGGCGGGCGCGTGCCGCGGCGCTGGTTCCCCCGCCTGTCGCTGCATGTGCTGCCGCCCGTGCCGCTGGACGTGGACCCGGCGCTGCGCGGGCGGGCACGGCGTCGGGCGGTGGGCACGGTGCTGGGCGGCGTGATGGAGCAGTCGGGCTTCGCGGTGGCCAACACCGGCCGCCCGCTGTTCCGCGCGCTCCTGGACGCCCGCGCCCGGTTCGGCAGCCGCATGCCGGCCGCGGAGGACATCGCGCGCGAGCCGATGGGCTATGAGCGGGCGGCGGCTTAGCGCGCCAGGCCGCGGCCTATCGCCTCGACGATGATCCGCAGTTGGGCGCGCAGCACGGCAACCGGCATCGCCGCCAGCTTCTCGTCCAAGCCCAGCGCGACCACGCCGTGCACCGTCGAGAACAGGGTGCGGGCGAGCAGGCTCCGCTGCTCGTCCGGCAGATCCGGCATGAGCGCCGCGAGCGGCTGCTCGGCATGGGAAAACGCCGCCGCTTGCCGGGCGGCGTAGGACGGCGGGATGGGTCCCTCCGCCATGCGGTGCTGGAACAGGGCGCCCCAGCGCTGCCGGTTGCTGGCCGCGTAGCCGAGGTAGGACAGGGCCAGTTGCACGAGGCGCTCCGCCGGGTCGCCGCCGGGCGCCACCTGGCCCATGGCGGCGTCGATGGCGTCCAGGGTGCGGCCGTTCACCGCCAGCGCCAGGGCGTCGAGGTCGGGGAACACGCCGTAGATGGCGCCTACGGAGCATCCGGCCGCGTCCGCCAAGGCCCGGGCGCGCAGGCCGGCCAGCCCGGCCGCGGCCATCGCCGCTTCGGCTGCGGCCACCAGCCGGTCATGCAGGTCATGATGACGCGCCACGGTCGCCGGGCGATGTGAACTTTGTTCAGATCCCTCTTGAATGGCGTTCATAATTCGACCAACAATGGTTTGAACCATGTTCATACAGGAGCGCGGCCCATGTTCAAAACCCTGATCGCCCTGCGGCGGGTTTCGGTCGGCGCCGCGGCGCCGATGCGCGGGTCAGGGCGGGGGCATTCCCCTCGGACGCGGACGCAAATCGAGGCCGGAATACAGCTCAGCCAACGGCAGGTCGAAGCCGATGGCGCCGAAGGGAAGCACGGCATCCAGGCCGGTCAGAACCGTCTGCGCCCAAGACCGATCCGCAGCTCGCGACCAAGAGATGACCGACGCCTCATTCGGGTCGACGAGCACGATCTGCTCCATGCTGTCCACCTGCTTGTACTCGTCGAGTCCAACCTGATCGAGTGTGCGGGTGGAACGCGGCAACACTTCAAAAACGATGCGCGGCGACGTCGCCCGCATCGAGGCCGGCTCGAACGGTCCGCAATCCACGCCCAAGTCGGGACGCCGGCCTGCCGACTTCGTGACGACCGCCTGGTCTGCCGTGAACACCCGGCACGGGCCGCCCCGGAGATGCACGCCGATGGCAATCAATGCGTTCGTGACGATGCGGTCGTGCTGCTGCTGCGCCCCTGCCGTCGCGACCGGTTCGCCGTCGATCAGCTCGAACCGGTCCTGCTGGCCGTCCTGCCATTCCCAGAACTCATCGAGGCTCATGCGGCGACTGGCGGCTTCGCTCATGGCGTCGAAGCTACCATAGCGCTGCTCAAGGCACTATGAGGCGACGGAGCAGCCAAAGGGAAACCGTCATGCGACTGCTTCGCCACGGATGATGGCCCGTGAAAGGTGCCGGCCTTCGCCATGCACGCGGCCCGGCAATGCTTGAGCAGCTTCTTGGCCTGCCCAGCGTCCGCGCCGTCGTGCCGCATGTCGACGACCTCGGCGCCAGCCACGGGGCGAACCGGGCGTTCCTCGACCTGGCGGCGCGCGGGCTGGCGACATGCGGCTCGGTGATGGTGCCGGGTCCCTGGTTCCGGGAGATCGCCGAGGCGGCCTGCGCCGACCCGGCCCTGGACCTTGGCGTGCACCTGACGCTCACCAGCGAATGGAGCGCGTGCCGCTGGGCGCCGATCTCCACCGTCAGCCAGGCCTCGGGGCTGATCGACCCCGACGGCTATTTCTGGCGCGATATCCGCAGCCTCCGGCGCCACCTCGTCCCGGAGGCAGCGGAGCTAGAGCTTCGGGCACAGATCGAGCGGGCGCTCGCGTCCGGCATGGCGCCCACCCACCTCGACGCGCACATGGCGGCGGCGATGCTGCCCGAGCTGCTGGACGCCCATGTCCGGCTGGGCCGCGAGTACGGGATGGTTCCCGTGCTGCCGCGCTCCATCGCCTGGGCACCCGACCCGGCGTCCTACCGAAGCGCGGTCGCCCGGCTCGACGAGGCGGGCGCCCCGGTGTTCGACCATTGCCGGGGCACGCTGGCCGTGGATCGCGAGCACTTGGAGGAGGGATGGCGCGCGCTGGTCGCGGAGCTTCCGCCAGGCGTCACCCATCTGGCCCTGCACTGCACGGCGCCGGGCGAGTTCGAGAGCATGGCGCCGGACCACGCGGGCTGGCGCCATGCGGAGTACGACCTGCTCTCGGGCGGGCGGCTGCAGGCGCTCTGCGCGGCGGCCGGGGTCGCAACCGCGGGCACCCGCGCCGTGCAGAGGCTCTGGCTTGCCATGGGGCAAGACTGACGGACGGCATGGTCACGTGCTTGCGTGTTCCTGGGCGTGCTCCCGGGCGCGCAGCCGGTCGAACCAGCCGATGGTGGCCGCGACCTCCGCCGCGAACAAGGAAGGCCGCATGCTGCTGGAGCTGTGGCTGGCGCCGGGGAAGCGCAGCAGATGCGCCTCGGCCCCGGCCAGCCGCAGCGCCGCGTACATCTGCAGCGTCTCGCTCATCGGCGTGCGGCTGTCGGCCTCGCCTGCCATCAGCAGCGTGGGCGTGCGCGCCTGGGGCGCATGGGTCAGCGGCGAGCGCTCCCGGTACTTCGCCGGCGCCTCCCACGGCAGCGCGCCGCCCATCCAGCGCCGTCCGACCGACGGGCCGATGTCCGCGCCGAATACCCAGCTTTGCCAGTCCGCCACCGGCTTGATGGCGACCGCGCCGCGGAACCGATGGGTGTGCGTGACGGCCCACAAGGTCAGCACGCCGCCGCCGCTGACGCCCGAGATGAACAGGGCGTCCGGGTCGATGCCGGGCCGGGCGGCGGCATCGTCCACCGCCGCCATCAGGTCCTCGTAGTCCGGTCCTGGGAAGCGGTCATGCAGCGCGTCCGCGAAGGCCTGCCCGTAGCCGGTCGATCCCGCCGGGTTGGCGAACAGCACGGCGTAGCCGGCCGCGGCCATGGCCTGGTGCTTGATGGAGAAGCGGTCGCCGTAGTCCGCATACGGGCCGCCATGGATCTCCAGCACCAGCGGGTGCGGACCCGGCCCTTTCGGGCGGATCAGCCAGCACTGCACCTGGCGCCCCTCGCCGCCCGCGACCCAGAACGACTCCGCCGCCTGGAAACCGCCGACCGCCGCCGCAAGCTCCGCGTTGAGATGGGTCAGCGTCGCCGCCGGGCGCCCGGGCGCGATCAAGCCGACCTCGCTGGGCAGGTCCGCCGCGGTCCGCACGTAGGCGACGGTCCCGTCGCGCGCGACCGAGAAGCCGCCGCCCATGTAGGGCATCTCGATCTGCCCGGCGCCCACGTCGCGCGCCAGCACCTCCATCCCGCCGTCCAGCGTCGCGCGGGCGATGCGGCCAGCCCCGTGCTCATCGTAGCCGACCACCAGCGCCGCGCTGTCCGCGGTCCAGGCGACCTCGTTGATGCTGCGGTCGAATCCGGGCAGCACGGCGCGCGGCACCCCGCCGGCCGCCGGCATGACATACAGGCGGCGCAGGTGGTGCCCGACCCCGCGCTCCTCGATGGCGGTGAACGCCACGGTCCTGCCATCGGGCGAAGGGGCCGGGCGCGCGGTCGGCCCGGCGATGTCGGTCAGCCGCCGCACCGCCCCATCGGCGACGCGGATGGCGTGGATGTCGGTCTCGCCCGGCGCCGTGTCCCAGTCCGCGCGCTGGGTGCCGGCGATCAGCACCTCCGAGCCGTCAGCCGAGAACACCAACCCTGGCGGAATGTGGTGCGGGAACCCGTTGTGCCATGTGCCTTGCGTGAGCTGCCGTGCGGGCGCCGTCCCGTCCGCGGGGACGACGAAGACGTGGAACACGCTTTCCGGCAACTCGCCCATCGCGTCGTGGCGGTAAAGCAGCCGGTCCGTGTGGCGCGGCGGCTCGGCCCACGCCGCACCCGGCGGCGCCTCCGGCAACCCCAGCCAGGCCGGCAGCGCCGCGTCGATGCGCTGTTGGAACGCGAGCAGCGCGCCGTCGGGCGACCAGGCCAGCTCGCGCAGCGGCGTGGCCGACTCATGCAGGGTGCGCGGCGTCCCGTCATGCACGGCCAGCGCCATTCGCCCGCCCACGCGGCGGATCAGCCCGATGCGGCGTCCATCCGGCGCGAGCCGTGCCGTGACGACGCCCTCCGTCTCCGGCACATCGGCCCAGGCGGCGTGGCCATCGGTCTCGATCAGGCTCGCAACCCGGGTGTCGGTTGCGATGTCGCGGCGCGTGACGGTGGCGATCACCCGGCCGCCCTCCGGCGCGACGCGGGGGTCGGACACGCTGCGGAAGGCGAACACGTCGAGGGGGCTCAGGGAGCGCGGCATGGAGGTCCACTTCTGGATATGCAGGGTTCAAGCGGCGACGAAATCCCGGATGGCGGCGTTCAGGGCGTCCGGCTCGTCGGCGCGGATGGAGTGGCTGCTGTCCTCGAAGACCCGCAGGCGCGAGCCGGGGATCAGGCGGTGGATCTCCTCCGAGAACGCGGGCGGGCAGATCCAGTCGTGCCGCCCGGCCAGGACCAGCGTGGGGGCGGCGATGCGGGCGATCTCGGGCCGCAGGTCGAACGAGCGCAGCACGCCGCCCGGCCCGAACGCCCGGTTCAGCGGCTCCGGCGCGTAGGTCGCCCGGCCGCGCGTGGCCTCGGCCGCCGCCGGGTCGTGGCGGAGGCTGTAGAGCGGACCCATGGCGGCGTAGTACTCGGCCATCTGCCCGGCCGTCTCGAACGTGCCGGACCACAGCCGCTCGCAGGCGCGCTGCTGCTCCGGCGTGCCGTGGTCGCGGACGAACCGCTCCGCGCGCGGCACGAACCCGCCATGCGCCGCGGTGACGATCAAGACCAGCTTGCTGACCGCTTCCGGGAAGCGGGCGGCGTGGGCCATCGCGACCATGCCGCCGTAGCTGGTGCCGATGCTGGCCACCGGACCCAGCCCGAGGTGGCGGCGCAGCGCCTCCATGTCCTCGACGTTCTCGTCCAGCGTGTAGCGCGCCGGGTCGGAGCGCCCGGAGCGGCCTTGGCCGCGGTGGTCGAAGTAGACCAACTGCATGGCGTCGGCCAGCGGCGACATGGCGGGCTTGAACCCGGAATGGTCGCCGCCCGGGCCGCCATGGATCACTATGGCTGCCGGGCGCTCGCGCATCATGGGGCCGTCCGGCACCAGCCCGGCGCCCTCCACGTCGAAATACAGCGTCGTGCCTCGGATCGCGGCGTGCATCGGGCCTCCTTGCAGCTTGACGGGCGGGAGAACGGGTGGCGGCGCGGCTGCCAGCACCTCTACGCCAATCAGCGCTGATCGTAGCAGGTCCGCACGGCTGAGGAACGGGGCTTACGCGAATGCGTTCAGCCGGTTTCCGGTCAAGGAGCTGCCGATGGCGAGCTGGGTCACGACGCTGCGTTTCGCCCTCACTTCCGGGGCCATTGCCAGCGCGACCTCAACGGCGGCCTTGGCGCTCCTCGCGCGGGCGGAGGGCAAAGGCGCGCTGCAGCCCGTGAACTCCACAAGCCACTGGCGGAACGGGGAGCAAGCCGCCTCATGGAAGGGAGCAGACCTGGCCCACACGGCGGTCGGGTATGCCACGCACCACGCAGCGACCGTGTTCTGGGCCGTGCTTTTCGAATGGTGGATCGGCGCGCGCCGTCCGGCCGCCCTGCCTTTGGTGCGGGACGCGCTGGCGATGTCGGCCATGGCCGCGGCCGTTGATTACGGGGCAACGCCCAAGCGGTTCACCCCGGGCTGGGAGTTCGTGCTGTCCAAGCGGTCCATGGCGGCGGCCTACGCGGCCATGGCGCTCGGGCTGGCGGCGGGGGCCTGGGTCAACCGGCGCGCTGATTAGAACAGGGCGGTTCAGCTCAAGCCGAACGCGGCGGTGAGGAGCGCCAGGCCCACGACGACCCAGGCGGTGTAGTCGCCGACAGCGCCGTCATGCAGGAAACGCAGGCCGGCGCTCAGCAGATCGAGCACGCGCTGCGCGCCTGTGGCAAGCCATGCCGGCAGGTGCCGCCACGAAAGCTGGCAGGCCGCAAGCAGCAGCGCCAAGCCGACCGACAGCCACGCGAGAAGGGTGACGGGGATCGCCGGCTGCAAGGAGGCCGGCCCGTCCGCAGTGCCGGGCAGCATGAGGGCGGCCGCGGCTGACGACGCGATGCGCCCGGCCCCGTCCGCATCGACGCAGGATCCGGCGAGCAGCGCAACCGCCGGCAGCAGCATGAGCCAAAGCGGACGGTCATCCTTCTCGCGCTCCTCGTCGGTCGGCGAGCGGTCCTCTCCCCGCGGTACAGCAGGGCGCAGCCGACGGCGCGGGACAGCACCGCGCCCGCAAAGAGGGTCACGGTCACGGTCAGCAGCACCTTGAACGCCCGGCCCGACGGCCCGTCCGCCGCAAAGGCGACGGCGGCCAGCACGATCCCGCCCGCCGCGTTGACGAACCCGGCGCAGTGCAGCCGGTCCAGCGGGCTGCGCAGCCGGGCGAAGCCAAGGCAGCCCAGCCACGTCACCGCCACCAGCAAGCCGAGCAGCCCGTCGATCACCACCGTCACAGCCACCGCTCTCCAGGAACAGCGCCAGGACGAGAGTGCCCGGCAGCGTCAGCAGCGCAAGGCACAGCGCGATGTCGATGAAGGAGCTTTGGTCGAACACGAACATCGCCAGCGCGAGCAGGATCATGGCCACGCTGCCGGCCAGCGGCACCGCGGCGAGCCGGTCCGCCACGCCGCCCCGCAGCGCCGCCGCGACCGGGACGGCAAAGGCCGGCAGCAGCAGCGCGAACGCAACCGTCCAATCGGTCAAACCGGCCACTCCCGGTCCGGATCCGCCCGCCCCGGCGCCGCAGCCCTGCATACGCCGCGGCCTCGGTGCCGCTGACCTGCCCGGCGAAGACCAGGTACAGCCCGGCGGAGATCAGGAAGACAACGGTTGCCAACAGCCGGGACGCCATGGCGCTGCTCCTTCCGCCAAATCGTGGCATGATCGGCAGCCACCGTGAAGACGGCGCCGATCCAGGCGATGCCGTCAACGGCTGTCCGTTTGGCCCCGGCTGTGAGATGATGCGGCCATGACAATCGGCATTCTCGTGACGGGCGGCCCGCCCGCGGCATTGCGCGCGCAATGGGGCACCTACGACGATATGGTCCGCACCATGCTCGGCAGCCGCCAATACCGCAGCTACGACGTGCAGGCCGGCGAGCTGCCGGCCGATCCCGCCGAGTGCTCGGCCTACGTGATCACCGGGTCCCAGGCGGGGGTGGACGACGACCTTCCCTGGATTCCGCCGTTCCTTGACTTCCTGCGCAGGGTGCGGGGCCGGGCCAAGCTGGTCGGCATCTGCTTCGGCCATCAGGCGATGGCCCGGGCGTTCGGCGGCGAAGTCGCGAGGTCGCCCAAGGGCTGGGGCGTCGGCATGCACCGCTACGAGATCGTCGAGCCGCCTCCCGGCATGCTCGAACCGTTGGCGTTTGCGATCCCGGCCTTCCATCAGGACCAGGTCATGGCGCTTCCGCCCGGCGCGCGGGTGCTCGCCGCCAGCGCGTTCACGCCATACGCCTCCATCGGCTACGACGACGACACGGTGTCGGTGCAGGGCCATCCGGAGTTCAGCCCCGCCTTTTCCGCCGCCCTGATCGAGGCGGAGCGCGACGTTTATGGCCCGCTCGCCGCCCCGGCGCTGCTGTCCTTGCTGCAGCCGGAAGATGGCGGGCGGGCGGCCAAATGGTTGCGGAACTTTATCGACGGGGGCGGCCTCGACACGCCGGGCTGACCTGGCGGCCTGGGCCGCACGAGGGGCCGGTCACGGATGCAGGGTGAGCTTCTGCACCCGCCAATTCAGCAGCTCGGCCACGAACAGCGTGTTCTCCGAGGGACAGGCGATCTCGTGTATCCAGCCGAACTGCCCAGGCTGCTTGCCCGCCCCGCCCAGCACCCCGAGCACCTTGCCGTCCAGCGACAGCTTGTAGACACGGCCGGGATAGGCGTCCGAGGCGTACAGCACCTGGTTGGGCGGCGGGGTGATGCACAACGCCCACGGGGACCCGGCGACCATCGTCTGCGCCGTGCCCACAGGCGGGTTCTGGTCCGGCTTGTTGCCGATCGCCGGCTTCGCGGCCGGGTCGAACGGCACGTCGATGGTGATCTGCCGCAGCAGCTTCCCGTCCGTGTCGAACACCTGGATGCGGCGGTTGCCGCGGTCGGCGACGTAGACCTGGTCCTGCGCGTCGATGGCGATGCTGTGCGGCGTGTTGAGCTGGCCGGGTCCGCTGCCTGGACTGCCGAACGAGGCGAGCCACTCGCCGGCCGGCGACACCTTGGCCACCCGTGCATTGATGTAGCCGTCGCTGATGTAGCCGTTGCCATGGCTGTCCCAGGCGATGTCGGTGACTTGGCGGAACATGCCGTCGACCGGCGGCAGCGGCGGCTTCGGGTGCTTCAGCGGTTCGGTGTCCTCGTCCGACGCCTCCTGCTTGCGGCCGAACACCATCGTCGCCCGGCCCTGCGGGTTGAAGCGGATCACCATGTCCGAGCCTTTGTCGGCCGCCCACACGTTGCCGTCCGGGTCGACCCGGACGGCGTGCGCGAACGACCAGGCATACAGGTTCTTGCCGATCTCGCGGATGAAGGCGCCGTCTGGCCCGAACTCCAGCAATTGCGCGGCTGCTGCGGCATAGGCGGGGCCGGTCGTGCTGCCGCGGGAAAAGACGAACACGTGGCCCTGCGCGTTCACGGCGACCCCCGCGGCCTCGCCGAGATACAGGTTGTCCGGCAACTTCAGGAAGTCGGCGTCGGCGTCGAACCGGATCTGCGGCACCGCGGGCGACTGGGCCGCAGCCGGCATGGCGATGGCGGAGATCAGGGCAAGCGCGCCGGCCAGCGTGCGTGTCATCGGGCGTCCTCCGGGGCGGGCTTCTTGCCGAGATGAAGCGCCGGGCCGCCCGGCGTTGTCAACGCGGCCTGCCGATCCACGCCGTCTTGCGCCGCGGCTCCGGCGCATGGAGGATGCGCCATGCCCGACAGAATCATGCTGGCGGCCGCGTGCCTGGCCTGCTGGCCGTGCTGGAGCCAGGCAGAGTCCGGCCCGAGCCAGGCCGCCCCAAGCGAGGCCGCCCTCGACGACGCCGTCCGCCTGGGCACCGTGGCAACGCTCGCGCCGCTATGCGGGATGCGCGACGAGGCCTGGTCGTTCGACCTGCGCCGCGCGGCCGTGATGGACGCGACCCGCGCCCCGCAGCCCGACGACGAGACGCTGCGGCGCGTCCCGGGCCGAGACCTGGCGGTGGCGGCGCTGTCGCATGCCGAAGCCGAGGCGCTCGAAGCGTTCGCCGAAATGCCCGCGTCCGACACCTGCGGCCCCTTGGCGCACGATCCGGAGCTGGCGCGGGCGGACCGGGCCGTGCAGGCGTTCCGATGGCTCAAGGCGGGCGCGAAGCCCGGCAGCTAACGCCGTCCCGCAAGGCGCCGAGCAGTTCCCGCGTGCGCGCGGGAGACGCAATGCTGCGGGTCGTGCAGGGTGGCATCGTCCGAGAGCACGGCAAGCCTGGAGGCAACCTTGCCGTGTTCGCGCACCTCTCCCCGCTTGCCTTCTTCTGCGACCGCCACGGCGATGGTGTCTTGGTGAACGTCCTCATCACCTCGATCAGGCCGAGCGTGTCGCCAACCGCCACGTCGTCGCCTCCGTCTTGAAGGGTTCCTTGTCGGGCGCGGGACGGCGATAGGACGTGCCCGGCAGCGGCGACGGCACCGTCACGGTTGTCATGCGGCCTTCCTCGTCCCAACGGTCATGGCTGTCCCGGACGGGCGATGCGGATGCCATTGCAAATGGCGCGAAACCCTGGGGACTTGAGAATACTATGATCTCCTTGCATGACATGTGCCAAGAGAGGCCGTGCCAGACCGGCCGCGAGTGCCTCTTCGCACGGGAGCGATGGCGATGCGGTTGAAGGACAAGGCGGCCCTGGTCACTGGCGCGCAGCAGGGCATCGGCGCCGCGGTCGCGACCGAGCTGGCGCGCGAGGGCGCGGACGTCGCCATCAACTGGCTCGACGACGAGGCCGCGGCGAACGCCGTGGCGGACAGCGTGCGCGCGCTCGGCCGCCAAGCGGTGCTGGTGCGCGGCGACCTCGGCACGGTGGCGGGCGCGCAGGGCGTCGTCGAAGCGGCGTGGGATGCGCTGGGGCGCCTGCACGTGCTGGTCAACAACGCAGGGATCTACCCGCGCGCCCCGTTCCTCGAACTGACGGAGGCGACCTGGGACGCGACGCACGCAGTCAACCTCAAGGGCACCGCGTTCTGCGCCCAGGCCGCGGCACGCAAGATGGTCGCGGCGCACGTGAAGGGCGCCATCGTCAACATCGCCTCCGTCGCCGCGCACGGCGCCGTGCGCGGCGTGCACTACTCGGCCAGCAAGGGCGGGGTGGTCTCGCTCACCCGCGCGATGGCGCTGGAACTGGCCGCCCACGGCATCCGGGTCAACGCCATCGCCCCCGGCCTGGTGGACACGGCGCAGCCGCGCTTCGGCATGACCGAGGCCGAGATCGCCGCCGCGGGCGCGGCCTCTCCGGCAGGACGGGTGGGCCTGCCGGCCGAGATCGCAACCGTCGCCGTGTTCCTCGCCTCCGACATGTCGAGCTACATGAACGGCGAGGTCATGCAGGTGAACGGGGGCAGCCTCATGGGCTGAGCGGCGCTGCCTGCCCAGGCGGCGTCGCCACCGCGTCGGCGGGGTGCATGGCCATCCAGTGCCGGGCGATCTCAACCCGGCGGCACACCCAGACCCGCTCGTGCCCAGCCACGTAGTCCATGAAGCGGCCCAGCGCCGCCGCGCGGGCGGGACGGCCGGCCAGGCGGCAGTGCAGGCCGATTGACATCATCTTCGGCTCTTCCGCGCCCTCCCGGTAAAGCTGGTCGAAGGCCGCCTTGAGATACGTGAAGAAGTCCTCCCCCGACATCCAGCCCGGCGCCGTCGCGAACTTGAAGTCGTTGGTGTCGAGCGCGTAGGGCACGATCAGCCGCGGCTTGCCGGCCACCTGCGTCCAGTACGGCAGGTCGTCGTTGTAGCTGTCGGAATCATACAGCGTCTCCGTTTCCTCCATCACCAGCCGCCGGGTGTTCTCGCTGTAGCGGCCGGTGTACCAGCCGAGCGGCGGGGCGCCCGCGATCTCCCGGATCGTTTGCACCGTCCGGCGGATGTCCTCCCGCTCCTGCGCCTCCGGCATGCCGGCGTAGTCGATCCAGCGCCAGGAATGGCTCGCGACCTCGTGCCCGGCCTCCGCCATGGCGCGGCCGGCGTCGGGATGGCGGAACAGGGCGAGGCCCACCGCCCAGCAGGTGAACGGCAGGCCGCGCTCCCCGAACAGCCGCAGGAGGCGCCAGAAGCCGGCGCGGCTGCCGTACTCGAAATGATCCTCGACGCTGAAATTGCGGCCAGGCTTGGGGGGCAGGCCGACCATCTCGGGGGTGAGATAGTTCTCGGCGTGCGGGTCGCCATCCGCCACGCTGCGCTCGCCGCCTTCCTCGTAGTTCAGCACGAAGCTGACGGCGACCCGGGCACCGCCGGGCCAGGCGGCATGGGGGCGCGTCCGCCCGTATCCGATCAGGTTGCGCGGGCGGGGATCGGTCATCAGTAGGCTTCCCGGGCCGCGCTGGGCGACCCTCGCAAGACCAGTTCTTGGTCGAGTTCGTCCACGCTCTCCCGCTGCTCGCCCGGCCGCGCCGCACGCGCGAGCGTGGGGAAGCGGGCGCTGAGCCGGCGCACGGTAGCATAGTAGCCGATGCCGGTGACGACCGGCGTTACCGCCGTCGGCAGCCAGGCCATCGGCACGGCCAGGTAGATGAAGAAACCCAGCACGGTCCAGCCGATGGCGGCCACGCCGAAGCCGCGCCAATACCAATACGGCCCGCCCGGCTCGAACAGGGCCACGACATCGACCCGGGTGCGCTTCAGGGCCACGTAGTCGGCGATCAGCACGCCGGCCATCGGCGCGAAGATGTTGCCGAGCACGTTCATGTACCCGGTATAGCCGTTCACCACGTCCGGCACCGCCGAAAGCGCCACGCCGAGCACGCTGACCGCGAGCGTGGTCCAGAACCGGCCCAGGCGCTCGGCGATGTTGGAAAGCGACAGCCCGCCCGTGTACAGGTTCAAGACGTTGATCGTCCAGTTGTCGAAGGCGATGACGACGAACACGAGCAGCAGGGTCAGCCCGCTGGTGCTCAGTTGCGCCACGACCTCGAACGGGTTGGCCGTCCGGCCCAGGGTTCCCGCCGCCGCGTAGGCGCCGAGCGCCGCGCCCAGCACGGTCCCGGCCACGGCGGCCCCGAGGGTGCCGACCCACATGTCGACGCGGGTGCGCGAGTAGCGGCAGAAGTCCGCGGCGTCGGTGATCATGGTGAGCCACGCCGCCGCCGCGCCGTTGAGCCAGGTGGCGAACAGCAGCCAATGCGGCCCCGGCATGCCCGGGTAGGCGAGAACCCGGGCCGGCGCGAAGTCCGGGCCGCCCTGCCAGGCGAGCAGGGCGAACAGGTAGGCGAACACCACCAGCTTCAACGGGAAGGCGAAGCGCGACAGCACCTTGAGCGAGTCATAGCCCACCAGCGCCACGACGACCTGCAGCGCCGCGAAGACGATGCTGACCCAGAACAGCGAGTGCTGCCCGCCCAGCCACTTGTCCAGCACGGCGACCACGGCCATCGAGCCTGCCACGGTCTGGAACGCGAACCAGTAGACCGACGCCGCGGTGCGCAGCAGCGAGGGGACCCACTTCGCGCCGCGCAGCCCGTAGGCCATGCGCGTCGCGACCTGGCCGGGCACGCCGTAATCGACCCCGATCGTCGCCATTGCGACGTAGGCGCTGAACGCGACGACGACGCCGCAGACCTGGGAGGCGACCGCCTCCGTGAACGAGAGGCCGGAGGCGACGGCCAGGCCGCTGATCAGGATGGTGCCGGGGTTGATGAGGAAGTTGACGACGATGAGGAACAGGTCGAACCACCGCACGGTTTTCAGGCGGTCCGGGATCGGCTCGATGCCGAACTGCTCGACGCCCTTGGGCTGGCGGTAGCGTTGGCGGACTTTTTCCCCAAGCGTCCCGTCTGCAGGCATTCCACCGTCTCCTTGGTTGGTCACTTCAGGCGGTGGAAGACGTGCAAGGACCGTTCCACGGCGTCCCGCTCCAGCCCCTGGGTGATGAACACGATGCGGGACCCGCGCTCCGCGTCCGGCCAGCCCGGCAGGTGCTCCGGGGCGTGGATGACGTGCTGCACCGCGTGGATCGCGACCGGCGTCTCGCTGTCCTCGACATGGAGGATGCCCTTCACCCGGAGCAGCTTGTCCCCGTGCCGGTGCGCCAGCATGCTGAACCACAGGCCGAACGCGTGCCAGTCCAGCGTTCCCGAGAGGCGCAGGCAGAACGAGGTGATCGCGCCGCCATGGCGATTGCTGCCGGCGCGGTCTGCCTGCATCCAGTGCCGGGCCTCCGTCATCCGGGTTTCCGGCGCGTGGATGTCCTGGCCGATCAGGATGTCCGGATCGACGGCACCGAGGACGGCCTCGGCCACCGGCGCCGCCGGGTTCAGCCGGCGCAGCGTGTGCCGGAGCCGGGCGACGTCGCCGGCGGGGGCCAGGTCCGTCTTGGTGACGATCAGGCGGTCGGCGATGGCCGCCTGCCGCGAAACCTCCGCGTGCCGCGCGAGGCCGCGCTCCGCGTGCAGGGCGTCCAGCGTCGCCACGATGTTGCCGGGCCGGAAATGCCGGCGGATCACCAGATCCCCGGTGAGGGTCGCGAGGATCGGCGTCGGGTCCGCGAGGCCCGTGGTCTCGACGATCACCCGGCCGAACGGGGGCACTTCGCCCCGCTGCCGCCGGGCATGGAGGTCGCGCATGGCGCGGCTGAGGTCGCCGCGGATGCTGCAGCAGATGCAGCCGCTGGCGAGCAGCACCGGCGCCTCCTCCAGCGCGCCCACCAGCAGGTGGTCCAGCCCCACCTCCCCGAACTCGTTGATGAGCACGGCGGTGTCCGCGAAGGCCGGGTCGCGCAGGACGTGGCGGAGCACCGTCGTCTTGCCGCTGCCGAGGAAGCCCGTCAGGATGTTGACCGGGAGGCGCGCGTCACCCGGGACCATGGCGCTCCAAGGCGTCCAGCAGCGCCGGGTCGAGCGGGTCGAGCGGCACGCCCGCCATCCGCTCCGCCTTTGGCCACAGGTCGGCGAGGCCCTGCACGATCCCGGTGGCGCCCGTCCGGTTCCGCAGCAGGAAGGCGCTGCCCTGCCAATCCGCCAGCGACAGGCCGTAATGCCGGAGCACCGCGTTGCCGAGCGCCATGCGCTGGCGCCGGGCCTGGCGGCGGAGCCAGGGGACCGCCGACGCGGGCGGCTCCCCCGGGCGCACGACGCCGTCCGCCCAGTGGGTGCCGTCGCCGAGGGTGCCGCACAGGCCGCACATGCTATTTCTGGCGCGGCTGCCGGCGGGCGAAGTCGTCGGCGATCTCGTCCATGGTGACGAAGCGCACGCCGGGGTGGCGGATCATGTGGCTGTAGAGCCGTTCCAGCATCATCAGCACCTGCGGGCGCCCGGAGATGTCCGGGTGGATGGTGATGGGGAACACGGCGTAGTCGTACTCGCGGTATACCCAGTCGAACTGGTCGCGCCATAGCTGCTCGATGTCGCGCGGGTTGACGAAGCCGTGGCTGTTCGGCGCCTTCTTGATGAACATCATCGGCGGCAGGTCGTCCAAGTGCCAACTGGCGGGGATCTCGATCAGGTCGGTCTCCTGCCCGCGCACCAGCGGATGCATCCAGTCCTGCGGCTGCTTCGCGTAGTCGATCTTGGTCCACGCGTCGCCGACGCGCACGTAGTACGGCTCGAAATCGCGGTGCATCAGGCTGTGGTCGTACTTGATGCCTTTTTTCAGCAGCAGCTCGTTGCTGACCGGGCTGAACTCCCACCAGGGCGCCACGTAGCCGGTGGGCCGCTTGCCCGACAGCTTGGTCACGAGGCCGATGCACTTGTCGAGCACGGCCTCCTCCTGCTCCGGCGTCATCTCGATGGGGTTCTCATGGCTGTAGCCGTGGATGCCGACTTCGTGCCCGGCCTCCACCACCGCGCGCATCTGGTCGGGAAAGGTCTCGATGGAGTGCCCGGGGATGAACCAGGTGGTCTTGATGCCGAAGCGCTCGAACAACTTCACCAATCGCAGGCTGCCGACCTCGCCGGCGAACAGGCCGCGCGAGATGTCGTCCGGGCTGTCCTCCCCGCCATAGGAGCCGAGCCACCCGGCCACCGCGTCCACATCGACCCCGAACGAGCAGAAGATTTCCTTGGCCATTGCGTTCCCCTTCTTATTTACGAGGTCATACGGCCTCGCTCAAGGCGATGCCGCCGCGGTCGGCGGCCCGCATGATATGCACGTGCATGAAGTAGCATGCGCCGTCCGGATCCCGCTTCTCGATGGCGTGCACGACGTTCTCGTGCTCGGTCACGGGTTCCCACAGCCGCTCGCGCCGGGTCAGCGGCAGGCGCTGGCTTTCCAGCAGCACGGAGCCGTAGCTGCCGTACAGGTCGGCGAACACGCGGTTGCCCGAGCATTCCATGACGAGCCGATGGAAGCCGAAATCGAGCTGGGAACTGGCGACGAGATCCTGCTCGCGCACCGCTTCCTTGAACTCCTTGAGGTTTCGCACGAGGGCGGCAAGCTCGGCTGGTGACGCGCGTTTCGCGGCGAGGCGTGCCGCGTGGCCCTCGGTGACGAAGCGGAACTGATACACCTCGGACGGGGAGTAGCGCTTCCCGAACCGCCAGCGGTGGAGGCCGGGTCCAGCCGACGCCTCTGCCGTGACGACGCGCGTGCCGCGGCGCGGCTCGGTCTGCACCACGCCCAAGGTTTCCAGCACCGAGAGCGCCTCCCGGAGCGACGAGCGGCTCACGTTCAGGTGCTCGGACAGCTCGCGCTGCGACGGCAGCAGCGCGCCCTCGCGGAGTTCGCCGGCCCGGATCATCTCCTGGATGCGGCGCGCGGTGGTGTGCGGAACGAGTGCGACCGGCCGGTCCATCGTGCAGAAACGCTCCCCTGCTGGTCGGTCCAACTATCCTGGACTGACCAAAGCTTCATCAGTTCCAGGTTTTCTGACCAGTATTCAGCCAAAGAAAACACGACTTGACAAGCCCCGAGGGACAGAGGGTAGGCTTCGGTTCAGCAGAAGCTAACAACTGGTCAGACCACGACCGGATGTCTGCCCGATACGCCGAGTTAAGGGGGTGGCCGATGTCGCAGCGCCAAGCAGGTCGGCACCACCCATCGCGCCGGAACCTCCTGCAAGGAGCCGCGGCGCTCGGGGCCGCCGCGGGGACTGGCGTCGCGTCGCGGCCGGGTCCGGCCCGCGCCCAGGAAGCCGCGCGGACCCTGGTGATCGCCAGCCCGGCGACGCCGCAGGGCCTCGACATCGAGTTCGACGTGAGCCTCGGCTCCATCGACGCGCTCGGCGCGCTGTACGACTACATGCTGGCCTACGAGAAGATGCCCGATCCCAAGGCGCCCGGCGTCATGCGGGAGGACATCGGCGTGCACGGCGACCGCCCGAACGGCCTGGCGCTACGTGGCCGGCTCGCCGAGACTTGGGACATCTCGCCGGACGGGCTGAAAGCGACCTTCGTGCTGCGCCAGGGCGTCAAGAGCAACTGGGGCAATACGTTCTCGGCAGCCGACGTGAAGTGGACCTGGGACCGCAAGTTCAACCTCAAGGGCCAGGGCATCTTCCAGACCGCGGTGCTCGGCCTCAAGACGCCGGATCAGATCAAGGTCGAGGCAGACCACGTGGTCTCCTTCAGCCTGGATCGGCGTGAACGTGCAATTGGAAAAGCTCCCCGCGGGGGTGTTCTACGAGAGCGTCACCAAGCGCGAGAAGCCGATCATCTTCTATTTGGACTCGCCTTGGACGCCCGACCCCGGACACGCCACCTTCCTGTATTTCAACGACAAGAGCTACGTCGATTACAGCAACTACAGCAACCCCAGGGTCAACGAATTGATCGAGGGCGGCCTGCGGACCCTCGACGACAACGAGCGCAAGGCGACGTACGGGCAGGTGCAGAAGATCCTCATGGACGAGGCGCCTTGGGGCTTCATCGCCTATCCAAAATACGCCCTGGCGCGCAAGGCTCAAGCTGAGCGGGTTCACCTACTACACGTCGAACAATCTGCGGTTCCAGGATTTTGGCCGAAGCTGAGGGGGCCATGGGCGGCATCACCGAGGCGAGGCGAACGTCGCGGCTCGCGACGGTGCTTCAGGTGACGCGCGCCCGGCCCCGCTTCGCGCTGGGCTATGTCATCGTGCTCGCGGCGATCACCGCCGGGTTGCTGGCGCCGCTTGTGGCACCCTACAGCCCTATTGAGGCCAACCCGGCAGAGTTCCTCCAACCGCCCAGCGCCCAGCACTGGCTGGGCACCGACGCGGTCGGCATGGACATCTTCTCGCGCGTGATCTACGCGCCGCGCATCGACCTCGCCATCGCGGTCGCGGGCACGCTGCTTTCGGCGGTGGCCGGCTGCCTCGCCGGGGCCTGGGTCGGCTACTACAGCCGCGGCGGCGGGGTCCGCGGGTGGCTCGCCTATCTGGTGATGCGTGCCGCCGACGTGATGCAGGCGTTCCCCGTGTTCGTGTTCGCCATCGCCCTCGTCGCCAGCCTCGGCCAGAGCGTGCAAACGGTCGTGCTCGCCATCGCCTTCGTCAATATTCCGATCTACCTGCGCCTGATGCGCTCCCAGGTCATGACGATCCGCGAGATGCGCTACGTCGAGGCGTCCCTGGTCGCCGGGCTGTCGGACGCGCGGACGATCGTCCGGCACGTCATGCCCAACGCCATGGGTCCGGCGCTGGCCCAGCTTTCGGTCAATGTCGGCTGGTCCATCCTGCTGACGGCTGGCCTCAGCTTCGTCGGCGCCGGCGTGCGCTCGCCGACGCCCGAGTGGGGCAGCATGATCGCGAGCGGCTTTCAGAACGTCGTGACCGGGGAATGGTGGCCGTCGGTGTTCCCTGGCCTGGCGCTGGCCGTCACCGTGTTCGGGTTCTCGCTGATCGGCAGCAGCGTCGAGCTGTTCGCCGATCCGGTGAAGATGCGCCGGCTGACGCGCGACCTGGCGGCGCGCCGGCGGGAGCGCGCGGCGTGAGGGGCCTGCTGCCGTTCCTCGGCCAGCGCCTGCTGTTCATCCTGCCGCAGCTTTTCGGCATCCTGCTGGTCAGCTTCTTCCTCATCAAGTCGATCCCCGGCGACCCGGCGGTGCTCATGCTGGGTCCCACCGCCACCGGCGACGCCGTGGCGGCGCTGCGCACCAAGCTCGGCCTCGACCACACGCTGCCGGTGCAGTTCTGGTACTTCCTTGTGGACCTCGTGCATGGCGACCTCGGCACCTCCTGGCAGACGACGCGCCCAGTGCTGGACGACCTGCTGCAGCGCTTCCCGGCGACGCTGGAGCTGGTCACCTTCGGCCTGCTGCTGGCGATCCTCATCGGGGTTCCGCTCGGCGTCGCCTCGGCGTCCAACGAGCGGGGATGGCTGGGCCGGATCGCCAACGCCTACGGCCTGACCGCCGGGGCACTGCCGGATTTCTGGCTGGCGCTGGTGCTGATCTTCGTGTTCTACACCATCCTGCAAGTGGTCCCCGCACCCTTGGGGCGGATCGACTTCACCGTGCTGCCGCCCTCGACCATCACCGGCTTTCTCACGATCGATAGCCTGCTGGCCGGCGACTGGGCGGCGTTCGGGTCCGCCGTCAGCCATCTCTGCCTGCCGGTGCTGACCTTGGGCCTGGTCAACGCCGGGCCGATCCTGAAGATGACGCAGTCCACCATGGAGCGGATGCTGCAATCCGACTACAGCCGCTACGAGGTGCTCTCCGGCCTGCCGCGCGGCATGGTGGTCCGGCACGCGCTGCGCAACTCCCTGCCGTCCATCATCACCATCATCAGCGTGCTTTATGGCTACCTGCTGGGCGGCGCGGTGCTGGTGGAGATCGTGTTCAGTTGGGGCGGCGCCGGGCAATACGCCGTGCAGGGCGTGCTGAACTCCGACATCTACCCGGTGCTCGGCTTCGTGCTGCTTTCGGCGGTCTTCTCGCTGTTCGTCTACCTGGCCGTGGACATCCTGTATTTCGCCATCGACCCCAGGATCGGGCGCTGACGTGCTGACATCCGCCGCCATCGACGTGCCGGGACTGGACGGCGTGACCGAGGCTGCCAAGGCAGCGGCCGAGCCGCCGATGCTGGAAGTGCGCGGGCTTACCGTCGAGTTCGCGGCCATGTCGGGAGCGGCGGTCACGGCGGTCCGCGACTTCGACCTGAGCATCCGGCCCGGCGAAATCTTCGGTCTCGTCGGCGAATCCGGCGCGGGCAAGACCACCCTGGCCCGGGCGCTGCTCCGCCTGCCCCCCGAACCAGGCCGCATCGCCGCGGGCGAAATCCGGCTGGCGGGCCGGGACCTGATGGAGTTGTCCGAGACCGAGATGCAGCGGCTGCGTGGCCGCGACCTGTCCATGATCGTGCCCAACCCGCGCGCCGAGCTGAACCCGCTGCTTTCGGTCGGCGAGCAGATCGCCGCCATGGCCCGGGTGCATCTCCGCGCTCCAGGCCGCGAGGCGCGGCGCATGGCGCTCGACATGCTGCGCGCCGTGCAGATCCCTGATCCGGAACGGCGGATGGGCGCCTTCCCGCACGAGATGAGCGGCGGCATGGCGCAGCGCATCGTGATCGCCATCGCCCTGATCTGCTCCCCGAAGTTCATCGTCTCCGACGACGCGACCAGCGGCCTCGACGTCACCGTGCAGGCGCAGATCCTGGAGCTGCTGCGCCGGCTCGTGCTCGACCGCGGCAGCGCGATGCTGTTCATCACCCGCGACATCGGCATCGCCGCGCATTTCTGCGACCGTGTTGCGGTGATGTACGACGGCGAGCTCATGGAGCTGGCCGCGCGCGAGGACTTCTTCTTCCGCCCGCGCCATCCCTACACCGTCATGCTGATGGCCGCCTTCTCGCACAACCAGCGCCTGCGCCGCATGTGGTCGCGGCCCGAGGCCCTGCCCGGCGCGGCCGAGCCGGTGGGCGCCTGCCGCTACGTCGCGCGCTGCCCCCTGGCGCAGGACCGCTGCCGCGCCGAGCGTCCGGCCTTGCGGGAGCTGGCGCCTGGCCATTTCGCCCGCTGCCACTTCCCCGTGCGCCGATGACGCCGCTGCTGGAGGTCCGCCAGCTCGCCAAGCGGTTCCCGATCGCCGGGTCGCGCAGCGTGGTGCAGGCGGTGAACGGCATCTCCTTCACCCTGGCGCCCGGCGAGACGCTTGGCCTGGTTGGGGAGAGCGGGTCGGGCAAGACGACGGTGGGCCGCTGCATCCTGGGCCTCACCGACATCTCGGGCGGCAGCATCGCCTTCGACGGCGCCGACCTTGCGCTCACCCGGGGGCAGGAACCCGCGTCGCTGCGCGGCGAAATGCAGATCGTGTTCCAGGAGCCGGCGGATGCGCTGGACCCCCGCATGCGGATCGGCGCCGCGGTCGAGGAGCCGCTGCTAGCGCTCGGCGTCCCCCGGGACGAGCGGCAGGCGCGGGCGGCGGAGGCGGTGGGCTTCGTCGGCCTCGGCCGCCGGGTGCTGCGGCTCTACCCGGCGGAACTCAGCGCCGGCCAGCAGCAGCGTGTCGGCATCGCCCGCGCGATGATCACCCGGCCCAAGCTCCTTGTGCTGGACGAGCCGACCTCGGCGCTGGACCCGACCGCGCGGGCCGACATCATCGAGCTGCTGGTCCGCCTGCAGCAGCAGTTCGGCACCGCCTACCTGTTCATCTCGCACGACCTCAGCACGGTGCGGTTCATCAGCCACCGGGTCGCGGTGATGTACCTCGGCATGATCGTCGAGCAAGGCGACGCCGCCGCGGTGTTCACCGAGCCGCGGCACCCCTACAGCGTCGGCCTGCTATCCTCCGTGCTGCTGCCCAACCCGCATCTGCGCCGCGCTTCGAGCATCAGCCTGTCCGGTGAGATCCCAAGCCCGATCAACCTGCCGAGTGGCTGCTTCCTGGCGTCGCGCTGCCCGTTCGTGACGGATGCCTGCCGGGCGCGCGTGCCGCCGGCCGAGGACCTCGGCGGCGGGCACCTGGTGCACTGCATCCGCCACGCCGAGGTCGCCCAGACCGAACGCACCGCGGACACGTTCGACCGATTCCAAGAGGAGGCGGAGCGCATCCTGAGCGTCGGCGCCCCGGCTCCCGCCTGACGCAGCGACTTTCAGAGGAGAGATAGCATGGCGAGACTGACGGGAAAGAGGTGCCTGGTGACAGGCGCGGGCCGCGGGATCGGCCGTGCCATCGCGCTCGCCTTCGCGCGCGAGGGCGCCGCGGTGGCGGTGCTGGACCGGCGCGAGGATCTTGCGGCGGAGGTCGTGGCCCTGTTGCAAGGACAGGGCGCGACGGCCACTGCCGTCGCCGCCGACGTGTCGCAGGAGGCGTCCGTCAACGCCGGGATCGCAGCGGCGCGGGACGCGCTCGGCGGCATTGACGTGCTGGTGAACAACGCCGGCATCGACACGAACTCCCGGGTGGTCGACATGCCGGTGGCGATGTGGGACGAGATGATGGCGGTCAACCTGCGCAGCGTGTTCCTGTGCACCCGGGCCGTGCTGCCGGGCATGGTCGAGCGCCGCTGGGGCCGCATCATCAACATCAGCTCGCAGTTGGCCCATAAGGGCGCCGCGGAGATGGCGCATTACGCGGCGGCCAAGGCGGGGGTGATCGGGTTGACCCGGTCGCTCGCCTACGAGGTGGCTGCGGACGGCATCACCGTCAACGCGATCTGCCCCGGCCCCATCGACACCGAGCTGTTCCGCAACATCCCCGAGGCGTGGCGGACGCGCAAGCTCGCGGAACTGCCGATCGGGCGGGCCGGGACGGTCGAGGAGGTCGCGCCGACGGCGGTGCTGCTCGCCTCCGACGAGGGCTCCTTCTACATCGGCTCCACCCTCAACCCGAACGGCGGCGACGTGATGATCTGACCGTGCCGCACCCCACCCGTATCGAGGAGGACGCTGCCATGACCTTATCGCCGCCGCCCCGCCACGCGCTGACCCGGCGCGGCCTGCTGGAGACCGCCATGGCTGGCGGCGCGGCGGCGCTGGCTGGACCGCTGGGCACCGCGCGGGCGCAACCCGCCAGCAAGACCTTGGTGATCGCAGCGCCGGCGACGCCGCAGGGCCTCGATATGGAGTATGACATCAGCCTCGGCTCCATCGACGCGATGGGCGGCCTGTATGACGGGCTGCTCGCCTATGCGACGATGCCGGACCCGGACGCGCCGGGCGTCATGCGGGAGGATATCGGCGTTCACCCCGACAAGCCGCACGGCTTGGCGCTGCAGGGGCGCCTGGCCGAGAGCTGGGACGTCTCAGCCGATGGGCGGACCGCCACCTTCACGCTGCGCGAGGGCGTCAAGAGCAATTGGGGCAACACGCTTTCGGCAGCCGACGTGAAGTGGACCTGGGACCGCAAGTTCCACCTGAAAGGCACGGGGGCGTTCGTCACCAAGATGCTCGGGATGACGAGCGAGGACCAGGTCAAGGTCGAGGCG
>JAABUQ010001073.1_pt1 | contig 61486 bp, 25 predicted proteins | sample 5560001 | NCBI WGS metagenome assembly JAABUQ01 (sample SAMN10711888, study PRJNA513371) | rock metagenome | isolation source: Antarctica rocks | place: Antarctica: Victoria Land, Finger Mt nord | collected 2015-12-18
CTTATTATTTGAATAATAATAATATTAATTTATTTAGAAATATTTATTTTTATTAAATTATTATTATAAATAATATAAAAAGTTAAATATAATAATAAATCTTAAAGAATATTTATTTTTTATTTAAATAATTCCGAAATATATTTATTTGGTATTCTGATTATTATTAACCTTTTAATTAAAAAAATTTTTATTTAAAAAAAGCTTATAAATATATATTTTATAAAATCTTTTAAATATTATAATTTTTAATTTAATTTTTAAAATAATAATAATTATTAATTTTATAAAGTATCAAATTATATTAAAACTTTGTATTCTAAACTTCGTAATAATTTTTATATATTTTCGAAAACTGATAAAAGAATAACGTGTTATTTTAAGCCTATTAATATAATTTTATAATTAACGTATATATTCGAATAGTACTTTTAAATACTTTTGCAATAAATCTAGTTTATTAAATAATAATAATATATTTATTATTACTATAATATAAACAAAGGCTTAAAATATAGCTATAAATATCTTTTATAATTTGTATTAATTTATAGTCAAATAAAAGCGCATTTTGGTAGTTGTTTTTCAAAGGTAGGTTCCGAGCGAAATAGTCGTAAGAGTTTTTTGAGGTGGGCGAACAGGTGCAACCCTACTGACTACCAATGAGTGACTGGCCCACAGATGCATTGTCCTTTACAGCCACTGCGGCAAGGCTGTGGCTAGCTTGGCTGAGGCCTTCTGAGGCTTTTTCGCATCAGCCCCGCCAGCTGTGAGCGTAGGTGGGTGAACATCGACGGCAGCCTTTCTCCCTCTCCTTCTATCTCCTTAAATCGCTACCTGCAGTTGACACGGTGTATTGCAATGCACAAATTTCTAGGAAAAAGCCCACAACCTCATTTCTTGAGAGAAAAGTCGCTACCTAACATCCATTGCGAGTCTTGTCGTCTTGTTTCGGACGCTTTTGTTTGATCATGAAAATCTACGTTCGACAAGTAAATGGGAAGCGCTGTCAGCTTGAAATTGATCCTGTTGCTACTATCTCTGAGTTGAAAGAAAGTGTTCACGAAGAGACGGGCACTCCGAAAGACCGACAGCGACTCATATACGGCGGAAAGCCACTCCTGGAGGTCCATACTTCTACCGCACCTACAAAAAACCTTCGAGATTATCATATCTTGCCTGGAGCCACAATAAATCTACTAGTGAATGAACCTATTCGGACACTTGGGCCAGTGGATCATCAAGCATTTCCAACAGACGAGAGCGTTAAGACAACAACTCGTGAATGGAAGGCAAGAGCCGAACAGGGCAGCTTCGATGAAGATCTCCATATTATCGATCCTCAGACACACTATCATCGTCTAGAGCAGTTGGAGTCCGAGGTTGTCAGGAGATCAGAGTTTTTCCGGAGCAAAGGGAATTACTCCTTACTAAGTGAGCTGAATCTACGCTCAGTTGAAAACAGCGAAGTCACGAATATACCGCCCTCCTTGAAATCACTATTAAACAAAATGACACCGGTGAGAATGCTGTCAAGGGTAAGAAGCATCTCTGCTAGTATCGACCACGATTTCAATGTCTGCACTGCGAGCTACGCCTCGTCGCATGACCCTGTTCTAGGCCGAGCTTTCCCCGCTGCAAAAGCTGATTCTTCAATCTTCAGGTAGTGTATAATGCGCACTTTAGCTCGATGCTTCATTTGGAACACCTGTGGAGGAGCTACACCATGATATGCAATGCTTGTAAAAGCCTCAGCGCTATGACCGCGTGCGGTTTCTGCTCGGGGTCATTCAGTATTCTTCTCAAATACCATGGCAAGGATATTGTCGAAATCAGAAGGATACCAGTAGGCCTTGCGGACTCTCTCAAAGAGGGAGCTGAGCTCGCGATTGGTCAGACACTCGAAAGTCTCGACGATGAGTCTTTGTTGTTCAGCCTCGCGCAATTCGTCCTCGTGCCTTGCAACTCAATACTCGAGTACCTCGGGTTTGAGCAACTTCCAGACGTTAAAGGCAGTACAGATAGAATGCTGATGCTTTTTCGGCTAACAGCCTCGCTCATCGATGCAGCGCTCATCTCCTATGTGGGCTCTCACGGCTCTCGCTTCGACACGAACCATATACATGAGGACCGCAGTGGAAGTGGTCCTGGATGTGGTGAAATTGGCCTTTACGACAGGCGGGACTCATTAGCATTCAAATGCTCGTTGAATAGTCTTACCTGTCTTGCGGACTTGATAGGTAGGGAGCAAAAGGTTTGGGTCTTCACGTTCTCGTATTCTGGGCATATTCCCAATAAACCTGACCTGACTGAGGCTTCAAGACCTTTGTCTGTCCTCACAAAAATCGAGGACCTTGCTGATATTTGGGGCCCCGTATGGACGATACCTACAGAGTCCGGTCGTATCAGACATTATGCTCTCTCAAAGGGCGTGATTTTTCGGATCGACAAAGAATGTGAAATTGCGGGCGCGATCCAATGCCACTACGAAATTCACGGAAGGAATCATGGAGGAATGGCATCAATTGAGCCTTGGCAATCCCAAGACATGTTAATAGAGAGGGATGTGTTGAATAAAGGAGCCTTGTTGGCTCATTCATGCAGCTTATGCACCATTCCTATCTGCATATATGGAAGCTTCTATAAAGCCATCTAGATAGTTCCAAACAGCTGTTGTTCTTGTATATTAGATAAATCTCCTCTGATAGATTTCTAGATACAAGCAAGTAATACAATTAATAAAAAAGCAACTAGTTATAAGCCCGGGAGCCCTTAATATACTATTAAATAATATTACTCCTTAAAATATATTATATTCTCAAGCCCCTAAAACCTTATCGCTATAGCTGATAAAGATAGAATAACGTAGTCTTTCCAGAAGCTAAAAGGAGCAGATAACTGGAAGGAATAGCGTCGTAATATTATATATATCCTAATAGACTGTTCCTTAAATAAATATATCTTTAAAAACCTTCTATATTTTAAAAATAATACCTAGAATAATAAGGATCAAAGTATCTCCTAAAGCGAATAAGATAAAAAGGATAAGCAAGTTAAGGCAAAAATAGGCCTTATATATTCCCCTAAGATCTAGCAAATCCTAAACTTAATAAATAGGAAGATATTATTTAAAAAATAGCAAATACTCTAAGCCAAATATATATTAACTAACATAGCTACAAAATAGGATATCTTTACTAGATTAACAGAAATAACGTATTTAGGGTCAAAAGGGATCTTTAATATATTTATCAAAATTAAAATAATAACGATAAAGATAAAAGATCTTAATATAACAATTAAAGAAGTAATCTTATTAATACTAATTAATAATTTAAGGCCTAATTAAAATTAATATCGGATAATACTCTAGAATAGAGCCTCCTTAATTGATTTAAAGTATAAAGATATTATAAAAAGCCTTAAAGACTAGGAGCAAGTTATAAAAAAGGATTCCTTAATTAATAATATAAAAATAGCAAAAAAGGGAAAAGATAACTTTAATAAAAATTTTAAGGCCAAAGACTAAAAGGGATCCTATTCCTATTATAAAAGAAATAATTATAAAAAGAATAATTATAAGTTTAAGGACTATAACTATTATAAATATAAGAAGAAAGGATATCTTGAAAAGGCGTATAAGAATAAGCTAGAAAAGAACGAATCTAATATAGAATCTAATAAGAACGGTATAAAAACAGAAACTATTAGTTACTCGGTACGGATTATAAATATAAAGCCGATTTATAAGGCTTTTTAAGAGGTCTTTCCTTCAATAAATATAATATTAATTAGAAATATAGAAAGCGTATTAGCTAACGGCTAAATACTAGATTCTGGTTATATTGACTATTATAACCCTGATAAGGGTTTGTTCTTTAATTATTAGATAATTAATAGCAAGCTAAAAATTATATATAATAAAACAAATAAAATTTAAGGAAAAGGCAATATTTATTTAGAACTAGACTAACTAGATAATAATACGATTAAGCTAATTCTTCGGAATATTATTTACGCTTCTATTATTTAGAATCTTATTAATATAGTAAAATAGATAATAAATAGAGGTAATATACTCCTTAAGGGGCCTAGAAAAGATATTTATCTTATCCTAAATAATAAAATAGTTGGTTATAATAGAATAAAAGATAAATTATATTAGCTAAAGATCCGTAATCAATATAAAGCTAGCTAGATTAGGAAATCTATAAGGCCTTAGCCTTATTAAATTAGCTAAATAGGATTAGATTCTATACCTTAATAAACTATCTTATCCTAAATCAATATTAACAAAATTTATAAAAGCTATATATTTACCTTTTATATTAATAATTTTAGTTTTTAATATTTTATAAATAATTCCGGGAAGTTACTTAAGCAGTATAAATTATAATATAAGAAGCTAAAATATATAGGATTTACAAATTTTCAAAAATACTCGAAAATAGTTATTAGAATAGATTTAAAAAGAAATCCTCTAAAATATATTTATAAAGATTATATAAAAGATAAATAAAATTAAAAGATTAATCGGAAATTAATAATACAAATAAAAAAGGTTTTTAAAAAGGTCTATATAGATTTTGGGGGGCCCTATCCCTATATTATATATAAAGAAATAGGGTATTTAATTTTAATTGATAATATAACTTCTATTATTAAAATCTATCTGATAAAATATAAATCCCTTAACTCCTTCTATATAACGGTAGAATAGGTAAAGATAATAGAGCGATAGATAAAGAGAAAGTTGAAAGAATTCCGGAGTAATTAAAGAATAAAATTTAATAGTAATTTATTCGAAAGATATTTTAAAAAGCAACGGGTAAAATAAATATTATTTACTATATATATATTATAATAAAATAGGAAGTTTAAGAGAAAAAACCTTACTCTTATAAGGTTAATAAGGTCTATTCTAATTTCTAAGAAATTGCTAAAATATTTATAGGCTGAAATAATAATTAGAGTATATTATATTTAGAATTATTTATTAATTATAATATTTAATAATATAATTTTATATAAAGCTTTCAATAATACTAAGCTAAATATCTCTTATCTTAAGACTTTAAGAAGCCAGTATTAAATACTAGTTCTAAAAATATTATAATATTATAAATTAAATAAGAAATCTTAATAAAGTATTTTAATAAGATATAAGGGATCTAATTATCAAATCTATAATTTATTAAAGAAACGTATTATTATTAATAAGGATATAGAAGTAGATAAAGATAGTATTTATAAGCTAATAAAAGATATTTAGGAAAATAAGGCTTTCTTCCCTTAAAGCAAATAAAATAATAAATAGTTAATATAATACGAGCTTCCTAAAAAGATATTCCTTTTAAAAATATTTCTAAAAATAAGATTTCTTCGAATAACAATAATTCAAGGGAGGATAAGGAGTTAAAGGAGTCTAATAACTTCTCTATTCTAGATAATCCTTATCCTTCTAAGAAGCTAAGAGTTCCTAAAGGCTTTTAACCTTACTTAAAGATTAAGAGTAATAAGAGAAATTATTAATTAGTAAATAATATTATTATAATATACAATATAAATATTTTCCTAATTACGGTTAATAATAAATTTAATATAAAAACCCGGAAAAATATTTTTCTAATTCTAAAATCTTATATTTATATAATACGAATACTTTTAAACTTATATTAAAATATTATATTAAGCTAATATTATTATAAGCTAAAAATTATAAAGGAAATATTAAGATTTTTAAATATTATATAATAATATTAAGCAGTTTAATTTAAAGTAAACTTATTAAATAAGAATAAGACTTAAGAGTTAATAGCCCTAAATATATAAAAAGCTTTTATTAAAAAATAAATCTTTAAGATTAAGATAAAAAGTAATAAAATACTCTGATATAAGATATAATAAGTTGTTTATAAATATTATTAATAGTATAAAATCGATTATAATAAAACCTTTGCCTTAATAATAAAGACTGTTTCTTATAAAATTATTATATTTATAATTATAAAGCGAAATCTTCTTATATATCAAATAGATATTATTATAGCCTTTTTATATAGATTCTTAAATAAGTTAATATTTGTTATTTAGCTAATTAGATTTAAGGATAGAATAAATAATATATATTATTTGCTTAAGGTACTTTATAAATTTAAATAATTGCTAAGGGTTTAATATACTATAATTAAAGTCTTCTTAAAGAAATTAGGCCTAAAGCTTATTTAAGCCGATTAATATATCTTTATCTCTAATAATAGGAGTATTATCTTAATAATTTATATAAATAACTTGTTAATAATTAATAAAGATAAGAAATATATTTTATTTATAAAAATAAAACTTGATTAGCAATTTAATATAATTAATTTAAGCCTTATAACTAAATATCTAAAAATTAAGATTTTATATATTATTAAAGGGATTATTATTTACCAAATTAACTATCTTATTAATTTATTAAAAAGATTCGGAATAAATAATTATATAATAATATCTTTATTAATAAATATTAAGTTTCTAGGAGTTATAATATTAAATAAAGAGAAAGCTAAAGACTTAATAATAAAATAATATTAATAAGTTATTAAATTATTGCTATATATAATAATATAAACAAAACTTAATATTTCGTATATAATATTAATATTAAATTATTATTATTTAAATTTTAGAATAAAATACCTTAAAATATTAAACTAATTATTTCGCTATATTAAAGAATCTTTAGACTTTAATATCTATTTCTAAAAAGACTTAAATAATAATATCGTAAGTTAAATTAATATAAATTATAATAATATTATTAATAAAAAAAAGAATATTAAAGGCTATATATTTATATTTAATAAGGGTCTTATCTTATAAATAATAAAATAATAAACGATTATAATCCTATTATTTACGGAGTTTAAATATATAATAATAATAGAAATAATTAAAGAGGCTATATAGCTTTATTATTTAAAAGTAAAATTAAAGATTAGGAAGGCTAATTAATTAATATTCTTAAATATTAATAATTAAGGAGCTATTATCTTATATATTAACCTTAAATTCTATTAAAGAATAAAATATATTAATATTATATAATATTATATTAAAAAGATAATAAAATAAGGCCGTATTAATATATACTACGTCTCTATTTATAAGATAATAGCTAATAATCTTATAAAGCTATTAATAATAATAAAGTTTATCAAATTTATTCAGATAATAAATATAAGGAAGAAGTATTAAATAATAAGATAATTTATAATAGAAAAGCCTTATTTCTTCTTAATTAAAGGAATAGCTAAAAAGAACTTAGGGGAGTATTAAATAAAGGAGCCTTATTAGTTTATTTATATAATTTATATATTATTCTTATTTATATATATAGAAGCTTCTATAAAACTATTTAAATAATTTTAAATAACTATTATTCTTATATATTAAATAGATCTCCTTTAATAAATTTCTAAATATAAGTAAATAATATAATTAATAAAAAAGCAATAGGATAATTTACTTTTAATTAAAATAGCTCTTTAAGAGAACTCTTATTATAAATACGGTATATCGGACTTTGTTATTAAGTTTAAATAATAAATAATCTTATTAGGAATATAACTATTAATATAGAGAACAAATATTAAAAGACTTATATTAAAAATTATAAAAGTTTTTAATATTATAATATTAGAAAGTTAAAAATTAATATTATAAATTACCTTTAAATAATATATCTTAACTTAATAGATAAATAACTTATTAATAATAAACCTTAAAGTATTAAATTACTTTCTTAATATCGAGATTAATTATTATAAATAACTTATTAAATAAAAATAATTTTGTAAAAAATAGTAATATTAATTTATAATTATATTAAATATAAATAATATAAGATATATTTTAATAAAGGATTTATTATTATTAATTATATTATAAATAAATTCCCTATTTTAAATTCTATTAGTTTATATCTTAGCTACGGTTATTTTTATATAATAGTAAATTAGAATATTTTGTTAATATTTTTAATAATTTAATAATAATAACTTAACTATTATAATAGCTTTATTTATAATATTTATTAATATCCGGAAATATAGCTAATTCTTAAATATTAAAACTTTAACTAGATTAATATACCTTAGGGTTCGGCTTTTATAAGGGCTTTACGAAACCAATTCTCTAAGGCTATTTTTATTATATAAAAAGAATATTTAATAAATTATATAAATATAATAAAACTTATTTATATTATACTTAAACTTCTTAATAATATTAGCTAAAATTAATATAAAGATTTTAAAGTAATATACTTTAAAAGTAATTATAAATTAAATATTATATTTAAGTTTAATATAATTAATTAATCTATTACTTTTTAAAATATATATTTAATAATTATTTATATTTTTATTAATAAAATATACTTTAAATATAAAAATTTAAATTATAATGTTTTAATTTATAAATATTTAAAAGTCTTTATAATATTGCAAATTTAATTTATAATTTAAAATAATCTTATATTATAAATTAGATTAATATTATATAAAGATTATTTAATAAAAATTAATAATAAAAACTCTTATATTTTTCTTTTAACTTTAATAACAAAGATAAAAGACGTTCTCTTAAGAATAATAAATATAAAAGGAAAATATTAAATCGATATAAAATTATAAAATTAAATTATAAACTTAAATAATATAATTTATATCCGTACCTTTATATTGAATAAAGAAGCTTTATTAACTTATTTATATAACTTATATATTATTCTTATTTATATATATAAAAGTTTTTATAAAGCTATTTAAATAGTTCTAAATAGTTATTATTTTTATATATTAAATAAATCTCCTTTAATAGATTTCTAAATATAAATAAATAATATAATTAATAAAAAAGTAATAGATTATATATTTAGGAACCTTTAATATATTATTAAATAATATTATTTTTTAAAATATATTATATTCTCAAGCCCCTAAAGCCTTATTATTATAGCTAATAAAGGCAGAATAATATAATCTTTCTAAAAACTAAAAGGAATAAATAATTAGAAGGAATAATATTATAATATTATATATACCTTAATAAATTATTCCTTAAATAAATATATTTTTAGAAACCTTTTATACTTTAGAGATAATATTTAAAATAATAAGGATTAAAATATCTCTTAAAGCAAATAAGATAGGAAAAATAAGCAAGTTAAAATAAAAATAGGCCTTATATATTCCCCTAAAATCTAACAGATCCTAAACTTAATAAATAAGAAGATATTATTTAAAAAATAGCAAATACTTTAAGCTAAATATATATTAATTAGTTTAGCTATAAAATAAGATATTTTTATTAAATTAATAAAAATAATATATTTAAGGTTGAAAAAGATTTCTAATATATTTACCAAAATTAAAGCAATAATAATAGAAATAAAGGATCTTAATATAATAATTAAAGAAGTAATCTTATTAATATTAATTAATAATTTAAAGCCTAGTTAGAATCAATATTAAATAATATTTTAGGATAAAGCTTCCTTAATTAACTTAAAATATAAAGATATTATAAAGAGCTTTAAAGATTAAGAGCAAATTATAAAGAAAGATTCTTTAATTAATAATATAAAAATAACAAAAAAAGGAAAAAATAACTTTAACAAAAGTTCTAAAGCCAAAAATTAGAAAAAAATTTATTCTTATTATAAAAGAAACAGTTATAAAAAGAACGATTATAAATTCAAGGATTATAATTATTATAAATATAGGAAAAAAGGATATTTTAAAAAGGTATATAGAAATAAGCCAAAAAAGAACGAATCTAATATAAAGTTTAATAAAAACAATATAAAGATAAAAATTATTAATTATTTAATATAAATTATAAATATAAAACCGATTTATAAAGTTTTTTAAAAAGTCTTTCCTTTAATAAATATAATATTAATTAGAAATATAGAAAGCGTATTAACTAATAGCTAAATATTAGATTCTGATTATATTAATTATTATAACTTTAATAAAGGTTTATTCTTTAATTATTAAATAATTAATAATAAACTGAAGATTATATATAATAAAACAAATAAAATTTAAAAAAGAAGCAATATTTATTTAAAATTAGATTAACTAAATAACAATATAATCGAGTTAATTCTTCGGAATATTATTAATATTCCCGTTATTTAGAATCTTATTAATATAATAAAATAAATAATAAATAAAGGTAATATATTCCTTAAGGGGCTTAAAAAAGATATTTATCTTATTCTAAATAATAAAGTAATTAATTATAATAAAATAAAAAATAAATTATATTAATTAAAGATCCGTAATTAATACGGAGCTAATTAAATTAAGAAATTTATAAAATTTTAGCTTTATTAAATTAGCTAAATAGGATTAGATTTTATATTTTAATAAGTTATCTTATCCTAAATTAATATTAACAAAATTTATAAAAGTTATATATTTATCTTTTATATTAATAATTTTAATTTTTAATATTTTATAAATAGTTCTAGGAAGTTACTCAAATAATATAAATTATAATATAAAAGGCTAGAATATATAAGATTTATAAATCTTTAAAAATATTCGAAAATAATTATTAAAATAAATTTAAAAAAAGATCCTTTAAAATATATTTATAAAAATTATATAAAAAGTAAATAAAGCTAGAAATTTAATTAGAAATTAATAATATAAATAAAAGAGGTTTTCGAAAAGGTTTATATAGATTTTGGAAGGCCCTATTCTTATATTATATATAAAGAAATAAAATATTTGGTTTTAATTAATAATATAACCTTTATTATTAAAGTCTATTTAATAAAATATAAGTCCCTTAACTCCTTTTATATAATAATAGAATAAATAAAGATAATAAAGTAATAAACAAAGAGAAAGTTAAAAGAATTCCGGAATAATTAAAAAATAAAATTTAATAATAATTTATTAAAAAAATATTTTAAAAAGCAAGGAATAAAATTAATATTATTTATTATATATATATTATAATAAAATAGGATGTTTAAAAAAAAACCTTATTTTTATAAGGTTAATAAAGTTTATCCTAATTTTTAAGAAATTATTAAAATATTTATAAGCTAAGATAATAATTAAAATATATTATATTCGGAATTATTTATTAATTACGATATTTAATAATATAATTTTATACGAAGTTTTTAATAATATTAAATTAAATATCTCTTATTTTAAGATTTTAAGAAACCGATATTAAATATTAATTCTAAAAATATTATAATATTATAAATTAAATAAAAGATTTTAATAAGATATTTTAATAAAATATAAAGAATCTAATTATTAAATTTATAATTTATTAAAGAAATACGTTATTATTAATAGGGATATAAAAATAGATAAAAATAGTATTTATAAATTAATAAAAGATATTTAAGAAAATAAGACTTTCTTCCCTTAAAGCAAATAAGATAATAAATAGCTAATATAATATAAATTTCCTAAAAAAAACGTTCCTTCTAAAGATATCTTTAAGGATAAGATTTCTTCGAATAATAACGATTTAAGGGAGAATAAGGAATTAAAGGAGTTTAATAATTTCTTTATTTTGAATAATTCTTATTTTTTTAAGAAGTTAAGAGTTCTTAAAGGCTTTTAGTCTTATTTAAAGACTAAAAGTAATAGGAGGAATTATCGATTAGCAAATAATATTATTATAATATATAATATAAATACTTTTTTAATTATAATTAATAATAAATTTAATATAGAAACCCGGAAAAACGTTTTTCTAATTCCAAAATTTTATATTTATATAATATAAATACTTTCAAGCCTATATTAAGATATTATATTAAATTAATATTATTATAAGCTAAAGATTATAAAAGAGGTATTAAGATTTCTAAATATTATATAATAATATTAAATAGCTTAATCTAAAATAAACTTATTAAATAAGAATAAGACTTAAAAACTAATAGCCTTAAATATATAAAAAGTTCTTATTAGAAAATAAAATTTTAAGATTAAGACGAAAAGCGATAGAATACTCTAATATAAAATATAATAAGTTATTTATAAATATCGCTAATAGTATAAAATCGATTATAATAAAACCTTTGCCTTAATAATAAAAGCCGTTTCTTATAGGATTATTATATTTATAATTATAAAGCGAAATTTTCTTATATATCAAATAGATATCGTTATAGCCTTTCTATATAGACTCTTAAATAAGCTGGTATTCGTTATTTAGCTAATTGGATTTAAAGATAGAACAAATAATATATATTATTTACTTAAAGTACTTTATAAATTCAAATAATTATTAAGGGTCTAATATATTATAATTAAAGCCTTCTTAAAGAAACTAGGCCTAAAGCCTACTTAGGCCGATTAGTACGTCTTCGTCTCTGATAATAGGAGCGTTATTCTAGCAATTTATATAAATAACTTATTAATAATTAATAAGGATAAGAAATATATTTTATTTATAAAAATAAAGCTTAATTAGCGATTTAATATAATTAATTTAGGCCTTATAACTAAATATCTAAAAATTAAGATTTTATATATTATTAAGGGGATTATTATTTACCAAATTAGCTATTTTATTAATTTATTAAAGAGACTTGGAATAAGTAATTATATAATAATATCTTTGCTAATAAATATTAAGCTTCTAGGAATTATAATATTAAATAAAGAGAAAGCCGAGGACTTAATAATAAAATAATATTAATAAGTTATTAAATTATTATTATATATAATAATACAAACAAGACCTAATATCTCGTATATAATATTAATATTAAATTATTATTATTTAAATCTTAAAGTAGAATACTTTAAAATATTAAATTAATTATTTCGTTATATTAAAAAGTCTTTAAATTTTAATATTTACTTCTAGAAAGACTCAGATAATAATATTATAAGCTAAATTAATATAAACTACGATAATATTATTAATAAAAGAAAGAATATTAAAAGTTATATATTTATATTTAATAAAGGTCCTATCTTGTAGGCAGCAAAACGATAAACGGCTATAACCTTATTATTTACGGAATCTGAATATATAGCAATAACAAAAGTAACCAAAGAGGCTATATAGCTTTACCGTCTAGGGATAAAGTTAAAGATTAAGAAAGTTAATTAATTAATACTTTTAAATATTAATAATCAAGGAGCTATTATTTTATATATTAACCCTGAATTCTATCAGAGAATAAAATATATTGATATTACGTAGTATTATATTAAAGAGATAGTAGAGCAAAGTCGTATTAACATATACTACGTCTCTACTTATAAAATAGTAGCTAATAGCCTTACGAAGCTATTAATAATAATAAAGTTTACCAAATTTATTCAGATAATAAATATAAGGAAGGAGTATTAAATAATAGGACAGTTTATAATAGAAAAGCCTTGTTTTTTCTTAATTAAGGGAATAGCTAAGAAGGGCTTAGGGGAGTATTGAATAAAGGAGCCTTATTAGCTTATTTATATAGCTTATATACTATTCTTATCTGTATATATAGAAGTTTCTATAAAGCTATCTAGATAGTTCCAAACAGCTGTTGTTCTTGTATATTAGATAGATCTCCTCTGATAGATTTCTAGATACAAGCAAGCAATGCAATCAATGAAAAAGCAACACTCTGTGAAGAACTCGCGGAGGGCAAAGAAACTTTTGGGAGTACCGCACCAGGAGAGCACATTGGTCGGACACGATCATGTCATTACGAGAAGTTCTCTCGATCCGCCACCATCAGTGGTAAGAAATGATCTGGGAAGGAGCACACTCACCATCGATAAACGCCAATTGCGTTGCATTCGAGCCATCGAATCTCTTGATACTGAACGGGAATTTCCAAGGAACATTGTTTCTATACCTCTGAACCGACTGGACGAACATAGCCGAGAAAGGGCTTTCGAAGCAGGTGGTCCGCAGCATCTTTATGGTGACCATCTACCAACCAGGGCATTGCCACAAGCAACAGCGCATGTGGATCGACACAATGCCCAAGCCAGCACTCGTTATTCGGATTACAATGAATCAACCCGTGCTCCAGAGTTCTGGCATGATGTCCCTGATTCTGCCAATATTACGCCCAACACGATTCAATCTTTCGACAGTCGTGTTCATTCAGATACTCAAGGCAACGCGCGGACTTCAGATTACAATGGAACACATCTTGCGTTGTTAGATCGGCACAGTCCTGATGACGGTGCTACCAGGACGGATGTCTCTCCCAAACATCCGCCCCGCGACAACGCAGGTTACTCCAGCATTGTTGTCAATGATGATGATCATTGTTCGATCAGTACATTTGGGTTTGACAATACATCAGACTTGAGCAGTCCAATATCACACGTAATTTTAAGAAGTGTTCATAGTCCGAGTAGACAGCCCAGATTTGGTGTATGAGCTTGGACGGACTTGGATACCAAATCTTTGTAAGTCTCCTACTCACGATGCCTATCTTAATACAATCTCTAGATAGTATAGAGGAGGTGAAGAAGAGAGAAGGCTTGAAGTGCAGATTCGTCTAGACTCGAATTTACTTCGAGATTTGCTATACGTAACCCTTTCGGATGAGGAGTTGGTTTGCTATTCAGGTGATTTGAGCACTGGAATCATGTTCACACTCATAGACCGATCAAGTTTTCTTTTGCCCTCACTTAAATAGACTCCTCTGCTTTTCATTCCTGGTTGCAAGTAGAACAGCACCTTAGCAAATCCACCTCAGAGGGAACCAACGACCACCTACCAAACCGACGCACAGACGAAGGCGTCATCAACATCAGGAAGAACTCTCTAAAGAGCAATCCCTCTTCCAATCTTCCACTACCCCACAACCAATAAAGACCAAAGACCACCACAACGCCTCTACCTCCCTCCACCTTTTGAAATCCCAGGCATCAACAAAACTAGACCCACCAGTAACACCAGTAACACCCGAAAGCTCAATCACACCCAGCATCGCTAGCCCTTACAACGAAACATCTATTCAAAACAAGCCCCCTTTTCCCACCTCGTTCCTACACATACCACATCACCCCACCGCTCCTCCCTCTGCAACCCACACCCCGTCCCCACGCACCAGAGAAGAGCTTCCCCTTTAGCGATTTCTTACCGTGAAAGGACGCACAAGACTATACACATCAGCCAAGACCAATCAAACCAGGATAAGAACAGAGCACCCAATCATCCTCGGAGGCATTGCGTTCGTACATTCATTCCATGAAAGAGGAGAAGATGTTCAATGGCATGGCCGCACGCCTCGCAGGCTGGAGGGGGTCGAACACCCTGCGGTCGCTACCACGAGCCACGCTGATGTCGTTTCACCATGATATATGTTTTATACATATCGTCTACGTCGCACGTCGAGACGCCTTCTCATGGGTGTGGTTGTATACTCTGGAACGATTTGGCTATGGTAGAGTGGAGGCATCAAGATGGATTGTTGGACTTAGGTATAGGCGACACGAAGGCGGTAGCGACAACACCTCGCGGCCGCGAGAAGTACCTAGGGGCGTCGACCGCTCGAGCCTGTGGGACATGTGGGGCCACGAGTAGTCATTAACGAATTGATTGATATATAAAGTCGAATGAAAAGGCCCAGCTATCACATATCACAATATGGTCATCACACTTCAGCAAGCCAAAGAAACCCATGCTCCAATAATACAAGGATTACTCAATCTAAACCACCTTCTCCGCGCTCGTATGCCCGTTCGCACTCTCCTCCTCGCTCCCCCGGTAGTCGACCGCGCCGTGCCCAATATTCGCAGGGTCGTAGTTACTCGTCCCCGGCACCTCGCCCGCCAACTCCTCGAGCGTCTTGCGCTTGGTCTCGGGGATGAGGAGCGTGGTGAAGATGCCGCACAGCATGAACAGCGCAAAGATCTCCATGACGTGGTTGAGCCAGGGGGATGCGGTGGAGCCTGGTGGAGCGCCGCGTTGGCGCAGAGGGCCGAAGACGCATTGCGCGATGATGGCGCCAACTTTGCCGGAGGCGGCGGATATGCCGTGGGAGGTAGAGCGGTAGCGTGTTGGGAAGCATTCGCCGGGGACGATGAAGGTAGTCGCGTTGGGGCCTGGGGGGGAATGTTAAGTTGAGGTTGGTTTATGGGGGAGTGGGTATACGTACCGAAGTTGAAGAAGAATTGAGCAAGGACGAAGAGGGCTAGAAGGGCGCCGTTGTGCTGAAGAAGTGTGTTGTAGGCGAAGCCGATGATGACGAAGAGGATTGTCAGCATGGCGAAGCCCATGAGTTGAATTGGCTTGCGCCCGATGAAATCGACTGTGGCGACTGTGACCCAGTATCCCGGGATTGAGCCAGCGCAGACAATGATGAGATTGCCGACGGCGGTGTTGTAGAATGTTTGATAGACGGTGCTTCCGGTGGCATACTTGATGTTTTGCAAAATGATGGTGTTGTTCAAACCTAGACCGTAAAATGCAACGTCGAGGAAGAACCAGGACCCAGCAGTTCCGAGCAACACTTTGCCGTATTTCCACTGCGAATAGTGGCGGAAGAAGTCTCCCCACCCAGCCTTGGGCATCTCGAAACGCTGCTCGGAATCCTGAGCCACCGCTGCTTGGCGGACTGTGTCCGGCGCGCCCTCGGCTTTGCCTTGAATATAAGCGTTGATGTCCTCACCGGCCTTCTCCACATCACGAGCCACATCGAAGGTGTAACGGGGCGTCTCGGGGATCGTAAGTCGGTAGTAAAGAGCAATGCAGCCAGGAACAGCACCGAAGCCAATGATCACACGCCACATCTTGTCAACAGCCAATTGGCAGACGCCGGAGCATGAAGCCACGGTTTTGGCAGTCAAGAGGGATTCTTTGAAGCCCGAAGTGACGATGAGCGCAATCAGAGCTGCCGCGAGTTGGCCAATACCCTGCATAGCGAACACCGAGCCCATCATGGCTCCTCTCCATTTGGTAGTAGCAAATCTGCCTTCGTTAGAAGAATTCTCCGAGACAGTGTAAGCGCTTTTACTCACTCTGAGGTGATGATGGACGATAGCGGGTAATCACCTCCAATTCCGACACCCATCAGGACACGCCAGAAGATCAGGACCCCAACAATGGAGATAGAGGGGGATGCGGAAGAAAGCGATTGCGCGAGAGTTGCAAAGATGATCAGGATGAGTTCGAGACCGTACATTCTCTTTCGGCCGACCAAATCGGCCAAAATACCGAAGGCGACTTGACCGATCACTGTTCCTCCGGATGTGGCAACCTTGATGGCGGTATCTGAGTTGGTGGGAATAGTTCCAGGCTTGCTTTTTGCGGTCTGCCAGTACACAACACCCAACATGGCAGTCACCAAGTTGATGGCGAAGATGTCGTACGCGTCCGTGAAGAAACCAATACCGGCCACGACCACAGCTCGGACGTGGTACCATCCGAACGGGGCCTTATCGATCTCGGCGAGAGCGAGTCGTCGACGTTCATTAGGATCAGCGATGTGGGCATAATCATTATTGAAATTGTGGAAGGCAGCATTGCCGCCGGCCGTCTTGTGGGCCATTGAAGGTTCGTGAAGTGCGTCTCAAGAATGAGCGCAATAGAGTTAAGGGAGGGAGGGAGTGATGGATGGGACAGAATAAATGTCTAGGGGAGTGGTATGATAATGAGAGGCACTGGCCACTAATTATGGTAGACCGGTGGACTAGGATTTTGACACAAAAAGAATTTCGCCGAATGTGGGGGGGATGGGGTTTGATATAGATAGCGAGGGCAAAATTGATCGAGGTGGTGGAACCGGCTTCTAGAAGGCTGCAATTTGGCACGATAGAAGGTCGTCAGCACTCAGATGAATCACATTTAACACTAAAGGTCTGAATGGTGGGATGGGGGCAGCTGCCCCATCGGTATTGGGAGAGTTGGGGAGGTGGCAGAGGCGTTTGGCGAGTGCCCATCGTGCGTGCGATTTGGCGAGGCAGCTTTTAGAGGCTTGGCTAAGCTATCATATATGTGAAGAGTTGCGAATTTCCACGCCCTATTGCACCAATCACAGCTTCAAAAGCGATGCACGGAGGGACCGATTGCACTTAGCATTGCCCAAACTAACAAACGAGGACCGGCAATGTTACGGGAGTACGGAGTACTAGTGCATGTTATTCTCCAAAATGTTAAGTGAGTCGCTAGGCACGGCCGAGGGTGGAAGGCACCACTGGCACTGGGTATGGCGTTGCGCTCAGCTGCCAATCAACAGCGCCCATCGGCCATGGCCATTCCCACGACCGGCCACGCCCGCCTCCTATAGGCCTTACGGGGAGTTAGCACCGCCCTTGAGTACTGCCAATGCAGAGTTCACCTTGCGCCAAGCATCACACCCGTCCATTACTTCACAAACATATATGACAACTGCACTCCGAACGCCGCTACCACCCTTACGAGCAAGTCATCATCGTCATCCATCAACGTGTTTCCTTGCTCCGGGAGCCTCGTAGTTTTGTCGCAGAGCTCCCAACTATTCTGAAGAAAAGCTTCCACCCGGTCTTTCGCAGATCTTGACTTGGGTTCTTGTGGAGGCTGTGCCAATGGGGCTCTCCCAGGCAGCCTGCAGCTGATTAAGCTCGATGGACGCATGGCCGAGAGGGTCTCGCCTGCCTACCGTTCCCTGCGTGCTATGCCTCAGACACCTTAGACCATCACGAGCTGACACGGGGTATGGGGCTGGGCGAGTCTGGGTTCGTTATCGTGCGGAAAGGGTTGCCAGGGTGTGGATTGACGTTGGAAAGCCAATCATTCATACACGTGGGCTTGGCAACCCAAGGTCACGGTTACCCGGAGCTAGCACAAGTCCGTGATAGACTACCCGCATCACGATCTCGAGCCGAGGTACTTGTGGTCCTTAAGCTACGAATCAGAGCAGTTTGACACCGAGATGATCGGCACAAATAGTGAACTTTTCCCAGTGATCAATGCAACAATGGCGCATCTTAGATTTTTCGCCATCTGAAGATCTTGTCCCATTTACATCACTAATCGGTACTCCGGAAGGGGTCAAGCTTGCATACGTTGGAAAATAAAGACTTGCCCAACGCCACTCCGCTCCCAATCTGGCAAACCCATCCAGACTGCTCATGGTATCATCACGAACAGGCCCCCATATAGCGTGACCTTACTCCCTTTGCGCCCAGGAGGAAATTTTCCATGTTCATGACATATCCCATAACAAAGATGCCCTGTTTGTCAATCAATCTCCCATGAGCCCCCAATATCCGTACCTTTTACATCCTTCCCAGACACCGTCTTCCCCAGTGAAACCCCATAGTCGTCCTCCTCCCACATGTCGTCAGAATCGTCGCTCCCATCACCAAAGTCCCAGGAGCAAGGTATCTTCTGCCCTCCTTCTCCGTATCCGAAAGACGATCCTCGCATAGTACCCCTGGCAATTTTGACCGCTATCCTCAGCATCAAAGCTGCAAGCTGGACGGGTGGTCCCAACAACAGCGAGCACGTTCGTTGCAAGATTGCAGTAGTCATGTGATGACCAGATATATGTGATCGAGGTGAGTATGGCGAGTAAAGGTTGCTTGAGGACGGTAGAGGTGAGTATGGCCGTTTCTTCCGCGCCGCTCGATGGTTGCGAAGTCCCGTCGCTGGCGAAACTGTCTTCGCTTCGTCCCAGTGATCTTCGTCCTGCGAAGCAACATCGCTTATGAGAGTTGGGGTCTTTGGTGGGTCCGCGGTGGATAGGATTCTGGAATCTGGTCGTGCGTTTGCTCCACTGATGTCCCAGAGGTCAGGCGTCTTACCGGTGATTGTGAGTTCGGATACGTCGCGTTTATGACCCCAACACCGAGGGATGACAAATCCATCCGCTATTGATCCCGGCGAAGGAAGATTTTGATCGGAAGATGGGGACTGAGGGAGGGGAGAGATAGGGCTATGGAAAGAGTGAAACGAGTCAACGCTCGATGACATACTCAATGATTCTTGGCTCAAGCTTGGCTCTTTGGTTGCATTGCTTAAGTTCGTAGATGGTGGTGTGGTTCTCAGTGTTAGTTGTGGTGGTGCTGTCACGGTTCGTCCAGTATTTATCCTCTTAGGTCGCGTGGGCGTCTTGAAGTTGCGAGGCTCTTCAAACACCTTTTCGTGAAGCTCTTTATGAGTGAACCTTGTGTCGTCTGTAGCCTCGCTGTCTTGCTCATTGTCGGTGCTTGCAATACTGCTGGTATCAGACTGTGCTGCGGTCAGTCTTTCGGTGTTGCTCCCACCAGCCGGAGGGGGAGAACGGCTTGCTTTCTCCTCAGTATCCTCCATTTCTGAGGTCCGAGGAGTGGGATCTCCGGTGGTATCCAGCGCCCTAACGACTTCGAGCTCTTCAGGGGCTTGAATCTTTGTTGACGTAGCCCGAGATAGCGGTCTAGGCCTCCAGGGGCGCCTCTGCACAGGTGTAGTGGGCGGCTCTGGAAGTTCCACTGTAAATCCACGTTTGAAGGGACACGGCGTCACTTCGTATTGTAGGACATTCGCCAAAACGCTTTTGAATTCTTCGACTTTTTCCACATCTTGAGGGCTTTTATGCGGTAACTCGATCCGGTAGTAAGTGTTTGGTCTGATGCGGAGGACAAATTTAGACACTCCGTCTACACACCAGCATTGTGATTTTGCTAGAATGGGATGGAGAATGCTGCCAGAATTGAGGAAGGCCACAGAGCCTAGAACTCGGTAGAGTCTCAGAGGTCCTGCAGCAGTCTGTCAGTACTTTAAAACGAGACCAGATCATAGGCATGCAGTGTACCGGCAGCGATGGTCCTCTCCGTTGAAGAGGCCCAGGGCAGAGTCCCCACAGGCTCCTGCCGGAGATCAGACTTCCCATCACTCACGCTTGAGTGCCTGCGCGCTGAGTTGTTGCTGGTGGTGAAAGAGACAATCTTGCCCGCGTGATGGGCATACAGGGTCTCGGCGCCATCTGCCTGGGCTTCACGGATGGGATTTGTGGCTTTGGTGGATCTGATAGGGGCCGTGAAGGACCGACGTATCAAAGGCGCGGCGATTCCTCGTTCGGGAGTCGACGGCGCTGAAGCAAGAGCCATGACGGAATCTTAATATAAACTAGTCACCCCCTCACCACGGTATATCAGGGTACCCATGCTGTATAGATGAAGCTCCTGGCGCGTCGTCGTCGGAGTGAGCACTCAAGATGGATTAGGCTGTTGATTAATCGACGCATCGAGAGCGGCCTGGTTCCGCACGAAGAGAACGAACACAACCCTAACCCTCGCTAGTCCTTTCTCTTGGGCATATCGAACATTGAAAAGACACATGACTTTGGCTCCCACGTCTGCATTTGACTCAATCCGAGCCCCATTTGTCTTCGAAATTTCTCCTCCACACTTGTTGCTTCCAACACAGTACGAACCTCAACAGTGATGCCCTCGCTACCATTGGCGCCGTATCCACCATCAGAAATCAGGAAGCAAATTGTGCCAGACGAGTGGGCATTGTGCATGGATGCATGGCTCATCATTGCTCAAAACTTTCTTCTTTTGCCTGGTGAAGGCTTTCAGGAAAGCGCCCGGGATCCTCCCCTCGTAGAATTTCTCATTTCGTACGTGGAGAACACAGCTTCGAATAATGACGCTACGGTTCCGAATCTAAAGTCCGCCTCTCTGAGAAAACGGTGCTTCCTTATTATTCACCGCATATTGAGAGAGACAAAATCAATCCCGATGCGAATGTTGCAATTTTCATTTCTTGCGGACTTGGCTCTCATATACAAGAGAAGCCAAAGTGTGTCAAGCCTGCTGGAAGACACATGGGTTGAACACAAACTCGGCGAGAACCTCTCGATGATGAAAGCCAAAGTTTCCTTGTCCAGACTATTGGAAGGACTACAACAAACGCCAGAATTGGATAGACAGCTCCTCAGAGCCGCTGCATTGGCAAAAGCATGTTACCATTATGCCCAGTTCTTAATGATTGGCTCAGACCTCATTGATGCAATATCGACTGCTCACGATGAGCAATTATCATCCGCACCACTACGAAGGAAGCTCGTAGCTCTAACATATGTGTGCTTGACAGGCCTGATGAGACGGGAGGATCCTAAGATATCTAATCTACTGGATCACTTGTTCAGTCTACAATCTACGTTTCTAGTCAAAGTATTGATTGGTGTCACTCCGTTCCTTGAGAATTTTCAAGGGCAGATCGCCGGCAAAGATCAAGAAGCGAAGCGTGCGAAACCTCTGTTGGAAACATTGGCCCAATATAGGCGGCCAGTAGGTGGGAAACCGAGAAAGCCGATCAGGAGAAATATTGACAAGAGGAAAGGCAAAATTCATACTGGCAATGGACACAACAGAAGCGGCCAGGTACACATCCATCGCTTGATTCTGATATCTCAAATCCAAGACCTCTTTCCAGACCTAGGATCCGCCTTCATCGTAAAGCTCTTCGACGAATATGGCGATGACACTGAGCAAGTGATCACCCATCTTTTAGAAGAAAACCTGCCACTGTACCTAAGACAGGCAGACCACAAAGAAAACTTGATTGATCACGACCCAACATCAAATTCAAGGAGAGACCACGATCTAGTCCCAGATCTGGCACGTCATTCTACCCCGCCTCTACTCCCGTCACGCGGTAACATCTACGATGACGATGACTTCGACCGCCTTGCCATCGACACATCCAAAGTGCATCTGGGCCGCAAGAACAAAGATCTTACAGCGGACAATCTTCTGAGCGCAGAGCGTCCTTCAACGCACAAAGCAGCCATACTCTCCGCCCTCGCTGCCTTCGATTCCGACGACGACGAGCGGGATGACACATACGACGCCGAAGATGTGGGCGGCACGGTAGACACCACTTTCTCTGACGGGGACGGCGATGCAAGAGTCACGGGCGATCAGCATGAGGAAACGCTTTTCATGGCTTATAAGACGACACCGGATGTCTTCAAGCGGGACACGGAGACCAGGAGGAGCAAAGCAAGAATGGCGTTAAGAACTGAGACTCGAATGATGGACGAATCTATAGAAGGTTGGGCGCTGATGCTTTCGAGGGATCCAAGACGGCTTCACCGTTTGGAGAGGGCGCATGACATGGCTGGTGGATTGCAGCAACGGGCTTTGGTTGGAACATCATGGAAGGGAGATTCTGGTACGGAAGAGACGGAGGATAGTGATATAGGGATAGGTGGTTCGGGCAGCCGTGGTGGAAGTATTGGAAGGGGGAGGAGAAAAGGCTGGAGGGGTGCTGGTTGGGTTGCTGGGCCTGCAGACAATAGAGACACGCAGGTTGCGAGGCAGAGGAAGGATGCGAATAGGGGCTCGAGAGCTAACCACAATCGCCGGGATCAGCGAGCAAGGAAGATGGCGAGAGGCGGCTTTGCGGGCTGAGGTTCCAGAGCAAAGGCTCAGAAAGATTCTATTGTGCATCTTTTGCGAGGTAGTGCTGGAGATTCATTGCGAGTACTCTACAGAAGAACGCTCGTCAAATGAATCCGTGCACGGATCTCGATTTGAATGCAGTGGCACTAAGTAGGACTGTCTGTACAATTTTAGAGTTGAGCCAAGGGCCAATCCTCTCGGTCAAGAGTCATGCTCAAGGTGGAAGCAAGATTTGGAACCTGATGCCGGGGGTCTCCAGGGGTTCCCCAAGGGTGCTTATGAATTCATGCTCAAGTTGCAACCAACCCAGACATTGACTTTCCTGCGATCAAAAGAAGCCATCAAAAGGCCATCCTTCGTCCCTCCCTCTCGAGATAGACTTGGATGGAAACTCGACGCTATAGTTCTGGAAGTATGGTGTGGCCATCATTCAAGGCTATCATATAGGCCATCTTCAAGGCCCGAATTGTGAATCGAAAGGTAGGCAAGTAAACATGTTTGATGATGCACAAATAGCAAGGATTCAGAAGGCAAAGCAACAGAGAAGACGAGAAGACGGTGATAGCAGGCGTTCCTACAGGCGCTCTGCCCAACGTTAGATACTCGCTTGTGCTCTTGCTTACAGGTTGGTAAATTGCGAGCACTCCGTATGGTGGTCACCAATCGTGCGCTAACAGCCCGATATCTAGGCAGATGAACGCCCATCGTTTTTCAATCCATAGAAGAAAGAGATTGGTTTTAGTAATGATAATGAAATAGCGTACTTACTCTCACTTACTCCTCAGGCCAGCATTTACGGCAAATGCCCGCGCAGCAACCGATGTTTCACTCGGATCCTTTCGGATCCTTTGGTAATTTCAAACCATTCACGTAAGGATCGCGGGTGTTGTGTTTGAGGCTTGGAGACCAGGTTGGGATTCAACCAGCAACAATGCTTCGATCGAAGTGAGCGCACATTTTGAAATGCGCACAGCGGGAAACCAAAATGAGCATTCAGCCTGTGTTCCCATGAGCGTTGTATTCTATCGAAGAATTATACCATACGGTAGTTGGAATGTTTACCTTCAATTCAACGACTTATCTGTCGTAATGCCACAGATAAATGTTTGCGAGCCAGCTGGTGGGCGTCGAGCGGGGAAAAGTTTGGAGGAGCGTTGGTGGGTTGCGATATGGTACTGTAGGGGACCAACACTGCCCTGAAGGATAGCGACGCCACAGCCGTGCATCCCTGCTAGGGGTTTGGACGTCTTACCTCTGCTTCTCCACCGTCATCACCATCTCATCCATCATTTGGGTGACCATGCCGACTATGACGATTCCGGTAAGAATAGCAGACTCATGGAACGGTTGGATGTTTCTGCTCCTGGCAGATTCGAAGTCTAACTCGACCCACGATAAGGCGGAATGTGGTTGTATAGCATACCACCATGATATCACTCCCTTGGACAAGGGAATAGCATGTAGGTAAATCATACACGCGCCGACCAGTGATATATATAACGATTGCATCTCGGCCTCAAGGATGACCCATATCTAGGCTAGATGAGAAATACTGAATTTCAATGCTGAATTGGGTGAATTGCAAAAATTCAAGCTGCGCCTTCCTTGCACGATTCTGCCAATCTCAAACATACCTTTTCCCATTCCTTTCTTACCTCTTCTTAACACTCACTACCTCACACTCATTCTTCGTCAACACCGCTTCCATTCTTTCCAGGCTCCACGCCAACCACCTTCTTTTCCGCGAGCTTGGTCTTGCTATCACACTCTTTGCCTCGTCAGATCATTGTGTTGATCATTTCGTTCTGGGCTTTCAAAAATCCCACAAGAATACACTCTCACACCTCAGTCTACCAATACAGCAAACGACCTCACTTCTACCCCAATACCCTCAAGATGCGTGCCATCGTCATCTCTGCTGCCCTCCTCGGCGCTGGCGCCCTTGCTCATCCTCACGTGAAACCCCAACACCAGCATCTCAAGCGCGATCGAGAGATTGCCCACTGGCAAGAGAATGGTGTTCTTTACGAAAAATTTGAAAAGGTGGAGACAGTCGTCTTGCCACCAGGTGGGAGTCCGCCCAGTTCAGCTACTTCGTCGGCTGCTTCATTCGCCCCAACCGGACCTGGCGCCAATGCTCAAGCGAAACTCGCTTTGAACGGCAACTCCGGTGGTAACCCTGGTGGTAACGGGCCTGGCAATCAGGGGCCCTGGGGCTCAAATACTCTGCAGAACAACGGACAGGCACCGTCGCCTACACCTCAAGTCCAAGCTCAAACGCCAACACCACAAACGCAAATCGCCCCGTCGCCGCAAGGAAACGCCAACCCGACATCCGCAGCTCCCTCCACCAACACCGGTACTACGTCTTCAGGTTCTTGCAACACGGCCAATCAAATCGGTGGGTCTGCTGCTGATTGGGCTTCACCACCGTGCTCGGGCGGCAAGAATATACTCGATAGCTTCAACACCATACGGGGCAATTGGAATGCTACACTGAAGAATTCTCCACTACAATGGAAGGCAGTCTTAGCCCAGAATTCCCGTACGACTGCTTGGTCGCCTCAGACATGTTGTGATAGCAAGGGCAATAAACAAAACGAAGGCGAAGCTGTGGCAATGGGCCACTACCTCTACGATGGTTCCAGCGCCCAAGCCGAGGCTCCGGGAGATGGTGTGACAACGAGCAACGGAGTGACTCCTTTCGAGCAAGCCCTGAAAACGTGGCTCTGTGAAATGTCATTAGGCGATTGCCCTGCTGGAAAAACGACCACATTGGACTACAACGTTGCACCGCACGCTGTTATTTGTGCATCGTACGCGTATGTGGGCTGCTATTACATGAACGCCAACAACGCTGCCTCGGGCTCTGGAATCTGGACGTGTGACTTCACCAATGGTTAAAATTTGTGAGGTATGCGTTCTCTACAGTACACGAAGCAGCGAAAAGGGAGTGGTTTCAGGCAAATCAACAGCAGCAGCATTGTCAGGGATCATGGCATCATCGAGCACCACGCACACATCATCACGACTACGATATTTTCTAGCTTGCTACCACATTCGCTTTCTCATCGCCCTTTTGACGTCATCATGAAGCAAATGTCCTGCTAGACAGTTTTCGCCCCTTTCTTTACCACAAAATGTACATATCTGATTCTAACCAACATCTGAGCCGGGACGAAGACGTCGAAAAGAGGCATTGAGAGTACGCCAACAGTGGGTAGCATACCTAGATAGACAGCGAACATCATTCCGGCCTAGCCATTGCCCATCTTTTCAAATACCCGCAGCAGACTTCCTCTCCATCCCTGACACTCCCCAAATTCGCCTCCGGTGGCCCAGGCGTCAACACCATGACTCCTCGTTCGTTGCGATAGCACTCGCAAGCCGAAACACACGAGCAGGCATTGCCACCATGGGTATCACCAGTTACCACCCCAGCCACATTGTTTTCGCTATTTACAGCCGGTCCCTTTGATGTGCTTTACTAATCCTCTTATTACTCAAAAACATGCAGTAAGGGAAATACCACCTCCGCGCTGACTGGCTGGGCCTGTAAAGCGTAGGCTGCCCCCACGGCGGCCAAGGAGGTATCGCTGGGGGGGTGAAGATCGAGACCGCTACGTACTATCACCTACTCCTTTTGATGGTCTCCTTCTACCCCTTCTGATGGTCATTCACGATCGTGCATCCCCCTTTTTCTTTTGGCACAGATCCCGCGGATGCTCCAGCGGTCCTCAATGGAACCATCTTACAGTATTCATTCATCGAGTCACTTTTGAAGTGATTGTGATTGCTGGGTGTATGGTCTGTAGGTCAGGAAGGGGTGGCATCTTACAAGGCGACGGGCTTGGTCCTGGGATCTTTGGGTAGGGGAGGGGGAAGGGAGTGAGGATGGGTTGGGAGCCGTGGAGGGGTGGGGAGCGGGTGAAACAAGGGATGTTTGGGATGATGTTGTTGTGGAAATTGCCTTTTCGAGCGATCCTCGTGGGTGGAGCGGATTAGGCTGGCCTTGGGGAGTGCGTGCAATTGTGCATACTGCATGCGTCGGACATGGGCATTTCATGTCTTTCGCTATGTAGATCCCACTTCGAGGCTTTGCGCTCCGTATCAGCTATGCCAAACCTGCGGCGCACTCGGTTCCCAACAACTCCGCGCCCAGCTCAATAGCAAAAAGTACCCCTTACATCCCCTCCACCTCCGCCCCCCTCTCCCTCTCCACTTCATATCCAAACCCCCAATACGCACCCTCGAAATGGTGCACCCTCACATACCCATCCTCCCCCCCACTCGCATACCCCCTCCCAAGCGGGTCCACCGCCACTGTATTCAGCGGCCCAAAATGCCCTTTGACCCTACCAATCTCATCCTCGAAAACCTTGTGATAAAATCGCGCCTCGAACTTCCCCTGCCGGGAGCTCGTGGTCGTGACGTCCATGGCCGCCTGGCCGCCGCCGAGGATCACAAAGGGTTTCTTGGGGGTGAGGGAGGCTGTGTTGAGGGGGGTGTCGCTGGGATAGGTCTTCAGCGGGGTGAGGTCGCGCGCCGAGGTCAGCTTGGCGGTTTTGTCTTTGGAGGCCGTGATGAAGTAGGTGCGGTCTGGGGACATTTGGAGATCGGTCACTTGCATGTCGGTTTCGTGGGCTGGGTAGGAGTCGAGGAGTTCGCCGGACTGGTAGAGCGTGGGTGTGAATGAGCTTCTTGTGGATTAGGGTTTTTGGGGGGGATGGGATGAGATGTTACCTTGGCGTCGTATTGCGAGATGGTACCGTCTTCGTGCCCGGCGATGATGTACTTGCTGAGGTAACTCCATCCGGCGACTGTAGCCTTGCTCTCATCGCACGTAATTACCAGACTCCGCTCGTCGCTCTGCTCGGCGTTCACATCGACTTTGATATCCAACACGACGATCGTCCCGAGGAAGCCCATACGTTTCTCCGTCACCGCAAGCAACTTTGTGCCATCCTCATTGAACTCCACTCGCTTCACTGCGGTGTTGAAATCCCACACTTTTATGCATTTGCCTGTCCGGATGTCCCATAAGCGGACGGTGTTGTCTGCGGCGCCGGAGGCGAGGAGGGTGGTGGAGGGGTCAACGTCGATGGTCCAGAGGGCGCCTTGGTGGCCGTGGTAGGTGCCGAGGCGTTCGCCGTTGGCGGAGAACCAGGCACAAATTACTTGGTCTTTTGCGCAGGAAAAGAGAATATCGCCGTCTTTGGTGTATCTGAAAAGGGAAGGGGGTTAGTATAGTAGCCCTGGTAGGAAGGCGCTGTCTGTGGTTGCTCGGCCTCACTTGATTTGCGTTAGGGACCGCTCCTGTCGTATGAGACGTTAGTATACATCCGAATATTCTACTGGAAGGGATTTGCGTACATGGCCTTGCAGTAATATAGGCCTCATTGTTGTTGGTATTGTCTGATGTTGAAGGATTTCTGTTTGATGGAATTTCTTGTGGGTCACCCCAAGCCACATAGGGCTGACCGTTATAAGCACAGGGGGGGCCCTCGGCCCCACAGCGGGCGCTTGTCCGGGGAGGCTTGGCCTAGAAAATTCGGAAAGCACACTGATAGATTGATAAATTTGCTGTGGGAGAAAGCTGTTCTTTTGTTTTATGTTCACAAATTTTGGGCAATCGAAGCGTCTTTTGGCATGTCAATCACTGCTTATGTTTCAATCGCTAGGTCTTTGAAGCCCGAAGAACCAGTGTAAAATGATCTCGTGCCTTCAATTGCGGCTTATTGTAACTAGATCATGTACCTCCGCCCCGCAGGTACACCGCCGCACAACTCTGCTCCTCGTCACTCCCGAACGATACCATTCTCGCTCTCAGTATTACTCCGATTCGAGCTGCAGAAATCCCAGACGCGCAGGACGATCGACCCACTCAATCTGCCACCTCAAAAAACAGTCTGAGAGGGCGCAAATCACGGGTATAAAAACAATCCAACAGAGGTACGTCACAACCACAGGCTACACCATGGTGGCAGAAAGGATAGATGGAACGGCCATTGCAAGGCGGATTCGAGAGAACATCAACGCCGAAATCAAGCAGAAGCAAGAGACCAATCCACGGTACAAACCTTCGCTGGTCATTGTGCAAGTTGGGGACAGATCGGACTCCAGCACGTATGTTCGTATGAAGTTGAAGGCTGCGGAAGAAGCAAACATCATTTGCAAGATTCAACATTATCCCGAGACCATTTCGGAAGCCGAGCTACTACAAGATATCACGCAGCTAAATTGGGACTCGTCGGTCCATGGGATACTTGTGCAACTACCCATACCACAGCATATTTCTGAGCATGCAGTCACATCTGCCGTCGCAGAAGAGAAAGATGTAGATGGATTTGGCGCCCGCAACATCGGAGAATTGTCGAAGCGAGGAGGCCACCCTCTCTTCACCCCGTGCACACCTAAAGGGGTAATGGTACTATTGAAAGAGAGCGGTGTGGATCTTGAAGGGAAAAATGCCGTTGTACTAGGACGGAGTGACATCGTTGGCAGTCCTGTCAGCGCTTTGCTAAGAAATGCAGATGCTACGGTAACAGTGTGCCATTCGCGAACGCGAAACCTAGAAGAGTTCATCAAGAGCGCAGACGTCCTAGTCGCAGCAATAGGAAAGCCACATTTTGTAAAGGGCAGTTGGATCAGGCCTGGTGCGGTCGTGATTGATGTCGGCACCAACTACATACCAGACGAATCAAAGAAGTCAGGTCAAAGACTAGTCGGTGACGTTGACTTTGAGTCTGCATCAGAGGTTGCGTCGAAGATAACTCCTGTGCCTGGAGGTGTTGGACCCATGACAGTGGCCATGCTCCTCCAAAACGTCATTGACTCCGCAACGACATATTTTTCGCGACAGAGAGCTCGACATATCACGCCACTCCCACTGAAGCTCGTCACACCAGTTCCCTCAGATATTGCAATATCGAGAGCGCAACGACCCAAGCCCGTCACCTTGGTAGCAAGCGAAGTTGGTATTGCACCTCATGAGCTTGAACCCTACGGCGCTTTTAAAGCCAAAGTGGACCTCTCTTTGTTACAGCGGTTGGGTCACCGCAGAAACGGTCGATACATCCTTGTCACAGGTATCACTCCCACCCCGCTTGGCGAGGGTAAGTCGACGACAACAGTAGGCTTGACGCAAGCCCTGGCAGGTCATCTTGACCGCATAGCATTTGCCAACGTGCGACAGCCAAGTCAGGGCCCAACCTTTGGAATCAAAGGAGGTGCTGCAGGAGGTGGCTTCAGTCAAGTCATTCCCATGGACGAATTCAATCTGCATCTGACAGGCGACATACACGCTATCACTGCCGCGAACAATTTACTAGCTGCCGCTATTGAGACGAGGATGTTCCATGAGGCTACTCAGAAAGATGGAGCGTTATACAAACGTCTTGTGCCTGCAAAGAAGGGCAAACGAGAATTCCAGCCTGTCATGCTCCGTCGCCTGAAGAAGGTCGGCATTGGAAAGACTGACCCAGATGATCTCACCCCTGACGAGGTCCGCAAATTTGCAAGATTAGACATTGATCCAGACACCATCACTTGGAGACGAGTTCTAGACGTAAATGATCGGCATCTACGCCAAATTACTGTTGGGAAGGCAGCAACAGAGAAAGGAACTGAAAGGAATACCGGCTTCGATATATCCGTGGCGAGCGAGTGTATGGCAATTCTAGCCCTGAGCAAAGATCTTGCGGACATGCGAGAAAGGCTAGGACGCATGGTGCTTGCTACATCGATGAGTGGAGACCCTGTTACCTGCGATGACATTGGCGCTGCTGGAGCTCTTACAGCACTGATGAAGGATGCGATCAAACCCAATCTTATGCAGACGCTGGAAGGAACACCCGTATTCGTGCACGCCGGTCCTTTCGCAAACATCAGCATCGGTGCCAACTCTGTACTCGCAGATAAGCTAGCTTTGAAGATCGCAGGTACAGAACTCGATGAAGACCACAACGAGAAGACAGGATTCGTGGTCACAGAAGCAGGCTTTGATTTCACTATGGGCGGCGAGCGCTTCTTCAACATCAAGTGCCGCTCCTCTGGCCTGGTTCCAGACGTGGTGGTCGTAGTAGCCACAGTCCGCGCCCTGAAAGTGCATGGTGGAGGTCCCGAGATAACTCCTGGGGGCGCATTGTACGAGGTCTATCGGACCGAGAACATCGAGATCCTCAAAAAGGGCTGCGTCAATCTCAAGAAGCACATCTCGAACGCGAGACAGTACGGTATCCCTGTCGTCGTAGCCATCAACAAATTCGAAACGGACACAGAAGCTGAGATAGCCGTTGTTCGCGAAGAGGCCCTCGCAGCCGGCGCCGTTGATGCAATCCCCGCAAACCACTGGGCTGAGGGTGGCAAGGGGGCCGTGGACTTAGCTAAAGGTGTAATACAAGCAAGTGCACTGGAGAAGCACTTCAGGCTGCTCTACGATCTAGATGGCAGTGTTCATGAGCGGATTGAGAAAATCGGCAAAATCATGTATGGAGCGGAGAAGGTTGAGTTCAGCGAGCTAGCGCAGAAGAAGGTCGATACGTATAAGAAACAGGGCTTCGGGAATTTACCGATATGTATAGCCAAGACGCAGTATTCTCTGAGTCACGATCCGGCTCTGAAGGGCGCGCCGACAGGGTTCACGGTGCCTATCAGGGATGTACGATTGGCGGTCGGTGCAGGCTATCTGTGAGTCCCCACAATCAACAACGACACAGAGCGCTAATCGATACAGGTACGCCCTGGCTGCTGATATCCAAACGATTCCCGGTCTTCCCACCGCACCGGGCTACTTGAACGTTGACGTCGATCCAGAGACCGGCGAAATTGATGGGCTTTTCTAGATGATGGTTGCTGATGATACTTTCAACACGATGCGATGTCGGACATTGGCTTTTATGGGTGCTCTCAGCATTTTCAACAATGGCGCTCTCTAGGCAAAAGGCGGTATACCACTAAAGGCTTGCATTAGCATATTTAGAGGAATAGAAGTCGTCCACGCGATGGGCGTGTTTCTACTTTGGCTTACAAGCTTGATTTTGGGATATTTCATCTGCAATGACATGCCTTCACAGAAGACCATTCCTTGATGAGGTATTGAAAACTAAACAGGTGTTCTAGGGGCTCTTCCAACAGTTATGGGACCTCCTGGGGGTGTGACAGCTCGGGAGGTACTCCAACCGCAGCCCCAGATTGTGCAAGAAAGGGTGGGAGCCCAGAATGGAGATGTGGACAGGCAAAGTGGAGGTTTAGAGATAATGAACGGTCGAGCAAAGTTCCCATACAGACAACTACTTATCAGCCAGCGCCGTCCCGTAGCTTGACCTGGAGGCGTGCACCGAATAGCCAAGGTAGCTGTTGTGCTCTGGCTGAAATTTTCGATCTACTCAGTCATCAGCACTTTCAGACAGACCTACAATACTAAAAGACCCCAAAGTCGAGGCGCAACATACGTCTTAGGATCTCCTGCTGGCAGCCTTGAACTGACATCGCGGATCCACCGCCACCACCAGCGCTCTCCTGTTGATATCGTCCCCTGCCAGGAGGCAAGATATGCCACTTTCTTCGACCTTGGGACACGAAGCCGAGCATACTCCTCTAAAGCTACTCGGAAATTACCCTGAGCGTTTGCTGGTGGAGGGTTATTGAGCAGGGCGTCGGCTAGTACTGTTGCATCTTCAATTCCGAATGAGGATCCTAAAGTAAAAGAAATCAGAAAAGGTTGCAGGTTACCGCTTTTTGCCAACGCAGGCAGCCTCACCTTGTCCGGTATACGGTGGTAGAACACGAGAAGCATCACCGATCAACGCAACGTTTCCCCACTGGATCTCGCTTCCCTCCCACGCTTGCTGCCGGAGTGGACTTCGAATGATGCGCTCTGAAGCCTCAAAGACATGCTTCCAGGATCCGAAGACGGGGTGCCATATATTCTCATGCCTTTGCAGAACCTCAACAGTGGAAGCTGCATCATACACGCCTGGCACCAACTTGGGCTCATAAATACCAGCCGTGCCAGTGGTCTCACTCGTGATGGGTGTAGACCTCTCCGGAGCGTGTTTCTCTGGAGTGTGTATCGTCCAGGCCAGCTTTCCGTCCTCTAACGGTAATGCTCCGATGTTGCCTTGGTCGAGCAGTATCAAGTGAGCTTCGATCGCTCCAGCTGGCTTCGCGGGGTCGCTTTTCGAGGGCACATTATAGGGCGAGGAGATACCGTAAATGCCCGCGACCCCTGTGAAAGGAGGCACCCACCGTTGCTCGGCGGTAGCGGCGGCTTTCTGCTGTAAGATGTACTTGCGGACTACAGACCAAGCGCCATCGGCACCGATTAGCAGATCTATCTCTGCAGTCTCTTCATCCGTGAAGTCTATTCTAACACGGCCGGAATCCAATGATTCCATCCCTTTGAGCTTCTTATCCCAGATGACCTCGCCACCGAGTTCGCTGAATCGCTCGAGTAGTAAGTCTCGTAGTCGCCGGCGCTCTACGATCTGTGGGCATGTTTGCAAGTCAGCGTCCCAGCCCGCGTGGCTTAGGTTGTTGTAGAACTTATGGCGGCCATTCAGATCGGCTCTCCATACCGAAAGGCGAGTCGAGTCAGAGCTGATGGCATCTAATCTTTCCCTCAAGCCAAGTTCGTATAGCGGAAAGAGACCGTTCGGGAATATGCCAACAGCAGCGCCGGCGGTGTGAATTACGGGTTTGGCATTGGAGCGGGGAGTTGCTTGTTTTAGATCGTGAGGGAGGCTGAGCTGCTCGAAGATGATGGGTCTGTAGAGCTTGCGTAGGATAGGGTGAGAGAGGACGTGGAGGGCAAAGACTGGGCCTGAGATTGCTGCTCCGATTATGCCGATTGTTTGTCGGACAATGGCCATGGAGTTGCTCAATGGGGTTGCGGCAAGAACCTGAGATCAAACGTTGACAAGGTGTCTAAGGAAAGCGTCCGCTATGTCTACTCTGTAGAAGGGCAACAGGCACTGTCAGATTGTTTTGTCTAGAGATTTCACTTCCATTTTAGGCACCAACATAAACAGAGGTTCACGTATCACTGTGGCTGCACTGTGTGGCGGTGCTTCACGCGAAAACGCGTACGAGGGCACCCACCGACCACCAAACATAGGCACACAGGGTGGACTCTACCATCGCCCCCACATCGTCCGAGATCTACAGTAGTATCATTTCACACTGCACTAGTCTAAGATGTGATGTTCCGTCTTTGGAGATGCCGGAAGCTGCTCGGCTGGTACGACTGACTACAAGCAAGGACTCTGATCCTAGTCCCGGCTGGATGCAGATGGAGAGGGATTGGTGGTGGCACTGCAACGCCTCAAAATAAGTACCAATGTAACTCGTCACTTGGAATTGTTTCACAGCAATAGTCAATATCTCGTGGGTTCAGGACATTACTATCGAAAGCAGGTAAAGCAATCGATCGATTTCACGTCGAATCAGCAAAGCATACGCAGCGATTACAGGCATACGAGGGCCAGATATCAAAGCTACGTAAAAAGAGTCGGGAGAAGGTTCCGATTGACGTGAATAAGACCTTCGTGGATATCGAGAAGATCAAGGTCGTTCAAGAGGAGCAAGAGGCAATGCGTTGAACGAGGCAGTTGAGGTAGCAGTTGGTGTGGTGCGGCTAGCGCAGGTGGTTCAATCATGTAAGTTGTGTCTTCAAGTGCGCATGGACTTCTGAGCCCCGACCAGCTCCGTCAATGTGGTCCAAGATCCAAAGCCTGGAATGATGTGAGTTGCGTCTTCAAATGCGCATGAGATTATGAGCGCCGAATAGCTCCGTCAACCAACGTGTATAATGGAGTCTGAGTGCATTATAAACAAGATAGCATAAGTCCGTGCGTGCTTTAGCGAGGCAGCACGTCCCTCCCTCGCTACAGTATAGCTCATCTATGCACTGCAAATGCCCAATGCTTGACCAACACGTCTTCTTGCCTTAGGCTCTGAAATCTATAGGGACAGGTACAGCTGCCAGTTGGCTGGGGTAATGTTGAACCAGCAATGGGCTTCTCCAAGCAGCGGCCAGCGTTCTATATAGGTATTTGGTAGCGTGTAATATATATTGGAGCAAAGTATGTAAGGTTTCGCAGCAACCGAGACCGTACGTAAATATGATTCTAGCTGGTCTGAGGCTTTTCTTATGGATTCCCTTTGGGGATAGAGCTCAATTGCCAATCCCAGGTGATTCTTCAAACAAGCCAACAGTTCTGAGTGACAGCCTAGAGAAACCAATTGTGGAATTGGAAAATGGTACCATCGCGGGAACCTACCTCCCAACATACAACCAAAACGCCTGGCTTGGGATTCCCTATGCCCAACCTCCCATTGGGGACTACCGTTACTGAAGGCATCAAAGCTTGACTCAAGGCTGGGAAGATGTTAGGATCTACGATCATTACTCTCCATTCTGCATTGGCTACGGCTCGGACCAAGCTGCTTATGATACCTCCGAGGATTGCTTGACCATGGACGTTATCAGCCCAGCTGGGGATTTCAACGAACCATTGCCAGTTGCAACATGGATCCACGGTGGCGGCTTCTTCAAGGGCAGCTCTAGCGACTTGCGCTACAACCTGAGCTTCATAGTTAGCCAGTCTGTGAAGTCAAACCAGCCCATGACCGGTGTGAGCTTCAACTACCGGCTAGGACCGTGGAATTTTCTGGCTGGTCCAGCCATGAACGATACTGGCAACTCGAACCTTGGCCTGCACGATCAGCGCCTCGCACCGCACTGGATACAGGAGAACATCCAAGGCTTTGGTGGTGACCATGAGAAAGTTACTATCTAAGGCGAGAGCGCTAGCGCTAGCTCCGTTGGCTTGCACCTGCTCGCATACGGTGGTGAAGATCATGGCCTCTTTGGCGGCGCAATCATGCAATCTGGTTCACCGATTCCAATTACCGCATTCCAGACTCCGGAAGAAAAGAGGGCCTTATACGAAGATATCACAGAGCAGCGACTTGGTTGTCCTGTAAACGGCGAACCATGATTGGCATGCCTTCGGAATAAGACGGTTGAGGAGCTCAACCAAGCTTTTGATCGAAAAGGGGAGACGGCTCTTAAGACCTATTATAATGAAACTGAGACCTGGGTTCCAGTCCTCGACGGCGACTTTGTGGGAGTGCGGCCGTCCACACAGCTTGCACTGGAGAAATATGTAGATGTGCCAGTCATTGTACGAAGTTGCACAGACGAAGGCACTGCGAACGCGCCGATACCCGGCCCAACAGACTCCGACAATGCCAGAGCTTATTTCATCGCAACGCAGGCTGGGGGATACTCTGAGCTCATGGATAAGCTCATGGCAGTTTACCCTTTCAGCAGCAAATTTGGTCCTCCTTACAGAATTAATGAAGGAGGGTACGAGGGTGATCTCGGTGAGGTAGGGATGACCGAACAGTACCGCCGCCTGGCAGCATACTATGGTGACTATTTGTTCATTGCAGGCCATAGACAGACATGTCAGACGTGGTCGAGCCACGGTCATCCAGCATACTGCTTCCGCTTCAACGCGCAATCTGCCGGTCAACCTTGGCACATCGGGATCAAGCACTTGCAAGACGTTGCGTTTGTCTTTTACAACCTCAAAGGCGATGGATATGATGCTGCCCACAACTCCACTCAGGGCGTGAACCCTTTCGAGGGTAAGCCTCCGAGTTACACCGACCCTGCCGACTTGATGAGTCGCAGTTGGGTATCCTTTGTCCATGACTTGGATCCAAATAGTTTCCGAGCAAGTGGGACAGAATTCCAACGCGTTCCTCTCTGGCCACTATACGGCGTTGACGCGCAGCAGCAGCTCTTCGATGCGGATGTAGGAACTCGCACCGAGTCGGATGATTATCGGTCAGACGCAATTGGACTCATCAATAATAATTCTTCTCAAAGGAACAGATGATTCTTTCGAAGTGGCAAGAACCGACAAGAATCCCTATCAATTATCATTTTACGTCAGCGGGCTGTCTGTTGTCAATAGACGGGTTCATTGGATAGTCATTGATATTGCTAAGTCTATGGTCTTCATTCGACTCATGACTTCACATTCTCAATAATAGGAGAGGGCGTTAGAAGGCTGCAAAGTAAACGGTCTCATGGTTTAATGCTGAATTTACCCTAAGCTTAATCAGTACTAGCGTTAATCCAGACTTTCTGTACCTCGCACCTATCCGCGTCATCCAACGCGCTTTCCTAAAAACGCGTCGCGCGATTCGTTCCTCCACCATGGAAGCCACAACCACTCCGTACTTGCAAGCAAGGAAGGTAGCAATGGCCCCTCAAGCAAAGAGAAGGAAAGTTGCAACCGCTGCTACACCGTCAACAATCGTTCCTTCTTGCCAAAAAGGCATCAAAGCCTTTGGCAAGATCTCGAAAGCACGAGTCCAAGGGATTGGAAAGAGCGATGTGAAAAAGATTGATGCAATTGAGGGATTAGGTCATGGCAACAGCGTCTCCGAAAGCAATGAGGGCAGGAAGCGGAAGTTATCTTCTCCACAGTCCGATCTAGACGTTCGTGAAAAGGAAGAAGCGGACATCACCGAGGACCGATCTTGTGGTACTACCATCGAAGATAATGTTACTCCAACCCTCAATGGGAGACGAATACAACTCTCGCGCCCCAAGAACACTCTGCGAAAGACAGCGGCCTCACGCAAAAAGCTACAACCCGCTATCAGCCACCCTTCAACAACCCTCGACTCCTTCCTCCCCTCCTCCCCTCAACAATTTTCCTCTCCACCCTCACCGCGCCTCTCCACACCACTCACCTCTCCACCGCCGGCAAATATCTCAACGGAACCTGCCCACCCAACCTTAGCACTTCCTCACGAACTCCTCGACCTCCAATCCCTGCACTCGGCCTTCCTTACCGCCCTCTCCCTGCACCACGCCCACAACGGTCCCCTCACACCCGCAGATCTCCGCATCCTATCCCCCAGCGTCGCTCAAACATGGGGAAAACGAAAAGTTGGAGTGGCGGATATCCAGCGGATCCTCGCCCTCGGAAGCCAATGCCGTCCCAGCAGCCCTGCCCAGCAAGACTGGACAGGCAAACACCTATCCCTGACCGACTACGGGAACAGCACAATCTGCATCGAGCTCTCCTCCCCCGGGCAGACGCAACCCCACCCTCTCGATGAAAACGCCCTAAACGCCTCCTTCACCCTCAGCCTCCACAAAGCATGGACGGCCCACCTCTCCACCACCCCATCAGGCACCGCACCCTCCTTCCTCTGCACCCTCCCCCTACACCCCATCCTGCCCAGCCCCTCTCTCGCCAAACTCGCCCCGCAGCGCTCAAAAGCCCACCTCGCGCTCCTGGACCTTAAAGCCGGCGCCAAAAACTCCCGCCAGAAAGACCAGCGCACTCTGACGAGCACCTCCCCCCCCCAAACCGCAGCTCAGAGCGCAACGCACAAAGACAGCAGCACCACCCGCACCTCCTCTCTCCTCACCCGCCTTTCCACAAAAGAAAAACTCCAAGCGCTCCTTACCCCCCCCCTATCCGCAGAGGATGCCGCGAGGAAAGCGGCACTCCAGCGTTTACCCGAGGTAGCACAGGTGTTGCAAAGCCTATATGTGTCTCGGCAACGTCATTGCAACTCCGACGCCGCTGTTTTGAACGCGGGGTATCCGACCGGGGGGGGGAGGCAGGTGAGCTTCACGATGACGGCGCTGGTGGAGAATTTGCGGATGAGTCTGCGGAATCCGATTGGGAAGGAGGAGGGGGTTAGGTGTGTGAGGTTGGTGGCGGAGGTTTGTCCCGAGTGGGTTCGGGTTCGGGAAGTGGGGAGGGTGGTTGGGATTAAGGTTACAGGACAGGGGGTTGGGGGCGGGGAGATGTGGAGGAGGGTTAGGGAGGTTGGGGGGGGGTGAGGGAGTGAGAAAGGGAGAGGGTGTTTGTCGGTCTTTACTAAAAGGGGTGCGATGATACCATGATTGTTGTACTGAGTATGAGCTCTTTGATTAGGATTGTTGGATACGGACAGCGAGCCCAGTGTCAAAAAGACAGGTCATGCTGTCTGTTCTCTATATTGCTGTACGAATCCAATGCGTGTCTATAATCAGCTCCTTTCCTGTTTTCACATACATGCCAACCGTAATGCATGAACATTCATCCTCACAGCTCGAGCCATGAATCTCCACTCGGCGTTCGCAGTCCCGAAGCAAGTGCTTCTTGATCTTCTGCTCGATTATTCATCCCGCGTGGAAATTCTTCAATCGACAACATCGCACACGGTCCAGTCGTTGGGGTATCAGAACAGCCACGCTATTGCCCAATAGACGTAGGAAGCAACACTATCCCACCAGCATCCTCCCCAGTAGCCACCAGATGTGGACATACATGGTCGTCGAAACCAGATGTCCAATTTCAACCATAGGCATGTGGTGGACTGTACAGCCTTCCTGCAAGGCTACTGCGGAAGCGTAAGACGCCAGAAACCACGCCATCCACAATAGCGCTTCGACGATCATTGGGTTACCGAACGCGATGTAGTCGCTGACGAGCAACTTCATTGTCGCTTTTCGGTATGCTTTCGCCTTTGTGATGTCGGAGCAGGTCATTGCGTGCAAATCGAGGGCTGAGAAATAGGAACCATGATTAAGATTATCGGATTGTGTTAACATAGCCCAAGTGTTAGGGCTGCGTAGAAGTGCGACAACATTCCAACGAAGTCTCTCTACGACGGATAATCTGTCGTATGCTTCCGAAAAAGCCGATGAGGGGTAGGTTCTTTCGAATGTGACGAGGAATTCGTCCAAAATACCGCAATGGGTGGCATAAAGATGTGACGTAGGCGCATCCTGATCTTTTAGCATGGCTCGCAGGTGTTGAGATAAGGTGGCCGTTTTGGTTAGGTTGGCATAGAACACCGGCGTGGTGGGCTTGAAAATGATTGGGTCAAGGTGCGACTGAAGGGAACCAGATTTGGGTTGGAAAGTTTCTCCACTAGGTGTATCGGCCGTGGCAGGTATGTACTTGAATGGGAGAGTGAGGGAGGATCTCTCGACATCATATTGTAGAAGATCTCTAAATAGTGCCGCCACAGCGCTGGAATTCGTCAGCAGTAGAAGATGTATGGGTGGATGAGTTTGCACTTCTCGTTGGTAGTAGCCTTCCTTCCAATGCTGTCCTTCATTACTTCGGGCCTAAACCATACTCGGAGTCTTCGTTTGAAAAACAACTTTCCTGCTTCTCGAACTATTCGTGGGAATGTGACGAGGCCCACCCACCACCATGAGGAAATGAATTTAACCTGTCCCCAAGTACCCAAGGTGGCAGGGTCCACGCTCGTTGAGGTTGAGAAGACCCTGGCGACAAGCTTAGCGTCTTCTCTAGACGAATTGTAAGTGATGCTATTATTGATTGGTAGGTTAACACCCAGTATGCGAGACATTGGATCACTAGCAGCCAAAGAGTATGAACCATTCCGCGAATTGAACGGGGAGACATGGAAATCCTTTGCCCAAGAGGATTTAAACTTGGCCATCGAGGGAGCTCGCTCCGCAAGATTTGATTTCTGCGGAGGATTATCGAATGCAGGTTCATCATCACTAGAGTCATCGGGAGTCAAAGCACCATTGGTGGAGGCACCATCGGTGGATGAGTCATCATCAACCGAATCCCTTTTCAGGAAGTACATACGCCGTTCGTCAAAAGTGTTGTTCACTTCCAGAATCATGGCCTTGAGGTGCTTGCCTGTGTTGTCGTAGAGATACCAGAAAGACACTGGGTTGAAAGAGTAGCCAAGGCACCGAGGTGCAGTGACCAGATAGGCAATCTCGTAATCCTCGGGGTTCTCTTTCTGATATACTTCAGCAGGAGAATCTCGGCTCGTTGCGAGGGCCCTCCACGCACCTGTATTTTAAGGTAGGATTCAAGTTTCCCGCGCAAGCCGTGTATATGGTCACCCCTCTCGAGGTGATCCGCAGATTCCACACTGAGCCAGGACCTCGGACTTCGCCCTTTCCAAGGCAGTGACTTCATATCCGCAGACAGCAACTTGCCCATGGTGCCTCTCCAGCCAACTGGTACGCCCACGAATAGATAGGAATACGAGAAAGAGTGACTCTTGGGGGACATACGAGTGTGGGAAGTTCGGCATGGAAACACAAGCGGTCGCAGCTGGTTTTGCTGAGGATCAAAATTCATGCTTGATCCACGTGCTCCCTCGGAGTCTGTAGCATCAGGTATCGTAGTCTTGGAAAACCACTGAGGGTTGAATAATGTTAGGAATATCGATAGGTATTGAGGGACCCACACCAGCCAAGGGTTGAGGCTTCGACCGTCACATAGAAACCATTCGTCTCCAACGTAAGCACTCAAGCCGAAGAACCAAGCAAGATCCATCACCATTTCGCGGCGCTCATATCTGAGCCGAACGATCCAGATGGCGCTGAATATGAGGCCGATCAAAGAAGAGGCCAAGCTGGACGAGTCCATACCCGCCCAATCAGACTTGTCAGCAATCTGCAAGCAATATACAACTCAAACTTGTGAGTCTCCGCTGAGTCCCCGGGAGTATTCCCATGAGTAGAGGTAGCAGAGTTCTTTTGTACTTGTCACGGACACGAGAAGATGCAAACGTGGTGATACACTCTGTGACTCCCGAGGCTCCATGAAACAAGACGTGGCCAGGCTAATCTTGTTTAGGCCTAATCCCCCCCAAAACGCCAAAAACATCTCTAGCAATCTTTTTTTATTAATTCAACAATACTATTACTATTATTATTATTATACCTTCTAAGCGCCTTTATATACTAAATATCCCTTCCGATCTATTAGATAATAAGTAGAAAATACCTAAACGAATCCGTATTAAGTAAGTACGCGATAACGGCAAATTAGCTATAGAAATCGAAAATTTTATTAAAGTACCTCTACAATTTCAACGATATATTATTGCTAGGAGAGATTGTCGCCTTAATTATAAAAACTAAAATAAATTAAATTAGAAGTCAAAAATTAATCAGAATATTATTAAAAAAATAATAAAAACTTTAAAAGGTTAATATAATTACCGTATTTAGTTCTAAGAGGATATAACTAATTATTTAATTTTAAAATATATTAATATATTATAAAGAATATTATAGACGAAAAAAGGTATTATAAATATAAAACATATTAAAAAAACTAATTTAATAGCGATTATATTAAGGAACTGCGCAGAAATAGACAATTTATAATTTTTATTAATATAAGTAGAATTGATGATCAAGGGAATCCTAATAGATTCCTATTTACTTATGTTATTAATTAAGCTAAATTAAATAGGAGAAAACCCTAATAGTTGCCTTTAATAGGTAATACTCTATACGTCCTCGAGGAGCAATTTATATAATATATATTAATATTAAATTAATAAATATTTAAACTTCTATCGTCTTTATTTTCGTAGCTCTTTATAAGACAAAGCTATTAAGTCTAAAATATTAATAGAAACTAAGGAAACTACCCTACTTATTAATATATTATTCGTTAATATTATATTATTTATAACTATATTAGTTATATTTAGGTTATTAGCTTAGCTGAAAGTAACAAATATTTATTTTATTTCTATAAGGCTTAAGAAACTATTTAATAAAAAAGATAAATTAAATTAATTATTATAAAAGGTATATTTTTAAAAAGTTCTTAAAAAAGGTAAATCTTCCTTAAATAATATATAATTTAAAAATATAGCTTATTTATATATAAATATAAATTAAATATTTGAAAATAAACAAGCTTTAATAGATTATATAATTAAAGGTCTTAATTATTAATATAATAATTAAGGAAAATAAATATTAAATATTAAATATTTATTTATAAATAATTAAAATTGATCAAATCTTATATATTTTAACTTATATAAAAATTCGAATATTAATATTATTTATTTGCTCTTCTTATATATTTATATTTCTTTAATCTCTTATACCGAAAAAACTCTAATTTATATAAATATTATCCTTTAAAGCAAATTAGGTATAAAAGATTAAATAATAATTATTTCAAGTAAAATTTATTTAATTAATAAATAATCTTATTATTTTCTTAGTTTTATAATAGGATTTGCTAAGAATTAAATAAGCTTTTCTTTTAAAACTCTTTTTATATTAAAGGTTAAAGATAAAATATTTATTATTTTTCGAGGTATATTTATTAATATAAGTTAATAACGTATTTCTATATAAGAAATATATAATCTAAATATAGCTTCTTCGATATTACGGATTTATTCCTTTTAATATTTGCGAAAAGGTTATAATAAAAAGCTTTTATATAATTTTATTATTTATAGCAATTTATATAATAGCTTTAATATTTATTTATTAATATTCTTAAATATTATTTTTCCTTTTTTATTTAAAAATATTATTATTTCGGTTTTATTACTTTAATTAAACCGGAGTTTTTTATTATATTATTATAAATATTTTTTAATTTAATCGAGAAAGAGCTTAATAATAATTTCTCCTTATTATAATAAATATTAAATATATTTATATAATTTTTAAAATATATAATTAATAATATCGAAGTTATTATTAATTCTAAGTCCCTTATCCTAGGGCAATATCTTTATATATTAAAGTCGGTATTAAATATTATAATAAGAAATTCTAAATATTAAATTAAGGAATCCTTTAATTTATTTATTATATTTACGATTTTATTATTTATTTTTATTATTTTATATAATATTCTTTTTAATATATTAAATTTTGCTTTTCCTTCTTTGAAAACTTTTATAGCTAATTTATTATTATAAAATTTAATAAATTAATTAATTTATATTCGGTATTTATCAACTTTAAATTAATAAGCTTTATTTTAATTAAGTATATTAATTATAACTTAATAAATAATTATTAATTCCTTTATTAAAGAATAATTATCAAACTCTAATTATTTTATTTTATTTTGAAATATAATATTTCTTTTATTATTTATTTTTTACTTTTTTATTAATTATTCCTCTACCTTTAAGGATAATTCTATATTATATTTGCTTTTGCCTTTTTGAAGTAATAATAAATCTAATAAGCCTTAACTTTTTTCTAGAATAATTTACTCCTTTTTAATTTTTCCCTTTCTATTTAAAAGGGTAATTTAGTTCTTGATTATTATTACTTTTATATTTATCTTTTTTAATAACTTAAATATAAATAATATAAAATAAATAAATAACCTAATTATTCTTAATTTATTATATATAAATAAGGTAGTTTTATTTCTTTCTATTTTATTATAATTATAAGATTTTTATTTATATTTAATATTAAAAGTATAATTCTTTATTATAATCTTTTTTTTTCTAAATCCTTTCGAAACCGGAACCGGAATATTCTAAACCTTAAAAAATAATATATTTAAATATTTTAGGATATCGTTAAATAAATAGGTTATTTAAGTAATTTTCCTATTTCCTAAATTCTTATATAAGTATCTTATAATTAATTTAAGCTATATTGAATTATTTAATAATAAATATATTTAAAAAAAGAATATATTTAATTTTAATAAATATATCTAACTTAATTATTTTGAATATTAAATTTATATTTAAATAATATCTAATAAAAGGTATAATATTAATAATATTATTTATATCGAATTCTTTATTTTAAAAATAATTTATAAATTTTAATTTTTCCTTTTTTTTTTGATTCTTATTTACCGGCTTCTACTTTTTTATTTTTATTAGAATTATAGTAAAATTTGGGCAAATAACTAATAAAGGAATATTAATCAAGAATTAAAATATCGTAAAAGTAAAGTAATCTTGGAAAATTAATATAAAAAGGTAAAAGTTAATATTTTGGAAATATTTAATATAATTCGAAAATAAAATATTATAATTCTAAATTTAATAAAAGCGAAAATAATAAAGTAAATTTTGAAAGTATTTAATATAAATTTAATTAATTTAACTTTGAAAGATAGTTTTAATAAAGGGAAAATCTAAGTTAATAAATATATAAATATTAAAATAATATTATAATACGAAATAATAATTAAAAGTTAATAAAATTTTATATAAAACCTTTATAAAATTCTTATTAAAATATATTAAAATCTAAAAATATTAATATTATTTCTAAATATTTAAGAATAAATATTAAATTTAATATTATATTTCTTTATTATCTCCTTTGCTCTTTATAAGTCTTCGGCTTTATATTAAATATTATAAATAAGGCCTTATTCTTTCTATTTTACGAAATATTTAATATTCTTATTTAAACCTTTTCCTAGTCGATTTATTATCTTATAATTAAGTAATTATTCAATTTTATAAGAGTTTTAATCCTTCTTTTGCTTTATATTATTTAATACTAGTTTAAAACTATTTAAAAATAATTATTAATAAAGATTATCGCTTTTTAATACCAGTTCAAATATTACTATTAATATTATTAAATATATTATTATTATTAAAAATAATTCGAATTTATAAGTTAATATCCCTATTTTTTTTAATAATCTTAAATAAGCTAATATATTAATTTAAAAGCTTATAATTTTTAAAATTAAATAAATAATATTTATAATATAATTTAAAGAAAGCGAATTCCTCCTTATTTATTTGAAATAGCTTATATTTTAAGTTATAAACTCGTTTGAATTCTATTTATATAAATATAATAATATTAATAACTTCTTATTAATATCGATTTCGAGCTTCTATAAGATTTATTTATAATTTCCCTTAAATATTAATTGCTCCCTTATAAAATTTAATTTTATAAATAATTTTATTTAAGGATTAATTAATTAAAATATTTATAAAATTATTTAAAGTAAATCTTAAAAAAGGCAAAAAATTGTTTTATTCCTTTTTAATATAACTTATTACAAAAAAATATAAAGCAATCTTAAATATTTAATTAATATATTCCGATTATTTATTTATTTAAAGATAATAAGTTATATTAATTAATAAGTTAATATTAAGCTTTATAAAGATTGCTTTCTAAAGCTTTAAGAAGAATTTCGGATTTTAGTTAAAAATAATAACTTTTAATATACCCTAATTAGCTAATATATATAATATTTTTATTACTTATTTTTAAGCTTTTTAAATATCTTTTCTAGGGATAGCTGTTACTTGCTTAGAGAATTTGCAAGTAATAATTATATAATAATTAAAATCCGATTAGGTTTTGGGTAATATTATAATAAAATTAATAATAATAATATAGAAAATAATAGGGGGAGTAATAATTGGTTTAAGATTTTTATACAGTTAATAATACTTAATTTAATTAACTTAATATTTTAAATAATAAATAATATATTACTTCAATTTCTTTATTAAATATTAAAAATAATAATTTTCTATTAGCTTCTGATATATATAATAAAATCTCGTATAATTATATTAATTATAAATTATATAGAATAATTTTTACTCTTTAAAATTTGATATATAAAGACGTTTTCGCTTATTAAAAGTATTAATAAAATAGACTAAACTATTTTTAAGTAAGAATTATCTAATTTAAATAATATTTGCTTTATTTTTAATAAAGAAAGGCTCTTTATTCTGCCTTTCTTATTTTATAATACTTTGAATTTATTTATTTTTAAGTAATTTAGCGGTTTTCTTATATTTTTGCTCCTTTTAAAGAGCTTTTAATACCTTTAATTAATTATTATTTTTAATATAAATAGCTTCTAATTTATCCTTAAAGTCTAGTAATATTTCTTTAATTTTATTATTTTATATATATTTTCCTTTCCGAGTTAATTTTAATAATATATTTAAGATTATATTCCTTTTCCTTTCTTTCTACCGAATATCAAGATTGAATTATAATATATATTATAAAATATAAATTAATTTCAGATTTAAATAATTAATAAAAAATATATTCAATTTTATTTAATATAAAATATTAATAATAAAAGAATAATTAATATAAATAATAACTTTCTTCTTAAGATCTTAAATAATTATATAATATAGTTTTTTTAATATTCAGATTAATTTAATTACTTCTAATTTAATAAATTAATAATTTATTTCGGCTTTATTTAAGAGCTTCGAAAGAAATATAATAAGTTCAATTTCGATACGGTTATATTTATAATTTAAAAGCTTATCTTTTATATAATAAATTATAATTTTAATTCTTTATTATTTTAAAGAGTCTAAATTAAAATATAATTATTTATTTAAATTATAATAAATTAAATAAGTTTCTAAAACTAAAGTTTTCTAAAGAAGTTCGAATAATTTTAACTTTATTTTAATTAATTTAAAAACTATTATTTTTGAATATATCTTTTTTATATAATTACCTTTAATTAATAATTTCTTAAATAATTTAATCTTTTTCTTTTAAAATAATTCGGCGATTTAAGCAAATTATTCAATATTGCTTTTAAGCTAATTAGCTTTCTTTATATAAATCTCTAAAGTCTCGAAGATATTAGGAAATTCGATTTATTTAATAGCTTCTATTTTCTCCTTAATAATAATAAGTCCAAAAATATTTATTTTTTAACTTAAAAGAATTATTAAAAAATAATTTAAATAAAACTTTTTTAATTCCAAAGTAATCTTTAAATTAAAGAATAAATTAAATATTATATTTAAATATTGCAAATATTCTTCGAATAAATAAAAGAAAATTATAATATTATTTATATAATATTAAGCAAAGCTATAATAAGGATAAAGAAACTCGTTTATTTATCTTTAAATATAAAATATTAATCTTTTATAACTTATTAAAGTTATATTATAATTCTCCGCCTTATAATAAGAGATTATTATAAATTTGTATCTATCCTCCTTCTTAATAAAGAAAAGATAGAATTACCTATTATAATTAATAATTATTAAAAAAAGATAGCTTTATAAAGTAAAAATAATATCTTCTTATAATAGCAATAAATAATTATTTATTATTATTATCTTATTCAAATCTCGAATATTTATTATTATATAGCCTTTTTGTTATAATATTTTCTTTTTATTTATATAAACTATTTTCTATATAATAAAGATTAAAAAAGTAAATAATATAAGTTCTTTAGATTATAATATTTTACCTTATTTATATATCTTATTAAACTTCTTATTTATAAATATTTTAATATTTATTTTAAAAGGATAAATTTATTATTTAATTTTGCTTTAAAGGATTGTTAATTATTAATATATAAGATAATAAGCTATTCTGGCTTTAAAATATTAATAATATTATTTATATCCTTTTAAATTTTTAAGTATTATTCGGTTATTACTTTTATAATATTTATTTGCTCCTTTTTTCCGTAAATAATTATATTATTTAAGAGTTTAGTCTTTAAAGCTAGATTTATTATAAGCTTTATAAATTAAAATTTTGATTCTTAAGACTTAGGTTAGTAATTGTATATTTCTTAAGCAATTTCAGTTTTTGCTATTAGGGAATAATTCTCTATATTAATTAAGTAGCTTTTTTTTATATTGTATTTTATTATTATTTTTGATTTCAAATTTTTAGGCAAAATAACAAGTAAATCTTTATTATTCCTAATAATTACAAAACTTATTTCCGAGTCTATAAAATAAACGTAAACCTTATTAAATTTTGAATTAAATATATAATTTCTCTTTAAGAGCTTAAATTTCCCTTTTACTCTTATTAATATTTAAATTATAAACTTTGGGAGCAAGATTTACTTCCGATTTATTTTTATAATATATTATATTTGGATATTATTCTTTACCGTTATTTATATTAAAATATTAATATTTTATAAACCGAAAATAACTTTTTGACCTAAAATATCAATTATATATTACTTTAAGCTTAAAATATCTATTTTAATAAATATATTAACTTTAAGATTATTAATAATATATAAGGTTCTTATAAATTTGAAGAAAACTTCCTTATTATTTATTTCTTAACCTTTTATAAAAAAAGGTAAAATAGCAAACTTATTTATAATATATCGATTTGCTCTGATTCCTTTTAAAATAATTATTTAAGATATTAATTGCCTATTTTCCTCCTTAATATATTTTTTAAAGTAATTCTTATTTAATTTAAATAATACTAGCTTTTTATATTAGATTTTTAAATACAAATATAATTTATTATTTAATATAAAAGCCTTTTTATATTAACGATATTTAACCTTATTATTTAGGATTTTGCTTGAAAATATATAATAAAAAATAACTAAGAAATTAATATTAATTTCTTTCTATTTAATAGAATCTTTTTTATTTTTAAATACTTCTTGAAAGTTCTTATTATTTTTATATTATATTATATTAAAATTTTATAAAATAATTAAATAATCTTAAATATTAAAGTAAATTACTTTATTTTAATAGGTTCCTTTTTATAGATAATTATTAAACTATATTTCCTTATAATAAATTTGTTAAAATAAGGACTAATTTCCTATTAGGAAATTCCTATTTAGATTAATTTTTTAATATCTATTATACCCCCGAAATCCGTTATTGCCCTAATACCTATTATTATTCTAATACTTATTATTGGTTTAATACTCATTATTGGCCTAATACTTCCTATTAAGTTATCTTTACTTATTATAAGTTTAAGTCCTATTATATCGGTTCTTATAATTATTACTTAAATATTAATTTAGTTATATATTTATAGCAATTATTGATAAAGGTTATTTCGATACCTTTATTTCTTTTCTTTATTCTAAGTTTAATATATTATTTTATTATTAGGATTGATTAATTAATATTAAATTTAAATATATTTAAAGTTAAAATTATTAATTTAAGTAAATATAAATATTTTATTATTATAAATAATATAAGAAAAGTATTATATAATCCGAATTAATAAATTTAAATTTATAAAAACGAGGTTTAAAAGCTTTAAGATTAATAAAAGAAAATCTTTAATCAAAAGGCCTAAACGGTTATTAATAAAATTGAAACTTATTTAATTATTTTAAAGATTAATTTTTAAATTTATCTTTTTATTATTTTTAATTCCGATTTTATTCCTTTTTTGCTTTTCTAATATAAGAATTTTGATTATTAATTATTTAATATTATATTTCTTTCCTTATATTTAATTCTTTTATAAAACTTCTCAAGGTAATTTATATTAAAGGTAGGATTATTATTTTTTGTAGTTTAATATTTAAATAATTTTATATTTAAATATATTAAATATATTTATTAATAATTTTTATTTAATTTGCAAACTTAATTATATTTTATATAAAAAAAGCCGAATCTTTATAATTTTTTATATTAATTATTAAATATATTTTATTATTAAGCTTTATCAAAGCTAATAATATAGAAATTTTGAACCGTTTTTATAATTATATAAGAATTCGTTTTAGCCTATTTTCTAATTAAATTATAATATTCTTTTTATCCTAAAAAAGAGTATTTAATTACTAAAATAAAGCTAATCTTCGAAAATATATCGAAAAATTATTTTATATTAAAGTTTTTCTTTTTATTTATTTAAAATCTTAAATTCTTTTATAAAGAATATAAATTTTTTAATAAATTGTTTTTTTGCTTTTAAAGATTATATTTCCTAATTTATATAATTCCTTTAAGTTAAAATAGAAAAAGCTAAATTCTAAAATATTAAATTTATTGTTTTTTTTATAAATAGCTGCTAGCTTAGGTTCTTTTAAAGGGCTTAACAGACCTTATTATTTTATAAATCTTTAAGGCCTTTAAGGCAAATATTAAAGAAGCTAATTTATAATTCGAATTATTACTTTTTTAATAGCTTTTAATATTTACTCTGAAATATTAGATTATAAATTTAATCTTTAAAAATAATTTTAATTAAAGGATTATTCTTTTTCCTTTAATTAATTATTCTTAAATAAAAATCTTTTAATATTAATAAATATTCCTTAAAGTAAATTATTTAGCTATTTTATTGCCCTAAATAAAGGATTAAACCTAAGTTTCCTTTTATTTATTTTAAGAAAAATAATTTAAAAATTAATAAGATTTATTTATTTTTTATTAATATATTCCGGAAAGCTCTTTAAAAAATCTAAAAAATTTAATAAAAAAAATTAATTAAAAAAAATTCAATTTCCTAAAGATAAGAAAGGTAAAGTTAGTAATCTTTTTACCTTTAACTTTTCTTGAATAGAACCTTTATTTAAAGTTTTATTTAAGAAAATAAAAAAATAAATTAAAGTTCCTAATAATTATTTATTAATCTAAATTAAGAGATTTATTAATATTTATTAAGAAACAAACTAAATAAATAAAGGATTAGAAACTAGTTATATTATTTTTTCTAATTAATCTTAGCTCTTATAAATTATAAGCTAAGCCTGAAAATATTTAAAAAGTAAGAAATTTTCTATTTCTTTACGAAAATCCCTAATTATTATAGTAATTAAGCTTTAATTAATACTGTTTTTAATCTAGGAGATAAGGTAAGTAATTAGTAATTATTCTTTATCCTTAAATAAGGTAATTTACTCTAATACTAATCGAGAACGGCCCCTTTTAATATAAAGTCTATTGCCCTTTAAAGTCTTTTAAAGCGGTTTATATAATAAAATAATTATTCTAATAATAAGTGTGAGGCTATACGCAGGTCTTGGTATTACGTATACGTTCTGTATATGCTCCGGTATATAACTAGAAGCTACGTTAGTACCAAGCTTGTTAAAGCAACCCTGTATCTACCCCGCTCAAAAGCTTTACCTTATTACCTTAAGGGTCCCCTATTCTTTTAATAGTAATTATTAATTCTTTTATCCTCCTTGAAGATAGGGTTGATAATAATTACTTATTTATTAAATTTAACTTATATTTTATTATTATAATAGTTATATTTAATTATTATATTTTATATTATTATTTATTATATACTTTAATAATTCTAATAGCTTTCTCTATCGATACTACTTAAAGTAAGATAGCTAAATATAATACGCGATCTTTGTAGCCGAATTGTAATAAAAGCAGTTTAAATATTAATATAATTAATTTAAGAATATTCTTAAAAAAAATTAAAAATAAGGCGTATTAAACTAAACTCGAAAATACTCGTCTTAAATTATAATTTATAAATACGGAAATTAATATTTTAAAAAAATAATAACGGAATTTAAATATAAATATATAATTTATATAAAATAATAATATTTTATATATAGCGGTTGCGATATTAAAAGAACCCTATATTAGAGATCCCTTATAATATAAAGGCAAATTACTTAAGGACCTTAATAATTAGTTTTAGAAGCTAGGAAATCAAATATAATAAAGCCTTAATTATTTCCCTAATAATATATCCAAAATTTCCTTTATAAAATTAAGCCTAAATAATATATAATCAGAGTATATTCGGAATACTAAGGAGTTTTAGAATAAACCTTTCGAATATACTTTTAGGGCCTTTAAGAAAATATTAATAAATTTAATTTTATATTTAGTTAATAGGTCAGTTAAGGTTATACTATATTATAAAAACGCAAGGCAAAAGGAATATTAATCGGTTTACAATTTCGATATTTATCTTTCTAATATTAAAATATAAATAGATCTTGAATATAGGAAAAAAATTATTAAAAAGTAAGCTTTTAATAGAAAGCTGTTATTTTATATTTGCGGTCTAATAATTATAGCAGGAAAAGAATTGAATATTTATACCGACTTTGTAACAAAAGCGTCCCGCTTAGAGTAATATAATAAAATTAGACAAAATTCTTTAAAAAGTATAACGGAATAATATATATATATTTTCAAAGATAAAATAATTTGCTCTTTAAAAGACCGAATTATTAAGCCGAATCGGTATCAAAAAATATCTAATAATAAGTATTAAAAGGATAAATTAAGGAAAACTCGATCTTAACTTAACCGTAAAGCAAAGAATAGTTATAGAAAATTTAATAATCTAAATCAGATTTTAGTTAACTTTAAGCGTTTATACTTCCCCGAGAAAAATGATAATTATTATTATTATAAATAAGCAAATTATTAAGTTAAGGATTGCTTATTTAAAAATCCTATCAATTCCGTTATAAAAATAGGAAATAACGAGGTTCCGCAAATACCTCGCAAGCAGAGCAGTAAGAAAAAATAGAGGTAAAATCTCTATTAAATATAAATAATATCAAAATACTTATTTTATAAGGATTAAAGCTTATTAAGATCCTTTTAAATAATAAATTAATATTTAATTTAATTAATTAATATATAATTATATTATATAATTTTCTATATAAGGACCGTAGCCTACTTATATTTAAATTAATCAATAGGTCGAATATATATTATTATAAGGCCTATTATATCTGCTTTATTATAAGGGATAATTAGGGTCGTTAAGAAGAATATAAGCTATTTTTTTATATTATAAATTAGATCGGGCCTTAACTAATTATTAGGGTACCGGGTCTTAAAGATCTCCGTATATAAGCTAATTTCGGAATAATAATATAGAGATTTCCCTTTGTTATTAATAAATTTTAAATTGAAAATATAAAATATTTTGATAAAAGTCTTCTCAAATTAATAAGAATAATTAAGATAGTATATATAATATTATAGCTAATCCGTATTCAGGGCGAAGAAGTAACTTTACTTAAAAAGCTTAAAACCTATAAAAATATATTCTTTAAAAATAGAGTATCTTAACTATTAGCCTTTAAAGAAAGCAATTATATAATAAAATTAAAAGGTAAAGATCCTCCCTACCAATTTGTTTATAATCTTTTTAAGCTAGAGCTTAAGGAACTCCGTTAATATATTAATAATATAATTATATAAGGGATAATCCGCCCTTCGATATCGCTAATAGGGGTATTAATTATTTTTATATTTAAAAAAAACAATACTCTGCAGTTATATATTAATTATAAGGGTTTAAACGCAATAACCAAAAAAAATAAATACCTACTCCCCCTAATTGCGGAGATATTAGATTACTTAAGTAGAACGAAAAGGTTTACTAAACTAAATTTAATAAAGGTATATTACCGAATCTATATACAGGAGGGTAATAAATAAAAGATTATATTCTATATATAATACAGGTATTTTGAATATTTAATAATATTATTTAGTTTAGCTAATACCCCGGCAATTTTCCAAACGTATATTAATAAGGTTTTAATAAATTTAATTAATATAATATATATAATATATTTAAATAATATATTAGTTTATTCTAAGGACTTATTACAGTATTAATAATATATATACGAAGTATTAGAAAGGTTGAAATAGTATTCCCTATTTATAAAATTGTTTAAATACGAATTCAATTAGATAATATTTGAGTTTCTCGGCTTTATAATATTTATATAAAATATATTTATATCCCCGGAAAGAATCGTAATAATTACGTAATAGTCGGTTCCGACGTTATTTTATTAGCTTTAATAGTTTTTGGGGTTTATAAACTATTTCTGCCTATTTATCTTAAATTATTCCAAGAAAACGAGTCCTTTAATTAACTTATTAAAAAGTAATAAAAAAGGTAAGAAGTTTAGCAAATTTAAATAACCAGAGAATATTATATAAGCGTTTTATATTTTATACAAAGCCTTTATATAGGTATTTTTGCTAATATATTTCGATTTCGAAAAAGGAATTTATTTAGAAATAAATACCTTTAAGTTCGCTATTATTATTATATTATTATAGCTATAAGACGATAAGCGATAATATTTAATAGCTTTTTAATTTAAAAAAATAATATTTATAAAATAAAACTATAAAGTTTATAATCAAGAGTTATTAATTATTATTAATATATTTGTATATTAGCGCTATTACTTTAATAATAATACCTATATTATAAAGGTTTTAATAGACTATAATAACCTAAAAGATTTTATAAATATCAAAAAGTTAAACTTTAAATAAGTTAAATAAGCTCTAGATTTAACTGTTTATAATTTTAAGATTAATTATAAATCTAGGAAAATAAATTTAGTCAATATATTATTATAGCGCCCTGATTATAAGGGTAGTTTTAATAATCTAAGATAATTATTATTAATATTCCAAACCAAATTAGTTTTATAAGATAAAGGTCTATAAATAGAACGTTTATATAATATATTTATTGCAAAGATATTTTAAGAAGTTGGTTATATAATATTTATATTAAAATAAAAAGTTAATATAATTATAAAAATAGCTTATAAAGATTATATTACCAAGGTTACGAACCTGATTAAAACTTTATAGCAAAATAATAATTTTATTAAAGATATATAATTAATTAGCAAAAAGCTTATAAGGAGTAAGCGGAAATATTATTATAATATATAAAATTTTATTAATAGGACTTTAATTACCCGGGGATATTATTATATACTAGGAGATAAAATATTAAGGCAAAAACTTCTTAAGCGGTATTATAACGACCCTTTAGTTAGATATTTCAGAGCAAAGAAAATACTCGAATTATTATAATAGAAGTATTGATAAAAAGATATTATTATATATATAAAATATTATATTAGAGTATATAACGTCTATCAACGTATTAAGGTATAACGGTATAAGCTATATAGAAAGCTCTATAGCCTGCTATAACTTAAAGGGCTATAGGCAGAAATTATTATAGATTTTATTATTAATTTATCGCTGAATAAGCGAAGGGGCTATATTTATAATATAATATTAATTATTATTAATTAATATAGCAAAATAATATATTATATATTAATTAATAAGATTATAATAATTATAGAGCTTGCTAATTTCTTTTTGAATATAATTATTAAATATAACTCCTTAAAAGATATAATATCTAATAAAGGATCTTTATTTATAAATATTTTCTAATCCAAATTATATTATTATTTTAGGATTAAAAGATATTTGTTAATTATATTCTACCCCTAATTAATAATACGACGGAGTAATAGAATCAAACTTTAGAATAATATTTATATAATTACTGTAACTATAAATAGAGCAATTAGGCTATATTATTATTAATAATAGAATTTGTTTATAATAATAGCTATTATAAGAATATTAAAATAACTTTATTTTTTATATATTATAATTATAACCCTATTATTCGTTTCGAGGATGAAATACTTAAGGATAAGCGAATATTAGCAATAAAGGAAAGAGTAGAAAAACTATAATTTATCTATATTAAGCTTAAAAAAAGCTATTAGAAAGTAGTAAAGTATTAATAAAAATACTATAATAAGAAATATAAATTACAAACATTCCTTATAAATAGTTTAGTACTGCTATTTACCAAAAATTTAAAACAGAAGTACCCTAATAGGAAATTATTTTATAAGTTTATTAGTCCTTTCCGGATATTTAATATAATCGGAATATAAGTTTACCGCCTAATATTACCTAATATTTATCAGATTTACCTAATTTTTTATATTTTGCTATTAAAACCTTATTATAGTTTGTAGGAGAATAATTAGGAATATATATTACCCCTTAAGCTAATAAATAATTAATAGGAATAAGAAATAAAAAAGGTATTAGGGAAATATTACCGGAAAAATATCGTATAATATTAAATTAAATAGAAAAACTAGGACCTGGAATATAATAAATAAGTTAATAAAGAGAATATAAGAAATATTATAAAGAATATTCGAAACTTTAAGAATAAAACAAAAAAATAATAATTTTATTAAATATAAATATATTTATTATAAATATTCTAAAAAACCCGAAAGCAGCAGAGAAAATATACTACTTGATAATTAAATTTATATATTAAAGGTATAATAGTTATCCGACCTTGATATCAAATAGGCTTAAAGATATTACCCCCTTAAAGCTAAGCCTAATAATCGCTCTTATATTAGGCCTATACCGAAGTAATAGTAACGCGGCGCCGATTATAATATTTACGTTTATATTATTTTTTTATAACCTTAATAATTATAAATATAATAGCCTCGGAATCTTCTTCCTCTTCCCTTTCTGTTCCCTTTTTTCCTCCCTCCTTAATATTCCCTATTTCCGTATCCCTTTATATAAAGGTTAATTAAATTATATAGAATTTAATATAAAAATAGAATTTATATTTCCCTTTTTTTTCTCGGGTATTATAAATATTATTAAGGAGGTTATAAATATACTCCTAGGCTTTATAACCTTACTTCCTTTAATAGTAATACCTCTTTTTATTCCCCTAGTAACAAGTCTCCTTTATAAAAGTTAATAAAAATTATATAAGATTATTAAATATAATAATTAAGGAAAACAAACTAACAACCCCTTTAAACGAACGGCGAAAGAATCGAAGGCGCCTTATAAAACGGTAAATTCGCGGTAGTTATTATAAACCTCCGCCTTTAGGCCCTCTAACGACTCTTTTATATAAGCTGTAACTTTGATAACCAAAAGCTTATATATAGAATCCTTTAGCCTCGTAGCCTATAGGGAATTATAATAGCTTTTAATAAAGACTGCTTTAATAGTTTTCCTAGTAGGGTCGAAAACGTTAACCTTAATATATAAAAATAAAATATAAATACAAGTACGGAAAATACGCAGAAAAGCTATATATTTATTAAGACTATAATACCCCTTATAATATCGGATATAAATACGGTTAAAGGCGGGGCCGGGATAAGGCAAAATAATTTTGCCTTCGAAAGCAATAGTTATATAATATAAGCAAAAAAAAGGTATATTATATATATATTAATTATAATTATATAATAATTACGAAATAAATATACGGTAATAGCGTATAGCAAAGCAAAATAAATAGAATATTGTAAAATAAGAAAGATATATTAAAGCCTATACCTACGGAGAATATAAGTAATAATAAAGCAGTATTTATATTGCTTATTTCTACTTAAAAGGTTAAATAAGAATAAGAAATATTATATAAGGTATTTATATAGAATATTATAAAGTAAATACCGCTGCGCTAATAATAATATAATAAGAATATATACGTAGAAACTGTAATATAACTATTATAATAATATCCTTATTATTATTAAGCAAAAGGTTGATTATATTTAATATAAAAAGTATTAAAGGTATATAAGGTTTATAAATATATATATATTATATTAATAGTTCAACCTAATTATATCTGTATTATTTAAGTATATTATAATATTTAAAATAATTATACGTAAAGTACCAGGGGTAGAATAGCTTTGATAACTTATATAATAATAAGATAATAATTGTTATTATTGCTATATCTTATTAGCAACGCTTACTTATCGGGGTATATACGAGTATTTATTTATAGTAATAATTATAATAATAATAATATTATATATAATTAATATTTATTATAATACCGCTAAAATATATATAGCCCTATATTATACTTATAAAAGGTAAATATAGAAGTAACTGCAAAAGGAAAACAAATATAAGAGAATTTTTTAATATTATAGTTTTCTATATATTAGACCGTATTATTAGTATAATAACGCCGGCGCAATATTAGAAAAAAGAATTATATATAATAATAAATAATAAGCTAATTAATATTTATATTATAGCTATTGTATTTACCGAGTAGCGTTTAAAGTATAATAGCGTTATATATTCTTTTCCTCTATATCTCCTATAGGTTTGAGAGGTTTTTGAGATATTACGTTTATAAATATATATATAACAAAAATATTATATATACGGAAATCGTATAAAATATATTAAGACTCTTTTCCCCCTACAACGTCTATAATAGGGGGTTTTTAATAAACTTATAAAAATATTATCTTACTGTTTAAGGTATTAGGGACTAGTACCTTAAAAAGGGGATAATTATAAAGCTATATATAAATCTTAATATTATATATATATTCCGTATATATTCTGATATATAATTAGAAGCTATATTAATATTAAACTTATTAAAGTAACCTTATATTTATTCTGTTCAAAAGCTTTATCTTATTACCCTAGGGGTCCCCTATTCTTTTAACAGTAGCTATTAATTCTTTTATCCTCCTTGAGGATAAGGTTAATAGCAATTATCTATCTATTGAATTCAGCTTGCGCTCTATTATCGTAGCAGCTGTATCTAATTATCATACTCTACATTATTATTTACTATACACCCTAACAATAAGACAGAAATAAAATATTAAATATAAAAAATAAATCTTAAATTCTTCCTTTTCTAATATTTAGAATTGGAAAGTAAATATTAGAGATCGTTCGGATAACTACAGGAGTTAAAGCGTAATTATAAAATATTAAAAAAAATAATATAATATAATTTTAATAATCATTTTTCTTAAGGCCTTCTCGAAGTAATTAAGGTAAATATAATAATAAATAACAAAATTTCCTAATTAAATTAAATACCGAGCTTTATACTTTAAGTTTATTAAGGTAATTAAATTTAACTAAGTAAATAGCTAGTAATTATATTAATTATATTAATTATATTAATTCTTATTTATTAAGTTTTTATACTTAAGTTATTAATAAGAAATAATTAATAATTTAAATAATTAATTAATCCTATTAGATCTATTAGTTATATTAAATATTAGTTTTGTATAGGCTAAGTTTAATTACTTAAATATTAATCTAGATTAATATTTACCTAGGGTATAATTAATTTAATAATCGTTTAACCGCCTATTATTATTATTTATTAAGGAATTATATAGAAATAGATAATTTATAATCTTTATTAATATAAATAGAATTGATAATTAAGGGAATCCTGGTAGATTCCTATCTACCTATACTATCAGCTAAGCTAAGTTAAATAGGGGAAAACCCCAACAGATTAAAAGGAAAGACAATTTAGATTTATAAAAAAATATAAGAAATAATTTAATTAAAGGATTAAATAAGTTTATTTCCCCCTTTTTAAAAGATATTTTAAAAGATATTCCCTAAATATATTTTAAATTTATTAAAGTAATAAGACTTATTATTACCAGAATTCTCGTTATATCGATTTCGTTATATATAACAAAAACAAGAGATTCTATAAGGATTATATATAAAAGAAAAGATATATTATAACTTCTTAATTCAGTTATTAAGTAATAATTGAATAGAATTATAAAAACAAACTAATCTTTTATTAATATATTAAGGAGCAAAAAAAGGAATTAAAGAATAAAAATAAAAAGATTTTAATAATCAAATTTAGGGACCTTATAATATAGGAACGTTATTCTAAAGATATCTTTCCTATTATATAAATTAGGAAGGGGGAAATAAAAAAGAAAAAGCTTAATAAAAATTATTATAAAGCTTATAATACGAGATTTCAAAAAAATATCGTTAAGGAGACGAAAGATATTATAAAATTGGATTTTATTAATAATTAACCTATATACTCCCTTAATCTTAATTTAATTAAAACCGTATAAAAAATATTAAAGTTTAAAATAAAGAAATATAAATATATTATTTATTAATAGCTCCGTAAAGCTATTGAATACGAATAAGACTAGATTTTGCTATAAAAGATTAATATATATATATTAAATAAGGGGAAGGGTATAAAAGGTAAAAGGCTTAAAAATTCTTATTAAAAAATTCGTTCAAAGTAATATTATAATCGTAAAGGCCTATCGACGGAATTTTAAAGCTTTTTAAATATATAATAAATATATAATTAATAGGAAATAAGATTTGTTTTCCTAATACCCCTCCTAAATTTTGATAGAGGATATAGGGAGACTAATTTAGCCTGGCCACGTCTTATTTCATGAAGCCTCGTCCATAATTAGATGACGATGAATACGGATACGGAAAGTACCTTATTCGCCGAAACCTTACCTTAGCGCCTTCAGAGTCAATATCACCCCAGCTCCTTCCCGACCACATCTATCTTCCTATAACCTCAACAACATATCTCTCACATTCATCAGCATAGTCCACATCTATCTACAACCCATCTTCCAATACCCATTACAGACTTAAACCCCTTAAGACCCACCAAGAATCTCAGCAGCAATCAAGATGTCAGACGATTGGGACACAGTCACCAAGATCGGGAGCAAAACCCACGGCAGCGGCCCCCAACGTGAGACAATCGTCCGCGGCAAGGCAGCCTTGAACCAAGCCCAGCGTACCGGCGCCATCACCGCCACCGAGAAGAAATACACCACCGGCAACGCAGTGAGTCAACCCGCACCCGATTTAACCCCCCCCCCCAA
>JAABUQ010001074.1_pt1 | contig 61462 bp, 47 predicted proteins | sample 5560001 | NCBI WGS metagenome assembly JAABUQ01 (sample SAMN10711888, study PRJNA513371) | rock metagenome | isolation source: Antarctica rocks | place: Antarctica: Victoria Land, Finger Mt nord | collected 2015-12-18
CCCGAGCGCGGGTGTTTACCCGAGCGCGGGTGTTTACCCGAGCGCGGGTGCGTGGACGAAACGCTCGAACTCGAGTCCTTTGCGGATGTCTTGCACCCGGACGTGCAAGAACGGTTGCGCGGGTGCAACGTACTTTTCGTGCCCAACCGTTCCTTTGAAGTCTATCTGCGCGAGCGGTTCTCATACGACCGGATCGAGCGCGACATGCGCGTGCCGTTCTTCGCTAACCGGCACCTGCTGCGCGCCGAGGAACGCGACGAGGGCTCCAATCAATACGAATTGCTGGCGAGGGCCGGTATCCGGCATCCACGCAAATTCGATTCACCGAGCGCAATCGATACGCTTGTGATGGTGAAGGCAGCCCACGCGAAGGTTGGCTTCGAACGCGCCTTTTTCTTGTGCTCTTCGAAGGCCGAGTACGAAGCGCAATGCGCGAAGTTACTCGCGGATGGAATGGTGACCGAGCGCGGCTTGCTTGCGGCGCGCATCGAGGAATATGCTCTCGGCCCGAGCGTCAACCTCAATTTCTTTTGGTCGCCTGTGCTCGGAGAGCTGGAGTTGCTCGGAACCGACACGCGACGTCAAACGAATCTGGACGGTCTTCGCGCGCTGCCGCCGTCGCAGCTCGCCGTCGCCGGCGCCATCCCCGTTCGGATGGAAGAAGCCGGCCATATCGCGACGACGCTGACGGAGTCGATGCTGGAAAAGGCTTTTGATCTCGGCGAACGCTTCGTAGCAGCCGCACGAGAAGCCAATCCGCCGGGCGTAATCGGTCCGTTTGCGCTGCAATGCATCATCACGGCCGGACCGCCGAAAGACTTCGTTGTCTACGATGTCTCTTTGCGTATACCGGGTTCACCGGGAACTCGCTATACGCCCTACAGCGCCTATCGCTGGGGTCGCGACATCTCGGTGGGCGAGCGCATCGCAATGGAGGTCGTGTTTGCGCGCGATGCCGACTGCTTAGAGCACGTGCTGACGTAGAGCGTGGACCCGATCGTGGCGCTCGACCACGCGATCGTTACCGAAAACGTGCGCGCGTGGCGGGCGTTGGCGGACGTGCCGGTACGGGCGGTCGTGAAGGGCGATGGTTATGGCTGGGGTTATCGCGCGCTCGTTGACGCGCTCGAAGGTGAAGTAGCCGCGTTCTGCGTGGCCGATGCTGACGAGTTGCATGAACTGCGCCGGCATACGGCGACTCCGGCGATCGTCTTGGGCGACGTCCCGCACGACCGTCTACTGAGCGCATTAGCGGAGGGGGCGCTGGCGAACATCGGCACCGCCGCGGATTTGGAAATCGCACAACGATGGGCGCAGCGCCGCCATGTGCCGCTGCGCGTACGCGTCGGCGTGCGTCCTGCAGCGGCGTGGAGCGGGCTATCGCTCGATGAGATTCGCGCCCTGGCGCCGCTCCTAGCACGAGCCGCCGCGCAAGTGGAGGTGTGGTCTCACATCACCGACTACGAAAACCGAGCGGCGCAACGAGCGCTGTTTCTGCAAGCGGTACACATGGTGCGTGAGTCGGGCGTGGACGTCGCGGCGACCGAGCTTGCCAGCACGTTCGTACTCGCGGCCGACGGCGCGATGGGCAGTCATGTGCGTATCGGCGTGGGCTTGTTCGGGGCGACGGGCGGCGTCGGTATCCCCGGCGTGCGCTGCGCCCTGCGCGTCGTCGCGCCGGTGACGCGCGTCGACCGCCTGTCCGAGACCATACGGGTCGGCTACGGAGAACGCACGGTCGGCGCCGGAACGGACGTTGCTACCGCGCGGTGCGGCTACGCCGATGGGCTACCGCAAAGCCTTGCGGGTTCTGACGGCATTTTATCCGTCGGCATGCAATACGTTACGGTGGCAGCCGCTCGAACCGATAGCGCGTGCTCCCGCGTCGTGTTGCTCGACGATACGATGAGCCTGGATGCATTTGCGACGCGAGCCGGCCGCTCGGCGCATGACGTCGTTACGGCGTTCGGAAACGCAGCATTCGCGCGCGCAGTTCATCGCCGATCCGAGTAGCGTCGCTTGGTACGAGCCGCCGTGCATCGGGTGCCAAGCGTGCGATATCCCAGCGTTCGTCGGAGCCCACGCCGAAGTAGCCGTCGTGCAGCGCCGCTTCGGCGTGCGACATCACGTGTTCGGCGTCGAGTGGCACGCCGTAAGCCTGCGCGAGTTTCGCGGTCACCAGACACAGGGCATCAACGAGCGGCTCCGTCAGCGGATACGGCCCAAACTCGGCCGGGGTCGCGTCGCGCATCGCCATAATCGAGATACCGAGCGCGTAGGCGTTGCGCCCGCGGGTATGCGCGGCATACGGTCGCAGTGGTTGTTCGGCGACGTCGCGCATGTTCTCGCGAACGTCGTGCGTGTTGACGACAACGATTCCACCGGTCTCTGCACCAACGATGCAAAAATGATACGCCGGAAAGACGGACTGGTAGTCGTGCGCTGACCAATGCGTGTACAGGCGCTCGATGCGCCCCGCGGGTGCACCGGGGTCCCATTGTTCGAGGCGCCAATGCGGATACGCATCGATCTCGTTTTCGCGTGACCGCTCGTTCATGGGAACCTCTTGTATGCGGCACGAACGACCCGCGCCATCGTGACTACCATACGTCGAATAATAACGCCAGCATTGCTATGCATGGGAATTGGAGTCCTATCGTCGTCGAGCGTTGCGCTCGGCGCCGACATGTCATCGGTCGCAAGCGTGCGCAAACCAACCCCCGGCGGAGCGCCCTGGTCGGCGACCCAGATTTCGGCGTTGCACCGTGCGATCGACGGCATCTTCGCCGCGCGGACCTTGCGCGGAGCGGACGTCGGCATGCTTGCGGTCGATACGTCGCGCGGGACGACGTTGTATTCGCACGCGGCGGATCAGGCGTTCATGCCGGCATCCAACTTCAAGTTGCTTGTCGGCTCAACGGTTCTCAACCGTTTGGGTTTGGGGTTTTCCTACGTCACGACCGTCGCCGCCGTCGCGCCCCAGAACGGCGTCATTGCTGGCGACCTCTACCTGCACGGCGGCGGCGACGCACTGTTACGCGCCGACGATCTGCGTGCGGCGGCGAATGCGCTCGCAGCGCGTGGGATTATGCGCATCGACGGAGCGCTGATGACCGATTCCTCGTATTTCGACGCCCAGCGCTTCGGGTTCGGCTGGTCGTGGGACGATCTTCCGTACTACTACGCTCCGGTCGTAAGCGCGCTCGAACTCGAGGACGGCATCGTGCACGTGTACATGAAGCCGGGAAGCGCGGCAGGCGTCCCCGTCGGACTTCGCGTCGAGCCGCAAAGTTCGGCCTTTACGATCGACAATCGTTTGACGACCGGACCAAAAGGTTCCAAAGACACGTCCGACATCGTCCGGCCTTGGAACGCGCCACTCGAGATTGGGCTGACCGGAACGTATCCGGCGGGCGCCAAGGAGTCCGGTGACCTGACACCGAGCGTGCCCGATCCGGAAAGCTACGCCGGCGACGTGTTCGCGCAAGCTTTGACTGCGCGACACATCGCCGTTGCAGGCGGCGTTCACGACGGCAAGATGCCGGCGGATACACCGGTTCTGTGGTCGCACAATTCTGAGCCGATGCCCGATATGCTAGCCGACTTCTGGTATCCCAGCGACAACTTGATGGGCGAACTGTTCCTCAAGCAATTGGGCGTCGCGCAGGCCGGCGAACCCGGTACCGACGCCAACGGGCGGATCGCCGAAGAGCAGTTTTTGCGCTCTGCCGGCATCGATCCGCAGACGGTCACGATCGCCGATGGTTCGGGGCTCTCACAATACGACCGCATCACGCCGCGGGCGCTCGTCGCGATCCTGCAAGCCGACTGGAAAAGCGCCTATCGTAACGTCGTGCTCGACGCGCTGCCCGTCGCCGGCGTGCGTGGCACGCTCAAGGAGTCGTATCGCGGCACGCCGGCCGAGCGCAACGTGTTCGCCAAGACGGGCAGCATCAGCCATGTCCGCACGATCTCCGGCTTCGTGCAGACGCGCACGCATGGGCCGCTGACTTTTTCGTTCCTCATCAACGACTGGATGGACGAAGATGCACCGGGCGGTGCCGCGGCGCTTGCGCACGTTCGCGCCGCGCTGTTCTCGTTGCTCGCGGTGCAATAGTGCTCGGCGTCAAGTTTGAACGGGAAATTCGCGAGCAGCCCGACGTGTGGCGCCGAATTGCCGAATCCGACAAGGCACAGACGCTCGCGCGCGCCATTCGCGGCCGCGACGTCGTGTTGCTCGGCAGCGGCAGCTCGCTGTTCATGGCCCAGCTCGGCGCGCTCGCCCTGCGGCGGCGCGGACTGCGCGCCCACGCTTTGGCTGCAAGCGAAGCGCCGCTCGACAACGCGGCGTACCGCGATGCGATCGTTATCGCGTGTTCGCAAAGCGGTCGCTCCGCCGACATCCTCGAGGCGGTCGAGCTGCTGCGGCCCAAAGAGTTGATCGCGTTGACGAATACGGCCGATTCGCCGCTCGGTGCGCGAGCCCGCGTCGTGATCGACGTCGGCGCCGGACCGGAACAGGCCGTTCCCGCCAGCAAAAGCGTGACGGCAACCGCCGCCATTTTGCTTTGGGCAGCGGGTTTGATCGCGGACGCGCACTCCCGCAACGCGGCGACGCTCATCGAGACGGCCGAGGACGTGCGCGGGTGGCTTAGCGGCGACGGTGTCCAGGCAATCGCCGATGCGGCTCTGCGAATCGCGCGGCGCCGCAGCGTCGTAATTCTGGCCGCCAGCTACGGCGTGCCGGTCGCCGAAGAGTGCGCGCTCAAATTGAAGGAAGCGAGCTACATTCACGCCGAGGGGTTTTCAGCGGGCGAATTCCGCCACGGCAGCGCGGCGATGCTCGACGCGACGTGTGCGATCATCGGCATCGTCGACGACCATTCGCGCGAGATCGTCAACCGCCCGATGCGCGAAGCGCTACAAGCCGAAAGCCTGCGCTACGTCTTCGGCGCACGCTTAGGGGACATTCCAGTGCTCGGTCCCGTCGTCGGAATCGCGTTTAACACGCTGGCATGGCTCGTGGCAAGCCAAATGCTGGCGCTGCACGCCGGCCGCGCGCGCTATGTGGAAAGCGACGCCCCCCGCGGGCTCACGAAGACCATGGTGTGATGGACAATTTCACGGCACTGCGCTAATCTGTATCCAGTTTCCAGATTATAGGAGTGCTGCGAGATGCCGGGTAAGAGCGTCGATAGAAAAATAACGAAGGGTCGCGTGGTTCGCACGCCCGAGGGCTTTGAAGTAGGCCAGTCCGTGCACTTCGTACCAATCTCGCCGCGGACGTGGATCATGACGCTCGAACCCGTTGCGGAAGCACAGCGGCTCGCGGCGGCCATCCCTACGGCGCCGGCCTCTTCGTGGGAGGCGGCAATGGCGCGCGTGCGCGGAATCCCACACGCGGCGGGACGTCGGCCCCACCGCAAAGCCGGTCCGGTCGAGCCGGACAACGCGACCTCGGACGAGGAAGCGGCCGCGTTCGCGACGATCGCCACGCCGAAACGTCGGGCAAGGAGCGGGCGTGCCGTGGTACGATGACCCGGCGCTTTACTTCGCGGCACCCGGCGACGTTCTCGCACAGGGCGACATCATCATAGCCGCGACGGGAACGTTTGAAGGGAACGGTGGTGACGTTGCTCCCGCATCTCCGCTCAACTTCGGCGAGGACCGTTACGTCGCAGTGTGGCGCGGTTCGACTGGAGCGCTGCCCGAGGCGCCAAGTCTCGGGTTGCAAGCGCGTTGGGGTCTTGCGATGGTTCTGCCGCATGCTTGCGCACTCGAAAAAGAATTCAACGAACGCGTCGCAGACTTGGTCGCTTCGGGGACGGCGCAGGACGATGCCGAGCGTCATGCGAGCGACGATCCCACGCTCGATCGATTCATCGCGCTGGCGCCACTCTGCGTTTACGATGAACTCGCACCGAAGCGCCGAACGGGCGTCCAGACCGCCGCGCGTTTGGGAACTTTCCCCGTTCCGGCCAATGCGTCGGCCGGAATTCCGGCGACATGGGTCGACCTGCGTCGCATCTCGACCACCGACGTCGCGCTCATCGACGTCGAGCCGTTGCGGTTTGCTTCGCTTTCCGGGCTCGCACAGGCGCATCTTCAGGCAGCGCTTGCAAAACATTGGTCGTATCGGGACCTCTCACGTTATGCGGAACTGCAACGTGCGTTCGGCCAACGCATTGTCGAGATCGTCCCGATTTCGACGGGCAAGAAGATGCGCGTCGGTTTTACGCTCGAAGACGGAGCCCAGTTCGTTTTTGAAGCGGCGCGTAGTCCGGAGGTGAACGTGGAACATGCGGCCCGTCGACCGCGCGGACCGCGTCGCTGACCTCGACTTTACCACAGATCCATCCTGCACCTTAGCCTTCTCGCTTCATGTGAGTTCATCAGCGCAGACACTCCTGTCGCCGTTTGAAGGACTTGATGGAATTGCCAAGCGATTGCGTGAGCGCGTTGTTGGGTTGGCCCCGAACGCAAAGTCTATTCTGTCGTTCGATGAGCGCCGATGCTCCGATCGACGCGAGCGCGCAAAGCTGAAGACGCCTGCGGTACGTCTTCGGTGGCCGGCTTGGCGATATTCCCGTGCTCGGCCCGGTGGTCGGCATCGCGTTCAACACGCTGGCTTGGCTCGTCGCGGCGCAGATGGTCGCGCTTCACGCCGGCCGCGCCCGTTTCGTGGAGAGCGACGCGCCCCGCGGACTGACGAAAACGATGCTCTAAAGCGGCGTGCCCCAGGCCTGCTCCCTGGCAGGAACCCCAGGCGTTCCTGTGACATTGGTCGCGATAGGTGAACGAGCGTGTGATCACGCCGTTTGCCTTTTCTTTTCTGGCGCCGAAGCGTGATGCAAGCGAGCAGCGTTTCGGCCAGTTCAGGAGTGGAGCTTTACCGATGCAACGTTACCTCAGTTACCTGCTTCGCTTGCCGGCTCTCGTAGTCGCAGCTATCGTCTTTGTAATGATCGGCGTCCCGCTCGCCGCGCCGGCTGCAACCGGGACTACCGCAACGATCATCGGCACGGTCCGCGACGCAGAAACCGGCGCTCCCATCGCCGGCGTGAAGGTCAATGCCGTTTCGCCGAGTCAGGCGAGCAGCACCACGACCGACAGTCGGGGCTTCTACGTCTTCAACGGGCTCTCAGCGGATACGTACACTCTCTCGTTCCAACTCGAAGGCTATCAGCTGGCGTCGGAGGCGGGCATAACGGCTTCGCAAGCTCAGACCGTCACTTACAACGCTTCGTTGAGCAAAGCGCTCAGAACGATCGCTCGGGTGCAAACGCGAAGTCCCAGTAATCTCGTCCAGCCAAACAATGGAAGCGACGTCTACAACATCAGCGGTGCGCAAGCCAACGCGGCGACTGGTGCAAATTACAATTCACAGACGTTGAATACGTACCTCGGTACCGTTCCAGGCGTCACGATCTCCGGTGGTGTCGGCTTTCCGCGAATTCGAGGAAGCGACACGCATGACGTCGGCTATGAGTTCGACGGCATTCCGATTCGGGAACGCCTTTTCGGGCTCTTTACGACGAACATCACCGACGTCGGAATCGGAAATACGGAAGTGTTTACGGGCGGCGTGCCCGCCAACGCTGCGTCCAATAGCGGAGCCGGCGTCATAAACACCGTCGCAAAGGTCGGTACCTATCCCGCTTTCGGCGACATAACCGTTGGTGCCGCTACGCCGGATTACAACCACTATCTCACGGTCGAATACGGCGGCCAAACGCAGAATAGGCATTGGTCGTACTACCTCAGCTATGGTGGAGTGCGTTCGAAGAACGTCTACGGTTATGGGCTTCACTCGTATCCGAATTCAATCGGAGGCGACATCTCGGGCCCGGTCATCGAGCATGACATCGTCGGAAACTTCCACTATCGACCGAGCGAAAAGGACGATTTCCAGTTTCTCTTCCAAAACGGTCTCGGAGACTTCGTCTTCGACTACGGCCTGCCCGGCAAAGGCGAGGCGGGACCGCTGAGCATCACCCCGTGTCCGGGCTATTCAACGACGGCGCCTGGTGCGTCGAGTTCCTACTTCGGATCGGTCGGGGGGACGGCGCCCAACAGCCAACCGTGCCCGCTCGGTTTCGCGTGGTCAGCGATTCCAGGACCGGCGAACGTGTGGCACCACTATTCGGGCATCGGCAAGGTTCAGTGGAATCACAATATCAACGCCAATTCGTTTTTCGACCTCCGTCTGGCCGAAAATTTCAATCAGTACATTTTTGACCAGCCGTTGGCCGACCCAAATCTACCGAACCTCGAGAATCCCGGCCAGTATCTCAACGTGAATCCGACGTGCCCGACGTATCCATACACGGCGGGCACGCCGCTGCAAGGTTACGCGAACGGCCCGTATGGTACGGCACCTGCGGACAACCTGTGCGGCTACGATTTCCAGAGCTTTTATGGCGATCGCAAGTCGCACATGTACTTTCTGTCCGCAGACTACACCAATTCCATCAGCCCGAATCTGACGTTCCGCGCCGGAGCCGGGCAAGAATACGATGCCAACTTGCTCGCATACGTCGCGCGCGACTCCTTCAATCAGGATGGAACATATCCGAACCGCAACTACGCCTACTCGGATGTCCCGACTCACGTTCCCAACGCGTATGCTTCGGCCGATATCCGCGTGCGCAAGTTGCTGCTCACGCCAGGCATCTCTTGGTCGCGGATCTGGTATGGCATTCCGGCGTTACTGGGAGGGACTCGCTCGACCGGTATCTGGAATCCAACCTTCAACGGGACCTACAGCTTCAGCTCGAACGATGTGCTGCGTTTCTCCTACGGCAATGCGTCGTCGTTCATCGGGTCCGCCTACATAGCGCGCACGGACCCCGTCGGACCCAAAGGCGTGCCAGTCCCCAATTCGGCGTACGATCCGGGTACCGACGGTGCGAGCATCAATCCGGAGCTGGTGCAAGCCGGTGATTTGATGCTCGAACACAACTTCAGTAACGGCACGTCGATGCGTATCGGGCCCTTCTACAACAACTCCATCGGATACTATGAAGCGTACAGCCCGATCAAAGGGTTCTTGAACGGTGCACCCATATACGCGCCGGCGACACGATCGAGTAGCGGACGACACCACGATTTGGGGCTCGAGTTTGCCCTCAACCATGTCGACAATCGGCCGCAGGGACTGTCATTCTGGCTAACGTCGACCTATGACAACTTCTGGTCGACATCGGCCTCGAACCTCAATGGCGCCAGCCCCGTTTTCGCGCCGTTGCCTTCGTATTTTACAAGCCGCGGCATTCTGTCGCGCAATCCGACCAATCCGCTATTCACGTCGGCTCTCGTTGCCGACCTACACTCGTCGGGGTTCCACTGGTATCCGGAAGTTTTCTACAACCTCGACACGTTCTACAATGTCGGATACAGTCAGAACTACGACGCCAAGGGTAATGCGGTCGGACCGCCGGCATTGTCGCAAAATCACGTCGCCGGCGCATGGTATATGGTCAACATGACGTTCTCCAAGGACATCACGCGGAACTTTACGGTGGGAGTCACGGCGAGGAACATCACCGATCAAGGTAACGCGCCAACCCCGTGCTTCGTGGTGGATCCGACGGGTTGTGCGGGCGTCAATGGGCCGTACTCGGGATACCACAACTTAGCGCCGGGCTATACCTATCAACCGGTGGCGAACTACTTCTCGCCCTACCCGCAGACGTTCGAGTTGTTCGCCACCATGAAGATGTAACGGGGGCGGCTCGAAACGCCGTGATCTTCGGACTGGTCCTTTTTCTTATCGCCCTAAGCGTCTTCGTTGCCTCCGCGACGGGGGCGCCGCCGACGCCTGCTCCTACGCCGACTGCACCCGTGTATTTCGGTAAGCCTGCGGTGCGCTTTGCTCTTGACGCGCGCCCGCTCGGGTTCGATCCCGACGGGAATGCGCGCTGGCTGGTCGTCACCAAATTCTTCGACGCCGCCGGCAAGCCGACGCGCATCATGGCGAACAGCGACGTCGACTATCTCTCGCGCGACGGCTACGTGCAATGGCAGACGCGGCTGCGTTACGGTCAACCGGCCGCTATTTTGAAGACGCATCGCGACGGGCCGCTTGCGATGACGATCCGCGTCAACGTGCCGCGGCTAGGCAAGGCTAGCGCACGCACGGATACGCATATGTGGCGCGGGTCACAGGTTGTCGCACAAGCACTGGGACCGGGAGCGATCCAGCTCGGCTGGTTCCCGCAAGAGACACGGATGGCGCGCATCGTGCGCATCGACGGCCGCGGCTTGCGCCGGACACTCGAGATCATCGCGGGACCAAGTTCCACCTATCGCGATACGAACGTACTGCCGGGAAGGCACTACCGGTATGTCCTCTATCGCGCCGATCACGCGCCCGTGCCCCTCGGCCCCGTTGCTACGCTGGCAACGCCGCCGGCGACGAACGTGTCGAACGCGGCGGGGAAGGCGATGTGGCTCTTCTTCACGACCAATCCCATCGATCCAATTTACTATAAGCACTTCGATCCGAACGCGATCGTCGCGCAAGCCGTGCGTGCGGGTTTGCGTTATGTCGAGTTGCGCACGGCGTATGGCGCCTACTGGGAAGTGACGCCGGAAGCGAAGCCGACGATCGATGCGATCATCGACGGCCTCGCCGCGCACGGCATCGGCACGGTCGGCTGGACGGTGCCGCGCGACACGAGCTTCGAAGATTTGCAGCAAAGCGTGCGTACCGCGTACTATCGCACGGCGCGCGGGACACCGCTGACGGGTCTCGCTGTCGACGTCGAACGCGGGGATGACTTCATGGGCGCCGCGCCGCAGGGCCCGAGTGCCCTCTGGCAATACATGCAGTCGCTACGCGGGGCGCTAGGACCGACGTATCTCCTGGTCGCAACGGTCGAAGACCCCTACCTCGAACACCTGACGCAGCAGCAATATCCGTACGATCAGATCGCGCGCTACAGCAGCGTTCTGCAACCGATGGCGTACTGGCGCATGATGCGTCGCAAACCAACGAACCCGGGACAGGTCGACGTGCTGCTCCGCGCCTCGTACGCAAAGCTCGCGTACGAAGCGCGCCGCCCGATCCCGATCAGCATCGGCGGCCAAACGACCGCCGAAGGCCGCAACGGCTACCCGCCCGCCGATGAGATCACCGCATCGCTGGCGACGAGCAAAGCGGTGGGCGCGCTCGGGGAGTGTTTCTTCGCGTGGGACGGCACGCAACCGTACCAATGGGATGCGCTGCACGACTATCGCTGGTGAAGCTGTCTCCTACCAGCGGGGCAGTGCAAGTGCGTAGGTTCTACGCGGATCATACATGAACCAATCCCATATGGACTTGCTGATCTCGATTCTGCTCAAAGTTTAGGGTGCAACGTTTCCCATGCTTTCACCGGCTAGCGCCTCTAAGCGCACATTATTCACGCATCGTTCGACAATCGGCTACGTGTCGGGCATCGCGGTTGCAAGTGCGCTCTATTCCTCCGCTGCTGCGGCTTCGCGGGCCAGCCGGCCGGGACTCGAACACTGGGCCGCACTCGGTGAGCTGATCGCGCTATCGAGCGTTCTAACATATCTGTTGTCCATGCGTCCCAGCCGCACGATTATCGTCGGGGGAAGGCGTCGCGTGAGAGTGACGCGACGTTACCGCGCACGGTGACATATGATCTGCAGCTTCGCGCTCGCGGCGTGGCGGGCGCGTCAATCTTCGGCTCAGTCGCACGGGGCGAAGCGACTGCTGGAAGTGATGTCGACGTATTGATTGAGCTTGATCCCAAGGCACAGCTGGGATTTTCATACTTTACATTGCCGCAGTACTTCGCAGAGATACTCGAAGCGCCCGCTGATGTCGTAAGCCGGCGGGCAATAAAGCCCTATGTGCGTGAACGCATCTTGCAAGACGCGGTTCGTGCCTTCTAACGATCCCACGCTACCTCTGATGGAGATCCTCGAAAACATCGAATTGATCCTGACGTTCTCAAGAGACCGCTCTTTTGAGGAATACGAGCGGGATACCAAGACGATTTATGCGGTAAGCCGAGCGCTCGAGATCGTTTCTGAAGCATCGCGCCGACTGCCCGAAGCAATGAAAGGACGTGATCCAGACATTGAGTGGGCCGCTATTGCCGCGATCGGAGCACGGTGACCGCTTTCCTGGTTCGTCGGCTGTTGCTCGCGATTCCGACGGTTCTCGGCGTGACGATCCTGACGTTCGGGTTACTCCACTTGGCGCCCGGCGGTCCCGTGCTGGCGCTTGCAGGAGAGAGGGCGACGCCCGCGCAGATCGCGCAAATCACCCACGAGCTCGGGCTCGATAAGCCGTGGCCTCAGCAGTACGGCGCGTGGCTTGCGGCGCTCGCGCACGGCGACCTCGGCTACTCGTACGTTCGGCAGCGTCCAGTGCTGGCACTAATCGGCGAACGGTTGCCGCAAACGGTTCTCCTGATGGGCTGCGCGCTGCTCGCCTCGATCGCGTGCGCCGTCCCGCTCGGCGTCTATCAAGCCTATCGACGCAATCAAGGCTTCGATCGCGCGGCAAGCGTCTGCGTTTTCATTGCGTGGTCGATGCCGACGTTTTGGTTCGGCACGCTTTTGATCGCGTTCTTCGCCGTCAACCTGAAGTGGTTACCCGTCGGCGGATTGCAAACGATCGACACGGTGTCTTTCGACTGGCCGTCACGCCTCGCGCATTTGGTCCTGCCCGCGGCGACGCTAGCGATTGTCTCACTGGCTGCGTGGAGCCGCTACATTCGCGGCAGCATGGTCGAGCAGTTGCGCGAAGACTACACGCGAACCGCCGTCGCGAAGGGATTACCCATGCGTACGGTTCTCTTTCGGCACACCTTGCGCAACGCATTGATTCCCTTTATCACGCTGCTCGGCGGAACCGTTCCCGCGCTCTTCGGCGGCGCCGTCATCACCGAGCAAATCTTCGCGTATCCCGGCATGGGACAGCTCTTTTGGCAATCGGCGGTCGACCGTGACTATTCGACCCTACTCGGGATGACGGTCATCACCGCGATCTTGGTGATCGCGGGAAATCTGCTCGCCGACGTGCTGTATGCGGTCGTCGATCCGCGGGTGCAGATCTCCTGAGCGAAACAGCTTTCGCGCTCACGGCGGAGGAAGCGTTGTCCCCGAGCAGGGCACGTCGGCGGCCAAGCGGCGTCACAGCCCTCAGTGTGGGATGGCTGATCATCGTCGTGGCGGCCTGCGGCCTCATTCCGTTTGCACTGCGTGTTGATGCCAACGTGACCAACGTCACGCAGGCATACGCGCCGCCAAGCGGCCTGCATTGGCTGGGAACCGATGGCCTAGGGCGGGACGAGTTCGCGCGTCTGCTGATCGGCGGACGGATTACCCTTGTGGTCGGCGCCGTTGCGGCGCTGGTCGCAATGCTCATCGGCACCGTGTACGGTGCGCTGTGCGGCTACTACGGCGGATGGCTCGATACGGCGCTGATGCGGATCGTCGACGTCCTGCTCAGCGTTCCAACGTTGTTTCTCTTGCTCTTTTTAGCCGCCATGTTCCACGGCAACATCCTGGCGCTCATGCTGGTCATCGGCGCTACAGCGTGGCTGCAACCCGCGCGGCTGGTGCGCGGCGAACTGCTGACGTTGAAGGAACGCGTGTACGTGGAAGCGGCACGGGCGGTGGGTGCCGGGGACCGACGCATCATCTTCATGCACCTCGTACCAAACGCCGCGGGTACGGTCATCACGACGACGACGTTCATGGTCGCAAGCGCCATGCTCGCCGAAACCGCGCTGTCGTACCTCGGCATCGGGGTGCGCGCGCCGACGCCGTCGTGGGGCAATCTCCTTTCCAGCGCGCAGAGCGATCTCTTCGCGCAGGCCTACTGGTTGATTCTGCCGCCCGGCTTTGCGATTCTCGCAACGGTCTGCGCCCTCAACTTCTTGGGTGACTGGCTGCGCGACCATGAAGCGCGCTCGTTCGGGGACGCGTGATCCGCCCTCTGTTCGCCGTTGTCTTGACCTGCGTGCTCGCCGGGTGCGGCGCGCGACAGGCAGAAACGCGCGACCCGAACGTCGTCGTGTGCGCGTGGATTGCGGGCCCGGACGGCTTCAATCCGCTGGTGACCGTCAGTTCGTCGGCGGTCATGATCGACGGTTTGATCTACACGCCGCTCATCGATACGGTAACCATGCCGAACATGTTGCCGCACTGGCCGACGAGCCTCGCATACCGCGTGGACGTCGGCGATGCCGGCACACGCTACGTGCTGCGATTGCGCCGCGGCGTGCGGTGGTCGGACGGTACCGCGCTCACCGCGAAGGACGTCGTCTTCGCGGTCAAACTCGGTCGCAACCGGCTCCTGCCAAGAAGCTTCGCGGGCGATTTTACGTTGATGCGTTCCGTGCGCGCTCTCGATGCTCACACGGTGGAGGTTCGTCTTTCCAAACCGTCTCCGCCATTCTTGGAGAATGCGCTCGGCGAAACGGTCGCGTTGCCCGAACACGTGCTGGGGCGCTATCCGCCCCAATCGGAACGAGAAGCCAAGTTCGTCATCGGCAATACGGCGTTCTCGCAGCATCCGATCATCAGCGGACCTTGGCGTATCCTTCGCAACGTGCCCGAGTCGTCGCTCGTCATCGGGCCGAACCCGCTGTACTGGGGTCCGAAGCCGAAGCTCGACGAGATCGCGTTCCGCGTCTATCCCGAACAGAATTCGCTCTATGCCGCCGTCGATGCCGGCGAAGTCGACGTGACGGGCATTCCGCCCAACCTATGGCGCGTCCACGCGCGCTTGCGCGGCGATCACCGTTTCGTCACATGGCCGTGGAACGTCGCCTTTGCGCTCGTGCCCAACTATCGCGATCCCGGCATCGCGTGGATTGCAGATCCCGCCGTCAAGCGCGCGATGATGTACGCGCTCAATCGGCGTTTCATCACGGGCGGCATCATGAGCGGTCAGGCCGACATCCTCAACGGCCCGCTGCCGACGTTTTCGCCATACTACGACAAGCGCGTGAAGACGTACGCGTACGATCCGGCCCGGGCGCGGCGCCTGCTCGACGCCGACGGCTGGCAATTGTACGGCGGAGTGCGCATGAGGAACGGAAAGGCGCTGCGCATCACGCTCAAAACCGAGGGCGCGACCGATGCCGTGGGCAGCAACGTGGCCGAACTCGTCCAGGCAAACCTCCGCGCCGTCGGTATCGACTGCGTCCTCGAGAACGAGGAGCTTCAAACGTTCTTCAGTGACGAACTCGCCAGCAATTTCCAGTTAGCATTGCGCGGCGTGATTCTGCTGCCGTATCCCGACGACTACAAATACTTTCATTCGACGCAGACCCGCGCCAACGGCGGCTTCAACGAAGGCTTCTACGATAATCCGCAGATCGACCGGGCCCTCGAAACGGCGCGAACCGCCCCGTCGCCTCGAACCGCCCGCACGGCTCTCGATCGGTACCAGATGCTGGCGAGCGAAGACCTTCCGGAACTCTACCTGTATTCAGTTCGGCTCGGCGCGGTTGTGCCGAAGAATCTGACTGGCCTCGCGCTGACGCCGCTGGCGCCCGCCGCGTTGCCGATGGGCCTTCAATCTTGGCGGCGGTGACGCGCGACCGGAATGACCGTTTTGGAGTCGTATCGCAACACGCAGACGTCAATATGTGTGACGTACGTATGTCGCCGTCGCTCAGGTCAGCGCTGTTGCGCGCAGGAAGAGGCTGAACCAGTCGTATTTCTGCAACAGCTCATCGTGCGCGACGCTCGTTGTTAGGACGAACGTCGGCGCACGGGTCTGCAACTGGCCGAGCGTCATCGTATCCGCCAAGCGGACGTACAGGTTCGGTTGCGGCGTTTGCAGCCTACCCATCAGGGCGGTGTTACCGGTGCTCGTGTCGTCGGTGAATAGGCTCAGCAGGTGGCGTTGCGGCGACGCCTTTGCCCAAGCCGCAAACGCATCGTAATACCCATAGGCCGCATCGAAAAGCAGAACGTCGGTAATCGAATCGTTCAAGCCGCCGCGCGTGAGCACACCGCCGGCCCCCCCGTATCCGCCGCTGTGCGCCGAGAGCACGATACGCCCGACCCGAGCGGTCGTCACGTTGCCGTTGCGCTGCAACCAAGTTGCGACCTCGCCCATAAAGCGTAGAAATCCGCCGGCGTCGAGTTCCAACTTTCCGTCGCCCGAATCCGGCGCGCTCTTGGGACCTTGCGGCACCAACAAGACGGCGTTGCGTCCGCTGGCAACGACTTGCTCGCGTAAACGGTAGCGCGCAAATACCGTGCGCACGTCGTTGTTCCAACCATGAAAGTGCACGATGAAATCAGTCGCGCCGTCGGTCGGATGAAGAGTATCGGGCACGAAGATACCGACCGTACCGTCATCGTAGTGCCCGGCAACCCCGTAATGCTTGCCTTCGTAATCGTGACCCGACGTGCGACTACGATGCGGGAACGGCGCGCTGACGAACGACTGGAAAAACGTGCGGCCGCCCGATATTTGTGCTTCGGCCGGATCACCGGGTAGGGCGCGCGCGGCCGCCGATGTGCCGGTGAGCACTAAAAAATCGGCGCGATTCACGAGGATCTCGATTCCAAACGCATCGGTTGGTCGCTTTGCGTATCATCGACATCGTTGCGCAGCACGTCGGCGTCGGTTTCGCGGCGCGCCGCGAGGCGGTGCATTCCACGCTCGGTGAAGACGACCGCGGGACGGGGGAAGCGGTTGTAGTTGCTGGCCATGCTGTAGGTATACGCGCCTGTCGTCGACATCGCGAGCAAATCACCCGGCCGCACGTCGAGCGGTAGCGGCGCGACGGCAAGCTCGTCATTCTCGCACGAGCGTCCGCAGACCGTTGCCTCTTCGCACGTCGCTGAGGATGCCCGGCCGACCAGCGACGGTTCGTGGAAGGCGCCGTACAGCGCTGGTCGGGGGTTGTCGGCCATGCCGCCGTCGACGATGATGAAGCGCCGGTCACCCTGACGCTTGGTAACGGCAACGCGGTAGAGCGACGTGCCGGCGTCCGCAATAATGGCGCGGCCCGGTTCGATGCCGAGTCGCGGCTGGGCAATCCCGCGTTCGCGGACACCGCGCACGCAGTGGTCAGCGAGGTCCCGCATGATCGCTGCGACATCGCTGCGACGGTTCCGGCGCCGTGGATCGACGCCGAAGCCGCCGCCGACGATGAGCGCCGGCACGTCGGTGAGCGCGTTCACGGACGCGCACAGATCCAACAGTACCGACAAACTTGCAAGGTACGAGGCGGGTTCAAAAATCTGCGAGCCCAGATGACTGTGCAGCCCGGCGAACCGCAACGTCGGCGCGGCACACACCCGCGCTACGGCGCGCAAAGCGTTCTTCGGCGACAGGCCGAATTTCGAACCCTCGCCGCCGGTTCGAACGAAGGCATGAGTCTGGGCTTCGATGCCGGTGTTTACGCGCAGTAGGACGGAAGCCGGGCGTTCCGGACGCGCATATGCGGCGAGCCGCTCGATCTCGGCAACGTTATCGATCACGATTCTGCCGACGCGTCCGGTCGCCGCGGCACGCAGTTCATCGTCGGTTTTCGCGCACCCATGCATGACCATGCGGGCCGCCGGAAACTTTGCACGTTCCGCCGTCAGCAATTCGCCGAGCGAGCAGACATCGAGACCGAGTGCGGTACCCGCGAGCCGCCACGCCAGCCCCACCAGAATAAATGCTTTGGCCGCATACGAAACGTCGATGTCGAGGTCTTGAGCAAGCATTGTGAAGTGCGCGACGTTTCCATCGAACACACCGAGATCGACGGCTAGCAGCGGCGTCCCGTACGTGCCCGCCAGGAGTTCCGAACTGACTCCGCCGATGGCGAGCGGCACTGCACCGAGCGAGATTTCGGCTTGGTCACTGCGCCCGCTACCGTGTGTCATCGCTCGAGAATCCCGCGCAACGCGACCGTCTTCCTATTGGTCGAACGCGTGACGCCGCCCTTTTGCGGTGGGGAGTAGGGGCGGTGCGCCCGCGGCGAGTAACGACGTTCGATGGCGCTCGAACTTCACACTTCATATACCGATGCACTGTGGCGTCCGATGACGCAGTACCGCACGGCGCTCGCTCCGATGCTTATCGAGCGGGGCGATGGCTGCTTCGTTTGGGACACGCACGGCAACCGGTATCTCGATGCCATGTCGGGCTTGTGGTGCGTCAACGTGGGCTATGGCCGGCGCACGATCGTGGAGGCTGCCGGCGAACAGATGGCGCGCCTCGCGTACGCGTCGCCGTTCCGGCCGGCGCCGGTGACGCTCGAACTGGCCGGCACGCTCGCGCGCATGCTGCCGGGTGATCTCGAACACACGTATTTTACGAACAGCGGAAGCGAAGCGGTCGAGACGGCGATCAAAATAGCGCGTCAAGCTCAGCAACAGCGCTTTCCCGGGGAGAGCCGCTACAAGATCATCGCGCGGTACCGCGCCTATCATGGTTGGACGCTCGGTTCGCTTAGTGCAACGGGCCAAATTGAACGCAAGTCCCGCTTCGAGCCGCTGCTCGGGGGCTTCGTGCACGTTTCGCCGCCGGCGTGCGAAGACTGCGCGGTCGGCGCGCACGAACGCTGCACGTTCGACCCGATCGACGAGATCGAGCGTTGCATCCGTTACGAAGGCGCCCACACCATCGCCGCGGTGCTGGCGGAGCCGATCATCGGAGGCGGCGGCGTCATCGAACCGCCGGACGACTACTTCCCGCGTTTGCGCGCGCTGTGCGACCGCGACGGCATCCTGCTGATCGCCGATGAGGTCATTACGGGTTTCGGCCGGACCGGCGCCATGTTCGGGTGCGAGCATTGGCCTGACGGGTTGCCCGACATCATCACGCTGGCCAAAGGGTTGAGCAGCGGATATCAACCGATCGGCGCGACCGCCGTCTCGCACCGCGTCTTCGAACAGTTCTACGGTGATCCCGGCGAGCATCGCGAGTTCTCGCAGTTGAGTACGTTCGGCGGACATCCGGTCGCGGCCGCGGCGTCGCTTGCCAACATCGCTATCATCGAGGGCGAAAATCTCGTCGCGAGCAGCGCGGCCGGCGGCGCGTGGCTGCGAAACGAAATCACGGGCTGGCGGCATCCGGCAATCGCGCAGGTGCGCGGCCGCGGACTGATGATCGGCGTAGAACTCGCGCGCAACGGGCAGCGTTGCAGCGAGGCCGATGCCGATCGCGTCATCGCGCGCACCAAGGAGAACGGCGTGCTGATCGGCCGCAACGCCGCAACGGTCGGCGGTATGGGTAACGTGCTCACGCTTGCGCCGCCTCTTTCCATCTCGGACGCCGAACTTTGCGCGTTGGCGGATGCGCTGCGCGTCGGACTCTCCGTTCTCGAGGACCGATGACGCAAACACTGGCCCGCACGACGCTTGGTCACTACATCGCAGGTTGCCTCATTGCGACCGACGGCGCGGCGAGCGCACCCGTCTACGATCCAGCGACCGGCCAGATTACGAAGTCGGTCGCGCTCGGCGATGCGTCGACCGTCGATGCCGCGGTGAACGCCGCACAGGGTGCGTTTGCGGCTTGGTCCGCGACGCCGCCGCTTCGTCGCGCCGCGGTGCTCTTCCGGTTTCGGGAATTGGTGCTAGAGCATGCCGAGCGACTCGCGCACATCATCACGAGCGAGCACGGCAAAACGTTGGCCGATGCTCGCGGCGAAGTGCAGCGCGGCCTCGAAGTGGTCGAGTTCGCCTGCGGCATCCCGCATCTGCTCAAAGGGGAGTTCAGTGAGAACGTCGGCCGCGGCGTCGATAGTTACTCGCTGCGGCAACCGCTGGGAGTTTGCGCCGGCATCTCGCCCTTCAATTTCCCGGCGATGGTTCCGATGTGGATGTTTCCGGTCGCGCTCGCCTGCGGCAACACGTTCGTCATGAAGCCGAGTGAAAAAGATCCGTCGCTTGCGCTGGAATTGGCGCAACTATTAGCACAGGCGGAGCTGCCGGATGGCGTCTTCAACGTCGTCAACGGCGCGAAGGCAGTGGTCGATGCATTGCTCGCTCATCCCGGCGTAGCGGCGATCAGCTTCGTCGGCTCCACGCCCGTCGCACGTCACGTCTACGAGCGCGGCACGGCCAACGGCAAACGCGTGCAAGCCTTGGGCGGCGCGAAGAATCACCTCGTCGTCATGCCGGACGCCGATCTGGAACAAACCGCAGACGCCTTGATGGGTGCTGCCTTCGGTTCGGCCGGTGAACGGTGCATGGCGATTTCGGTCGCCGTACCGGTCGGGGACGCGGTCGCCGAGGCACTCGTGGGGCGCCTGCGCGAGCGCATCGCGTCACTGCACGTCGGTGCCGGCGATGACGAGGGCGTGGAGATGGGACCGCTCGTTACGGCCGAGCACCATGCGCGCGTGCGCGGCTACGTCGATCTGGCGGAACGCGAAGGGGCGCAGATCATCGTCGACGGCCGCAATGCTCAGGGCGCGCCCGACGGCGGATTCTTCTTCGGTGCAACGGTACTCGATCGGGTCACGCCCGACATGCGCGTCTACAAGGAAGAGATCTTCGGTCCCGTGCTCGGTATCGTCCGCACTGCCGACTTCGAGAGCGCGCTCGGCATCGTCAACGGGCACGAGTGCGGCAACGGCGCGGCCATCTTCACGCGCGACGGCGATGCGGCACGGACCTTCACCGAACGAGTGCAAGCCGGCATGGTCGGCATCAACGTTCCGATCCCCGTGCCGATGGCGTTCCACAGTTTCGGCGGTTGGAAAGCGTCGCTCTTCGGCGACCATCACATTCACGGTCCCGAAGGCGTCCGGTTCTACACGCGCCTGAAAACGGTGACCAGCCGTTGGCCGACCGGCGTGCGCGCCGGCGCACACTACGCCATGCCGACGATGCGCTGATAGCGGACGACTAGTTCGCGGCCGCGATCTCCGCGACGGCCCCGGATGACCCGGGTTGCGGGGGCAACATTGCGACGGCGACGTGGAGTGGGTCAACGGACGGGACGTCGAGGATTTCGTCGGTCGCACCGGAGCGGCGAAGGGAACGCAAGGCATCGAGGGCTTGCGGCAACGCAAATTGTTCGCCTATGAAACTTCCAACGAAGCGACCTCCGCGAATCTCGCCTTGTGCCTCCATGCGGCGGAAGATAGCGAGCAGTTCGCGCCAGGGCGGTGCCAGCGGTTCCCGTTTGACGATGTCGCGCAGCACGACTCCGTAGCGCGCCAGCAGCCGGCGCGCGAACGCCTCGACGGCGACGCGTTCGCGTTCGGCAACGAGCGTCGTCCAGCGTCCGCTCGATGAGCGCGGACGGCTGGAGCGGGCCTTCTCGCCGAGACGGCGCTTGGGATCGGCGAGGGCGCGCAACGCATCGAAGCCGTCGGCCGACACGAGGCCGGCGGCCACGAGTTCCCACAACGCTTCTTCGATCTCGGCCGGCAGCCGGCGTGTATCGCGCACGAGTTCGGTGAAGAAGGGTGCGCCACGGCGCCGAATTGCGGCGAGCACGTCGCAAGCGGCGTGCGACAGCGCGCTTTCGTCCACCGTCTCGCGTGCAACCAGCGTCTCCGCGCCGTCGCGCGCAAACAGCGAAATCGGGACGAGCTTCGTCGGCCGTACTTTACGCCTCTGCGGCTTACCGCCGCTGCCGGAAACCGGCTCTGCAGTCTTGTCCTCGGCGTGAACGCGGCCGGCGACGAGCGCAGGATGCGGCGAAAGACGGCCCCACATGATCTCGCCGGACTGGCACAATTTATCAAGATAATCGGGCTTGTAGCCCGCGATCCGGCGCGGCAGCACCTGCGTTTCCCAGGCGGCTGCCGGTACTTCGAGGCCTTCGAGCTGACGAATGACGTGCAACGTGCCGTCGACGCCGTGCAGCCGCGTGCGCGCGGTTGCATGTTGCCAGTGGAAGAGGAAACGCACGAATTCGAGCGTGGTAACGGGCTCGATCTCACGGCGCAACGTTCCGAGGGTGCGCCGATGAATGCGCGCTAGCACGCGGCGATTGCACCATTCCTGCGCGTTCGAGTGGAAATGGCCGCGTAACACCTGACCTTCGGTTTCGAGTTGCAGCAGCGCCGACTCAACGGGCGTTTCATCGCACGCAAAGCGCGCCGCCAGATCGGCGGATGTTTGCGGTCCCGTCGATTCGAGCCAACCGCGCAGGATTTCGGCCAGCGCTGCTTCGCGCGTCGCCGGTAACGGCTGCGCGGGTTCAACCCCGGCGATCGCCGGCTCTGCGGTGCCTTCCGGGTGCACGAGTGCAAACAACGAAAGGCGCTCGGCCGATACCCAGAAGGTCGCCGTATCGACGCGCACGGTGGTGGCGCGGCGTTGCTCGCGGAGCGCTTCAAAGTATGGCTGCCACGGCTCGACCGGCGCTAGTGCGACGAGCGTCAGCAGCGCATCGTGCAGTTCGTCGGCATCGCGCACCGTCGGCCACGATTCCGCCGCAACTTCGGCGATGGCGGTCGCATCGAGCAGTCCGATGCCGTCGACCGCATGGCTGCCGACGACCGAGCGCAGCTGCACCGCACGCGCGCGGCGTTCTTCGAGCGGCGCATCGTCGAGATACGCGTACGGGTTCGCGTTGAGAATCTCGTGGGAGAAGGGCGACGGCGTCGGCGTTTCGACGGCGACCGTGCGCAGTTCGCCGCTTTCGAGCTTTCCGAGCAGCACTTTGAAGCCGTCGAGGTCCATTGCCTCGTGCAAGCAGTTCTCGATCGTTTCGCGCACCAGCACGTGATCGGGGATGCGCACCGGGCCCGACAGATTCTCCGGGCACGCTGCCTGGTCGGGGAAGACCGCCGCGAGCAGGTCGTCCGAACGCATGCGGATCAGCTGGGGTGCGACCTTGCGGCCGTTGCGCATGCGCAGCACCGCGAGTGCGCGCGTGACGTTCCAACGCCACCGCGCACCGAACATCGGCGCGGGCAACAAGGCTTGCGTCAGCACGTCGTCGACGCTTGCGGTCTTGACGAACGCGAACACGGCATCGAGCGGGAATGCATGCTGCTCCGAAAGCGAGATCACGATGCCGTTGTCGGTGGCCGCCGCTTGCAGTTCCAGATTGAACGAGCGGCAGAAGCGCTTGCGCAGTGCTAGCCCCCACGCGCGATTGATGCGCGCGCCGAACGGCGAATGCACGACGAGCTGCATGCCGCCGCCTTCGTCGAAGAAACGCTCCGCGACGATCGTCGTATCGCTCGGCACCACGCCGAGCGCGGCCTTTCCGGCGCGGACGTAGGAAAGAGCTTGGTCGGCGCCGCCGCGGTCGAGTCCGCAATCGCGTTCGAGCAACGCGTACGCGGCTTCGTCATCGCGTTCGTCGAGCTCGACGCGCAGCCGCGCAACTTCGGTCGACAGTTCGATCGTCCGCCCGAGGCCTTCGCCGTTCCAGAACGGCACCGACGGCGGCGCGCCGTGCGCGTTTTCGACGCGCACCACGTTGGCTTCCACGCGGCGAATGCGCCATGACGTCTGGCCGAGCAAGAAGATGTCGCCGGCCATGCTTTCGATCGCAAAATCTTCGTCCAGCGTGCCGACCTGTTGATTGTCGGGTTCCGCAACGACCGCGTAATCGGCGCGGTCGGGGATCGCACCGCCCGACATGATCGCGGCCATGCGCGCGCCGCGGCGCGCCCGCACGCGCCCGTTCACGCGGTCGCGGTGCAAGAAGGTGCCGCTGCGGCCGCGCGAGGTTGCGATCCCGTCGGCGAGCATCGTCAGCACGGCATCGAAGTCGGCGCGGGCGAGATCGGCGTAGGGATACGTGGAACGCACGAGTGCGAACAGGTCCTCTTCGCGCCACTCGTCGGCCGACGCACAAGCGGCGACGACTTGCTGCGCGAGAATGTCGAACGGCGACGCCGGGATGCACAGGCGGTCCATGTTGCCGGTTCGGATTGCGCGTACGAGCGCGGCGCACTCGATCAGTTCGTCGCGCGTCGTGGCGAACAGCACGCCCTCGGGTTTGGCGCCGATCCAGTGGCCGGAGCGGCCGATCCGTTGGAGGGCAACGCCGATCGAACGCGGCGAGCCGATCTGTACGACGAGGTCAACTGAGCCGATGTCGATGCCCAGCTCGAGCGACGCCGTCGCAACGACTGCGCGCAAGGCGCCTTGCTTGAGACGCGTCTCCGTATCTTGGCGCGTCGCGCGCGCGAGGCTGCCGTGATGCGGTACGACGATGCCTTCACCGAGGCGTTGCGTGAGGGCGAATGCGACCCGTTCGGAAAGCCGCCGCGTGCCGACGAAGACGAGCGTCGTTCGATGCGTGCCGATTAGGTCCGCGATGCGGTCGTAGACATCGGCCCACAGTTCGTTGGAAGCAACGTGCGCGAGTTCATCGCCGGGCAGCGCGATCGAGAGCGTCATCTCACGCCGGTGCCCGATGTCGACGATCATCGCCGCGGGACTCAAGAAGGCCGCGACATCCTCGATCGGCTTGACGGTCGCCGACAGACCGACGCGTTGCGGCTTCGCGCCGCCGTTCGACGTGACGAGGTGATCGAGCCGCGCCAAGCTGAGCGCCAGGTGTGCACCGCGCTTGTCGCCGGCGACTGCGTGGATTTCGTCCACGATAATCGTGCGCACCGCTTTGAGGGCCGCGCGAGAGCGTTCGGCGGTCAGCAGGATGAACAGTGACTCGGGCGTCGTGACCAACACGTGCGCCGGTGCGCGCAGCATGCGCGCGCGCTCGGACGCCGGCGTATCGCCGGTGCGTACCGCCGTCCGAATCGCGCCGAGATCGACCCCGCTCTCCGAGGCGAGTTCCCGAATTTCGGCCAGCGGCGTCTCCAGGTTTTTGCGCACGTCGTTGGTCAGCGCCTTGAGCGGCGAAACGTACACGACGAGCGTCTCGTCACCCAGCTCGCCTGCTGCCGCCCGGCGCACGATCTCATCGAGTGAGAACAAAAACGCGGCCAGCGTCTTGCCCGATCCCGTGGGCGCGGCAATCAACACGTCGCGCCCAGCGCGAATCTGCGGCCACCCCAAAACCTGCGGCTCGGTCGGCGCGCTGAAATGCCGCTCGAACCACGCCTCGATCAATGGGTGAAAAGCGGCCGCCATGCTGGTATTGTACGACACGCGTCGAGAGCGAATGGTGCCGAGCTGGGGGCGGCATGATTCAGCGCAGAGCGAAGGAAGCACCACCCGTGCAATCCGCCGATGACCTCGTAGGGAAGACGATCCTCGTCACCGGGGCGAGCAGCGGCATTGGCCTGGAAGTCGCGCGCATGCTGGCGGAGCGCGGCGCTCGCGTGGTTGCCGGGGTTCGCGACCCGCAGCGCGGCGCGGCGGCGCTGGCGTCGGTGTCCGTGGGAGTGGAGATTTTACCGCTCGATGTGTCGTCGCTTGCATCAATCCGGACGGCGGCGCAGGATTTTCGCGCGAAGCACCCGGCGCTCGACGTGCTGGTCAACAACGCCGGCATCGTCGTATCGGGGCCGCGCCGCTGCAGCGTCGACGGTCACGAGACTACCTGGGCGACGAACGTTCTCGGACCGTTCGCGCTTACGCAAGCGCTGTTGCCGACGTTACGTGCCGCCGATGCTCCACGCGTCGTCAACGTCGGATCGACCGCATACCGGTACGGCAACATGGTGTGGAACGATCTTGAATTCGAACGCCGGCGCTTTCGCGGCGGTCGCGCGTATGCGAACTCGAAGCTTGCGCTGCTGCTTTTCACGCTTGAACTCGCGCGTCGCGAGCCGCGCATTGCGGCGAACTGCGTGCACCCAGGCGGGATTGCAACCGGCATCTGGCGCGAATTGCCGGCGCTTCCGCGTACCATTCTCATGCGCATTCTGCCACCACCGCCGCGCGGCGCCCTACCGGTCCTCCACGTCGCGACGGCAGCGGAACTTGCGCACGTGTCGGGCCGATATTTTCACGGGCTGCATGAGCGCGATGTCTCCGCCGCAGCCAAGAACGATGCTGATGCGGCGCGTCTGTGGGACGTTCTGTCGGCTGCGACCGCCGCCGAGGGAGCCGGAACGGAAGGCCGCGCCGGCAGCTAGAAGTCGCAGACATGCTCGGCCGCACGCAGCCGACCGCGCCGCCTCGCGTGGCGACGGTCGTGATCCTCGACTTCGGCGCGCAGTACAGTCAACTCATCGCCCGCCGCGTGCGCGAAGCCAATGTCTACTCCGAGATTCTGCCGCACGATGCGTCCTGGAGCGCCATCGCCGACCGCGAGCCGGCCGCGATCATCCTGACGGGGGGACCGGAGAGTACGCTTGCCCCCGGTGCGCTCGGCATCGATCCGCAGGTGTTCCATTCGGGCGTTCCGCTGCTGGGAATCTGCTACGGCATGCAACTGATCGCGCGCGATCTGGGTGGCGAACTCGTCGCGGCGCGGCATCGCGAGTTTGGTCCTGCGACAATCGAACTCGAAGCGCCGTCGCGACTCTTCACGGGCGTCGCGCAAACGACGCGTGCCTGGATGTCGCACGGCGACACGGTGCTTGCGCCGCCGCCCGGCTTCGCGACGTTAGCCCAAACGAAGAACGCCGTCATTGCGGCGTTCGGCGACGATCAACGCCGTATCTACGGCGTGCAATTCCACCCCGAGGTCGCGCACACGGCGGCCGGCAAGCGGGTCATCGAAAACTTTCTGCATTCGGTGGCGGGCATCGAGCCGTCGTGGAAGATGGAGTCGTTCGTCGAGCGTGCGATCGACGAGATCCGTGCGCAGGTCGGCGACGGCAAGGTGATCTGCGCGCTTTCGGGCGGCGTTGATTCCGCGGTGGCGGCCACGCTGGTCGCCCGCGCCATCGGATCGCAACTCACGTGCATCTTCGTCGACACGGGACTGCTGCGGGCGAACGAAGGGGACACGGTCGTCGCTGCTTTCCGCGACGTGCTGCATCTCAGTGTGATCCGCATCGACGCGCGCGAACGCTTCGTGGAGCGGCTGGGCGGCGTCGTCGATCCCGAGGAAAAGCGTATCCGCATCGGCCATGAATTCATCACCATCTTCGAAGAACAATCGCGGCGGCTCGGCGATGCGGATTTCCTCGTGCAGGGGACGTTGTATCCCGACGTGATCGAGTCGAAGACGCCGAACTCAAAAGCGGCGCACAAGATCAAGTCGCACCACAACGTGGGCGGCTTGCCTGAAACGATGCGCCTCTCACTCGTCGAACCGCTGCGCTTGCTCTTCAAAGATGAAGCGAGAGAGGTCGGGCGCGTGCTCGGGCTGCCCGCTGCCATCGTCGAACGCCAACCATTCCCCGGCCCGGGACTGGCGGTGCGCATCCTCGGTGCCGTGACGCCGCAACGGCTCGAGACCGTGCGCGCCGCTGATAAGATCGTCACCGATGAGATCGAAGCGGCGGCGCTCGACGTACGGCCGTGGCAATACTTCGCGGTGCTGACGCCGCTGCAGAGCGTCGGCGTCATGGGGGACGGCCGCACGTATGCCGACCTTGTCGCCGTGCGTGCCATCGCGAGCGAGGACGGCATGACCGCCGACTGGGCGCGTCTTCCCCACGACCTGCTCGAACGCATCAGCACGCGCATCGTCAATGAAGTAGCCGGCGTCAATCGCGTTGCCTACGACGTCACCTCCAAACCGCCGGCAACCGTCGAGTGGGAATGACCGAAATCGGTTCCGCGCCGCGGTGAAGATTCTCGTCATCGGAAACGGAGCGCGTGAAGACGCGCTCTCGTGGCGGCTCGCGCAGTCACCGTCGTGCAGCGCGCTGTTCGCCGCACCAGGCAATGCCGGAACCGCCGCGCGCGGTACCAATTGGAACATTGCAGCGACCGACGGCAAAGCGCTCGTTGCGCGCGCGCTCGAGGAGAAGATCGAGCTCGCCGTCATCGGGCCCGAAACGGCGATAGCTGCCGGCGTCGGCGACCGCTTTCGCGAGGCGCGCATCCCGGTGTTCGGACCCAACCGTTCGGCTGGCCGGCTCGAGTCGAGCAAGGTCTTCGCCAAGCGGTTTATGGAGCGCCACGGCATTCCGACCGCTCGCGCGAAGGTCGTGCATTCGCTCACGAGCGGACGCAAGGCGCTGGCCGAGTGGCGCGGAGCCTGCGTCGTCAAAGCCGACGGATTGGCCGCAGGCAAAGGCGTGATCGTGGCGCCCGACGCGGCGGCGGCAGCGGCGGTTCTAGAAAACTGGTACGGCTCGGGGCATTTGCCCGGAGGCGGTAGCGACGTGCTTCTGGAGGAGCGTCTCGAAGGCCGCGAGATCAGCGTGTTTGCGGTCGCCGACGGCAACGTCTTCGTACCGGTCGTTGCGGCTTGCGATTACAAGCGCGCCGGCGACGGCGATACCGGTCCGAATACGGGCGGCATGGGCGCCTACTCGCCGCCGGTCGGCTTCCCCGACGATGCGCTAGAAAGCGTCGAGGCACGCATCCTCGGGCCGCTACGGCGCGGCCTCATGGAGGAGGGAGAGCGTTACGTCGGCGTTCTGTACTGTGGCCTGATGTGGACCGCGCGCGGTCCCTACGTCATCGAATTCAACGTGCGCTTCGGTGATCCGGAAACGCAGGTGATCATGCCGCGCGTCAGCGGCGATCTTGCGCAACTGCTTGCAAGTGCGGCGCAGGGTACGCTCGACGCGCAAGCGGCAACGTTCAACGGTGGCTCGTGCGTCGGCGTCGTGCTTGCAACGGCGGACTATCCGCGTACGAGCACGCCGCTGCAAGGCTTAACCGGCGATGTGGCACTGGGAGAAGGGAAGGTCGCGTTCTGGGGCGCGTCGACGGTGCGCGATGGAACCGTTGCCGCAAGCGGCGGGCGCGTCTTGACGATCACGGCGCTGGGCGCTGATATTGCCGACGCACGGGAACGTGCGTACGGCGCCGTTGCCGAGCTAGCGCAGCGTATTGGCACCGGTTTACCGCTGACGTATCGCGGCGACATAGCAGCGATAACTGAGCCGCTCTGAGGTTTCGCACAGGACAGCTTCGGTTAGAATGAGTCTATGCAGATAGTACATCTAGCTCGTATCGCTGCGGTGGGCGCGGGGTTTGCCCTCGGAACCGTCGCCGCAGGCGCTGCAAATTCCACCATGTCGAACAGCGACGTGGTGAGCGCGCTGCACGTGATCCAACGTGACGCCGACGCAATTGCCGCCGGTAAGTACCACGGTAAGTCGTTGCAAGCACCGGCGCACGAAATCGGCATTAAATGGTACAGCGTCGAACCGAGTTTGGCTAAGAACGGCTCGGTCATCGTCGAGACGCGGATGGCCAACGCAACGATTGCTGCTTTCGACAAAACGTGGCGGCACAACGGCGCAGCGCGCGGCGCGGCCAAAGACGTGAGCGACAGCGTGGCGAGCCTTCTTTCGGCGGCCCAGCGCAATGCGCAGCCGGCCCCATCGGCTGCCGCATCACCCGAAGCGTCTTCCTCGAGCGCCCCGGCCAGCCCGGCTGCTTCGGCCGCTCCGACCGCATCGCAAAAGCCCGCCAAGGGCTAGCGCTTCATCGGGCCCCTCGCACTCGCGGCGCCGGTCGCCGAAACTCGCGTCTGGCTCCGCGGGTAGTGAGGTTTGCATGTATCAATACCAGCAACGCCCGCGCCTCGCTGCACCGGCGGCAGTTCCGACGGCGTCGCTCCTCGGGCAGGTTCTCGGAATCACGGGTGCCGGTTTTCTCGTAACGGCGGTCACGGGATACCTGGCTCAAGGTTTCCCATACGGCGCATCGCTCGTTGCGATGCTCGTCGGTTTCGGGTTCCTTATTGCGATTTCGGCGACCCGGCGCAACCCCGCCGTTTCGATGCTCATGTTCTACGCGTTCACCGCCTGCGAAGGCATCGGTATCGGCCCGGTCGTCGCGACCTACGCGCGGGTCGACGGCTCAGCGGTCGTCGTCAATGCCGCGTCGACCACGGGGCTCGGCATGCTGGTCCTCGCGGGCGTCGTCTTTCTGACGAGCTTCGACTACCGTCGCTTATCGGGAATCGCGTTCGGTGCCCTGATTGCGCTCGTCATCGCCGGTCTGGTGTCGGCTTTCACGCACTTCCTGCACCCGGCGGTGTATTCGTGGTTGACGCTCGCCGTGTTCACGTTGTTGGTGCTGGTCGACTTCGCGCGGATCCGCGCAGGCGGCGCGGGGTCAACCGCGATCGAGCTGGCGACCTCCATCTATCTCGACGCCATCAACATCTTTCTTGCGCTCTTGCAGATCTTCGGAGCGCGCAGCCGGGATGACTGAGCGCCGGAGCATGGAATAACGCCGTAATGGCGCGGGCCTACGATGCCCAGGCTGAACTTCCGGCAGGCGACTCTTTGCACGAAGCGTGCGGGGTCGTCGGCATCTACGCACCCGGGCACAGCGTTGCACGCCAAGCGTATTTCGCGCTCTACGCGCTGCAGCACCGAGGGCAAGAATCCGCCGGGATCGCCGTCTCCGACGGAGCGACGATCGCGTGCCATCGCGAAATGGGCCTGATCTCGAGCATCTTCGATGAAGAGATTCTCGGGAAGCTGACCGGTTATATCGCCGTCGGCCACACGCGCTATTCGACAACCGGCTCCTCCGCTGTCGTCAACGCCCAGCCGCTACTCGAGCGGGCACCGTTCGGCGACGTCACCTTGGCACACAACGGAAATCTGACCAACATCGATGCCTTGCGTGGCGAACTCGCTGCGGCTACCGTTTTGCAGGCGAGTTCCGATTCCGAGGTGCTAGCCAAGGCGATCGTGCAAGCTCCAGGCGACGACCTGGTCGCACGCATACGGTACGTGATGGGCGAGGCTGAAGGCGCGTATTCGGTCGTGATGTCGACCGAGAAAGCCCTCTACGCTTTCCGTGATCCGTGGGGCGTGCGTCCGCTGTGCTATGGACGCTTCCCGGGTGGCGGGTACATGTTCGCTTCGGAATCGTGTGCGCTCGCAACGGTTGGAGCGCAATATCTGCGTGAACTCGATCCCGGCGAAATCATCTGGGTCGACTTTGAAGGTCTCCACGTTGACAAGCCGACGCAACCCAAGCCGCAGGCGCTGTGCATGTTCGAATATATTTATTTCGCACGGCCCGACTCGGTGCTCAAAGGCTCGTCGATCTACATGGCGCGGCTGGAAATGGGACGTCAGCTTGCGCGCGAGCATCCGTCTACCGCCGACGTCGTCATGGCCGTGCCGGATAGCGCCGTTCCCGGCGGGATGGGATACTCGCAAGAATCGGGCCTGCCCTACGTCGAGGGGCTCATCAAGAACCGCTACATCGGTCGTACGTTCATCAGTCCCGATCAAGGTATGCGCGCGCGCGGCGTCGCGCTGAAGTTCAACCCCATCGTCGAACTGCTCGAAGGCAAGCGCGTCGTCGTCGTCGACGACTCGATCGTGCGCGGCACGACGACGCCGCGCATCGTGAAGCTTCTGCGTGATGCGGGCGCGCGCGAAGTCCATGTGCGCATCACCTCGCCGCCGATCATCCATCCCTGCTACTTGGGCGTCGACATGGCGACGCACGAAGAACTGATCGCAGCGAACTACACGGTCGAGGAGATCCGTTCAAAGATCGGGGCCGATTCGCTGGGCTTTCTCAGCCGCGACGGTCTGCTGAAAGCGGTTGCACGCAAGCGCGGCGAGATGTGCCTCGGCTGCCTAACCGGCGAATATCCCGAAACGTACAACGGCCCTTCGATCACGGCCCGCGAAACAGTCGCCGCCGCGCCATAATGGAAGACCCAAAGCGAATCTCGTTTGAAGAGTACGAACGCATGGAGGCGCTCAGCGACGACCGACTCGCGTACTACGATGGCGTTGTCGTCCGTATGGAATCGCCATCGATGCAGCACGAGCTTATCGTTACAAATGTCGGCAATGCCCTTGCGGCAGCTACGCGGCAAGCGGGCTGTCGCAAGTTTACCAATGCGACTGTAATTACGCCTGGACGGCCGCATGGCTTCAAACCGGACCTTGCGATCTCATGCGACGCCGTTGACCTCGGACCGGGCGAGCATCAACGTGCGTGCCGACTACGCTCGCCGTCGCTTATCGTAGAAGTTCTTTCAGAATCAACTTCGACAGTTGACCTCGGGGACAAGGTCCTTGAGTACAGCAAAATCCCGTCGCTGAATGTCTACGTGATCATCGACAGTCGACGGTGCTGGAGCGTGTTCTACGAGCGCGGACCGAACGGCGATATGAAACCCATGCAGGAAGTCATTGAAGGTTTCGATACACCGTTTGGTCGACTGTCACTCGACATCATGTACGAGCGCGTCGACGTCCCACTGCTGCTTTCCTTGGATTGATCCCCGAACGCTTCACTGGTTCTCCCGGCGGTCACCGTGTTCGTCTTCTGGGGCATTGGGATCAGGCTTCGCGGGACGTGCGGCAAGGTCGATCGCCGGCACGCCGGCGGTGGTAAGGGCGGCCTGTAGCGGGCGAACGCGGTTGCGCATGAAAGCGTCGTGAGCGGCGAGCGCGCTGTCGATTTCGCGCTCGAGAGCGGTGCTTTCGCGCGTCTGTTCGGCCGTCGGTGACAACGTCGTTGCGATGCCGACGAGCGATTGCACGCGCTCGCGCAGGAGGTCGCGTAGGAAGTCGTTGTCTTGTCCGTTTTCGGGATGTGAACTGAGCGTGTAGGCGTCACGATTCGCCTGCCCAAGTGCGGCGCGCGCCTGGGCCAGCGTTGCGGCCGTCGTGGGATGCTTCTCGAGCGCGGTGATCCGTAAGGGGAGCTGCAATTGCAGATTATCGAGCGCGTTGAGCGCGACGTCGATGCGCGATAGGCGATCGACGAGGCCGCGCACGTAGGCGACGTGTGCGGCGCGTTCGGCCGCGGTTCGGTGCGCGCGCGGATCGGGCGCAATGACGATGGGTTGACGATACTGACGATCTCCGACGGAGAGACGCACGGTGTACGTGCCCGGCATCAGATCGGCGCCGCTGTCAGGCCCGCGATTCCACTTGGGAGCACGGTACCACGGTACGGGCGGTTGCGCGCTCAGATCCCACGTCACGCGGTTGAAACCGGCCACGTTCGTCGCGGTCGCCGTGGTGTTGCCGCTGGTCGCTGTGCCGTCGCCCGTCTCTGGATCAAAACGCCGTACGAGCGTACCGCGTGCGTCCAGCACGTCGAGCCGGGGCGATTTTTTGGCCGGCTGCGCGAGGTAATACGTGAAGATGGCGGGGCCGGGCGGCCCTTCGCCGCTCGCGCGTGCGTTGACCGTCGGCGTGTACTGCTCCCACTGGCGCGCGAGACGCGGCGCGAACAACGCTACATGGAGCGCTCGTGCGTGCGCAGCGTTTTCGAGCGGCGTGATGTCGTCGAGAATCCAAATACCGCGGCCATGCGTCGCTGCCACGAGGTCGCCAAGGTCGGTTTTCACGCGCAGGTCGCGCACCGACGATGGCGGGAGGTTTTGTTGGAGGCTGCGCCACGTCGCACCGCCGTCGTCGCTCCACCAAACGCTGTTTTCGAGTCCGGCGAAGAGCAGGTTGGAATCGCGCGGATCTTCGCAGATCGCACGCGCGAACTGATCGCTCGGTAAACCATCGAGGATGGACCGCCATGTCCGGCCGTAGTCGTGCGTGACGAAAACATATGGCGCGCGGTCGCCCGAAAAGTGCCGGTCGACCACCGCATATGCCGTCCCGGGATCGCGGTGCGAAGCCTCGATCGTCGGAATGCGTGCGTCGGGGCCGACGCCACGCATCGTCACGTCGTGCCAATGGTTGCCGCCGTCGCGCGTGAGCTGCACGCGACCGTCGTCGGTTGAAATCCAAATCTCGTTTGCGACCGCGGTCGAAGGAGCGATGTCGAGGATCGTATCGTACGTCTCGGCGCCGGTGACGTCGAGCCGCAGCGGTGTGCCCGACAGGATCTGGCGCGACTTGATGTTGCGCGTCAGATCGGGCGAGATGGCGGTCCAATGAACCCCGCGATCGCGCGTCTCGAAAAGCACGTTGCCGCCGTAATACGCGACGCGTCCGTCGTGCGGTGAGAACGCGAGCGGCGCTTCCCAGTTGAACCGGTATCGCAACGTGCTCGGCGGTACCACGTTCTGATTGCGCAGGTACGGCGAGATGTCGAGCGAGAGCCGCGTTCTTACGTTGTAGCGCGTTAATGAGCCGCCGTTGTCGCCGCCGCCGGACGAACCCCAAATCCAATCCGGATCCGTTGGATCGGGCAGCGTCCAGTTGCCGTCCCCTCCCGCGACGCGCGACCAATCCCTGGCCAGCAACCCCGCATCGCTGTGGTCGTCGTTTGGCCCGCACCACGAACCATTGTCCTGTAAACCCGCGCAGACGTTGTACGGCACGCGCGCGTCGGTCGCGACCCGGTACGCTTGCTCGATCGGGACGTCGTTGCGCCACTCCCACGTCGCGCCGTTGTCGCGTGAGATGCCGACGCCGCCGTCGTTTCCCTCCAGTACGATGTTGCCATCGTTCGAGAACCAAGCATCGTGGTGATCGCCGTGGAGATGTTTGCCGCTCAATCGCCACGTCGCGCCGCCGTCTTTGCTTTCCGCCAACCGCACCGACGTTGTAAAGAGGTGGTTTTCATCGTGCGGATCGACGAAGATGCGCGTGTAGTAAAAAGGCCGCTCGTCAATCAGCGTGTTCGTCGAGACGAGCTTCCAGTGCGTTCCACCATCATCGGAGCGCCACAGCAAACCCTGCGGTGATTCGATCAGTGCGTAGACACGACGCGCATCGCTCGGTGCGATCGCTACGCCGATGCGACCCGTGATGCCGGTCGGGAATCCGTTGCCGGTAACGCGCGACCACGTCGCACCACCATCGTTCGACCGATAGAGTCCGTCGGCCGGACCGCCGCTGTTCAGATGCCAACTCGAACGTCGAAACTGCCACATCGCGGCGAACAGCACGTTGGGATTCTTCGTTCCGCGCGTGAGATCGGCGGCGCCGCTTTGCGCTCCGAGATAGAGCGTCTTCGTCCACGTCTTTCCGCCGTCGAGCGTACGGTAGACGCCGCGCTCCGGTGAATCGGCGAACGGACTACCGAGCGCCGCGACGACGGCGCTGCGCGCATCGCGCGGATCGAGTGCAATCTTGGAGATCGCGTACGTCTTCTGGAGCCCGAGGTGCGCCCACGATTTGCCGCCGTCGGTCGTACGGTACATGCCGTCGCCGTACGAAACGTCGTTGCGCGGGTTCGCTTCGCCGCTGCCTACCCACACGTCGCTCGGGTCGCTCGGCGCAATGGCGACCGCGCCGATCGAGCCGACATCTTGGGCGTCGAAAACCGGCGTCCAAGTCGTCGTGCCGTCCGTGCTCTTCCACACGCCCCCGCCGGCGGAGCCGATGTAGACGAGCGCAGGATCGCGATCCGTGCCGGCAATCGCGGCCAGACGGCCGCCGGCGACGGCCGGCCCGAGATTGCGCCACGCAAGCGCGGTCATCGGACCCGGCGTGGGACTCGGTGAAGCGCTGGGTCCTGCGCTCGGCGAGGTAGTGGGTGCGGGAGCGGGACGCTCGCGACCCGCCGGTTGCTCGGGCGCCGCGCCGAGCCCGCGCTGCGCGGAAAGCAATGCGCACAGCGCCACGATCGTAAGGAACGCGAGACGGATCATCGCGGCGCGTTTTCGCGCCGAGCATGCATGCCTCCGTTTCAGTGTGTGGTGGCGCTTGCCGCACGGGTACGGTGAGAACGTGAATCCTGAAGTATCCTCGAGCGCTCGGCTCGTCGACCGGCTGGGCCGCACTACGATCGTCGATCCGCTTGCCGACGCGATCCAACCGGCAGTGCGCGCAGCGCTCGACGGAACGGGGCCACTCGCGCTGCTCAAGGACACTCTGCACGGTACACCACTAAATCATCCGCTGCACCCGGCGCTGACCGACATCCCGGTCGGCGCCTGGTCTGTGGCGGCCGTCTTTGACTGCTTGGAATTGGCGGGGCGCCGCGAGTACCGGGCCGCTGCCAATCTGTCGATCGGCGTCGGGCTGGCGGGAGCGGTCGCGGCCGTCGCCACGGGGCTCGCCGAATGGTCGGATACGGTCGGTGAACCCAAACGCCTCGGTACCTGGCACGCGCTGCTGAACACGCTTGGCGCTGGTGCGTACCTCTCATCGCTCGTCCTGCGGGCGAAAGGCAACCGCGGCGTTGCGCTCGCAACCGCATTCGCCGGCTACGCGCTCGTCGGGATGGCCGGCTATCTCGGCGGCGAACTGGCTTTCGGGCTGCACATCGGCGCCAAGCATGCGGCGCCCCCAATCTTCCCGCCGTCGGATTTCACGGACGTTCTGCCCGATGCTGAACTGCCGCTCGGATCACACAAGCGCGTGGACTTCGGCGGCATCCCGGTTTTGCTCTCACGCGGCGCGTCGGGTGCCGTGCACGCGGTCGCGGCCGTTTGTACGCATCGCGGCGGACCGCTCGATGAGGGCGAGTTCGCCGACGGTTGCGTACGCTGCCCCTGGCACGGCGGCCGCTTTTCGCTCGCCGACGGCAGCGTGCTCGCAGGACCGCCGGTCTTCCCGCTCGCGCGGTTCGAAACACGCTTGCGCGACGGTCAGATCGAACTGCGCGCTTTCACGTAGCGGACCGTCGCCGTCGTTGCCGCGGACGACGCTCGCAGATAGCGATCGAACCACGCGATCGTGCGCTTTTCGGCGTCGGCGCGATGCGCCGGCCCGCGCAAGCCGTGGCCTTCGCCCGCATACACGACGAAATCGGTCGGCACGTTGAACGTCTGCAACGCGTGCCAGAACTCTTGCGTTTGCGGCATCGGGCACTCGACGTCGTTTTGCCCGACGTATTCGAAGGTCGGCGTCTTGACGTTCTTGATGAACGTGATCGGCGACGATTTCGCATAGACGGCCGGATCCTCATAGACCGACGCGCCGAAGAACGGGATCATCCATTGATCAATCCCGTTTTCGCCGTAATACGAAAGCCAGTCGCTGACGCCCGCCCCGGCGACGGCCGCTTTGAACCGGTTCGTCTGCGTGACCGTCCACATCGTCATGTAGCCGCCGTAGCTGTAGCCGGTCAAGCCTAAGCGGTTCTCGTCGATCGGCGCTTGCTTTTCGACGGCGTCGATGCCGGTCAGCACGTCGCGCAGGTCGCCGTAACCAAAGTCTTTCACGTTGGCGAGCGTGAAGGCTTCGCCTTGCCCGTAGCTGCCGCGCGGATTCGGTAAGAAGACGTAATAACCGTGTTGGAGGAAGGCCCGCGTCGTGCCGCGTCCGACGAAGGCCGGCCGGTAGGCTGCCGACGGGCCGCCGTGCACGATCGTAATCATCGCGTGTTTGGCGGCGGCGTCGGTCTTCAGCGGCGCGAGCAGCCAGCCATCGACGTCGTACGCATCGTTCTTCCAACTGATACTGGTGGCATGCGTCGCGGCCGTGATTCCAGCGTTTGCGTGCGTAATCGCGCGCCAATTGCCGAGCGACCCGACCGCGATTTCCGACGGCCGTTCGAAATCTTGCATGACGACGGCGCTCCGGTCGTTGCCGCATGCCGTTGAAAAGGCGGCGTCGGCAGCCGAGGTGGTTGCTTGCGCGCTCCAGTACGACCGTGGCGCGGTCGAGGGATGGGCGACGTCGACGCTTTCGATGCCGCTTTCCGGTCCGCGCAAGTCGGAGAAAAACAGCCGATCGTTTCGGCAGTCCCACACAAGCGATGTCGCCGACGCCGGGAAGTTGGGCGTCACGTCGGTCACGCCGCCTCCGGTTGTCCCGAGCGGCAATACGTAGATATCGCCGCCCGTCGAGCCGAAATCGCTCATGATGCCGCCGATGAACGCCACGTACTTGCCGTCGGGCGAGACGCGTGGATCGGCGAGCTGCTGCTGCGGTGAAGCGGGCGTGTAGATGACCTGTGCCTGCTCGGCCTGCGCCGCCGTGGAACCGAACGCGTACAGTTTGGCGATCCACCAGTTGTTGTCGCCGTCCCCGTGCGCCGCCGTTCCGATGAACCCGCTGCCGTCGGGGCGCCAGGCGTATTCGTACACGAACAGGCCGGCCGGCGAGACGAAGTCGAGTTTTGGGCCGTCTACCAGGGCAATGCGCTGTTCGTCGGGATGCGAGCCGATCTCGCCCACGATTGCCGCCCCGGCTTGCGTCGCTCCGATTTCTTTGTGCGCCCCGGCCGTGGCGAGCACGGCGAGACGCCCGCTCGGTGAAAAGTGCGGCGCATTGAGCACGCCGTCGAAGTCAAGCATCTTGCGCGCACGCATGTCGGCGACTGCGAGCGTGTAAAGCGAACGCGTCTTGGCTTTCGGTGCGCGAAGAATGAAGACGATGCGCTTGCCGTCGGGTGACCAGACGGGTTCGCTCGGCACGCAATCCGGACTTGGCGCGCAGGGTAACGCGACGGTCGTCGCAGCCGTGCCGTCGGCTCGCCTGACGATTAGCAGGTCGCGATGCTTGTCGCCTTCGATGACGGGATCGGTGCTTTCGATCGAGACGACATGCGATCCGTCGGGCGAAATCGAGACGGAACCGAAATTGTGCAGCAGCGGCTCGGCGCTCGCGGGCGTGCCGAATGCGAACGCCGCCGCAAGTGCGACGGCGCCTATTAGAATCCGCGACATCGCATCGCGCATCAGTGGGCTCGTGTGGTCGCTTCGCCGGCAGCGCCCCCGACGTCTGCGCTACCGGCGGTCGCATCCCGCGTGGATGTCGTCGATGCGGCCCGTGCACCGTTGCGCGCCGATCCGTCGAGACGCGCTGCATCCTCGGCCAATGCGACGAACGCGCGAACGGGATACCCCGTCGGTCCCTTGGCAAGGTACGGCGTCTCCGTATCGGTGTACGCCGTGCCGGCGATGTCGAGATGAATCCAGGGAACGTCGCCGACGAAGGCCTTGAGGAAGGCAGCCGCCGTCAAACTGCTGGCCGGTCGTCCGGCCGAATTGCGCAGGTCCGCGATTTCACTTTTGACGGTCGTGGAGAATTCGTCGTACAATGGCAGCGGCCAGTACTTCTCCGTCGTTTCTTTTGCGACGCCCAGAAAATGATCGCGGAAAGCATCGTTGTTCGAGATCGTGCCCGTAGCGGCGTGCCCGAGCGCAATCACCATCGCTCCCGTCAACGTTGCCGCATCGATAATTTTGGTCGCGCCGAGTTCGCGGGCGTAGCACAGCGCGTCGGCCAGGACGAGGCGGCCTTCCGCGTCGGTATTGATCACCTCGATCGTTTTGCCGTTCATCGCCCGCAAAATGTCGCCGGGTTTGACTGCGCGCGGTCCCGGCAGATTTTCGCTCGAAGGTACGACCCCGATAACGTTCGCTTTCGGTTTGAATTGCGCGATCACCGACATCGCCGCGATCACGCCGGCCGCACCGCTCATGTCGTACTTCATCTCGTGCATGTTCTCGGCCGGCTTGATCGAGATGCCGCCTGAATCGAAGGTAATGCCTTTGCCGACGAGCGCCAGTTTTTCCGACGAACCGGGATCGCCCGCATATTCGAGGACGATCATCTGCGCGGGCTGAGCGCTGCCGCTCGAAACGCCCAGGATCGCACCCATGTGCTTGTCACGCATCTGCGCTTCGTCGAGCACGTGATACGTCAGATCATATTTGTGCGCAATTTCTTCGGCAGCTCGTGCGAGATGCGTCGGCGTCATGTCGTTGGCCGGCGTGAGGGCAAGCGTGCGCGCGAAGTTGACTGCCTCGCCGAGAACGCGACCGCGTTCGGCGCCGGCTTCGAGCTTACTCTTGTCGAATTCGCGCTCGCCCGCCGTGGTGACGAGCGTGATCTCGTCGAGCGCAATCGGCTTGTCGGGTTCGGTACGGTAGGTCGTCGCATCGATCGTGCCGGCCAGCGCCCCTTCGACGATGAAGGCGGCGGCATGTTCGGGTTCGGGCTCCGCCTCGAGCGGAAGTGCGAAGGCGAGCGCGTGCACGTTGCGCTTGCCGAGGTACCGAACCGCCGCGCCCGCGTACTTCGCAAGGGAGGGCAGTTCGAATTTCTCGCGCTCTCCGAGACCAACGACAAGGACGCGTTTGGGTGCTTTCGTCGAATGCAGCAGCGCCGTTTCGTTGGCAGCGCCCTTGATCTCGCCTGAACTCAGCACGTCGGCGATTGCGCCGCCGAGTTCGGCGTCGGCCGTTTTGGCCGCTCCATCGAGCCGGCCATCGGTGAACAGCGGGATAACGAGAGCTTGTGAACTCAGGGAGCCAGGCGCGCCCGATGTGACGTGAATCTGCATAAGCGACCCTTCAGCGCGGGCTGGGTTGCGCCTTTCTCGTCTCGTGCGTTGCGGCGTGCAACGCACGAGACCGGGCAAGACGTTCACGTCAAGGCAACGAAGCGGCGCCCAGCATGACTGGTTCGAACGATGCCTACGCTCGCGCCGGCGTCGACGTCTCCACTGGAAACGCGACCGTGGCTCGTTACCGAGACGTTGTCGCGGGTTGGCGGCATCCCGATCAAATTGGAAGTATCGGCGGTTTCAGCGGTCTGTTTCGGCTGCCCGGAGACGACGGACGACTACTCGTCGGTTCGACCGATGGTGTTGGAACGAAGCTTCTCATCGCGTCGCAAGCGCGGCGTTACGACGGCGTCGGTCGCGACCTCGTCAATCACTGCGTGAACGACATCCTGGTCGTCAATGCGAAGCCGCTCTTCTTTTTAGACTACCTCGCTGTCGGAAAGCTCGATGCCGAGATTGCGGCGGCAATCGTCGGCGGCGTGCAGAGCGCATGCGTGGCCCATCAGTGCGCGCTGCTCGGCGGCGAAACCGCCGAGATGCCCGGTCTGTATGCACCGGAGCACTTCGATCTCGCAGGCACCATCGTGGGCATCGTCGATGCGACGGCAGTACCGGATTCGTCGCGCGTCGTGCCCGGCGATGCCATCGTCGGTTTGCCGGCGATCGGCTTGCACACCAACGGCTATTCGCTCGCACGCGCGCTGATCGGCGAAGCGGAATGGAACCAACGCTTGCCCGACGACGCGGACGGCCGGACGTATCTCGACGCCCTGCTGGCCGCGCACCCATCGTACGAACGTGACGTGCGAGCGATCCAACGGGTCGCCGACGTCAAGGCGATGGCGCATATCACCGGGGGCGGACTGCTCGATAACGTAGCACGCACGTTGCCGGAGAACTGCAAAGCCGTCTTCGAGCAAGCGCGTTGGCAGGTGCCCTCGATCATGGCGCAACTCGTTTCGCGCGGTCGTCTGAATCACGAAGAACGTTATCGCACGCTCAATATGGGACTTGGATTCACCCTGGTCGTTCCACTTGCCGCCGCGGAGAAGGCACGAAATGCCGTTGCCGGTGCAGCGATCGTGGGATGGATCGAAACCCGCAAGCCGGATGAACCTGCCGTCGTCATTCACCCGTTGCGCACCGCCACGCACTGAGACCGCGCGCTGCCGTTCGTCAATCTGCTCGCCGATCTCGCTGATGCGCGCTTCTCTGCGGGCGCGATTCACCATGAACTCGTGGCGCTCGACGGCCGCGACATTCGACCGCTGCGCGAGCATCGCACGCCTGAGCGCATTCTCGCGTGGATCGACGCAACGTTCGGCGGCACGTGGTCGAGCGAAGCGGCCGCCGGCGGCATTTGGATCGCAGACGACGCCGGCGGCCCGCTTGGATTCGCGGCATATGCGGCCTCCGGCTTAGACTATCACTGGTTGCGCGCGTGGCAGCAGCGGGACGACGTCGGCATCTTCGGGCCGATCGGCATCGCACCGCGCGCCCAACGTGCCGGGATCGGGCGCGTACTGCTCCACGCCGGCCTTTTCTCGCTGCGCGAACGGGGCTACCGCCAGGCGCTGATACCGATGGTCGGCGAGCCGGGCCTCGTCGCGTTCTACGAGGGACATGCCGGTGCGCGTGTCGTCGAGACGGTCGATCTCGCTCGCGGTGGGCGCCGTTATCGCGCAACGGTCCTGGCGTCCGGTAACGGCTCGAACTTTCAATCCGTCGTCGACGGAGTGCAAAACGGTCGATTGCCCCTGGACATGGCGGCGCTTATCGCCAATCGAACGTCCGCCTTCGCTCTCGAACGCGCGGCGGCCGCCGGGATCGCTGCGCGCGCGATCGTTTGGGACCGTGCAAACGAATCGCGCGACGCGTACGATGCGCGGGTTCTAGCGGCCGTTGCTGCGACCGAGCCCGATCTCGTTCTGTTACTCGGCTGGATGCACGTCCTGCCTGCCGCGTTCATCGCGCGCTTCCCGCATATCCTGAACCTCCATCCCGCGTACTTGCCGCTCGATCCCGCCGAGGATATCGCAACGATGCCCGACGGGACCCGCTTGCCGGCATTTCGCGGCGCTCGTGCATTCGATGACGCACTTGCAGCCGGTTCCCGTTGGACGGGGGCAACCGTACACCGCGTCGGCGTCGCAGTCGATCGCGGTGCCGTTCTTGCGCGCGCGCCCCTACGCTTGGAACCCGACGAGCCACGCGATGCACTCGACGAACGTTTGCACGCGTTGGAACGACGGATCGTCGCCACCGGCATCCGCTGCTGGAGTTGGCAGCAACCGTGATCTAAAAGTCGTCGTCGGGGTTGATGTTCTCGCCGCGAACGTCGTTGAACGACACCGGGCCTCCCAGCGGAATCGGCGTAAATGCCGTGGGCGGATCTTCAAAGTTGAAGCAGTCCCACAGCGCGTCGGCGCGGTCGTCGGTGGTGTCCAATGAGGGCAGATCGGCGACGTTTTCGACGAACTTGACGATGCTGCCAAACTCGTGACGCACGTGCGAGACGTAGTGCTTACGCGCGTACGGCGAGATCACGATGAAGGGAACGCGAAACCCAAGCCCCATGCGGTCGAGTTGCGGCGGCGCGACGTGGTCGTACCAGCCGCCCCAATCATCCCAGACGACGAGAATCGCCGTATCGCGCCAATCCGGACCCTGGCCGATGGCATTGACGACTCCCGCGACCCATTGGGGCCCATGCTGTCCGACTAAACCGAGATCGTAATTGCTCTTTTTCAGCGGAAAGGGGTGATCGGAGTTCGAGGCTTTCGGAACGACCCACGTGACCGTCGGTAGCGCGCCGACGCTCGCATCGCCCAGCACCCGCGTCTCGGGTGACACGACGTTATTCCATGCCGGTCCGTAACGGATATGGCGGATGGCGTCGTATGCGGACCAGATGCTGCCCTTATGATCGAGCGCCGGCGCGTAGTAGCGCCATGAAACACCTTTAAAATCGAGCGTGTCGGCGAGCGTGCGGAAATCGTAGCACGGGAATCCGCCCGGTTCTTCCTCGCCGCTCGAGGCGATGACCGAGACGGTCGCGTTGGGTGGTGAGTCACAGCCCCATGCAAAGCGGCTCGTTTCGATGTGGTTGGGATTGTTGGCGGCAAAGTCCGACTCGCCGGCGATCAAATACAGGTGCGCCGGGAAACTGGGGCCCGTGTTGGACTGGAACATGCGGTCGGAGAACGTGTACTGCAGCGCCATGTCCCAGTAGGGCTCGATTTCTCGCCGTGGGACGAAAGCATACGGAAAATCGGGATACGGGCTTCCCGGCTCCGTCGCTACACGGTCCCAACCGTCCATGCGCCCGTTGTCGTATTCGGTCAGGAACGCGCGGTGCTGATGATCGACGTCGACGGGATAGGCGAGATTGACCGCATGTAAGCCGACGGCGCCCTCGTGCGTTGACCCGTAGGCAACCGTATCGGCTCCCGGAAAGCCTTGAAAGAAGTTGTCGACCGAGCGATTTTCCTGGATGATGATGACGACGTGTTTGATGCGCTCGCGTTCGATGCGGCGGTGCAACGCGGCCAGAGCCGCGCGTTGTTGGGCGGTCGAGGCCGTTTCGCCGGGGATGGTTCCCTCTTGCGAGTGCGGAGGATAGACTTGCGAAGCTCCGCGCAACGGTAGCGCAAGCGACGCGGCACACAGGAGGAGCGCAGCCCCGTAGGCGAGGCGGCGACGAACGCAACGGTTGATCACCACATCCTTATCGGAATCAGACGTCCTTGGCTCTAGCGATTTCGGCCAAGGGAAGCATGACGACGACGCCTTCGATGCTGCCGATCAAGAGAGACCCTCCGACGGCGACCGGGGAACCGACGTTGAAACGTACGCCGGTTCGAAGCGCGCCCAGCACGCGGCCGGTCTTGGCATCGAGTGCCCACAAATACCCGTGCAGGTCTCCGAAATACGCGACACCCCGTACGATGATCGGCGCGCCCTTGACCGGGCCCTTCACTTCACGCCTCCAGAGTAGGCGACCCGTTTTAGCATCGAGGGCGTGCATGTACGGCGCAACCGCGCTGCCGTCGTAGACGACGCCGTTTGAAACGACCGGGATGGCCGCCTCATTGCGCGGCGGAGTGTCGCCACTCTCGAGCGCACGGTCCCAAACCAGTGCCCCGTCGCTCGCGCGCAGCGCGTAGATGTGGTGTGTTGCCGGATCGCCGGCGTCGACGGGCTTGCTGACCGGCCCGAGATACGTGCCGAACAGATACGTACCGTCGAACGCAAGCGGGCAGTCCCCAAGGCCCGAGGCCGATCCGGAAAAGGTTCTGGTCCACGCGGTCGACCCGTCGGAAGCATTGAAGGCAATCACTTCGTTGGGAAAGATGCCGGCGCTCACGAGCCGGCCGGTCGCGATCGGCAGCACGGCCGACATCGACGATACGGAGCGAACGTCACGGCGCCAACGCAGCGCGCCGGTGGTTGCATCGAGGGCAACGATGTCGCCGTATCCGTCGTGGTGGATCAGCTTGCCGTCGATGAGCGCCGAGGTCGGCATGCCGGTCCCGCGCAATGCGAACCGCCAACGCATCTGGCCGCTCTTCGCATCGACGGCGATCAGCGCGTTGTCGTGCAGGCCGACCTGTACGCGGCTGCGCGGAACGTAGGTCGTCGAGTCCTCATTGCCCTCGCCGACATAAACCAGACCGTTGGCCGTGATGGGCGCGCTCATGAGTGAGTTCGCAAACTTCGCATGCCACAGTTGCTTGCCGGTCGCGACGTCGAGCGCGTTGAGGTTGCCGTTGTTGTCGGAAAGGTACGTAACGCCGCTGACCACCACGGGACTCGACGAATATGCGCCCCCGCTCGCGAACGTCCAGTGTGGCGTTCGCGCGTCGGAAACGGCGGCATTGAGCGACGGCACGAGCCGCATCGTCTCCCAGGCCGCGGGCATCGCCGGCGGCAGCGTTGCCGCGACCGCGGCAACTGCCAAAACCGCCATCAAGAAGAAGCCCAGAGCCGACCGCACACATCCTCCGCCGGAAACCAGAACCTCACCGTCGTACCCGGACGGCAAACGGCGTTCCTCCGGAAAGGGCATTCATGTCTTCGACTCTCGATCGCTCGGCCGTGCAATCCCGCGTCAACGTCTGGGGGATGGCTCAGGAACAGCTCGACGACGTTGCCCGCTTGATCGGGCTCGATGACGGCGTCCATGCCTACCTGCGTGAGGCCAAGCGCGTGCTGCAGGTGTCGGTTCCCGTGCGGATGGACGACGGACGCTTGCAGATGTTCGAGGGCTTCCGCGTGCAGCACAACATGTCGCGCGGACCGGGCAAGGGCGGCATCCGTTTTCATCCCGACGTGACGCTCGACGAAGTGAAGGCGCTCGCCATGTGGATGACGTGGAAGTGCGCACTCGTCAACATCCCGTTCGGCGGCGCCAAAGGCGGCGTCGTGTGCGATCCCAAGGCGATGTCCGAGCGGGAACTCGAACGCTTGACGCGACGCTTTACGAGTGAAATTTCCATCATCATCGGGCCGGAAAAGGACATCCCCGCGCCAGACGTTTATACGACGCCGCAAATCATGGCGTGGATCATGGATACGTTCTCGATGCAGCACGGCTACTCGATTGCGGGCGTCGTCACGGGCAAGCCGGTGTCGATCGGCGGCTCGCTCGGGCGCGACAAAGCGACGGCGCGCGGTTGCCTCTACGTCGTCGATGAAGCGATGCGGGAGATCGGTGCGGAGCGGCGCGGCGCGCGGGTCGCCATCCAAGGCTTCGGCAACGCCGGGATGCACGCCGCCGATCTGATGGACGCGGCCGGTTATCGGATCGTCGCCGTGTCGGACTCGCGCGGCGGCGTTGCCAACGATGCGGGTCTCGATACCGAACAACTGATTGCGTACAAAGCGCGCACGGGCTCGGTCGTCGGCTTCGAAGGCGGTGAAGCGCTCGACAACAAGGCCGTATTGGAATACGACTGCGATGTGCTGGTGCCGGCCGCGCTCGAAAAGGTGATCACGCCGGAAAACGCGCCGCGCATTCGAGCCAAGATCATCGCCGAGGCAGCAAACGGCCCGACGTTGCCCGAGGCCGACGACATCCTCTACGATCGCGGCATCATGGTCTTACCCGACATCCTCGCCAACGCCGGCGGCGTGACGGTCTCGTACTTCGAGTGGGTGCAAGACCTGCAGAACAACTTCTGGGAAGAAGACGAAATCAACGACCGTCTACGCCGCAAGATGGTCCGCGCGTTCGCCGAAACGCTCGCAGCCGCAAAACACCATAGCGTTAACATGCGACGCGGCGCATACGCGGTCGCGATCGACCGCGTGGCTGAAGCGACGATGAGCCGCGGACTGTATCCGTAAGAGGCCCAAGGCAGTGACGGCCGGCGAGAAAGCGAAACATCACCGTCACATCGCGGTCACCACAATGGTGCAGACTCGAGGGAGTGAGATGGCGACAGATTATCAGCGGCGCCCGATTACCGTCGACGAATACGAGCGGATGGCCGAAACCGGAATCATCGGCCCCGCCGAACGGGTGGAACTGATCGAAGGTGAGATCGTTCTAATGCCGCCGATGGGACCGCCGCATTTTGGCAGCGTGGGCAGGCTCAATCGCCTTTTCGTGAAGCGCCTCGGCGAGCGAGCCGTCGTTATGCCTCAAGGCCCAATCAGGCTGCCGCCGCTCTCCGAGCCGGAACCGGATTTCGCGATCTACTTGCCGCGCGACGACTTTTACGGAACCGAGCGGGCCGGCGCCGAGCACGCCTATGCCGTCGTCGAATGTTCGGATAGCTCTCTGCGCTACGATCGAAAGACCAAACTACGCGTCTATGCCAAAGCTGGCGTTCGCGAGTACTGGATCGTCAATTTGATCGATCGCTGCGTCGAAGTCCATCGCAGTCCGCATGAACTCAGTTACCGGCAGCGCGAGGTAAAACGTTCCGGTCAGGACCTTGCGTTAGAGCAGTTTCCCGATATCGTTTTTGCGGTCGATGAGATGCTCGGCCCGGCGGCCGGATGATCCGTATTACCGAACAGCTGATGCCTACAAAGCGCGTACGGGCTCGGTCGTCGCCATCGACCGCGTGGCCGAAGCGACGACGAGCCGCGGGCTGTATCCGTCGTTACGGAGCCGGGGAGCAACTTTAGCGCCGGTCCGACGCCTGTTCACGTGCGTGACGCTCATCGCCCTGCCGTTTCTTCGGCGAGGCGTGCGCGGTGCCGGGGGCGTAGAGATAAAGCATGGCGGCCGAGGATTATCTCGATCCGGAAGCCCGCGCGCGCATGGAGATCGACCGGCGCCTTGCGGCGGCCGGCTGGGTGCTGCAAGACTACCGCAACGTGAACGTCGGCGCCGGGCGCGGCGTCGCGGTGCGAGAGTTCCGTATGGGCGGCGATCGCGGTAACGCCGACTACCTCCTTTTCGTGGATCGTAAAGCCGCTGTTGTCATCGAAGCGAAGAAGGCCGGCACAACGCTTACCGGCGTCGAGTGGCAGTCGGCGAAGTACCGCGACGGCTTGCCGCCGGGCATCTCGGCGCTGCGCACGCCGCCGCCGTTTGCGTACGAATCGACCGGCGTGGAGACCCGCTTCACCAACGGCTACGACAGCGACCCCGCCAGCCGGCCGGTGTTTGCCTTCTACCGCCCCGAAACGCTCGCCGAAATCGCAGCCGAAGGTGCGACATTGCGCAGTGACCTGCGCGATCTGCCGCCGTTAGAACCGATAGGGCTGTGGTCGGCGCAAGCGGAGGCGATCCGTAATCTCGAAGCATCGCTGCGCCACGGGCGGCCGCGCGCGCTCATCCAGATGGCGACGGGCGCCGGCAAGACATTCACGGCGGCCAACATCTGCTACCGGCTGATCAAGCACGCGAACGCGCGCCGCATTTTGTTCTTGGTTGACCGAGCCAATCTCGGCGACCAGACGCTCAAGGAATTTCAGCAGTTCATCACGCCGGACGACGGCCGGAAATTTACCGAGCTGTACAACGCGCAGCCGCTTAAGTCCAATACGATCGACCGTGCGTCGCGCGTCGTCATCTCGACCATCCAACGACTCTACTCGATCTTGCGCGGCGAATCGGAATTGCCTGAAGAAGATGATGAGGCATCGGGATTCGATCACGTTCCGGCGCGCGCCGTCGACGTGGCGTACAACCCCAAGGTCCCGATCGAGACGTTCGACGTTATCATCGTCGACGAGTGCCATCGCTCGATCTACGGCGTGTGGCGCCAAGTCCTGGAATACTTCGACGCGTTCATCATCGGTCTGACGGCAACGCCCGGAAAGCAGACGCTGGGGTTCTTCAACCAAAATCTGGTGATGGAGTACACGCACGAGCGAGCCGTGGCCGAAAAGGTCAACGTTGACTTCGACGTGTTTCGTATCGATACGGAAATTAGCGGGAAGGGCTCGAGTATCGAGGCCGGGTTGTTCACGCACTTCCGGGATCGCGAGACGCGCGCCAAGCGTTACGAACAACTCGACGAGGATTTCACCTACGCGCCAAACGAGCTTGACCGCAAGGTCGTCGCGAAGGACCAGATTCGTACGATCGTCCGCGCCTTCCGGGACAAACTGCCGGAGATGTTTCCCGATCGGCGCGAAGTTCCGAAGACGTTGATCTTCGCTAAAGACGATAGCCATGCCGAGGACATCGTCGAAATCGTGCGCGAGGAGTTCGGCAAGGGCAACGACTTCGCCGCCAAGATTACATATAAGTCTGGCTCGCAGGGTCAGCGCCCGAAGCAACTGCTGCAAGACTTTCGCAACAGCTACAATCCGCGCATCGCGGTTACCGTCGACATGATCGCGACCGGCACCGACGTGAAGCCGCTCGAGTGTGTGTTCTTCATGCGGATGGTCGGTTCGCCGCAGTACTTCGAGCAGATGAAGGGTCGCGGCGTGCGAGTGATCGATCCGACTGACTTGCAAGGCGTCACGCCGGACGCCAAGGTGAAGGATCGTTTCGTACTCGTCGATGCGGTCGGTGTGACCGAACGGGTCTTTCAAGACACGACGCCGATGGATCGTTCGCCCACGGTGCCGCTCGAGCGGCTGTTGCATAGCCTGGCGCTCGGAAACCGCGATCCTGATCTGATTTCCTCCGTCGCTTCACGAATCGCGCGCCTCAACATTCGCCTCTCGAAGGGAGACCGCGAAGAACTTGAAGCGGTCGCCGGCGTGCCGCTCACGACGCTGGCCGAGGGACTGGTCGACGCCGTCGACCCGGACCGGCAACTCGAAGCGGCACAAGTGCAAACGGGGCTGAGTGAGCCGCCGCCTACTGCGCTGCAAAGCGTCGCGACGGAGTTAATCGACACCGCGGTGCGGCCGCTTGCCGACAACCCGCAGTTTCGTGAGAAGCTTGTGGAAATGCGCCGAGCGTACGATCAAGTAATCGACGAGACCTCAGCGGACACGTTGTTGCGCGCGGAGTTCTCCGCCGACGCCACCGAGCGCGCCCGTACAACGATTGAGTCGTTCGGCCAGTATCTGGAGCAGCACCGGGATGAGGTTGAGGCGCTGCAGATACTCTACGGGCGGCCGTACAGTCAGCGGTTGACGTGGAAAGAAGTCAAAGAATTGGCCAACGCAATCGCGCGCACGCCGCAGCGCTGGACCCCCGATAACCTCTGGGCCGCATACGCGGCGCTCGACCGTTCGAAGGTCCGCGGTTCGGGCCCGCGCGCGCTGGCCGACATCGTGCAGATCGTACGGTACGCCCTGCACCAAGAGCACGAACTCGTCCCGTTCGAGCAACGCGTCGACGAGCGGTTCGAGAGCTGGCTAGCGCAGCAACGTCAAGCCGGCCGAAGCTTCACGCCCGAGCAGCTCGAATGGCTGCGCTACATCCGCGACCACATCGCCGGCAGCATCGCGATCGCACCGGATGACTTCGATCTCACCCCGTTCGCCGAACATGGTGGCCTCGGCAAAGCGTACCAGGTCTTCGGTGAGCGGTTCAACCTGCTGCTCGACGAGCTTAATGAGGCACTCGCGGCATGAACGACGTCCCTCAGGGATGGCGTGACGTGGAGGTTCGCGATGTAGCCGAGCTAATACGTGGCGTCTCCTATCGCGGCGATGAGGCGAGCAAAGAGCCACGCGAGGGTTTCGTACCGCTTCTGAGGGCAACCAACATCGCCGATGCGCTCCTCCTTGATTTCGACTTGACGTACGTGTCACGTGCCGTTGTGGCGGAGAACCAAATGCTTGCGCCGGGCGACATTTTAATCGCGGCATCGAGCGGCAGCCGCCCGGTCGTCGGAAAGTCAGCACCGCTACGGAAGCATTGGGATGGCACATTCGGAGCCTTTTGCGCTGTCTGCGGCCACGATCGGTTGAGCCACGATTCCTGGCGTATCGTGTCTCGGCAGCAGACGTACGAAAGCGCTGGTCAAACGCGGCGGCCGGTACTAATATCAACAACCTTAAGCGCGATCACATCTTAGAGACGCCTGTTCAACTGCCGCCCTTCGAGGAGCAGGGACGGATCGTTGAAGCGATCGACCGACTTTTCTCGCGCCTCGACGCCGCAGGCTCGTCGCTGCGGCAGGCTCAAATTCATGCCAAGCAGCTTCAAATGCGCGCGTTGGAAAATGCAATAAACCCAACGTGGCCGCTGGTGCAGTTTGGCGAGATCGTTCATCTGTTGAGGAACGGTATATTTGTCTCGCGCCCAGCGAAAGAGCCACCAGGCCTGCGCATTTTACGGATCAGCGCCGTTCGACCAATGCGCCTTGACCTCCACGATGTACGATACGCTTCCCTTCCCGCGGACGAGGCACGCGACTATTTCATTCACACTGGTGATCTGCTGTTCACTAGATACAGCGGGAATCCGTCATTCGTAGGGTCCTGCGCCGTGGTTCACGATTCATCGCAACCAACATTACATCCAGACAAATTGATCCGCGTCGTGGTTGATCAGAAAAAGGCGCTGCCTGAATTCGTGTCGCTAGTTTTGAACAACGGCGCCGGGCGGAAGCAGATTGAACAGCGTTTGAAGACGACCGCTGGGCAAGTAGGAATCGCTGGCAGTCAGCTGCGCTCGGTTACCATCCCGCTGCCGTCTCTTAGCGAGCAACGCCGGGCGGTAGATAACGTTTCGTCAGTCTTAAGCCGCCAAGAGTCCTCGGATGCTGCAGTGCAACGTGCTCGCCAGCGCGCCTTTCAGTTGCGAAGATCGATTCTGGAGCTCGCGTTCATTGGGAAGCTGGTGCCACAAGATCCGCGCGATGAGCCAGTATCGTTGCCGCGGATTTCCGTAAACGGCGACGCACGGACTGGCAACGGTGCGGCACGGCGACAGACGAGTACGGCGTCGCAAGCCCTGAGTAGCCTCGAATGACCGCAGATCAGATTCGGGTTGACGCTATGGGCGATGCCGTTGGCGCGATTCAACGGAACCGCGACAGATCGACTTGCGATCTATCCAGGCAGGATGGCCTTGGCCGGTTCTTCCTCACCGTCGCGGGCGCTATTGGTGCACTAGCGGCGAGCCTTAGCGGCGCCCTTAAGGAACGGCATTCCGAAGTTCCCTGGCAAGCTGTCATCGCGATGCGTGACTTCCTGCGCGATGACAGCGCTGCAGATGAATCGGTCCTTAACGAAGCGCTGGATGTGACCGTGCCACAGCTTGCTTCAAGCCTGCTCGATTTAGCCAGCGATGCCGCGCGTATGAGAGCGGAATCGGCACAGCCGGACGTCGAGCTCGCCGGCGACGATATGGAGCTGGACCGAAACGGGGCGGTGACCCTTGACGACGTCCGGGCCCGTCGTCGCGATATCGACCGTATCGCGGCCCAATACGGCGCTTCCAACGTTCGCATCTTCGGATCGGTAGCGCGCGGCGAAGCCAAGTCGTACAGCGATATTGATTTCTTAGTGGACATGGAGCGCGGTCGAAGTCTTTTTGACCTTGGCGGCCTCGAAATGGACCTCCAAGGTCTTTTCGGCCGTCCGATTGACGTCGCATTTCCACCTCAGGGAGCGTTTCGCGAACGAATTTCGGCTGAAGCGGTTCCGCTTTGAGGTCGGATCGGCAACGACTCGAAGATATTCAAACTGCAATCGCACGGATCGAAGCGTACGGGCCGAAATCTTGCGCGGAGCTACGCGACGATCCGGCAGCGCAGGATGTCGCCGTTCATCGGCTTGAGATCATCGGTGAGGCGGTCTCGCGTCTCAGCTTTTCCGTGAAAGCGCGTTATGCATCGGTACCGTGGAACCAGATCGTCGGCATGCGCAATAGGATGATACACGTTTACCACGAGGTCGATCTCGACGTGGTATGGCAGGTGATCGATGTGGAACTACCGCCGCTCAAAGCGACCGTCGAAGCGATGCTGAAGGAGGTCGAGTGAGCGACGCTTCAACGATCGTCGGGAAACTGTGGAGTTACTGTCACGTTCTCCGCGATGATGGCCTTTCGTACGGCGACTACTTGGAGCAGCTTACCTATCTGCTGTTCCTGAAGATGGCGGACGAGCAGCGTCGGCCGCCGTTCAATCGTACGACGATCGTGCCGGACCGCTTGGACTGGCCATCCTTGCTTCGCCGCGACGGCGACGAGCTGGAGGTGCACTACCGGCACATCCTTACCGAACTCGGACGGCGGTCCGGCATGCTGGGCGTCATCTTTCGCAAAGCGCAAAACCGCATTCAGGATCCGGCGAAGCTGCGTCGGCTGATCGTCGATCTGATCCACCGCGAAGCGTGGATGACGCTTGACGCCGACGTCAAGGGTGACGCTTACGAAGGGCTGCTGCAAAAGAACGCCGAGGACACGAAGTCGGGAGCCGGCCAATACTTTACGCCGCGTCCGCTGATCCGTGCGATCGTCCATGTCATGCGGCCGGCCGCGGGGACGACGATCTGCGACCCGGCTTGCGGCACGGGCGGATTTTTGCTCGCTGCCTACGAGCATATCTCGCACAGCGGGCTACTCGATCCCGATCAGAAGCGACAACTCCGTGAAGAGGCGCTCCACGGCTGGGAGATCGTCGATAACACCGCCCGGTTGTGCGCGATGAACCTGCTGTTGCACGGCGTCGTGGCCGCCGACGCTGCCAGTCCAATTCGAGTCGACGACGCGCTCAAAGCGGACCCGGGCCAGCGCTTCGATATGGTGCTAACCAATCCGCCGTTCGGCAAGAAATCCTCCGTCACGATCGTCGGTGAGGACGGCGAGGCGCGCCGCGACGATCTCACCGTCATTCGCGACGACTTCTGGGCGAGCACGTCCAACAAGCAGCTCAATTTTCTGCAACACGTTAAGACGCTGCTCAAGATCAACGCGCGCGCGGCGATCGTCGTGCCCGACAACGTGCTCTTCGAAGGGGGCGCCGGCGAGACGGTGCGGCGCAGGCTTCTACATGAGAGCGACGTTCACACGTTGCTGCGCCTGCCCACCGGCGTCTTCTATGCGCAGGGCGTGAAGGCGAACGTGCTATTTTTCGATCGCAAGCCGGCTTCGGAGACGCCGTGGACGCGCGAGCTGTGGGTGTACGATCTGCGAACCAACATGCACTTCACGCTCAAAGAATATCCGCTACGCCGCGAGCACCTCGACGGCTTTGTGCAAGCGTACAACACCGGTAATCGTCACGAGCGCCAGGAAAGCGAACGCTTTCACCGCTTTGGATACGACGATCTCCTCGCGCGCGACAAAGTCAGCCTCGACCTGTTCTGGCTGCGCGACCAATCCCTGGACGACACCGCGAATCTTCCCGAACCCTCGATCATCGCCGCCGAGATCGTCGAAGATCTGGAGGCGGCGCTCGCTGAGTTCAGCGAAGTGGCCGCGTCATTGGCGCGTTTGGCAACAAGCCAAGAAACCAATTCAGCAGAGGCTGCTCAGGCACGTGCGCAGTTGCAGGCTTAAAACGGTAAGTTCGGGTTGGCCTCGAGCGTGAGCGGATCGGCCGCGCGAGGCGCGCCTTGGTGATCGGCGGCGGCGGCGATCATTGCGGCGTTGTCGGTGCAGAATCGCGGGCGGGGAACGAAGGCTGAGATGCCGGCCCGTTCGCTCCACCGGAGAAACGCGGCCTGTAAGGCTGAATTGGCTGCGACGCCGCCGGACAGGACGACGGCACGATAGGGAGCCCGCCGGGCCGCGCGCTCGAGACGGTCGATCAACACGTCGACGACGGCCGCCTGGAACGACGCTGCGACGTCTGCTCGCGAAGCGCTACGTCCCGCGTCGCTCTCAAGGAAATAACGCACCGCCGTCTTGACCCCGGAAAACGACATGTCGAGCGCGTCGCCCTCTGCACGGTGGCGCGGAAAGGCGAACGCTTGCGGATTGCCCTCGCGCGCGAGACGATCAATTTCGGGACCGCCGGGGAAGGGCAACCCCAATAGGCGCGCCGTCTTGTCGAACGCTTCACCCGCGGCGTCGTCGCGCGTGCGTCCGACGACCTGCATGTCGAGCGGACCGGCGACGTGCACGAGCTGCGAATGACCGCCCGACACCAGCAGCGTAAGGAACGGATACGCCGGCCCTGCATCGCGCTCCAAAAACGCTGCAAAGATGTGGCCGTGCAGATGGTTGACGGCGTACAGCGGCTTGCGTGCTGCAAAGGCTAGCGCTTTGGCGCTTGCGACGCCGATCACGAGACTGCCGATGAGTCCGGGACCCGCCGTTACCGCAATGCCGTCGATATCCTCGAGAGTGAGCGCCGCGCGTCCGAGCGCATCCTCGACCGCGGCACTGAGCAGCGCGAGGTGACGGCGGCTCGCGATCTCCGGTACGATGCCGCCGAACTTCGCGTGGAATTCGTCTTGGTTCGTCGATACGTCGGCGATCACGTCGCGTCCGTCGCGCACGACGGCAGTGGCGGTATCATCGCACGATGTCTCGATGCCGAGCAGCAGCATGCCACCGCTTTCGAGAGGGATTCGCAACGCCTTTCCGGGATTCGCCGCGATGCTCCGTCGCCGAAATATCCTTTGGCTTCTTCTTGCCGTCGTTGCCGTCGCCGGGACCCGGAATACCGGTTGGGCGCAGAGTGAGGAGAAGCCGCCGATCAATGCCGCCGCCAGCCCGCGGCCCAGTCCCGCGGTCTCGCCGCAGGCATCGACCGAGCCCTCCCCGACCCCGCCGCCGCCGCCGTACAACCGGTTGACGTGGCGCTCGGTCGGGCCGGCGATCTCCGGCGGCCGCGTGGCGGCGGTCGTCGGCTCGGCGCGCAATCCGAAGCTTTACTATCTCGGCGCCGGAGGTGGCGGCGTATGGAAAAGCGAGAACGGCGGCGCTACCTGGACCTCGGTCTTTGAGAAGACCCGCATCGCTTCAATCGGCGCGATCGCGATCGATCCGAACAACGACGATGTCGTGTGGGTCGGCACTGGGGAAACCAATCCTCGCAACGACGTGATTGCGGGCGCCGGCATCTATAAGTCGACCGACGCCGGCAAGACGTGGACGTACATGGGCCTGCGCGAGACGCAGCAGATCTCATCGATCGCGATCGATCCGCGCGATGCCAATCGCATCGTGGTCGGAACGCTGGGCGACATCTTTCGCGACAGTCCCGACCGCGGCGTCTACCGCACCACCGACGGCGGCAAGACGTGGCAGAAAACGTTGTACCTGACGCCGACCAGCGGCGTGAGCGACCTCAAAGTCGACCCGAAAAACTTTTCGGTCATGTACGCCGGCATGTGGCACTTTCGGCGGCTGCCGTGGACATTCACGAGTGGCGGACCGGACGACGGACTCTTCAAGTCGATCGATGCCGGCGCGACGTGGACGCGCTTGAGCGGTCACGGTCTGCCGGCGGGGTTGACCGGCCGCATCGGACTGGCCGTGGCGCCGAGCGATCCGCGGCGCGTGTACGCATTGATCGAGGCGAAGGACGGCATCCTGTGGCGCTCCGACAACGCCGGCGCCGATTGGGCGCTCGTTTCCAAGAACACGCTCGTCGATCAGCGGCCGTTCTATTTTTCGCACGTCGACGTCGATCCGTCCGACGCGGATCACGTCTACGGAATCTCAGAGATGTTGTCGGAAAGCAAGGACGGCGGTAAGACGTTCCGCGAAATCGCGGACGGCGTGCACGTCGACTTTCATGCAATGTGGATTGCACCGAACGACCCCAAGCGTGCGATCGTCGGCGAAGACGGCGGTTACGCGCTCACGCTCGACGGCGGCGACAACTGGTCGTTTTCAGAAAACCTCGCGATCGGTCAGGTCTATCACGTCGGCTACGACGACGAGACGCCGTATCGCGTCTGTGCTGCGCTGCAGGACAACAACGCGTTTTGTGGACCCTCGAATGCGCTCAATCCCAACGGCATACCCAACCGTGATTGGGAGAGCGTCGTCGGCGGCGACGGCGAGTGGGCCTTGCCCGATCCGACCGATCCCAACTTCGTCTGGGCCGATTCGGAAGATGGGTTTCTGTCGCTCTACAACCGCCGCGCACGGCAGGAGCGCAACGTCTCACCGTGGTTGAGCGTTTCGGCTGCGTCGTTCAACATCAGCCGCGCGCGCTATCGTTTCAATTGGGACGCGCCCATCGCGTTCTCGCCGTGGAATCCGGGAACGGTGTGGTACGCCGGCGACGCCGTTTTTCAGACGATCGATCGCGGTGAATCGTGGCGCCCCATCAGCCCCGATCTCACGCTCAACAACAAAGCTCATCAACAGCCTTCGGGCGGACCGTTGGCATACGACGTCTCGGGCGCCGAGTACACCGATACGATCCTCGACATCGAAGGCTCGCCGCTCCATCGGGGCGAGATATGGGTCGGAACCGACGATGGACTCGTGCAACTGACGCGCGACGGCGGACGCCATTGGAAGAACGTCACCCCTCCGCATCTCGAGCCCTACGGACGCTTCGAGATCGTGGCCCCTTCCACGCTCGTCGGCGGAACGGCGTATGCCGTGCTCGATCGGCATTATCTCGGTGACCGCTCGCCGTATGCGTACGTCACGCACGACTTCGGCGCGCACTGGACGTCGATCGCGCAGGGTTTGCCGCCCGATCAACCGCTGCGTTCGATCCGCCCCGATACGCGCGATGCGCGCATCGTCTATCTCGGGTCGGAACAAGGCGTCTACATCTCGTACGACGGCGCTACGACCTGGCGTCCGTTCGCGCTCAATATGCCGGCCGCACCGATCTTCGATCTACGCGTTCAACCGCGCTACAACGATCTGCTGGCCGCGACCCATGGCCGCTCCCTCTACGTATTCGATGACCTGACGCCCGTGCAAGAGTTCGGCCGTGCAACCGCGGCGCGCGCGATGCTCTTCGCACCACGTCCGGCATACGAGTTCTCGCTGCACGCCGACGAGGACAGCACCTACACGAAATATTATGCGAAGAATCCGCCACGCGGTGCGATGCTCTCATTCTATCAAGCAACCGCGGGCACGTCGCCGCCCGCCGTGCGGGTGTATGGTGCGCAGCACCGTTTGCTGCGCACGATCGCGGGCGACCGCTGCGTGGAGAAGAAGCCGCAACCGTTCGTCACCAACGACACGGGCCTCAACCGCACGACGTGGGACCTGCGCGAAAACGGCCCGGTCCGCTGGAACGGCGCAGCGCGTGAAGCGTACAAGGGTCCTCGCACGGGCGCATACGTCTTGCCAGGGCGCTATACCATCGAGATGACGCTTGGCGGCCGGACGTTCTCGCAAGCAATTGCGGTTCGCCCCGACCCGCGGGTTCCGTACACGGCTGCACAGCGCGCTGCACGCCACGCCTATTCGGAAGCAGCACTCGCGAAGTTCTCCGCAGTTGACGCGGCGCTCAATCGGCTCGACGCGGTGATTGCCTCGGCCCAGAAAGCCGCCACGACCAACGCTTCGAATGCCGCGCTCGCGGCGACGCTCGACGGCACGGTAGCCCGCGCGCGCGAGGTGCGCGGCGAACTGACCGCCGACTATCACAACGACGAAGACTCGATTCAGATTCCCGGCAAGTTACGCGAGGATATACAAGGTCTCGACCTCAGTGGGACCGGCGGTCCGCCGACGCAAGCGGAGCGCAGCTTAGCGGCGCGCGTCGATGCCGAGTACGCCGCCGCGATGCGCGACGTCAACGCATTCTTCGCGCACGACGTCGTTACGGCAAGCCATGCGCTCGCCGCAGCGCACGCCGCGCCGCTGTCGGAAGCGCAGCCCGCGCCGAAGCTCGATTGCACGACGGATGAGGGCGATTAAGTGATCCCGATGCTAGCCGCCGTCGTTCCCGCAGCGTCGCCGTTCGCGCAGGCCTTCACCGGTTCGTGGAACTGTTCAGCGCGGGTGGCGGCGTCGAGCAATCCATTGCCCGCAGTTCACTTCAATTTGGTCATCGCCCCGGCTGCGGACAGCCGTAATTGGACGATCATCCGCAACCGTCCACAAGGCATGCAAGGCAGCACGGCCTACGTCGGTTACGTCAAAAAGCTGCGCGCATGGCTGTATGACGACTTTCAGGACAACGGTACGTACGTACACTTGACATCGAGCGGTCCGCACGGCGGAACGTGGGCGTGGCATGGCACTTTCTACACGCCCGATGCGCAACTCGCACTCGGTCCGATTCTCTGGAGTATCAGAAACCACCGCCTCGAACGCCGCTACGAACACGTCGTTGCCGGTAGAACGCGCGTAGCGGGGGTCGAGTCCTGCGCAAAGGAATGAATCGCACGCGAGTGAACCGCGCTTTAGTGTAATCTGAACTCCACGGGTGATTTGGTCTGCGCTGAAGGTGAGGGGTCTCTTTGCACCAGCGTTGCGAATCGAGTGAAGCTACGCGCAATGAATTACCGCAAGGTTGCAAACCTTGGCCGCGCGTACGTAACAGAAGATGGGCAATGTGGTATGAACGGGACTGGCAACGCAAATCTTATAGATGCGATCCCGGCAGCCCGATATTCAGACCCAGCTTCGCCGCCTCGGATGAAACCGCCGCCCAGGCAGGGGCAAGTGCCGCGATGCCTTGGACTGCCGACGACATGCCGCCTACCAGGCGCTCGACGAAGGTAGCGTTCGGCCGCGAAGAGGCCGCTGCGACCGCGGCGCGTTCGGCGGCCAACGCGACAACCATGCCATTTGGCTCGTCAAGCTTGGCCGCGCGATCGCTCAGGGCGTGAAGGAGTTCCGCCAAAGGATCCATCGGACCGGGGATGTTTTGCGTAACGGAGCTTTCGGATACATCGCCCAGGATGCCGACGTTTCCGTGCACGGTGTAGTGTGTGCTGAATTGGAAATCGGCGTTCGTCGCTTGCACCTTTTCGTCGGGCGAAAATGAAATGCCCTCGCCCAGGATGCCGTGCTCTTCTAGCGCAAGCGCCCAGCTAAGGACCCGATTCTTTGCTGCGTCCAGTATGCGGACAATTTGAGACCTGGCGACGAAGATTCGCGCTTCAGTTGCGTAACTCAAGCTACCCTTCGTGAATGCGCTTGATATCGCGAACGTGAGCGACCCGTCTTCGATTTCGGCGAGCGTCTCGATCTCGCTAATGGGCTGCCGGCTTTTTTGCGTCGAGACTCGTTCTTCGAGTTCTGGATTCTCGAACTGAATCTTAAGCCAACCCTGCAAGGGGTTAAAGCCCTTGGCAATACCGCGAATTTCCCTATAATCGGGGATGACCGCATTATCATCGGGATACCCGTCGAGTTCGTAGGTCACCCACTCTAATATGTCGCTAATACGCAGCTTTGCGGCAGCCACCTTGACCTTTCGAAGCAAGTCAGTGATAGAGATATCTGGATTCAGGGCCCCCTCTTGCAGGTCCAGAACAAGTGACGGCATTGACACTCTTTTTCCGGGCCGGGTCGCCGGGAGCTGATTGGTCGGTAACGATGAACCGACGGCCTCTGCGACGATTAGCCGAAGTTCGGCCTCCATCGACCGGCCGTTCGTTCGCGCGCGCTCTTGGAGCCGAGCATACACGTCAGGGCTGATGGCGCGGATCTTCAAGTCGGGAGCCATGCCCCCATTTTGACCCCGTAATGAGCCCGTGTCAATAGACCGGCCTTGTCTTAAGGCCGTGTAAACACCCCACAACCCGCTATGTAATTTAGCCTACAATCTGGTATTCTCTCCTTGTCATGGAACGGATACAGCCTCGGCCCTCTACCCCGATCGACAGTGCCCGGATCGCCGCCGTGGACCGTATGGATCCGGCCGCCGTTGCGGCTGAGTTAGTAAGCGTCCTGGGGGCAAAAATGACAGCCGCCGCGGGAGGCGTCGAGGCGACTCGACTAGTGCGCGAGTGGATATCGAAGGAGCGCAGGCCAATGCGACCAACGGCGTTGGCAACCACGTTGAAGGCCGCGAGAATAATCGGCGATCGTGACGGCGAAATTGTCGCGCAGCGTTGGTTTGTCGGTACCAATCACCTCCTCGATTACCGCTCTCCACTTGAAGTCTTAGCAGAGAACACTTCGCAGGGCCGTACGCTTGTGATGCGCGCCGCAGTCGCGTTTGCGGAGTGAGTTTTTGCGTCTTCACAACCCCGTCGCGCCTTTTCCGCCTTTCGCGCCGCACAGACCCTATGAAGCTGGCAGAATGGCGCCATCTCGCCAACGCAGCGCCCGCGCGATGGGCTGATCCCGAGGGCGAATATCGAGTTTTGTACACGTCGGACACAGAGGTGGGCTCATACGTCGAAGTCCTGCAAGACCTGAGACCAAGCCGGGGCACTCTCGATATTCTTATCCGGATTCAGGACGATGGACAGTTCGACGATGTGTTGGCACCCGTGGAGGCCGCAGCGCGGGAGCGCCTGCGGCAGTACTACTTTGCGGCACTGATGCCAACCGGGGAGGACCTCATCGCGGACGTAGCCGCGCCTTCGTCTCGAAGTGAAATCGAAACAAGGCTTGCCGAGGACCTCGGCGGCAGACGACTGAAAGCAGGCGACTTTAGCGCGAGCGACTACGATCTTACCCGACGCGTTTCACGCCTTATCTATACCGCTGTTGCCGATGACGGACGGCAATACGCTGGCGTGGCAGCGGCCAGCGCAGAGCACGTGGGTACGCACTGCCTTGCGTTTTTGAAACCGGACGTGAAACCGACGAACTTCGAGGGCGATTGTTTCTTCATTTCGTGCGCCAGGCATTGGAGGAAGAGCGTTTCGTTCACGAGGCATTGAAATACTTAGTGTCTTGATATAGCTCGATGCCGACCACGTCAGCGCTCGGGTCGCGGTCGACATTGACTGCCCCATCGGGGTCGATCGAATCGGTCCGCGGGACCGGCTCACGCGAATAACGCGCGTAGGCAGATGGCATCATAGGGGCCCTTCCAGAGCGTCACGATGGTCCCGTCGGTCGCGAGCGTAACGCTGAGACGATTGCCGGTGATCACCTTGTAATAGTTGGTGCGGCCACGACAGCCGGGACGGGTTGCAAAGGACGATGCCACAGTTTTCCTCGACCTCAGCCTCGCTTGCATGGCGAGAGCCTCCGATCATGAGC
>JAABUQ010001075.1_pt1 | contig 61451 bp, 32 predicted proteins | sample 5560001 | NCBI WGS metagenome assembly JAABUQ01 (sample SAMN10711888, study PRJNA513371) | rock metagenome | isolation source: Antarctica rocks | place: Antarctica: Victoria Land, Finger Mt nord | collected 2015-12-18
TCACTCTTGAGGCAAGATCCCGGCAACGGGAGCTTGAACTGGAAGCGGCTCAATGCAGCGTTAGATGAGGGCTATATGCTGCAAGCCCTCCAAGGATTTGCGAAAGGTTAGATGCGCCGGCCCTGCGACCAACCGCAACACGGACGGCCGGGGCTATGAACAGCTCAAGAGTGCCCTGGACCGCTTGAGCGGGACGCGTATCCGAACCAATATCAAGACCGCCGAGCAGGAAGTCACCGAGGGTTTCGGCCTGATCGAGAGCTGGCGAATCGTCAGGCAAACCGCCAGCGGACGCATGACGGAGCTGAGAATCACCCTGTCGGATTGGGTCTTCAACGCCGTCGTCGGCCGGGAAGTGCTGACGCTTCACCGCGACTATTTCCGCCTTCGCAAGCCTCTCGAACGGCGGATGTACGAGCTGGCCCGCAAGCATTGCGGCAAGCAGGACGAATGGTTGATTTCCCTAGAGATGCTGAAGAAGAAGTGCGGCTCGGCTTCCGAAGATTATGAGTTCCGAAGGCTGCTCAATGTCATTTGTGCCGAGGACCTGGCCCATAGCCACATGCCCGATTACGCGGTGTTGTTTGACGGGCAGAACGTGCGGTTTACCAACCGCAACACCACAAAATCCCTCCCCTCGCCCCGTCTGCCGGCTTTTCCCATCCTCGATCCTGAAACCTATCACGACGCCCGCACCGTCGCCCCCGGCTACGACGTCTATTACCTCGAAGAGCAGTGGCGTAGCTTCTGGATGGATAGCGGCCAGCCTGAGCTGAAGAGCCCGGACGCCGCCTTCCTCGGCTTCTGCCGCAGCCGCTACCAGAGGAACCCGAATCCTTAAGCGATGCGGCTCAGCCCGTACTTGGCGAATAGATCGTTCATCGCCTCGATAAGCATGTCCTGAGTCGTCTTGTCCTGTTGCACCACCAAGAGCTTGAATTGCTTGGCCGCTTCCGGCGTGACATGACCGGCGATGAACTGCCGGCCGCTCCTTCCGGTCTTTGTCGGCTCCTTTGCCCGTTTGGGCGTTTGTGTGTTTGCGGGCAAATGGGTGTGATTCGGCTCTGCGGCGGTCGGTGTGATTGGAGCGGCGTTAAAGCTAAGCGGTGCACGTTTCTTCATAGAAGGCTTCCATCGAGGTTTGTGTGTTTGATTGCAAATTCTGTGACGCGTTTGGTCCTTTGCTCGCAACCGCGTTGGCGTGCATACTGACTATCGAATGTTTGATCGTTTGCTTCTTTTCTTGTTTGCGGCCGGGCCCGTTTTCGTGATGGATGGTTTTCGGGCAAGCGTGTTTGCTCGCCAACAGGATGGACTGCCATCCCGGTCAGGTCGGCTAGGCTGGAACCTTCTCCCATGACGAGCCTTACGCCTTCTTTCGGGCGGGGTTTGCCCGCAAGGACGTTTGCAGGTTTGCGTGTTGGTATACCCAATCGAACAATGCCTTGACCTCCAACGCCGCCTTACTCTTGGCATCCAGCTCCTGAGCGGTCCTGCCGTCATTGACCGAGTGGGAAAAAGCGACCAGGTGATGCAGCACCGGCCCGGCGACCTTGACGCCGCCGCTCTCCAATGCCTTTCTTGCCTCTTCGCCGACCTTGCCGGCGGTCGGGACGGCATTCAGCACGACGTAAGCGGGCCTGCCGGCGACCGCCGCCAGGTTCAGCGTCGTGCCGATGGCGTTGAGGTCAAACGCGGCCGGACGGCAGGGAATCAGGATGAGATCGGCGGCACGGGCGGCAGCCAGAGAAGCCGAATCGGCGTTCGGGGCACTATCGATGATGACCAGATCGGCCGATTGCAACGCCGCCTGTTCGAGCAGGCTGGTCAACCGGGCGGCTTGGGCCGATACCACGGCAGGCGAGGGGGTGCCGCGTTTGTCCGACCAGCTCGACGCCGAGGCTTGCGGATCGAGATCGAAGAGGGCGGTATTCAAGCCCCGCTGTTCGGCCGCGACGGCGAGATGGATGCCGATAGTCGTTTTGCCGGCACCGCCTTTTTGACTGATAATTGCTATTGTTTTCATGTTGCACCGTTTGCTGCTTGTGACGCAAAGCAACATACGTGCAAACACGTAAACGATCAAGCAGAATGAGATGAGCGGTCCGAGGCATCGCCTTCGGGCAACTCCATTCCGACGATGCCGCCCAGATCGATTAGGAGGCTCCTCCCAGACGCGATTCGACCCTGGCGGCTACCTTCCCCAGCGGAAATGGCTTTCCGCCCCTGTATAGCCCTCTAATGCGGTCTACGAGACATCGCCGAATTCGTGGCCGGAAGTAGGGCAGGGTAGTCAACCGCCCTTACCCGTCGCCTTCTTCACCGCCTCGACCATCGCCGCCGTATCTTCCCGGAAATAGGTCTTCTGAAGCATCCGGGCGTCGGTATGCCCGAGTAGGCGGGCGACGACCAGGCTATCCATCTTCTGGCGGTTGATCGCGTCCGAGGCGAAGCGGTGCCGCGTGCCGTAGGGGATCACGCCATCGGACAGGCCGAGCTTTTTCCGCAGCCGCCGGAACCGCAGCCGCAGCGTGTCGGTCGTCCACGGCTGCCGCTGCCGGTTGAGGAACAGATGCCCGCCGGTGCGGCTGCCGATCAGCGTCCGCGTCAGTCCGGCCAGCTCCGGCGTCAGGTAGATCGGCCGCTTCTTGACGCCGGTCTGATTCTTGGTTTTGTTCTCGACCAGCCAGATATTCTGGTCCGGGAAACAATCCTCGACCTTGAGGCCGCAGATTTCCGAGGGGCGGCAGCCCGATTCGGTCATCGCCACGAGCAGCGACCTAAACGGCTCCTTGGCCGCCGCCATCAGCTTGGCCAGCTCCTCGCCGGTAAGAATCTTCTCCCGCCGCTCCCATGCCGGTTTTTCGACATCCTTGACCGGGTTTTCGGCGATCAGCCCGTCTTTGACCGCCCGGTTGAGGCAGGCGAGGATGGTTTTGATGTGGCTACGCCGGGTCGAAGGCGACCAGCCCGGCTTGAGGTAGCCGGTGATATGGCGAGGGGTGAGGGCGGATACTTTCACCTTGCCGACATGCAGCAGGAAGGCGTCAAGCACCTGCTCTCGCGTGCGGCGGGTGGAATCGGTGAGCGTCGGCAGGTAATGCCCCATGCATTCATGGACGAAGCGATCCTTCGGCTGATCGCCTTCGGCCATCAGCTTGAGCCAGAGGCGGCGGGCTTCCGCCTTGTCGGCGGACAGCCGCACCTGCTTGCCGCCCATCTCGACGAACCACGCCTTGCGTTCCTTGCGATACCACGGCTTGCTACTGGTTCGCATGGGATGATTCCTGTTTTCCCTGCCGTATCCCTGCCGCCGCCGTTTTGCCGCCTCCCTAACTGTAATGGTGTAAGAGGTTAAGGCAAGGGCCTTCCTCCCTCGGGGGGAGCCGGGCTTTTTTTTGCGGTCAGTCCTCGGCGCGGAGGTCGGCGGCCCGGGCCGGGTGGGGCCGGTCGCCGCCCGCGACCGTCGACCGATCCGCGTCGCGGGGAGAGAGCAGCGGGAGTCTTAATAAAGGGGTGGGAGTCGCATAAAATAAGCAGCGCGGTCGGGATGTTGATTTAGATCCACACGGGAAAACAAGCCAGCGGATGATTTTGATTCACGTTTGCAGTCACGTCCAGGGACCGTGGACAGTATCCATCGCACCAGGAATGACTCTGCAAGGATGCGGTCGGGGTCCAATCTTGATGTCCCCCGGTTCCGTCGTGCCCGTGCCGGGATGTCCGGCCGGGCGGCCCAGGCCATCAGCGTCCCCAGCGATCCTTTGAGGAGTCCTCGATGATTAAGAATTCCGTCCGCGTCCTCGCCTTGGGCCTCACGCTCTTCGTCGTCTCGGGCGGCCAGGCCCGGGCCACCCTCCTGGCCCCCGGCACGACCGTCGTGCCCGACGCCGCCCCGCTGGGCCCCGTCACCCTGCTCGCCACCACCGGCGCCCAGGCCTTCTCCTTCCTCACGGGCACGGGGTCCGACAGCGGTACCTTCACCGCGTCGGTCTACCGTGACCTGACCACCGGCGGGATCGACATCACCTACCAGGTGACCAACTCCGCCACCTCGCTCACGTCGCTCCAGTCCGTCTCCGGGGCCGACTTCGCCCCGCTCGGCGCGTCGAGCTCGGTCACCACCGACGTCAGCGCCACCGGGCCGGGCGTCGCGCCCACCAACGCCTTCCGCGGCGGGCTCAATGGCGGCAAGGTCGTCCGGTTCAGCTTCACCGGCTCCACCGCGGCGGAGATCGCCCCGGGGCAGTCGAGCCAGCTCCTGATCGTCCGCACCAACGGCACCTCGTTCACGACCGGGACCGCCGGGATCGCCGACGGCGGCGCGACCACGGTGCTCGGCTACTCGCCGCTGCTGTCCGTCCCCGAGCCGGGCTCGGTGGTGCTGATGGGCATGGGCGTGACCGCTCTCGCCGGCCTTGCCTTCCGGCGCCGGATGCTCAACGCCAAGCTCGCCTGAGCCATCGGGCTCCTGGACGATCGTGAACCCAAGACGGCCACCCCGATCCGCGGATCGGGGTGGCCGTCCTCCCTTGGTCCGAGGCCCGGGCGCCCTCGCGAGTCCGCGGACTCCCGCCCCCGTCGCAGCCGACATCTCCCTCAAGTCCGGCACGATCGGCGGACGATCGGATGAATGGAATAATCGGGATGTCCGCGGCGAGGCCGAGGGCGTCCGATCCGGTCCACTCGTCCCCGCCGGAGGTCGTCGTGCCACCACGAACGCTGTGTCGATACGCCCTGGCCTGGCTCTCGGCGGGCGTGCTCGTGCTGATCGGGCGGGGCGCGGTCGCGGCGACCGGCCCGTCGCCGACCGCCACGGCGAGGGCCGCGGCCCCCCGGCCGTCGACCGAGGGCCAGGACCCTCCCTCGACGGCCCGGCCGGACGACCCCGATCCCGGGTCGCTCCCCCGGGCCCTGCCCGAGGGCCGCAGGCGATCCCCGACCGCGGCCGCGATCGTCCCGGCTCCGCCGTCGCCCCCGTCGATCCTCGGACCGGACGTCCGGCCGATCGACCTGAACACGGCCCTGCGGCTCGCCGGGGTCCAGAACCCGGAGTTAAACCTGGCCCGGCAGCGGGTCGTGGAGGCGGCGGCGCTCCGGCAGCTCGCCGCCGCGCAGATCCTGCCGACGATCAACCTCGGCATGAATTACGACTCGCACACCGGGACCTTGCAGCAGTCCAACGGCAACATCCTCTCGGTCAACCGGAGCGCGCTCTACGTCGGGGCGGGGTCGAACGCCATCGCGGCCGGGTCGGTGAACATCCCGGGCGTCGTCCTGTCCGGCAACGTCGGCGAGGGCGTGTACACATATCTCGTGAGCCGGCAGGTCGTCCGGCAGCGGGCCTTCGCGTCGGCCGCGGTGCAGAACCAGACGTTCCTCCGGGTGGCCCTGGCCTATGCCGAGCTGACCCGCGCCGAGGGGGGCCGGGCCGTGGCGATCCAGGCCCGCGACGAGGCCCGCGAGATCGCCCGGATCACCGCCGAGTATTTCGCGAAGGGCGAAGGCCGGAAGGCCGACGCCGACCGCGCGGCGACCGAGCTGGCCCGCCGCGAGGCCGACGTCCAGGCGGCCGAGGGCCAGGTCCTCGTCGCCTCGGCCGCGCTCTGCCGCGAGCTGAACCTCGACCCCTCGATCCGGCTCCATCCGACCGACGCCTTCGTCGTCCCGCAGCCGATCGTCCCCGACCCGCAGCCGCTCGGCGAGCTGATCGCGATCGGCCTGCTCCGGAGGCCCGAGCTGGGCGAGCGAAGGGCCGCGCTGAGGGCGGCGCTCCTGGCGCTGGAGGGGTCGAAGGTCCTGCCGTTCTCGCCGACGATCCTGGTCGGATTCAGCGGCGGCGGGTTCGGCGGCGGAGGCAACCTCGTCCGGCCCGTCTTCGGGGGGTTCGGCGGCCGGACCGACCTCGACGTCCTGGCCTACTGGACCATCCGCAACCTCGGCGTCGGCAACCTCGCCCTGATCCGCGTGGCCGACGCCAACCTGAAGGCGACGCGGTACCAGGAGATCGCGGTCCTGAACCTCGTCCGCTCCGAGGTGGCCGAGGCGTATGCGCGGACGCACGCCCGGTTCGCCCGGATCGGCACGTATGAGGTGGCCGTCCGGTCGGGCCTCGACGGGTTCCGCGAGGACTTCGCCCTGATCCGCGAGCGGGGCGAGCGCTCGGTCCTGCCGATCGAGCTGCTGAACAACTTCCGGCTCCTGAACGAGGCGAGGCGGGCCTACCTCGACACGATCGTCGACTACAACCGGTCGCAGTTCGAGATGTACGTGGCGGTCGGCCAGCCGCCGGCCGACGCCCTGGCCCACCCCGTCCCGGTCGACGGCCACGCCCCGTCAGGCATCCCCGCGGCCTCTGCCCCGAGCCCGATCCGGCCGCGTCCCGCGACGCCCGCCCCGGCCCCGTCGGCGACCGCCGACGCGCCGACCCGTCGCTGACAGCACCCGACCCGACCCGAGGCGAGGACCCGGCGATGAGGCTTCCCATGCCGACTCGGAGATGGAATCGCGATCGGCGACGGCGCGTCGCGACGGCTTCGGCCTGCCTGCTGGCCGCGGCGATCGGGGGCTGCGTGAGCCCCAGGCGGGAGGACCGATCCCCCCTCGTCCCGCCCGTGACCGCGCCCGACCCGTTTGACCTGACGGGCCTGGCGCCGGCGATCGACGCCGAACGGGTCGCGTCCCGCCGGGTCGCGCCGCCCGACGCCGGGGCACGCCCCGCCGGGCTGGCCGGCCGGGCCCCGGGGGACGACTCCCTGGCGAGGGTGACGGCCCGCCCGGCCGCGCCTCCGCCCCCGAGTCGGGACGCGGCGATGGCCTCCCCGGGCCGGGGGGCGAGCCCCGACGTCGGGACCTCGGCACGCCCGAGGGCCGGGGCTGCCGATCCGTCGCCGTCGCCGACCGCGGGCGCGACCCCGCCGACGATCCCCCTGTCGGCGCCCCCGTATCCGATCGACCTGTCGACCTCCCTGCGATTGGCCGACGCGCAGAACCCGACGATCGCCGAGGCCCGCGTCGCCATCCTCGACGCCCTGGCCCAGCAGCAGGCCGCCCGGGCCCTCCTGCTCCCCTCGCTGAACGCCGGCGGCAACTATCACGGCCACGACGGCAACCTCCAGCGCTCCTCGGGGCGGATCCTCCGGCTCTCGGAGCAGTCGCTCTACGTCGGCGGCGGGGCGCGGACCCTGGCGGCCGAGTCGGTCGGCATCCCGGCCGTGAACATCTTCAGCCCTCTGACCGAGGCGATCTACGAACCCCTGGCGGCCCGCCAGCGGGTCGCGGGCGCCCGGCTCGACGCCGCCGCCACGGCGAACTCGGTCCTGCTCGAGGTCGCCGACCTCTTCCTCGAATTGCTCGGGGCCGAGGCCGAGCTGGAGTCGCGCCGGCTCTCCGCGTCGCAGGCCGACGAGATCGTCCGGATCGTCGCCGACTACTTCGCCACCGGCCAAGGCCGGAAGGCCGACGCCGACCGGGCCGACGCCGACCGGAGGATGCTCCAGGGCGAGATCCAGCGCACCGAGGAGGACGTCGCCGTCGCCTCGGCCCGGCTCTCGCGGCGGCTGAACCTCGACCCCTCGGTCCGGCTCCAGACCCTCACCGGCCCGCTCGCGACGCTCTCCCTGGTCGAGCCCTCGGCTCCGGCCGAGGCGCTGATCCGGACGGCCCTGGCACGCCGCCCGGACCTGGGCGCGCGGGCCGCTCGGGTCGCGCTGTCGGGCTACAAGCTCAAGGAGGAGCAGGCCCGGCCCCTCCTGCCGACGGTCTGGGTCGCCTTCAGCGGCGGCGCGCTCGGCGGCGGGAGCAACCTCGTCCCGCCCCTGCTGGCCCACTTCGCCGGCCGGACCGACTTCGACGTCCGCGCCTACTGGACCCTCCTGAACTTCGGGGCCGGCAACTCCGCCCTGATCAAGCGGCGACGGGCCGAGGTCGGCCAGGCCGAGGCCGACCGCGCCCGGGTCCTCAACGAGGTCCGCGACGAGGTCACGTCCGCCCGCGCCCTCGCCCTGACGGAGCGTCAGCGGGTCGAGGTCGCCCGCGCCGAACTCGCCTCCGCGGAGGAGGGATTCCGCGAGGACTTCACCCGGCTCCGCGAGACCGTCGGCCTGCCGATCGAGGCCCTGGACAGCCTGAAACTGCTAGCGCAGGCCCGGCTGAACCTGATCGAGGCGATCACCCGGACGAACCGGGCCCAGTTCGCCCTGTTCGTGGCGCTGGGCTCGCCCCCGCCGATCGACCCGTCGGCACCGTCCCCGGCGACCCCTCCTCCGATCGCGACGCCCCTCGGGTCGCCGATCGCCTGGCCGAGGCCCGAGCCCGCACCCCCCGTCGCCCCGCCCGGGCCTCCGGTCGTGGGGAAATGATCCGGGACGGATCAGGCTGTGCTGTGCTGTGCTGACGACTCCATACTCGGCATGCGTATCAGGCCGGGAGGCGGCGGATCGGGAAGGCCCGGATCGTCTGGTTCCCGAATGGGTCGAACACCAGGTATTCCGTCTGCACGAGCGGGTCGCGGACGTGCAGCCGGTACGAGAAGTAACCCGACGAGTCGACCGGCAGGGCGAGGTCCGTGAACTTGTAATTGCCGGCGGTCCGGGAGTGGGCCCCGTACGGGTCGTCGGTGAAGACGATCGAGTTCGGGGTCGTCCGGCCGATGATGGTCACGTCGGCCCGGCGGGTCACGCCGCCCGAGTTCGCGGGGTGGTGACCCAGGACCTGGTCCCCCGGGCCGAGGGTGAGGAAGACCCGGAGCGGCCCGCGGGGCGTGACCGGGGCGAGGGCGCGGAGGATCGGCTTCGCGTCGGCATGGCCGATGAAGCCGGTGTGGCCGAAGTCGACCGCGGGGTTGAAGTTGGGGTCGCCGTAATGCGAGAGGTAGGCGGCGGCGTAGGTCCGCAGGTCGTCGGTGCCGACCGAGCCGTCGTGGTTCACGTCGCCCGGGACGTGCGGCGGGATCGAGAGGGCGGCGACGGCCGTCGCGCTGGGGGTCAGCCGGGCGTCGAGGGCCTCGACGCCCGGCCGGGTCCGGTTCCGGTTCCGACCGATGGACATGGCGATCCTCCTGGACGGGGCGCGGCGCCGGGCCTTGTGCCCGAGCCTCCCCCTTTATTTCGGCCGGATCGCCCCGCCGATCCGGCCCGGGTCCGGCCGGATCGCTCTCAATGATCGGCCTGGGCGACGTGGGCAGGCTCCGCCGTGACCGGGGTCCCGTCGGCGAGCGCGCCGTTGTAACGCGTGATCACCCGGTCGTCGACCGACAGGCCTTCGAGGATCTCGGCCTCGACGCCGCTGTCGGACCCCACGCGGACGCCGACCTTGCGGGCCTTGCCGTCGCGGACGACGTAGACCGATCCCTCGCCCTTCTGGTCCTGCCGGGTCAGGCCCCCCGACGGGATGGTGACGCTCTTGGGGTCGGCCGCCTCGAGGATGATCGTCATCTTCCCGTACATCCCCTCGCGGAGCCGCCCGGCGGGGTTGGGCAGGTCGACCTCGGTGCGCATGTTCCGGCTCTCGGGGTCCTCGGTCTCGGCGAACCGCGAGACGACGCCGCGGAACTCCTCGCCGGGCAGGGCGGCGAGCCGGAGGATCGCCGCGTCGCCGCGATCGACGAACGGGACGTCGACGTCGGGGATCGGTAGGACCACCCGCATCAGGTCGACCCGCGCCACGGCGAGGATCGGCACCCCGCCCCCCTCGACGGCCGAGCGGACGAAGTCACCGCGGTGGTAGGTCCGCCGGGTGACGACGCCGTCGTAGGGCGAGGCGATCTTCGTGTAGCCGGCCAGGACCTCGGCCTTGGCGAGGTTGGCCTCGGCGACCCCGACGTTGGCCGCCGCCTCGGCCTGGTCGGCCCTGGCCTGCTCGACGTCCGCCCGCTTGGACAGCTCCTGCGCCTGGGCCGAGAGGACCGAGGCGCGCGAGTACCGCTCGGACGACCGGGCCGACTCGAACTTGTCCTGCTCCTCGTCCTCCAGCTTGGTCTCGATCGCCTGGCGCTCGACCAGCCCCTGGATCCGCGCCAGCTGCTTGGTGCGGAGCCGGACGTTGGCCTCCTGGGTCTGGACGCCGACCTGAGCCTGCGTGACGAGCGCCTGGGACGCCTTGACGTCGGCCTCGGCGGCCTTGATCCGGGCCTCGGCGATCTTGACCTTCGCCCGCGACTGCTCGAGCGCCGCCCGGGCCTGATCGACCGCCTTGAGGACCTCGGGGTCGTCGATCTCGGCGAGGACCTGGCCCTGCTTGACCGTATCGCCGATGTCGACGGTCTGGACCTTGAGGTAGCCGGAGATCTTGGCGTAGAGGTCGGCATGCTCGAAGGCGTGGACCGAGCCGGGCGTCTCCCTCGTCCGCTCGATCCCCCCCTTGCGGGGATGCACGACATCGACCCGCAACGCACCCGCCCCGTCCCCTGCCCCATCTCCGGCCCGATGGCCCTCGCGGACCTGCCCCTGCGAGGTCGCCGGCTTCTTGCGGCCGTTCTCCCAGTTCCAGAGCCCGACCCCGAGCGCGACCAGCCCGACGAGGACGATCAGGACCCCCATGGCGCGGGACCGTCTCCGGGCCGGCGGGACGGGGTGCGGCTGGTGCGGCTTCGGAGGCGCGACGGCCGACGAGCCTGGCTCGGCCACGACGATCGACGACCCTGTGTTGTCCACTCTGAGATCCTCCGCCCGCTGGGGGATGCCGGCCGCGCCCCGAAGGCCGGGGCGCGGCGTTGTCCCAGATTGTCGATGCACGAGACGATTCGAGACGAGATGGACCTGGCCCGCCATCAGGCCTCGGCGTGGACCGGGCCCGCGCCGTCCGGGTCGTGAGAGCCATGCCCGCCGTGGGCCGGCGTCCCCTTGGGGTCGCGGACCATCAGCGAGTACAGGCACGGCAGGACGAAGAGGGTCGCCGGCTCGCCGGCCAGGAGGCCGCCGAGGATGGCGCGGGCGAGCGGGGCGTTGGCCTCGGAGCCGCGCTCCATCGCCAGCGCGGCGGGGATCATGGCGAAGAAGGCCGCCAGGGCCGTCATCGTCACCGGCCGGACCCGGATCGACGCCGCCTTGCGGATCGCCTCGATCGGCGAGAGGCCCTCCTTGTGCCGAAGCTCCTGCGCGAAGTCGGTCATCAGCACCGTGTTGGCCACCTTGATCCCGACGATGAAGATGATCCCGAGGATCGACTGGACGTTGATCGCCGTCCCGGTCAGATACAGCAGCGGCAGGACCCCGGAGAGCGCCAGGGGGACCGTGAGCATGACCGTCAGGGGGACGATGTACGACTTGTCCAGCGCCACCATCAGGAAGTACATCAGGAGCGAGGCGAGGATCAGGCCGATCCCCAGGTCGCGGAAGGTCGTCTGCATCCGGGCATACTCGCCGCTCAGGACGATCTTCGCCCCCTGCATCGTCGCCCGCCCGGCCGAGCCGCCCGAGGAGCCCGGCTCGTAGGGGGCCCACGACCCGTCCGGCGCCTTGACGCCGAACTCGTCGATGACCCGGGTGACGTCGTCGGAGACGTGGCCGAGGTCGCGGCCCTGGACGCCCATCGTCAGGTCGATCGACGGCTGGATGTTGACGTGCGCGACCTCCGTCGGCACGGTCGTCCGCGAGACCGTGGCCACGGTCCGCAGCGGGACCGGCTGGGCCTTCAGCGAGCCCGTGATCGGGATGTCGAGCATCGAGTCGATCGACGTGATGTCCTTCTCGGGGTACTGGACGCCGACGAAGTACTGGTTGTGGCTGACCGGGTCGATCCAGAAATTCTTCTTGTTGAACTGGATCGACGAGTTCAGGGCCGCGACGACGTTCTGCATGACGTCGGTCTGCGTCAGGCCGAGGTCGGCCGACTTGGCCCGGTCGACGTTGACGACGTATTGCGGGTAGTTCAGCCGCTGGATGACGCGGGCGTCGACGATCCCGTCGATCCGGGCGACCCGGGCGCGGATGGCGGCGGCGACCTCGGCGGCCTTGGCCTGGTCCTTGCCGGTGACGCGGACGTTGATCGGGGTCGACTTCCCCTCGTTCAGGGCGCCCCGGATCAGCCCGCCGCTGTCGAAGGCGAACTCCAGGTCGGCGAACGCCTTGTCCCTGGCCAGGCCGTCGCGGATCGCCTCGACGTACTGCTGGGCCGAGCGGCCGCGCTCGGGGGCGAGCTGGACGCGGATGATCGCGTCCATCGGGCCGGCGTTCGGCGTGTAGGCGGCCGACCAGTCGGCGGTCACGCCCAGCTCGGAGACGAGCAATTCCAGGTCCTCGCGGTCGATGGCCTTGCGGAGGAATGCCTCGACCTCGGCGATCCGCCCCTCGGTCACCTCGATCCGCGTCCCGCTCGGGGCGCGGACGGCCATCTCGAAGGCGCCGGCGTCGGCCTCGGGGAAGAACTCGCGGCGGAGGACCGGGGCGAGGATCGCGATCGTCGCGGCCAGCATCGCGACCCCGAAGCCGATCGTCAGCCGGGGGTGCCGCAGGACGGCGTCGAGCGCCCGGACGTAGACCGCGATGCCCTTGTCGATCGTCGCCTCCCACCGCGCGAAGGCCCGCCCGATCGGCCCCCGGCGCTCGTCCTGGCCGTCGTGCGACCCGTGCGGCTTCAGCCACATCGCGCTGCGCGAGGGGACGAAGGTCCGCGACAGGATGTAGGCCGCGATCATCGCGAACGCCACCGCCAGGGCCATCGGCCGGAACAGGAACGGCCCGAGCCCGGGCATCAGGGCCAGCGGCGCGAGCACCAGGAACGTGCAGAGGGTCGAGACCAGCTCGGGCAACGCCACCTCGCTCGCACCCCGGTAGGCCGCCTCCTCAGGCGAGGCCCCCGCGCCGAGGTACCGGTGCGTGTTCTCCAGGCAGATGATCGCGCTGTCGACCATCGGCCCGATCGCCAGCGACAGCCCGGCCAGCGTCATCACGTTGATTGTGTTGCCCGTCGCGTACAGGCAGACGACGGCGGCGAGCACCGACAGCGGCAGCGTCATGATCGCGATCGCCGTCATCCTCGGCTGGCCGAGGAACAGCAGGATCACCAGCGAGCACAGGACGGCCCCCAGCGCCCCCTCCTGCACGAGGCTGGCGATCGACTGCCGCACATAGACCGACTGGTCCATCACGAGCTTCAGGTCGATCCCCGGCCGGGTCAGGCGGTCCTTCATCCCCTGGAGCGACGACTTGATGGTGTCGATGACCTTCAGCGTGCTCGCCCCGAGCTGGCGGAAGACCGGGACGTAGACCTGTCGGCGGCTCGGCCCCTCGGCGTCGCCGATCCGGACGACGTTGGTCTGGATGAAGGCGTCGTCCTTGGGCGTCGCCACGTCCTTGAGGAACGCCGCGTTGCCGTGGACGCTCCGCAGCGGCATGTCCCCCATCCGGTCGACGAAGTCGTACATCGAGTTCGAGTCGATGGCGTAGTCCGTCTCGCCGAACTTGGCGTCGCCCGTGGGGAGGAAGACGTTGTAGTTGTCCATCGCCCGCATCACGTCGAGCGGCGAGAGCCCCCGCGCCTGCATCTTGTTCCGGTCCATGTAGAGCATCACGGCGCGGACCTTGCCGCCGTAGACCACCGGGGCGACCGCGCCGGGGTTGCTCATGATCATGTTCCGGACCTCGTAACGGCCGACGTCGTAGAGCGTCGACTCGTTCTGGGTCGCGCTGTTCAGCGCCACCAGGCCGATCGGCGTCGTGCTGGTCGGGTCGAACGGCAGGACGACCGGCGGCAGGGTGCCCGGGGGGAGGTTGGGGACGGAGGCCAGGGCCAGCGAGTTCACCTGGGTCAGCGCCCCGTTGGGGTCGACGTCCCCCTGGAAGTAGTCGCGGACGATGCTCGCCCCGACGATCGACCGCGACTCCTGGCGCTGCATCCCGTTGGCCTGGCCGACCCAGCGCTCCATCCGGTTGGTGATGTCCTTCTCGATCCCCTCGGCGGGCATCCCGCCGTAGAAGGTCAGCACCTGCACGGCGGGGCTCTTGAAGACCGGCAGGATGTCGACGGGGATCATGAACAGGCAGAGCGAGCCGATGACCAGGATCGTCAGGCAGAAGACGGTCACGGCGTACGGGTTCTTGAGCGAGGCGCGGATCAGTCCGTTCATCGTTCCTCGGGACCTCCGGTCTGGGGGCTGTCTCGGTGTCGACGCGCGGGGACGCAGGCTCGGCGAGGCGCGACGGGAGGACGGACCCCGACGCGCAGGGCGAGACCGGGCCGGGCTCGACTAGCAGCGCAACCGGATGACCGAGGCGCGATGGGCGTGCGGGGATGTGATCGGGCGGAGGGGATGGGCATCGTGGCCCGGGTCGGTCCGTCGGCCGGGGCTCGCGGTCGGTCGGACCCGTCGGCCGTCGGCCCCGGAACCGAGCCGCCCCTCGACCCGGGCGAGGTCGGGTCCGGGCGGCGAGGGGACCCGGTTGCGGCCCCGGGCCTGGGGCACCCTCCCGCCGTCGGCCTCGCGATGCGTGCCGGCGTCGGCCAGTGTCGCCGCCATCCGGGGAGGCGGCGAGGCCGCGGCGAGCAGCAGGAGGATCGTCAGGAAGACGGAGGGTCGTGGCCGCATGGGCGCGTCCGGGGCGATCGGCGAGATCGGAGCTGGAGGGACAAGTCCACGATAGACGGGCGCGGCCGGCCCGTCAATTCGTCGCGCCCGGGGGTTAGGTCTCGGTGGGGAGTTCAGCAACCGAGCCTGCTAACGCTTCTGATATCGAAGCTTCGCCTTGTCGGCATCTTCTTGCTTCATCAGCCCGATGTCGGCAAGCATCTGGATCCGCTCTTCAGGACTCATCGGGCGGGCTGATCTCAGGGCTCGGAGGAATCGGTTCCCCTTCTTCGACTTCGGATCGACCGTCGCCATCGGTTTCCTCCTCGACTGGCCTCACCAGCCAGGTTCCGAGAATGCAGTCCGGATTGCGGACCACAATCGGGATATGGGCCCTCGGATTGATCCCGCTCGCCGGCCAGAGTTGCCCCCCGCCGGCGGGGACGAAGACCGCCCTGCAGGTATCAATCGGCTGCTTTAAATCTCTGAAGCGCAGCTAGGCAGCCTCGAAGACGGCACAATTCCGCCGCTTGTTGGCGCGGACATTGACGACCGGCTCGCGGGACGCCCCACGCTCGGCTTGTGAATGGCGATTCGTCAATCGCGAACGGGCCGAGTGGACCCGCGAGCGATGGGATGCGGCACTCTTGGAACTCGACCCCACCCGTTCGCCCGTCGTCGGTTCGCTCGTCGGCTCGGCCGCTCACTAAGTCTTTATTGGCTTTATAATATTCCCGGAGATATTGTCGGTGCCATCGCCATTTGGCTTGCCCTTCCGTTCGTCGAGTCAGCACCGAGGGGAGGAATCGAACCTCCGCCGAGACGGTTAACAGCCGCCCGCCAGTACCACCACTGGCTCCCTCGGTCAAAGAGTCGGGGCGACAAGACGGCTATTGAGCTTTTTGTGGCCGGAGTTATCGGTTTGTCGAGGAATTTGCTCCAGGCTGCAACGCGAATGCGCTGCGTTCGGACTCGCGCGAATGCCTGGAACGTTGCACTCCGGGTGAACGAATAGGAAGAATATCTGTGACAATTGTGAATATTTAGTAGAAGCCCTCTTCAACTGTTTGAATGGCCCCCTTTCAACTTCATGGGGTAAAGACCGGCGGCGAGTCCTTCGTCCTCTTGAACGTGATGACCATCCATTCGTCTCCCGCCTTCGTCGAAAACCCCTTCGGACGCTCCCGCCCGCGCTCCGAGAACTTACCACCCCAGGAGCATCGCTGGAGCGTGTCGTCATCGACCAATTTCCAAATCTCCTTGCCAGTAATTCCTTTCACCTTGCCATGGTTGAGGTCGCTCCCGTACTCCACATCGACTTTCACATCGACCTCGCAAAACCGATCCCGGACCCCGACGACCGCGAACGTGCCCCGCTCTCGCGCACCGCTCGCCATCGAGTCCATGACGAAGTCCAGCCGGTCTCCCGCGATCTTGAGCCAGGCGAATTCGAGGGGCTCCACGTCCGACGCCACACCGTGGCTTTCCATCCGACTGATCTTCCAGTTCCCGGCGAACCGCTTCGCCTGCTTGGCCGGATCACCCGCGTCGGCGGCGCGGGCGACCGCCGGATTCCGCCGCTCGAAGATCAGCAAGGAACGCTTCTCGAAGAGCGGTAGACCGATGTCACCGCGATTGGCCTCTCCCTGGAAGTCCGTGGGCCGGGGGTCGCCGGGCCTGGCGATGCATAAAGTGAGCGTCGTCTCGCCGAGTTTGTAGATCGACGGCATTAGCGGCAGTTTGGAGCCGCCGGGTCCACCCGTCACTCCATCGACCCAGTCCCAGCGCTTGGGTTCGGCCTTCTCGTCGATCACCCCCCTGGCACGCAGGCAGAGGAGGTCGCCCGTCTCGGGTGACGTGGAGGTGAGAGAGACCTGTTCGTCCCGGACCTCCAGGGTAAACCACCTGTCCTTCTTGGGCCCGATCACCGCCCTCCACTCCCCCGCGAGCCTGGCCCGATCTCCCGAGGGAGGTCCGGCCTCGGCCGGATCGGGAATAACTGAGCCGACCATGACGATCAGGGCCACGATCCGGCGATTCATGGGCCATCTCCGAGACAGATGCGATCCGTCCGAGTCCCCTCGACGCCCGACTTTAGCCGGGATTTCCCAGATGGGCGTTGAACTTGTCGTCCGGTACCTCGCCCGCCTCTCCTGAACTCCCATTGGACACCGGCCGCGTTCCCGTGTCCAAGGAAAAGCGGTGAAATCGGGGCGTCCGGCAAGCCGGATGCCCGTCCGAGCGCTCCGACCACCCCCGTTGGCTCACCCCTCGCCCAGTCTCCCTCATCTCACGGCGGACCATCCCTCCCTCCTCGGCTCGACGCCTCACTCATCCGCCTGCGACGAACGATCAACCGGGGCTCGGCGCCGCTCGCAGCCGACCGATCCGAGCCAGGATCGCTGCGAACAACGCCCGGGGCACCGCCACTTCCGCCAGCTGGAATGTCACCGCCCGCGCGTGATGCACGACCTTCGCGCCGATCTTGATCAGCTTCTCCCGCAGCGTCGTCAGCGTCCAAGTCCGCACCGGCCGCGGTAGCGCCAGCTGCCGCAAGAAGTTCCCCAGGTTGTAGGCCAGGGCGAACAGCTGCAGTCGGGCCTGGTTGTCCCTGAACCGGCGGCAGGACAGCCGTGTCCAGTTCAGCGCGTTCTTGCCCTCCTTGATCCACTGCTCGGCCGTGCCGCGGCCGTTGTAGAACTTGACCACCCGCTTCGGGCTCCGCCTCAGGTTGGTCACCACGAAGCCAACCCGGGGGAACAACTCGCCCGCGTGCCATTCGACCTTGGCCACCACCCGACGTGAGCGGTCCCACGACTTCGCCTGGTAACGGAAGCTGTGGTAGAAGACCTTTGGCTTCTTCGAAGGGCGGCCCACCGGCCGCTTCAGCAGGTGGGCGATGTTTCGCTCCAGGACCGGGTTGGCCTTGAGCCGGATGGCGTACCGGTAGCCCTCCGCCTCCAGCACCTTCATCAGCTTGGGCGAGGCGAACGCGGCATCACCCCGGAAGTACTTGGGGATCTTCAACTCGCGGTAGCGGACGATCACCGGCAGCAGCACCCGCCGCCAGAACTTGGCGCTGTGCTGATTGCCACGCCGGAGCATCACCCGCTCCAGGTCACCGAACTGATTGAACACGAACAGGGGATGGTAGCAGGTGCAGCCGAAGTGGCCGTTGAAGGCCGAGCCCTGCTGCTGGCCGTAGGTCTCACTGACCGAGCTGTCCATGTCGAGGACGATCCGGGTGAGCTTGCGATGCCGGTGCGCGCGAGTGATCCACTCGCCGGGCAGGTCCATCAGCCGGTTCAGGTTCGCGCGGGTCGTGAGCGTCTCGGTCTCGAACCGGCCGATCTCGCTGGTCGAGGCGGCCGTCTTGTCTCTGGCCCGACCGCCCACCACCGTGCGCATCGCGGGGTCGACGCGCAGGCGTTGAGCGTCGTTAAGGTCCTCATACCCGGCCAGGCGACTGAAGAGGGACTGGCGCATGAGCGCGGCCAGGCCGTGGCGCGTGTTCCGGCCGGTCCGTGAGTCCTGCAAGTTGTCGGCGGCCGTTCCAGTGAGCTGCATGGCGTCGTCGAGTTCGCGGTAGGCCAGGAGCCCGGCATCGCTGGTAACGTTGGCGCCGTGGAATTCGAGGCGAAGACGGCGATCGAATTGGGGTCGGAGTGGTTCGGTCTGGCAGTCACCCATCGGGAGTCCCTGTCAGGGCGGCAGGAATCGAGCGAAAACCTGGGAAAACCAGGGAGGTTCGCGCAAGTCCTGTGCCAGATTCAAGGGCTTATCTGGGAAATCCGGGGTGAATAATCCTGGTGGATTTCGCGGATGACCCTGACGTTGTCCGGGTCGAGCAGGTCGAAGCCATCGCCCAACCGGATCATGCGCGCGACGGCCGAAACTTCCTCCTCCCACCGTTCACTACCTGTACAGCATGGTGCGGTCCGGCCTTCCATGCCATCGGTTGCTCAGAAATAGCCCTGATCCCGGATTCCGGAAATCGGGGTTGGGGCAGTCCAAATCCTGTGCCACGCCGCTTGAACACTCATCGCTAACGGAGGCGCGGCCCGAGAGCGATCGGGAGCCCGGTCTCACGGGGGTGCCCTTGGAGCCGCCCGCGGACGCCGGCCCGCGGCTCAGAAGAAGAGCTGGAACCGCAGCCAGTACAGGTCGGTCGACCTCATGGAATGGCCGGGCAGGCCGGGCAGGCCGGTCGTGACGGCGTTGCCGTAGATCGAGTGCTGCCAGTCGAAGTAGATCTTGGTGTAGTAGTTCAGGTACCAGTTGGCCCCGATGTCGGTCGCGTAGGCGCGGTTCGACCAGAGGTTCGGGTCGGCCAGGCCGGCGGTGAAGATCCGGCCGCCGAGGTCGAGCTCGCTGAACCGGCCGTGGACCTCGACGGCGCCGATGCTGAACTTGCCCTTGTTGTACCCGAAATCCCGGAGCGGCCGGACGACGTTCACGCGGCGAGTCAGCTCCTCCCCGGTCAGGAAGTAGGTGCCCTGGACCATCCAGCCGCTCGAGGAGATCGGGGTGGAGTGCTTCCTGTCGAGCGAGTAGCCCTGGGAGCCGGCGCCGTACTGGCCCAGGAGCATCAGGCTCTTGTAGAAATAGGCGACGTGGCCCCCCCACTGGATCCGCTCGCCCAGCTCGGTCACGTTGGTGTTGAACGCGAGGAAGGTGGGCGAGAGGCTCGAGGCGGCCGCCGAGGTGGACTGGTCGTTGGCGGTCCGGAAGGCGGTCGGCTGCAAGGAGTTCTTCTCGTACCCGCCGTTGACCCCGCCGCCGAGGTTCAGGTATTTCAGCGCCGGCAGCGCCTCCGACGTCAGGAACGGCCGGGCATTGAAGTGGAGGAACAGGTCCTTGTCGCTGTTGAAGTCCTCGAACGACCGGCGCGGGCCGTTGAAGATCCCGGCGGCGTACGACAGCCGATTCTCGAGGATGTCGCCGAGGATCATGGCACCGTTCTGGCGGTTGCCGGCGAGGTTGCCCGCGTAGAGCGACCGCTCGGGGGCGATCAGGTCGCCCTCGGAGATCGAGAAGTACTCGTAGAGGTAAGGCGTCTTCATCCGCCCGACCCGCAAGCGGAGCCGGTTGTCGGTCCCCTGTCCCCGGTCGGCCGGGGTGCGCCCCCCGGTCCCCTCGGAGCCGGTGCCGGACTCCGCGGAGGACTTGCCGGAGAGGCTCTCCAGGAAGTTCAGGGTGATGAAGGCGTCGAGCAGGTCGAGGGGCCCGTAGCCGCGGTTGATGACGGTGTAGAACTCGACGCTCTTGGTGACCTGCCCCGTGAAGTACCAGCGCTGGCGGGGGATGAAGAACTGATCCTTGAGGGTGCCGTGGTCCTGAGGCGGGAAGGCGCGGAATTCGGCCTGGGTGAGGTCGTGGAAGGTCAGCTTGAACTCGTCGTCGTCCGAGGTGATCTCGAGCCCCTCGTCGAACTCGACCCGAGCCCGTCGCTTGCGATTCTCGCGCGAGGTCGACTCCCGGATGAAGGTGCGGGCCGAGGTCCCGGAGGCATCGATCCCGGCCGCCTCGCGCGGCGTGAGCCCGCCGCCGGCATTCGACCTCGAGGTCCCGCCCGACTCCCGCGAGGCCGGGCGGCCCGACCGGCCCTCCGACCCGGGATCGGCCGAGCCGCGCGACGGCGCCGCCGTCGGGGGACTCGGCACCGCCGGCGGCGTGCCGCCGGGGCCGACTCGTTCCAGGAGGGCGTCGTATCTCCTCTGGAGGGCCTGATACTCCTCGCGATGGCGGCGATCCATCGCCTCGGATCGGGCCTCCAGCCTGCGGAGCCGTTCTTCCATGCTCGGCTCGGGCGAGGCGGGAGCGACCTCGGGGAGGCTCGCCGCGGGGACGGGCGGGGCCGGCACCTGGGCCTGCGCCGCCGGCACGCCCAGGGCTGCCGCCGTCACGACGCGCGGCCACAGGCTCCCCAACCTCGGCCTCGATCCGGACGTGCGGGCTTGCATTAGGCGATTCCACCGGGGCTCGCGTCGATCGGACCCGGGGACCGACCCTCTCCGGGATATCATCGGCGATCCGTCGCCGGGCCTTGAAGAATCGCCATGATCGGATTCATCCGCCCGATCGTCAGGGTCGATATCGCTCGGCGAGATTCGACGATCCGAGCGAGGGGTGGCGTCTCGTCGCGGCCCCCGCACATCGGCCCAGGTGACGGACGCCCGAAAGCCTGTGCATGTGACCGGATAAGTCGATGGGCCGGGCCCGGCGTTCATGCCCATCCCTTGACACTGGTGGTGTCGACGTTTAGACTTGGAGCGTTCTGAGGGGTCTGGGGGGGGTTGAGGGATTGGCGAAATCCTGCGGGCTTATCGCCATGTCCCTTCCCCCATCTCTTCGCCGCGACCAGGACAGGGCGCGGCAGCGACGGCGTTCTCGACCACGGATGGCCCCACCGGGACGCCAGGACGAGGGTCGACCTAACGCCGCTCGAGACCGAGACCGCCCGCATCCGGCCGGCGGCGCCGGACCGGTCGGGCTCCTCCCCTCCCAACTCCCCGCACGCCCCCGCGCGACGGACCGGCGCCCGTCCCGACGGACCCGCCGGGCCGACTTCGCCGCTGACAGATCCATAAATCCCGAGATGATAACACAGATGAACGAGAACGCGGGACCGGACGCGGGCCTCCGCTACCGGGCGGTCGTCAACCACGAGGGGCAGTACTCGATCTGGTTCGCCGACCGGGAGCCCCCCGCCGGCTGGGCCGAGGCGGGCCAGGAGGGGACGAGGGAGGAATGCCTCGCGTTCGTCGACGAGGTCTGGAAGGACATGCGGCCGCTGAGCCTGAGGAAGAAGATGGGAGAGTCCGTCTAAGCCCATGAGACCACCCGACCCGGGCAAGGACGCCGACACCCCGACCTTCGTCGAGACGCTCCGCGGGCGCGCGGGGCGGCAGGGCGGCGAGCATGCCTTCCACTTCGCGGCGGACGGCGACGCCGCCCCGTCCGGCGGGGTCACGTACGAGGGGCTCGACCGCAAGGCCCGGGCGCTGGGCGCCCGGCTCGCGTGGGGGGGCCTGCGGGGGGAGCGGGCGATCCTGCTCTACCCGCCGGGCCTGGAGTTCATCGCGTCGTTCTTCGGCTGCCTCTACGGCGGGACGGTCGCCGTCCCGGCCCACCTCCCCCGGCCGAACCGGCCGACGGACCGGCTCCGGGCGATCGTCGACGACGCCCGGCCCCGCGCGATCCTGACGACCTCGGCGCTCTTGCCCGAGGCCGGGCGGTGGGCGGCGGAGGTCCCGGGGCTCCGCGGCCTGGCCGTGATCGCCACCGACGAGGTCGACCCGGGCCTGGCCGACGGCTGGAGGCACCCCGGCGTCGGGCCCGACGCGCTGGCCTTCCTCCAGTACACCTCGGGCTCGACGGCGATGCCCAAGGGGGTCATGGTCAGCCACGGCAACCTGATCCACGGCTCGGCGCAGATCCGCCGGTGCTTCGGGTCGACCGGGGCGAGCCGGGGGGTCTTCTGGCTGCCGCTGTACCACGACATGGGGCTGATCGGCGGGGTCCTCCAGACGGTCTACTGCGGGGGGAGCAGCACCATCCTCCCGCCGGTCTCGTTCCTCCAGCGGCCGGTCCGGTGGCTCCGGGCGATCTCGGAGACCGGGGCGACGATCAGCGGCGGGCCGGACTTCGCCTACGACCTCTGCGCCCGCAAGGTCACGCCGGAGCAGCGCGCGGGCCTCGACCTGAGCCGGTGGGAGGTCGCCTTCGACGGCGCCGAGCCGATCCGGCCGGAGACGCTCGACCGGTTCGCCGAGGCGTTCGCCCCCTGCGGGTTCCGCCGCGAGGCGTTCCTCCCCTGCTACGGCCTGGCCGAGGCGACGCTGCTCGTCTCCGGCCTGAGGTCCCCGGGCGGGCCGGTCGTCTTCGCCGCGCGGGCCGAGGCGCTGGCGACGGGCCGGGTCGAGCCGGCCGAGGCCCCGGGGGAGGCCCGACCCGTCGTCGGCTCGGGCGGGGTGCCGGACGGCGACGAGGTCGCGATCGTCGACCCGGAATCGCGCCTGCCGTGCCCGCCCGATCGGGTGGGCGAGGTCTGGGTCCGCGGGCCGAGCGTCGCCCTCGGCTACTGGGGCCGGCCCGAGGCGACCGAGGCCACCTTCCGGGCCGAGCTGCCCGGCGCGGGCGGCCCGTTCCTCCGGACCGGCGACCTCGGGTTCGTCCGCGACGGCGAGCTGTTCGTCGCCGGCCGGCTCAAGGACCTGATCATCGTCCGGGGCCGGAACATCTACCCGCACGACGTCGAGCGGACGGCCGAGGAGGGCCACCCGTCGCTCCGCGCCGGGGGGTCGGGGGCGTTCTCGGTCGAGGTCGACGGCCAGGAGCGGCTGGCGGTCGTCGCCGAGGTCGAGCGGCCGGGCCAGGCGCTGAAGGTGGATGAGGTCGTCGCCGCGGTGAGGCGGGCCGTGGCCGAGTCGCACGAGGTCGACCTCCACGCCGTCCGGCTCCTGAAGCCGGGGGGCCTGCCCCGGACGTCCAGCGGCAAGGTCCGCCGCCACGCGTGCCGCGAGGGATATCTGGCCGACGACCTCGATGTCGTCGGCGGCTGGACCCGGGACGTCGGCCGGTCGGTGCCGGGGGACGTGCCGGTCGCCGACGGGGAGCCCGCCGCGCCGGGTCGGTCGGCGGCCGAGATCGCGGCCTGGATCGCCGGGCAGGTCGCGCGCCCGCTCGGGATCGCTCCCGAGGACGTCGACCACGCCGAGACGTTCGCCGGCTTCGGCCTGGGGTCGATGCAGGCGGTGACGCTCGCCGGCGAGCTGGAACAGTGGCTCGGCCGGCCGCTCTCGCCGACGCTCGCGTATGAATACCCGACGATCGCCGCCCTCGCCCGCCACCTGGCCGGCGAGGCCGACCCCGTCGCGAGCGGGGCGAATCCCGCCGCAAGCCCGGACGGGGCCGGGGCGGCGATCGCGATCGTCGGGATCGGCTGCCGGTTCCCGGGCGGGGACGGCCCCGAGGCGTTCTGGCGGCTGCTCGTCGACGGCGGCGACGCGGTCGGGCCGGTCCCCGAGGGGCGATGGCCCGAGTATCCCGCGGAGCCGGGCCGGGCGGGCCCCCGCCGCGGCGGGTTCCTCGGCCGGGTCGACCGGTTCGACGCCGACTTCTTCGGGATCTCCCCCCGCGAGGCCGCGGCGATGGACCCGCAGCAGCGGCTCCTGCTCGAGGTCGCGTGGGAGGCCCTGGAGGACGCCGGGCTGGCGCCGGGGCGGCTGGCGGGGACGCCCGTCGGCGTCTTCGTCGGGATCGCGACGGACGACTACAGCCGGCTCGGGCGCGGCGACCACGAGGGCAACGACGTCTACGAGATCACGGGCAACGCGGCGAGCATCGCGGCCAACCGGATCTCGTTCGCCTTCGACTTCCGCGGGCCAAGCGTCGCGGTCGACACCGCGTGCTCGTCGTCGCTCGTCGCCGTCGAGTGGGCCTGCCGGAGCCTCCGCCAGGGCGAGTCGGCCGTCGCGCTGGCGGCGGGGGTGAACCTGATCCTCTCGCCGGAGGTCTCGGCCGACTTCGCCCGCGCGGGGTTCCTCGCCGCCGACGGCCGGTGCAAGACCTTCTCGGCCGAGGCCGACGGCTATGTCCGGGGCGAGGGGGTGGGGGTCGTCGTCCTGAAGCCGCTGGCCCGGGCGGTCGCCGACGGCGACCCGATCTACGCGGTGATCCGCGGCGGCGCGATCAACCAGGACGGCCGGACCAACGGCCTGACGGCTCCCAGCCCGCAGGCCCAGGAGTCGGTCCTCCGCGCCGCCTACCGGGCGGCGGGCGTCGCCCCCGGCCGGGTCGGCTACGTCGAGGCGCACGGGACGGGCACCCGGCTGGGCGACCCGATCGAGGCGATGGCGCTGGGCTCGGTGCTCGCCGAGGGCCGGCCCGACGGCCGGGACTGCCTGGTCGGGTCGGTCAAGACGAACATCGGCCACCTCGAGGCCGCCGCCGGGGTCGCCGGGCTGATCAAGGTGGCGCTGATCCTCCACCACCGGACGATCCCCGCGAGCCTGCACTGCGACGTCCTGAACCCGGGGATCCCGTTCGCCGCCCTGCCGCTGCGGGTCGCGCGCGAGACGACGGGCTGGCCCGAGGCCGACGGCCCCGCGGTCGCGGGCGTCAGCTCGTTCGGGTTCGGCGGGACGAACGCCCACCTGGTCGTCGAGGCCGCCCCCGGCCGGCCCGTCGGGCGTGCCGAGGCCCCGGCCGAGGCCGCGGGGGAGGAGTCCCTCCTGCCCCTCTCGGCGCGGACTCCCGTGGCCCTGCACGCGCTCGCCTCCTCGGTCCGCGACGGCCTCCGGGCCGTGCCCGAGGCCTCGGTCCGCGACCACGCCTACACGTCGGCCGTCCGCCGCGACCACCACGCGCACCGGCTGGCGATCGTGGCCGCCTCGGCCGGGGCGGCGGCCGAGGCGATCGACAACCACCTGGCCGGCGTGGCCGACGCCCGGGCCACCGCCGGCCGGAAGCCCCCCGGGCGGAGGCCCGGCCTCGTCCTCGTCTTCTCGGGCCAGGGCGGGATCTGGTGGGGCGCCGGCCGCGACCTCCTGGCCCGCGAGCCCGCCTTCCGCGCCGTCTACGAGGAATGCGACCGCCTCCTCGCCGCGACCGGAGGCCGGTCGCTCGTCCGGGAGCTGGCCGACGACCGGGGCGCCGCGCGGCTGGCCGACCCCGAGTTCGCCCAGTCGCATCAGTTCGCGCTCCAGGTCGCGCTGGCGGCGCTGTACCGATCGTGGGGGATCGTGCCCGACGCGGTGGTCGGCCACAGCCTCGGCGAGGTCGCGGCGGCCCACGTCGCCGGCGCGATCCCGCTGGCCGAGGCGCTGCGGGTCGTCGCGCTGCGCGGCCGGCTGATGCGGACGGTGCTCGGCCTGGGCAAGACGGCCGCCGTCGGGCTCTCCGAGGCCGAGGCTCGCCGCCGGATCGCCGGCCGCGAGGACGTCCTGGGCGTCGCCGCCGTCAATGGGCCGAGGACGACGACCCTCTCCGGCGAGGCCGGGGCCCTCGGCGTCCTCGTCGAGTCGATCCGGGGCGGCGGCTCGTTCGCCCGGCTGCTCGACGTCGACTGCGCCTTCCACGGCCCGCAGCTCGACCCGCTCCGGTCCGTGATGGAGGAGGCGCTCGCCGGCCTCGTGCCGGGCCCCGCGACGGTCCCGTTCGTCTCGACCGTCCTGGGCCGGGTCGCCGCCCCGAGCGAGCTTGTCGCGGCCTACTGGGGCCGGAACCTCCGGGACACGGTCCTCTTCTCCGCCGCCATCGACGCCGTCGCGGCCGACGCCCCCGGGGCCTTCCTCGAGATCGGGCCCCACCCGATCCACCGGGCCGCGATCGCCGAATGCCTCGAAGGCCGCGAGGCCGCCCCGGCGATCCTCCCGAGCCTGAGGCGCGGGCTCCCCGCGCGGGGGACCCTGCTCGGGTCGCTCGCGGCCCTCTACGCCCAGGGCCACCCCGTCGACTGGGACCGGCTCTATCCCTCGGGCCGCCTCGTCTCGCTCCCGTCCTACCCGTGGCAGGGGGCCCGCCACTGGATCGACGGGCGGGTCGAGCCCGTCGACGGGAACGGCCGCCACCCGGCCTCCGTCAACGGCCACTCCGCGCGGAACGGCAACGGCCGGTCGCACGACCTCCTCACCGCCCCGGCCGCTCCCGGGCCGGCGGCCGACGAGGGGCGAAGCGAGGTCGACGGCCTGCTCTCCGAGATCCGCTGGCAGGCCGCCGAGGGGACGGGCCCGGAGGACGGGCGTCACCTCGCGGGGCGCTGGATCATCGTCTCGGACGCCGGCGAGGTCGGCCCGGCCCTCGGGGCGTACCTGAAAGAACACGGTGCGACCTTCGACCTGATCGGGCGCGCGGCCGACGACCCCTTGCCGCCCGGGGTCGCCGGGGCGCTCGACCCCGATCGGGGTCCGTGCCGGGGCGTGATCTACCTCGCGGCCCTCGACCACCCGGCGACGCCCGTCGGCGACCCGACGGCGGCGGTCGAGACTCTCTGCGGGGATGTCCTCCGGCTCGTCGGGGTGATGGGCGGGCGGGTCGGCATGGCCCCCGGCCGGCTCTGGGTCGTGACGCGCGGGGCCCAGCCGGCCGGCCCGGACGCGGGGCCGCTCGCCGTGGCCCAGGCGCCGCTCTGGGGGCTCGGCCGGACGATCGCGCAGGGCCATCCGGGCCTCTGGGGCGGCCTGATCGACCTCGACCCGTCGGGCGCGGCGGATGAGCCCGGGGCCCTCGCCCGCCTGATCGGGGCCGAGGGGCCCGAGGACCAGGTCGCCCTCCGCGACGGGCGTGCCCTCGTCCCCCGGCTCGTCCCCGCCGACGTCGCGGGGGCCGTTGCCGCGGCCCCCGGCCTCCGGCCCGAGGGGACGTACCTGATCACGGGCGGGCTCGGCGACCTCGGCCTCCGGGTGGCGCGCCGGCTGGTCGGGCGCGGGGCCCGCCGCCTCGTCCTCGTCGGCCGCCGCGGCCTGCCCGACCGCGACGGCTGGGACGACCTCGCGGCCGACGACCCCGCGCGGCCGGCGGTCGAGGCGGTCCGGGCGCTGGAGCATCTGGGGGCGACGGTCGTGGCGGCGGCGGCCGACGTCGGCGACCGGGCCGCGATGGCCGGGCTGTTCGACCGGCTGGCGAGGTCGCTGCCGCCGATCCGGGGGATCGTCCACGCGGCGGGGGTCGTCCAGTCCCGGGACGCCGCCGAGTTCGACCCCGAGGCGCTGGCGGCGGTCCTCCGGCCGAAGGTGGCGGGGGCCTGGGCGCTGCACGAGCTGTCGCGGCCCCTGCCGCTGGACTTCTTCGTGCTCTTCTCGTCGATCGCCTCGGCCTGGGGCTCGGTGAAGCTCGCCGACTACGCCGCGGCCAACGGCTTCCTCGACGCCCTGGCGCACCACCGGGGGGCGCTCGGCCTGCCCGGCCTGAGCATCAACTGGGGCCCCTGGGACGGCGGCGGGATGGTCGAGGGGGGCGGGTGGGGCCGGTCGCTCGGGGCGATGGGGCTGAGGCCGCTGGGCGAGTCGGAGGGCCTCGACGCGCTCGACCGCCTGATGGCCGACCCCTCGGCCCGGCAGGCGTCGGCGGCGTCGGCCGACTGGGCGACGCTCCGGGCGCTGCACGGCCGGTCCGGCCGGGGCCGGCTCCTGGCCGGGATCGCGGCCGGGGCGGGAGCCCCCCCGAAGGCGTCGCGGCTCCGCGACCTGCCCGCCGAGGGCCGGCGCGAGCGGCTGGTCGGGCTGCTGACCGACCGGGTGGCGCAGGTCCTCCGGCTCCCCCCCGGGGAGCCCGAGCCGGACCGGCCGCTGGACACGCTCGGGGTCGACTCGCTGATCGCGATGGAGCTGAGGGCCGGGATCGAGGCCGACCTCGGCGTCGTCGTCCCGCTCACGGCGTTCCTCGAATCGACGAGCGTCGCCCAGCTCGCCGACTCGATGCTCGCCGGTCTGGAGGACCCCGAGGTCCCGCCCGAGAGCGTCCTGGCCCGGGCCGAGGCGGGGGTCGCCGAGCGGGCCCCGTCGTTCGGCCAGCAGTCGCTCTGGTACGCGCACCAGCTCTCGCCGACGCAGGGGGCGTACAACATCGCGGGCGCGGCGCGGGTCCGGCCCGGCCTCGATCGGGACGCGCTCCGCCGGGCGGTGCGACGCCTGGCCGACCGCCACGAGGTCCTCCGGACGACGTACCCCGAGTCCGGCGGCCGGCCGGTCCTGCGGGTCCGCGACGCGATCGACGACCCGCTCGCCGTCGTCGACGCGGCGGGCTGGCCCGAGGAGCAGGCCACGGCCGACCGCGCGGAGGCGGCCAACCGCCCGTTCGACCTGGAGGCCGGCCCGCTGATCCGCGTCGTCGTCTGGTCCCGGCCGGCGCCCGAGGGGGACGACATCCTGATCGTCCTGCACCACATCGTCGGCGACTTCTGGACGATCGCGGTCCTCGTCGAGGAGCTGAGCCGGCTCTACAACGCCGAGCGGTCGGCCGAGGGCTCGGGCGCGGGCCTGCCGGCCTTGCCGCTCCGGTACACGGACTATGCCCGCTGGCAGGCGGAGATGCTCGCCGGGCCCGAGGGGGGCCGGCTCGAAGGGTACTGGCGGTCGCGGCTGGCCTCCCCCCCGCCGGTCCTCGAACTGCCGACGGACCGGCCCCGGCCCGCCGTCCGGACCGAGCGCGGGGCGGTCCGGCACCTGGAGCTGGACGCGACGCTCTCGGCCGAGGTCCTGGCCTTCGCCCGGGGCCGAAGCGCCAGCCTGTACACGGTCCTGCTCGCCGCGTTCGAGGTGCTGCTCGGCCGGTACAGCGGCCAGGACGACTTCGCGGTCGGCTCGGCCGTCGCCGGCCGGACCCGGCCCGGGCTCGACGGCCTGCTCGGCTACTTCGTCAACCTGATCCCGATGCGGGCCGACCTCGCGGGCAACCCGACGTTCGACGAGGCCCTCGGGCGGACCCGACGGGTCGTCCACGAGGGGCTGGAGCACCAGGACTACCCGTTCGGCCTGATGGTCGAGCGGCTCTGGCGGGAACACGCCACGGGGCAGACGCCGATCTTCCAGGCCATGTTCATCTATCAGAAGGCCCAGCGGCTGAACCAGGAGGGGCTGAGCCCCTACGCGCTGGGGGCCGGGGGGCACGCGATCGAGGTCGGCGGGATGCACGCCGAGTCGCTGGCGATCGAGCGGCGGGCCTCGCTGTTCGACATGACGCTTGTGGCTGCACGGGGGGCGGGCCGGCTCTCGCTCGCGCTCGAGTACAGCACCGACCTGTTCGACGAGTCGACGGCCGACCGCTTCCTGGCCAGCTACCGGACGCTCCTGGCGGGGATCGTGGCCGACCCGGGGCGACGGCTCGCCGACCTGCCGCTGCTGACCGACGCGGAGCGCGACCGGCTGGTGGTCGACTGGGCCGCGACGCCGGCCGAGGACGCCGGGGCCGACGCGTCGTGCATCCACCGGCTGTTCGAGGACCGGGTCGTCGCCGACCCCGAGGCGATCGCCGTCGTCCACGGCGACCGGCGGATGTCGTACCTCGAGCTGGACGTCCGGGCCGACCTGATGGCCCACCGGCTCCGCGAGGCCTGCGTCGGCCGCGGGACGACGGTCGGGCTCTGCGCGGGGAGGTCGCCCGAGCTGCTGGTCGGCCTGCTGGCGATCCTCAAGGCCGGCGGGTGCTACCTGCCGCTCGACCCGGACTACCCGGCCGCCCGGCTCGCCCTGATGCTCGCCGACGCGAAGGCGGCCGTCATCCTCGTCGACCGCGGCTCGCGACGCGCCGTGGCCGGCCGCCCCGAGATCCTCGTCGACCTGGACGCCGACCTCGACGCGGACGATCTGTTCCTCGACCCGGTCGACCCCCTGCCCCCCTCGGCCGGCCCCGACGACCCGGCGTATGCGATCTTCACCTCCGGGAGCACGGGGGTGCCCAAGGGGGTCGCGGTCACGCACCGGAGCCTCGTCTCGGCCTACCGGGCGTGGGAGCACGCCTACGGCCTCGACTCGCCCCCGGGGCCGCACCTCCAGGCGGCCGGGCTCTCGTTCGACGTCTTCACCGGCGACTGGGTCCGCGCCCTCGGCTCGGGCGGGACGCTGGTTCTCTGCCCGCGCGAGACGCTGGTCGAGCCCGAGGCGCTGCACGCGCTGATGGAGGGCGAGGGGGTCGAGTTCGCCGAGCTGGTCCCCGCGGTCGCCGGGAGGCTGGTCGACTGGCTCGAACGGACGGGCCGCCGACTCGACGCGCTCCGGCTGCTGGCCGTCGGGTCGGACTCGTGGCGGATGGCCTCGTACCGGCGGCTCCGCCGCGCCATCGGCGCGGGGGCCCGGGTGGTCAACTCGTACGGCCTGACCGAGGCGACGATCGACAGCACCTATTTCGAGGGGGACCTCCCCGGCCTCGACGACGACCGCCCGGTGCCGATCGGCCGGCCGTTCGCCGGGACGCGGGCGTACGTGCTGGACCGCGAGATGAGGCCGGTCCCGCCGGGATTGCCGGGCGACCTGTACATCGGCGGCGCCGGCGTGGCGCTCGGCTACCTCGGCCGCCCCGGCGCGACCGCCGGCCGGTTCCTGCCCGACCCGTTCGGCGAGCCCGGGGGGCGGCTCTACCGGACCGGCGACCTCGCCCTCTGGCGTCCCGACGGGCTGCTGGAATTGCTCGGCCGGGCCGACGGCCAGGTGAAGGTCCGGGGCGTCCGGATCGAGCTGGGGGAGGTCGAGTCGGCCTTGCGGAGGCACCCGTCGGTCCGCGAGGCGGCGGTCGTCGCCCGCGACGAGCCGGCGGGGGGCCGGTCGCTGGTCGGCTTCGTCGTCGCCGAGGCCGGCGAGTCGGCCCCGCCCGACGCCTTCGCGCTGCGGCGATGGCTCCGGGGGGTCCTGCCCGAGGCGATGATCCCGTCGGCGATCCACCCGCTGGCGTCGCTCCCGCTGTCGGCCAACGGCAAGGTCGACCGCAAGGCGCTGGCCGCGATCGAGGCCCCGGCGCTGCCTCGCGAGGCGTACGCCCCGCCGACGACCCCGGCGGAGGCCGAGATCGCCCGGATCGCGGCGGAGGTCCTGGAGGTCGGGCGGGTCGGGGTCCACGACAACTTCCTGGAGATGGGCCTGGACTCGATCCTGATCATCCAGGTGGCGTCGCGGGCCCGCAAGGCCGGGCTCCGGCTCGACCCGTCGCTGTTCTTCCGCCATCCGACGATCGCGTCGCTGGCCGCCGCCGTCGGCCCCGTCGGCCGGATCGACGCCCCGTCGGGCCCACCGGCCGACGACCCGGCCGTCGCCGCCGATCGCCGGGCCCTGCTCGACGCGCTCGACGACCCGGCCGGGATCGAGGACGCCTATCCGCTGACCCCGGTGCAGGAAGGGATGCTCTTCCACACGACGGCCGAGCCCGACGCCGGGATGTACGTCGAGCAGTTCACCTGCCGGCTCCGCGGCCCCCTCGTCGCCGACGCCTTCGCGGCGGCCTGGAGGCGCGTCGTCGCCCGCCACCCGTCGCTCCGGACCGCGATCCGCTGGGTCGAGTCCGACCGGCCGGTCCAGGCCGTGTATCGGTCCGTCGACCTGCCGATCGACGCCCGCGACTGGTCCGGCTTGCCCGAGGCCGAGCAGGAGGCGCGGCTGGAGGGATTCCTGGAGGCCGACCGCCGGCTCGGGTTCGTCCCGAGCCTGCCGCCGATGCTCCGGCTGGCCCTGTTCCGGCTGGGGGACGATGCGCACGCGATGGTCTGGACGAGCCATCACCTGGTCCTCGACGGCTGGTGCCTGCCGATCCTGCTCGGCGACGTCCTGGCCTCGTACGAGGCGACCGTCCGCGGGGTCGTGGCCGACCTGCCCGCCCCCCGGCCGTTCCGGGACTACGTCGCGTGGGGACGTCGGCAGGACCTCGCGCGGTCGGAGGCCTACTGGCGGCGGACCCTCGCCGGCCACGTCGCGCCGACGCCGCTGGGGATCGGCCCGGGCCGGCCCGCCCCCGCCCCCGGCACCGCCCCGTTCGGCGGTCGGGACGCGGCGCTCGACCCGTCGGCGACGGCCGCGCTGCGGTCGTTCGCCCGGTCGCGCGGGCTGACGCTGGCGACGGTCGTCCAGGGGGCCTGGGCCCTCGTCCTGGCCCGCTACGCCGGGCGGGGGGACGTCGTCTTCGGCGTCACCGTCTCGGGCCGGCCCGCCGAGCTGGAGGGGGTCGAGTCGATGGTGGGGGTGTTCATCAACACCCTGCCGCTCCGGGTCGCGGTCGACGAGGAGGCGCGGCTCGTCCCCTGGCTCGGCGAGGTCCAGGCCCGGCTCGTCGCGCTGCGGGCCCACGAGGCGAGCCCGCCGGTCCTCGTCCACGAGTGGAGCGAGGTCCCGCGGGGCCGGCCCCTCTTCGACAGCATCGTGACCGTCCAGAACACGCCCGGCGACCTCGGCCTGGCCTCGGGCCGCGGCCCGATCGAGATCGACCGGGTCCGGATCGACGAGCAGACGAACTACCCGCTCACCGTGACGGTCGTCCCCGGCGCCTCGCTCGCGCTGCGGATCGGCTACGACGCCCGACGGCTCGACGGCGATGCGGTCGGCCGGATGGCCGAGCACTTCCGGAGGCTCCTGGAACGGATCGCCGAGGGGACGGACCGGCGGCTGGCCGACCTCAGCATGGTCTCGGGGGCGGAGCACGATTTGCTCGTCGGGGGCTGGTCCGGGTCGCACCACGGCCGGAGGCCGGGCGTCGTCGCCAACGGGCACCCGCCGTCGGCGGACGACGGGCTCGACGCTAGCATCGCGGAAATACGCAGGTCCCTGGGGGAGACGGCCCGATGAATCAGCCGGTGGAACAGCGGGCCTCGGGCCTGTCGGTCGAGGAGAAGCGGGCGCTGCTCGGCCGGCTCCTCGCCGAGAAGAACTCGGGCCGGGCCGCGGCCCGGGGGGCGCACGTCGCCTTCGAGGTCCAGGCCGGGCGGACGCCCGACCTGCCGGCCGTCGTGTTCGAAGGCGTGAGCCTGACGTATCGCGAGCTGGACGAGCGGGCCGAGCGGGTCGCGCGGCGGCTCCGCGGGCTGGGAGTCGGGCCCGAGTCGCTCGTCGGCCTCTGCCTGAATCGGTCGCCGGAGATGCTCGTCGGCCTGCTCGGGGTGCTCAAGGCGGGCGGGGCGTACGTCCCGCTCGACCCGGCGTTCCCCGAGGCGCGGATCGCGATGATGCTCGAGGACGCCCAGGCCCCGGTCCTCCTCACCGAGCAGGCCCTCCGCGAGACCATCCCCGACGGCCCGGCCCGCGTCGTCTGCATCGACTCCGAATGGGACGAGGCCGAGAATGGCGAAGGCGCAGCGAGCCCGCCGGCCCAGGCCGGTGCGGAGAACCTCGCCTATGTGATCTACACCTCGGGGTCGACGGGCCGGCCCAAGGGGGTCGAGATCCCGCACGGGGCGCTGGCGAACTTCCTGGCGTCGATGAAGGGGCTGCTCGGGGTGGCCGAGGGGGACCTGTTGCTCGCGGTGACGACCCTCTCGTTCGACATCGCGGGGCTGGAGCTGCTCTTGCCGCTGACGGTCGGGGCGTGCGTCGAGATCGTCGCGCGCGACGTGGCGGCCGACGGGGCGAGGCTCGCGGGCCGGCTCTCGCGGGGGGACGTCTCGTACCTCCAGGCGACCCCGGCGACCTGGCGGCTCCTGCTCGAAGGCGGCTGGCGCGGCAGCCCGTCGCTGTCGATGCTCTGCGGCGGCGAGGCCCTGCCCCGGCCGCTGGCCGACCGCCTGCTCGACAAGGGGAAGGCCCTCTGGAACCTCTACGGCCCGACCGAGACGACGGTCTGGTCGTCGCTGGCGCGGGTCGAGCCGGGCGAGGGGCCGGTCTCGATCGGCCGGCCGATCGCCCACACCCAGATGTACGTGCTCGACGCGCGGATGCGGCCGGTCCCCGTCGGCGTGACGGGCGAGCTGTACATCGGCGGCAAGGGCGTCGCCCGCGGCTACTACCGCCGCCCCGGCCTGACCGCCGAGCGGTTCGTGCCCGACCCGTTCGGCAAGTCCCCCGGCGGCCGGGTCTACCGGACCGGCGACCTCGCCCGCTGGCGGCCCGACGGCTCGCTCGAATGCCTCGGCCGCGCCGATCACCAGGTGAAGGTCCGCGGGTTCCGGATCGAGCTGGGCGAGGTCGAGGCGGCGCTGGCGCGGCACCCGTCGGTCCGCGAGGCGGCGGTCGTCGCCCGCGAGGAGGACGCCGGCGAGAAGGCGCTAGCCGCCTACGTCGTCCCGGGCGAGGGGATGCCCCCGGTCGCCGCGATCCGCAAGTGGCTGCTCGGCGTCCTGCCCGAGTACATGATCCCCTCGACGATCGCGACGCTCGACGCGATGCCGCTGACGCCCAACGGCAAGGTCGACCGCAACGCCCTGCCCGAGCCCGACTCCGGCCGGGCCGACCAGGGGGCGACCTACGTCCCCCCGCGCGGCCCGGTCGAGGACGCGCTGGTCGAGATCTGGGGCGACCTGCTCGGCCGCGACCGGATCGGCGTCCACGACAACTTCTTCGAGCTGGGCGGGCACTCGCTGTTCGCCACCCAGCTGCTGGCGCGGGTCCGCGACACGTTCGCCGTCGAGCCGACGCTCCGCGACTTCCTCGAGGCCCCGACGGCCGCGGGGCTGGCCCGGCTGATCGACCGCGAGCTGACGGCGGGCGTCGGCCTCCAGGCGCCGCCGATCCTGCCGGCCGGCCGCGAGGGGCCCCTGCCCGCCTCGTTCGCCCAGCAGCGGCTCTGGTTCCTCGACCAGCTCGATCCCCACAGCGCCTCGTACAACATCCCGACCGCCGTCCGCCTCGAAGGGGACCTCGACGTGACGGCCATCGGCCGGGCGCTCGACGAGGTCGTCCGCCGGCATGAGGTCCTCCGGACGACCTTCGCCTCGGAGGGGGGCGTGCCCCTCCAGGTGATCCGGCCCGGCATGACGATCCCGATGGACGTGACCGACCTGACCGGCCTCCCCGCGGCCGACCGCGAGGCCGAGGCCCTCCGGCGGATCGACGCCGAGGCCCGCACCCCGTTCGACCTCGCCGTCGGGCCGGTGATCCGGCTCGGCCTGATCCGGCTGGCATCGGATGAGCACATCATCGTGGTGAACATGCACCACATCGCCTCCGACGGCTGGTCGATCGGCGTCCTGATCCGCGAGGTGGCCATCCTCTACGACGCCTTCCGCGCGGGGAGGCCCTCGCCCCTGCCCGAGCCCGCCCTCCAGTACGCCGACTACGCCGCCTGGCAGCGCGACTGGTTGTCGGGGGACGTCCTCGTCTCGCAGATGGGATTCTGGCGGGCCCAGCTCGCCGGGGCCCCGACGCTCGAGCTGCCGACCGACCGGCCCCGGCCGTCGGTGCTCTCGACGCGGGGCGACCAGCGGTCGGCGCCCGTCCCCGCGGCGGTCCTCGCCGACCTCCAGGCGATCGGCCGGAAGGGGGGGGCGACCCTGTTCATGACCCTCCTGTCGGCCTTCCAGGTGCTCCTGCACCGGTACTCGGGCCAGGGGGACATCGCGGTCGGCTCGCCGATCGCGGGCCGGACCCGGTCCGAATTGGAAGGCCTGATCGGCTTCTTCGTCAACACCCTGGTGATGCGCGGCGACCTCGCGGGCGACCCCAGCTTCCGCGAGCTCTTGGGCCGGACGAGGCGGGTGGCGCTCGGGGCCTTCGCCCACCAGGACCTCCCGTTCGAGAAGCTCGTCGGCGAGCTCCACCCGGGCCGCGACGCGAGCCGGACGCCGCTCTTCCAGGTGATGTTCGTCCTCCAGAACGCCCCGATGCCCTTCCCCAGCACGTCCGACCTGAAGCTCACGCCGATCGACGCCATCAGCGGGACGTCGAAGTTCGACCTCACCTTGTTCGTCGAGGAGTACGAGGGCGGCCTGATGGCGACGATCGAATACAGCACCGACCTGTTCGACGCCGCCACGATCGACCGGATGCTCGGGCACTTCCAGACCCTGCTCGCGGGGATCGCGGCCGAGCCCGACCGCCCGATCGGGTCGCTGCCGATGCTGACCGAGGCCGAGCGGAACCGCCTCCTCGGCGGCTGGGACGGCGACGCGCCGGATGACCCGGGCTCGGACCTCGACGGGCTCTCGGCCGAGGAGCTGGACGCGATGCTGATCGACCTCTCCCCCGGCGAGGGCACGACCGTTGAGTAACGGCGCGACCCGGCCCGGGGTCGGCCGGAAAGAATCCGAGCCGCGGCCGACCTGGCGGCCCGCCCCGGCCGAGCCGGGTGCCGGCGCCGGGCCCGTCCCGGCGTGCCTGCACCGGCTGTTCGAGGCGGCGGCGGCCCGCGCCCCCGGGGCGGTCGCCGTCACGATCGAGGGGCGTCACCTGACCTACGCCGAGCTCGACGCGCGGGCCGAGCGGCTGGCCCGCGGCCTCCGCGGGCTCGGCGTCGGGCCCGAGGTCCTGGTCGGGATCTTCGTCGAGCGGTCGGCCGACCTGCTCGTCGCCGTCCTCGGCGTGCTCAAGGCCGGCGGGGCGTATGTCCCGCTCGACCCGGCCTACCCGGCCGACCGCCTCGCCCTGATCCTCGACGACGCCCGGGTGCCGATCCTCCTCACCCAGTCGCCCATGCTCGGCCGCCTCCCCGCGCACGAGGCGACCGTCGTCCTCCTCGACGACGCGGCGATCGACGCCCTCCCGCCCGGCGACGGCGCGGGGGTCGCGGAGGCCGGCCCGGCGAGCCTCGCGTATGTGATCTACACGTCCGGGTCGACCGGCCGCCCCAAGGGCGTGGCCGTCACCCACGCCAACGTCATCCGCCTGTTCGCCTCGACCCGGCGCTGGTTCGGCTTCTCGTCGGCCGACGTCTGGACCCTGTTCCACTCGTTCGCCTTCGACTTCTCGGTCTGGGAGATCTGGGGCGCCCTGCTCCACGGCGGGCGGCTCGTGGTCGTGCCCTACTGGGTGAGCCGGTCGCCCGACGCCTTCCTCAGGCTGCTCCGCGACGAGGGGGTGACGGTCCTGAACCAGACCCCCTCGGCCTTCCGCGGGCTCGTCCACGCCGAGGGGTCGGCCCCCGAGGGGGTCGGCCCGGCGCTCCGCCTGGTGATCTTCGGCGGCGAGGCGCTCGAGCCGAGGTCGCTCCGGCCCTGGTTCGACCGCCACGGCGACGGGCACCCGCAATTGATCAACATGTACGGGATCACCGAGACGACGGTCCACGTCACCTACCGCCCGGTGACGCTCGCCGACGCCGAGGCCAAGCCGGGCGGGAGCCCGATCGGCCGGCCGATCCCCGACCTGCGGCTCTACCTGCTCGACGGCCGGCTCGAGCCGGTGCCGATCGGCGTGGTCGGCGAGCTCTACGTCGGCGGACCCGGCCTGGCGCGGGGCTACCTCGACGACCCCGCGCTGACCGCCGGCCGGTTCCTGCCCGACCCGTTCGGCAACCGCCCCGGCGCGCGGATCTACCGGTCCGGCGACCTCGCCCGCCGCCGCCCGGACGGCGACCTCGACTACGTCGGCCGGTCCGACGACCAGGTCAAGATCCGCGGGTTCCGGATCGAGCCCGGCGAGGTCGAGTCGGCCCTGCTCGGGCATCCCGGGGTCCGCGAGGCCGTCGTCCTCGCGGGCGAGGCGCCCGGCGGCGACCGCCGGCTCCTGGCCTACCTCGTCCCGGCCGACGACGCGACCGCCGACCCGTCGGGGATGCGCGAGTGGCTCGGCGGCAAGCTGCCGACTTATATGATCCCGTCGGCCTTCGTCCCCGTCGACGCCCTGCCGCTGACGGCGCACGGCAAGGTCGACCGCGCGGCCCTGCTGACGCTCGACCCGGCCCGTGGGGCGGGCTCGGCGGCCTACGTCGAGCCGAGGGCCGGGGCCGAGGCCACGATCGCCGGGGCGTGGGCCGAGGTGCTCGGGGTCGCGCGGGTCGGGGCGCACGACCACTTCTTCGACCTCGGCGGCCACTCGCTCCTGGCGACGCAGGCCGCCTCGCGGCTCCGCGACGCCCTCGGCGTCGAGGTCCCGGTCCGGCTCCTGTTCGAGGAGCCGACCGTGGCCGGCCTCGCCGCCCGGCTGGAGGCCCCCCGCTCCGCGAGCAAGGTCCCGGCCGCGCCGCCGATCCGCCGCGCCCCGCGCGAGGCGGACCCGCCCCCCTCGTTCGCGCAGGAGTCGCTCTGGTACCTCGACCAGCTCGCGGCGGGCGAGGCGACGTTCAACGTCTCGGCCTCGGCCCGCGCCGTCGGCCCGCTCGACGTCGCGGCCTTCCGCCGCGCCCTGGACGAGATGGCCCGCCGCCACGAGGCCCTGCGGACGACCTTCGCCGCGGCCGACGGCCGGCCCGTCCAGGTGATCGCGCCGGCCCTGTCCGTCCCGCTGGCCACGGTCGACCTGACGGGCCTCCCGCCCGAGTCGCGCGCGGCCGAGGCGGCCCGGCTCGCCGACGAGGAGGCCCGCCGCCCGTTCGACCTCGCCGACGGCCCGCTCGTCCGCTCCACCGTGTTCGCCCTCGGCGACCGCGACCACGCCGTCCTGCTGACGATGCATCATATTATCACCGACGGCTGGTCGTTCGGCGTGGCCGCGGCCGAGCTCTCGGCGCTCTACGCGGCCTTCCGCGACGGCAAGCCCTCCCCCCTGCCCGAGCCGGCCGTCCAGTACGCCGACTATGCCGCCTGGCAGCGCGACTGGCTGGAGGACGGCGGCGAGGCCCGCGAGGCGCTGCTCGCCTACTGGCGCGACCATCTCCGGGGGGTCCGGCCCCTGGAACTGCCGACCGACCGGCCCCGGCCCGCCGTCCGGTCGTCGCGGGGCGACCTGCTCCGATTCGCCCTGCCGGCCGGGCTCTCGCGGGCGCTGGTGGACCTCGGACGTCGCGAGGGGGCGACGCCGTTCATGACCCTGCTGGCGGCGTTCCAGGTCCTGCTCGGCCGGGCCTCGGGTCAGGAGGTCTTCGCCGTCGGCTCGCCGATCGCCAACCGGAACCGGGCCGAGGTCGAGCCGCTGATCGGCTACTTCATCAACATGCTCGCCCTCCGCGCCGACCTCTCGGGCGACCCGACGTTCCTCGACGTCCTGGCCCGGGTCCGCGAGGCCGCGCTCGGGGCCTACGAGCACCAGGACCTCCCGCTCGAGCTGCTGACCGAGGCCCTCCGGCCCGATCGCGACCAGGGCCGGACGCCCCTCTTCCGGGCGATGTTCGTCCTCCAGAACAACCGGCTCCCGGACGTCGGCACCGGCGACCTCGCGCTCGAAGCGTTCGGCGACGAGCTGGGCACCGGGACGGCGAAGTTCGACCTCTCGCTGGCCGTCGCCGAGACGCCCGAGGGGCTCGTCGGCTCGCTCGAATACGCGACCGACCTGTTCGACGCCGCGACGATCGCCCGGGCCCTCGCCCGGTTCCGGGCCCTCCTCGAAGCCGTCGTCTCCGACCCCGCCCGCCGCGTCTCCGACCTCGACCCGGCGACCGAGGACGACCTGAAGTCCCTGGCCGGGTGGAATGCGACGGGCGTCGACGTCCCGCCCGGCCTCCTGCTCCACCGCCTGTTCGAGGCCCAGGCCGCCCGGACGCCCGACGCCCTCGCCGTGGCCGCGACCTCCGACGGCCGGTCGCTCTCGTACCGGGCGCTCGACGTCCGGGCCGACGGGCTGGCCCGCCGGCTCCGGTCGCTCGGGGTCGGGCCCGAGGCGCGGGTCGGGATCGGGATCGGGCGGTCGGTCGACTTCGCCGTCGCGTTGCTCGGGACGCTCAAGGCCGGCGCGGCGTTCGTCCCGCTCGACCCGGCCTACCCGTCGGCCCGGCTCGGCTCGATGATCCGCGACGCCGGGGTCGCCGCCCTCCTCGTCGACCGCGACGAGCCCGGCCGGTGGGACGCCGGCCCCGTGCCGATCCTCCGCGTCGACCTCGACGCCGAAACCGATGTAGACGCGGGCCGCATCGTCGTCGCGACCGACCCCGACCACCCGGCCTATGTGATCTTCACGTCGGGCTCGACGGGGCGGCCCAGGGGGGTCGCGGTCACGCACCGATCGGTCGTGAACCACGCCCTGGCCGCGGCCCGGCTGTTCGGGCTGACCCCGGCGGATCGGGTCCTCCAGTTCGCCTCGCCGAGCTTCGACATCGCGATCGAGGAGATCTTCCCGGCGTGGTCGGCGGGGGCGACGGTCGTCCTCCGCGGGGACGACCTGCTGCCGCCGGCCGAGTTCGCCCGGTTCGTCGAGGCCGGGGGGATCACCGTGCTCGACCTGCCGACGGCCTACTGGCACGCGTGGGTCGCGGGCCTGGCCGAAAGCGGGGCGAGGCTCCCCGAGGGGCTCCGCCTCGTGGTCGTCGGCGGCGAGGAGGCGCTGGCCAGGGCGTTCGCGACCTGGACGGCCCTGGGCGGCGACCGCGTCCGCTGGATCAACACGTATGGGCCGACCGAGGCGACCGTGATCGCCACCGCCTTCGAGCCGACCCCCGGCGCCCTCCCGACGACCCTGCCGATCGGCGGGCCGATCGCCAACACGCAGGTCCACGTCCTCGACGACCGGATGCGGCCCCGGCCGATCGGCGTCGCGGGCGAGCTGTACATCGGCGGCGCGGGGGTGGCCCGGGGCTACCTCGACCGGCCGGGCCCGACGGCCGAGCGGTTCGTCCCCGACCCGATCGGCGGCGTGCCCGGGGCCCGCCTGTACCGGACCGGCGACCTCGCCCGCTGGCGGGCCGACGGCACGCTCGAATTCCTGGGCCGGACCGATGATCAGGTGAAGGTCCGTGGCTTCCGGGTCGAGCCGGGCGAGGTCGAGTCGGCCGTGCTCGCCTGCCCCGGCGTCCGCGAGGCCGCCGTCTCGGCGCGCGACGGCGTGCTGGCCGCCTACGTCGTCCCCCGCGACGGGCACGAGGTCGACCCCGGCTCGATCCGCCGGGCGCTCAAGGATCGGCTGCCGCCGCACCTCGTCCCGACGTCGATCGTCGCGCTGGCCTCCCTGCCGATCACCGGATCGGGCAAGGTCGACCGCGCGGCCCTCCCCGCCCCCGGTCGGCCGGACTTGGGCCGCGACGTGATCGCTCCCCGGGACGAGGTCGAGGCCCGGCTCGTGGCGATCTGGGAAGATCTGCTCCCCGCGCGACCCATCGGCGTCGCGGACGACTTCTTCGAGCTGGGCGGCCACTCGATGCTCGCGGTCCGCCTGCTGGCGAAGGTCGAGGAGGGCTTCGGCCGCCGGCTTGGGCTCGCCACGCTCTTCCGCGGCGCGACGATCGAGGACATCGCCCCCCTGCTCCGCCCCGGGGCCGACCCCGCGACCGGGGCCGAGGCGTGGTCGCCCCTGGTGACGATCCGGGCCGGCGGGCCCGGTCCCGCCTTCTTCTGCGTCCACCCGGCCGGCGGGATCGTCTACTGCTTCCAGGACCTCGCCCGTCGCCTCGGAGACCGCCCCTTCTACGGGCTCCAGTCCCGGGGGATCGACGACGACCGGACACCCCTGACCACCATCGAGGAGATGGCGGCGCGTTACGTCGAGGAGCTGCGACGGGCCCAGCCCGCCGGGCCGTACCACGTCGGGGGCTGGTCGCTCGGCGGCCTCGTCGCGTTCGAGATGGCGCGGCAGCTTGTCGACGATGGGCACGAGGTCGCGACCGTCGCCCTGCTCGATGCCGGGGCCCCCTCGCCGACAGGCTTCCAGGTCACGGGGCCGATCGCCGCGCTGGCCCGCGAGCTGGAGGGACTGGACATCCTCGGGGACGTCGGCGACCCGGTCGACGACGCGATCGTGGTCGCGGCGTTCGGCGACGAGCTGGCCCGGGGCCTCCGCGGGAGCGTCCGGGGCCTGATCGCCCACCTCAGGGGGCTCGACCCGGAGGCCCGTCGCGCGTCCCTGCTCCGCCACTTCGGGCTCGACCGGGTCTACCACCTGGAGACCGGGCCCGAGCGGGTCGCTCGGCTGCTGAGGGTCCTGCGGGCCAACCTCCTGGCCGGGACGAGGTACGCGCCGACGACCCCCTACCCGGGCCGCCTGGCCGTCTTCCGGGCCGCCGACCGGGCCGGCTCCGCGGCCGACCCGGAACTCGGCTGGGGGCGGCTGGCCCTGGGCGGGGTCTCGTGCCACGCGATCCCCGGCGACCACTACACGATCCTCGGGTCGGCGGGGGTCGGGCCCCTGGCCGACGCCCTCCGGTCCGAGATCGACGGCAGCGCGGGAGGCCGTCGATGAGGCTGCTCGGCTTCTTGCTGGGGAGATCCCGCGGGGTCGTCCTGCTCTCGGTCGTGGCCGCCGCGATCGGCGGGGCCGGCGGGGTCGCGCTGATCGCGCTGGTCCACGCCGAGCTGAGCCCGCGCGGCCCCCGCGGGGGGCGGATGGCCTGGGCGTTCGCGGGGCTGATCCTGCTCGTCGCGGCGGCCCGGTACGCGACCCAGGCGGCCCTGGCCCGGCTCGGCCAGGGGGCGGTCGCCGACCTCCGGAACCTGGCCTGCCGGAAGATCCTCGGCCTCCCGCTGGCGAAGTTCGAGGCGATCGAGGCGTCGTCGCTGCTGTCGATCCTGACCGAGGACGTGGCGATCGTGGCCAACGCGCTGATGGGCGTGCCTCAGGTGGCGATCAACCTGCCGCTGGCGGCGGCGTGCCTGGTCTACATCGGCTGGCTCTCGCCCGCGGTGCTGACGACCGGGGCGACGTTCGCCGCGCTGGCGATCCTCGCCTACCTCGCCCTGGTCTCGCCGGCGATGCGGCAGCTCCGGGCCGCCCGCGCCGGTCAGGACGTGCTCGTCGGCCACGTCCGGACGATGATCGACGGCTTCCGCGAGCTGAAGCAGCACCGGGGGCGAGCCGAGGCCTTCCTGTCGCGGTCGGTCGAGCCGGCCGCGGCGACCGTGCGCGACCGGGCGGTCGCCGGCCAGAACCTGTTCGCGATGGCCGAGGGGTGGGGCCAGCTCGCCTTCTTCGGGTTCCTCGGGTTCCTGCTGTTCGTCCTGCCGGTCGTCCGCGACCTCGACCGCGCGACCCTCGCCGGGGTGGTGCTGGTGGTCCTGTACGTGATGGGCCCGCTCGACGTGGTCCTGACGTGGCTGCCCGTCCTCGGGAGGGCGCGGGCGTCGCTCGGGCGGGTCGAGGCCTTGCTGCCCCACCTCGAAGCCGAGGAGCTGGATGGCCCGTCGGACCTCGGGCCCTGCCGGTCGCCCCGCGAGTCGATCCGGCTCGACGGGGTGACGTTCGCGTACGGGGACGAGGCCGACCGCCGCGGGGGCTTCGCGCTCGGCCCGGTCGACCTGACGCTCCGCCCGGGCGAGGTGGTGGTCCTCGCCGGGGGCAACGGCAGCGGCAAGACGACGCTGGTGAAGGTCCTGGCGGGCCTGTACGCCCCGGACTCGGGCACGATCCGGGTCGACGGCCGGCCGGTCGGCGACGACGACCGCGCGGCGTACCGGGGGCTCTTCTCCGTCCTGTTCGCCGACGGCCACGTCTTCAAGGACCTCCCGGGGCTCGACCGGCCCGGCCTGGAGGACGAGGCGCGCGAGGGACTCCGCCGGCTCGGCCTGGCGGGCCGGGTCGCCTTCGACGGCCACTCGTTCTCGACGCTCGACCTCTCGCAGGGCCAGCGACGACGGCTCGCGCTCCTGACGGCGGGGCTCGAAGGCCGGCCGGTCTGCATCTTCGACGAGTGGGCCGCGAACCAGGACCCGCACTTCAAGCGGGCCTTCTACCGCGAGATCCTCCCGGCGCTGCGCGACGCCGGGAAGGCCCTGCTCGTCATCAGCCACGACGAGGAATATCACGGGGTCGCCGACCGGCTCGTCCGGCTCCGCGACGGCCGGCTCGTCGCCGACCCGGCGCCCGGCCCGTCGGAGACGGCCCCGATCGTTCCCGCCTCCTTCACGGGGAATCCGGCATGAAGAAGCTGATCGGGATCATGGCGTTCCTCTGGGCGGGCGGGGCCGTCGGCTACTACTACTGGAACGACGCGAGGGCGAACCGCGCCCAGTTCCGGACCGTCGACGTCCGCGTCGGCAACCTGACGACGACGATCAACGCCACCGGGACGATCGAGCCCGAGGAGGTCGTCGACGTCGGCGTCCAGGTCGCGGGCGAGATCCTCAGCTTCGGCGAGGACGCCCGCGGCCAGGGGAAGGCGATCAGCTACGGCTCGCCCGTCGAGAAGGGGACGGTCCTCGCCCGGCTCGACGACCGATTGTTCAAGGCCCGGGTCGACCAGGCCCGCGCCAGCCTGGCGCGCGACGAGGCCGACGTCGAGCAGGCGAAGGCCCGGGTCCGCCAGGCCGACCGCGACCTCGAGCGGAACAGGCGGCTCCGCGACCGGGGCCAGCTCTCCCAGCAGGACTACGACAACGCCATCGCCGCCGCCGAGACGACCAAGGCCGCGCTGGCCGTCGCCGAGAGCGTCGTCTCGGTGGCGCGGGCGAACCTGGAGGAGGCGAGCGCCAACCTCGGCTACACGACGATCCGGTCGCCGGTGAAGGGCGTGATCCTCGACCGTCGCGTCAACATCGGCCAGACCGTCGTCGCCAGCCTGAACGCCCCGAGCCTGTTCCTGATCGCCAAGGACCTGAGCCGGATGGAGATCTGGGCGTCGGTGAACGAGACCGACATCGGCTCGATCCACCCGGGCCAGCCGGTCAAGTTCACCGTCGGCCCGTTCCCGGACGAGACCTTCCGCGGCGAGGTCGCGCAGATCCGCCTGAACGCGAGCATGGTCCAGAACGTGGTGACGTACACCGTCGTCGTCTCGGTCGACAACGAGCGGGGCCGGCTCCTGCCGTACCTGACGGCCCGGCTCGAATTCGAGCTGGAGGGGCGCAAGGCCGTCCTGCTCGTGCCCAAGGCCGCGCTCCGGTGGCGGCCGAAGCCGCAGCACGTCGAGCCCGACCGCCGCGACGAATATGCCCGGCGACTCGCCGCCCGCGCGAAGGGCCCGGAGCCGTCGACGCCTTCGAGCGACCGCGAGGGGACCCTCTGGGAGCCGCGTGGCGAGTTCGTCCGGCCGATCCCGGTCAAGGTCGGCCTGAGCGACGGGCTCGACGCCGAGGTCGTCGGCGAGGGGATCGGCCGGGGGACGCGGGTCGTCGTCGGGGTCGAGCGGCGCGACGAGGCCGACGACGCCGCCTTCCTGCCGCACACGCAGCAACAAAAGGCCCCGGCCAAGGGGGACGCGGCGGGCAGCCCGAAGCGGTAGCTTAGGCCGGATTGGGGCGGATCGATTTGTGGGGCGAAGCCAGAGCACGGAGCACAGCGCGAAGGCTACAACGCAGAGCGAATGGTCCGAGGATTCTGTGCTCTGTGCTCGCGAACTCGACTCCTGAAGTACGCGTCACCAGTCACGCACGGCCGCCCCGGGCACACGGCCCCGGGGCTCTCGGGATGGGGGTCCCGCCCTTGGCATTCATCGAGCTCGAAGCGATCCACAAGCACTACACGCGCGGCAAGGTCGAGGTGCCCGTCCTGAAGGGCGTGACGATGACCGTCGACCGCGGCGAGATGGTCGCGCTGATGGGGGCGTCGGGCTCGGGCAAGACCACGCTGATCAACCTGCTCGGGGCGCTCGACCGGCCGACCTCGGGCGTCTACCGGCTCGACGGCGAGGAGGTCTCGCGGCTCCCCGTCGCCGAGCGCGCGTTGTTGCGGAGCCGGGAGATCGGCTTCGTCTTCCAGAACTTCAACCTGCTGCCCCGCCTGACGGCGCTGGAGAACGTGCTCCTGCCGCTGGCCTACGCCTCGGGCGGGCCGGCCGACGCCGACGGCCGGGCGCGGGCCCGGGCGCTGCTCGCCCGCGTCGGCCTGGCCGACCGGCTCGACCACGAGCCGGCCCGGCTCTCCGGCGGCGAGCAGCAGCGCGTCGCCGTGGCGCGGTCGCTGATGAACCGCTGCGAGCTGCTCATCGCCGACGAGCCGACCGGCAACCTCGACTCCCAGACCGGCGAGGAGATCCTCGCGCTGTTCCGCGGGCTCAACGCCGAGGACGGCCTGACGATCGTCCTGGTCACGCACGACCCCCTGGTCGCCGCGCACGCCGACCGGATCATCCGGATGCGCGACGGCCTCGTCGTCGACGACGAGGGCACGGACCCCTCGCGGATCGCCCGACCCGCCGCCGACGGTGCCCCGGCCGCCGCCGACCCCTCGCCGCCCGGCCTCCGCCGTCGAGGGCTCGGCGAGCTGGTCCGGACGACGGGCGCGGCCGTCCGGTCGCTGAGGCGCAACGCGCTGCGGTCGGCCTTGACGACCTTGGGGATCATCATCGGCGTCGCCTCGCTGATCGCGATCGCCGAGGTCGGCAAGGGGGCGTGGGTCGCGATCCGCGAGATCCTCACCAAGATGGGGGTCGACAACATCCTCGTCCAGGCCGGCGCGGCGTCGAGGAACGGCGTGAGCCTGGGCAGCGGCAGCATCAAGACCCTCACCCCCGAGGACGGCGACGCGATCCTCCGCGAGTGCCCGTCGGTCGTCGGCGTCGCCCCGATCGTCCTGGCGCGGGGCCAGGTCGTCCGCGGCAACCGGAACTGGGTCCCGACCTCGTTCCTCGGCACGACCCCCGGCTACCTCGGCGTCCGCGACTGGGACGAGTTGGCCGAGGGCGAAGCCTTCACCGACGCCGACGTCCGCGACGGCGCGATGGCCTGCATCCTCGGCCAGACGATCGTCCGCGAGCTCTTCCCGGACGAGTCCCCCGTCGGCCAGGAGGTGACCGTCAACGACGTCCCGCTCCGCGTCCTCGGCGTCCTCCGCCGCAAGGGGGCCGACATCATCGGCGAGGACCAGGATAACATCCTCCTGATCCCCTGGACGACCGCCAAGCAGCGGATCAGCGGCCCGTCGGGGCCGGGGGCGGGCGGGCATGCCGCCGCGTCGACGGAGGATGCGGAGGACCAGATGAACCTGCTCCGCCGCCGCTACCCGAGGTCCGAGTCGAGCCTCTTCCCCGCCTCCTCGGCCGCCCAGAAGGTCGACTCGCCCCGGCTCGAGCGGCTGGCCAACGTCGACTCGATCCTCGTCCGGACCGCGTCGACCGACGAGATCCCCGCCGCGATGGCCCAGGTCGCCGACCTCCTCCGCGAGCGGCACCGGATCGGACCCGGCCGCGACGACGACTTCACGGTCCGCGACTTCACCCAGGTGATCGAGGCCGTCCGCGGGACCGTCGCGCTGGTGGCGGGCCTGCTCGTCTGCGTGGCGCTGATCTCGCTGGTCGTCGGCGGCGTCGGGATCATGAACATCATGCTCGTCTCGGTCACCGAGCGGTACCGCGAGATCGGCCTGCGGATGGCCGTCGGCGCCCGCCCCGGCGACATCCTCCGCCAGTTCCTCGTCGAGGCGATCGTCCTCTGCGTCCTCGGCGGCGCCGTCGGCGTCCTCGTCGGCCGGGCCGCGTCGATCTTCGTCCGCCTCTTCGCCCGCTGGCCGACCGAGACCTCGCCGATCGCGATCCTGGCCTCGGTCTCGATCTCGATCACCGTCGGCGTGATCTTCGGCTATTACCCGGCGTGGAGGGCCTCGCGGCTCGACCCGATCGAGGCCCTCCGGTACGAGTGATCCCGGGATGGGGTCGGGATACCAGACGGACAAGAACCAACGCTCGGTTGTGAGCGTTCGTTCAAGTGTGCCCTTTCTGCCTGAGAAGACGCAAATGCCGAAATCACCGGGGCCGATCCAATTCGACTCGCCGAGGGATGCGTCGGTCGATCAGACCGAAGCGAGCAAGGCATTGCTCCCGGGACGTCAAGTCCTCACGATCCCTTCGGTGCGATTGTCGACCGCACCCGCAACGTGGCGGCGGAGACGTCGTTCATGATCACCGTCCTCGCTCGCCACGCCGTGGCCTCGCACCCCTCGCCGCGCCGAGAGACCGGCTCGATCCCGATCGAGCGAGCGGACAGTTCGCCGGCTTACCGCGGGTCAGGCTTGAGGGTGAAGACCCTTCGCGCGGGGCCTTGAGTCACACGGGGAACCTCGAAGGAGCGTGGGGCGTTCTCTCCATCGATCCGAAACTGATGCGCTCCGACTTCGAGCCCGCGCAACGTGAGCGTGCCATCCGCGCCGGTGGAGAAGTGCACCGGCCACAGATCCGCGAGCGGCCCCTCCGGCCGCGCGAGCTTCAGGTGGATGTGACCGGCCGGCCGCTCCTTCTCATCCACCAAGGCGAGCGTCACCGCCGCGCCGGGGTCGGGGACGTCGAGGACCAACTCCGCCGGATTCTGGTCGGGCGTGACCCTGAGCATCACGGGCCGCGAGAGCCATATTCCGTCCCGCGCCGCCTGCACCTGGTAAGTCCCCGGCGTGAGACCGCGGAGCGTGAACTGGCCGTCGGCGTCGACGACCGCCTCGATGCTGAGAGGCCCGTCGAGCACTCCGCTCCCGCGATGTCCCGCGATCACTCGCACGCGAGCGTCTTGCGTCGTAATCCCGTGGCCGCCGAGCGTCACTCGTCCGGAGGCATTCCGCGGCGATGGTAACACGGCGCGAAAGGGCTTGGGATTTTTCGGATCGAGCGCGATCACGGACGCGCCGGCGAGTCCGGGCAGGGAGACCACGACCGTCGGGGTCGTCACTTGTCCTGGCGGATTCGGTGGCTCGGACGAGTTTCCGCGCATGATCCAAAGTCCGGTCCATGTCAACCGCCCGGCCGCATCGCTGACCGCCGAGGACGTCGGCCGAATTTCTTTCGGAACCATAAGCACCGCGCTCGCTCCGAAAGCGGGCGTCACGCCGTCCGCATGAAAAACAGTCCCCGCCATCGCCTCCGGCGGCAGCACCATCGTGCTCAGGCCGCCCATGCCGAGGGAGACCGCCGGTGCCGGCCGTTCCGACGGGGGTGCTTCGCCCTTCGCCTCCAGATCGATCCGCGTGACCTCTCCTGGCGCGACTGTGACGAGGTGCGGCGTTTCCTGAGGTTGAGGGTCAGGAGGCTGCCGACGAAGCCGGATCTCGACTTTGCCCGGTAGCAGCGGCCCGCAGAGGTACTCCCCGCGCGCGGCGTCCCGGCGCGAGTAGCTCTGGAGTTTCAACCAGTCTTGCACGGGGAACACGAAGTAATCCGATGCCTTCGCGCCGGGAGGCGGTGTGATCCGCCCGCGCACGTAACCTGCCCTCACGGGCTGGAGTTCCAGCCGCGTTTCCGTCCCCGGGTCCACCTTCACCTGCTGGGCCGGGAACACGATCTGATCGCGCAAGTCTGCGTCGTCGGGAAGCGGGCCATTCCCCAACGGCAGATAGGGACGCGGGTATTGCTCCATTGAGCCTCGAAGCCGATAGGAACCGGAGGCGAGCCCCGGAAATCGCGCGACTCCGTCGTCGTCGGTGGACGCCGCACGGTCGATCGCGCCGAAATCGGGGCCGCCCGTTGCGAGCATGAGGATCGTGCCCCGCGCGGGCTTGCCATCCAGGCCGACCAGCCGCGCCCGGATCGAACCGGGCGAGTGCAGCTCACACCTCAGCTTCACAGGCCCTTCCAGCTGGAATCCAGGGGAAATCGGCAAGAGCGCCGATCCCTCATAATACGGTTCCCAGTTCAGAGGAGCCGTGGAACGCTCCGTATCTCGAAAACGGAGCCCGACGGCCCAGAGTCCGCGGTCCGTAAAGCGATATGTACCCGCGCCATTGGTGTCGAAGTTCATGCTGCTCGACGCGTACGTCTCGCGCAGGCCGAAGGAGAACGTGATGCCCTGGTGTCCCACCTCTGTGCCATCGGGCCGCAAAGCCTGGAGCGCGACGGATGCGTGTTCCTGGCGGAGTGCCACAGACAGCGACAAGTTCTCCCCGGCGGCCACCGCGACCACGGGGACGATCGCCCGCGCGACGCCTTCGGTGCCGGGGAATGGGGAGTCGCGCAGTCCGGTTCCGTCCGCGCTCGCTCGCAACTGATACCGGCAAGGGAACAAGTCGGTGAAACGCACGACCCCTTCCTTGTCGGTGCGCTCGACGGGATTGAAGAGTTTGTCGAGGGATTCCTGATTCCCACTCCCCCGACTCCAGAGACGTTCGACGAAGCCCTGTTCCCGAAGGGCGACGGGGACGTTGGCCACCGGCTTGCCGTCCTGGACCACGCGAACAGTGATCGCCCCGCCACGGTCGGGGACTGTCAGATCGAGGGGGCCGCGCGGGCCCTTGTCGTCCCAGCCAGGCGCGCGGGCGTAGGCGAGCACCGGCGCGCGATGGGGTGAGCGGACGACGACCGTAAAGGAATCCTGGAAATTCGAGTGAGGGCCACGGATCTGATAATGACCCTTGGCATCCGTGCGCGTCGTGAGCAGGTCGCTGTAATTGCGTATCCCGCCGTAATAGACCCCTTTGACCATCACCTCCGCGCCCTCGAGTACGCCCCCACGCGGGTCCCGTACGGTCCCCTCCACCCACGTGATTTTCTCCTTGCTCTTGGTCCAATTGAGACGGTCGAGGGTCGCTTTTTCCTCTCGCGCCACGACCGGATCGCGCGGTTGCGGGGGGCCGAGCACCACGCCACGTCGCGTTTGGCCGGGCTCGGTGTCGAGGGCAATCCGCTCCACCGCGACGGGGCGTTGATCTTGCCAGACGTGAAGGTGAAGTACGCCGGGGACGACATCCTCGAGTACAAAGCGCCCCTCCGCGTCGCAGGGCGCGGAGACATCATCCAGATCGGGGGCGTGTTGCGCGACGACGGAGTGACGGCCGTCGACTCTCATCGGGGGCTTGAACAGCGCCGGATTGATCGTCCCCTCGACCCGCGCGAACCGCGCCAGGCGCGGTAATTCCGGCCGTGCGACTTGCTTCTCTCTCGCCTCGAAGAGTCCCGTCGCCCCGAAGCCGATCCCTGCCGCGCGTACCTTCAATCGAGAGACACCGACCGGCACGTGCACCCGTGCGCGGCCCTCACGGTCGGTCGTTGCCTCTTGCGGTTTCGGGGCATCGGGGCCGGGGGAAGGAAAGGGCGCGACCTCGACGACCCGCACCAACCGATTCGCGACCGGCTTCCCGTCCGGGTCGCGAACGACGACCTCCGCGTCGGCGTAACTCGAAGCCGGAGTCGACAAGGCGAGCCAAATCATCGTGTGCGCGTACGTCATCATCGCTCCTCCCGCGCGGACCGCCGAACCCCGTGCGGCCGAGATTATACACCACGTCGGTCGTAACAAACACATCCTCGATTGCTCGGCGCTGTCCTCGTTGGTCCTTTCAGCCACCTCCAACGTTCCGCGCTTCGGTCCGACACGCCGACGCATTCTTGGGCGAAGTCTACCGTGGAGCTACCCGTGCAACGATCGAATCTTGTGCGTCATCCGCCCGCAAAGACCCAGCCCCGCCGGCGAATGCCTCCTTGGGCTGGCGGGCCGCTCAACGAATCCCTGGGCAGTCGACCCAGCGACGAGCGACTCACGACGCATCGGCCCCGGCTGGCAGGCGCAAGGTTTGCGCTCTCCGAGAGCGGAGGCGGAGGATTCTCGCCACGGGTAATGGACGAATGGACACTATCGGCCGTCGGTTCTTGTCCGTTGGCGATCGCAACCTCGGGATCGTCCGCGCGATCGCGCCCGCGCCCTCACCGCGGGTAGCCCCAGGCGTCGAACGAGCGGGAGCACGCCTCGGCGACCTTCGCCCTCGTCGCGTCGTCGAGCTTCGGGTGCCGGTTCTTCCGGTAGCCGGCGACGGTCGCGAGGTAGGCCTCGAACCCGGGTCGGGCCTCCTCGAAGTCGCCCATCGCCAGGCCCTCGTAGATCGCGCGCAGGCCCGCGATCGGCTCGCGTTCGAACTCCTCGTAGACGACCTCGACGAGCTGACCGGGGGGGATCGACTCGCGGTCGTCGAAGTAGGCGTCGTACATTTCCCGATACGTCGCGAGGACGGCGTCGGTGTCGATCTCGCGCGGGCCGCCCTGGAGCCGGAAGACCGGGCGGACGGCCTTGAGCAGGCCGACGGTCGAGACGAAGACGGCGTAGGGGTCGCGGCGGATGTGGATGAATCGGGCGTCGGGGAAGGCGTCGAGGATCAGGCGCGCCCGCGCCGTGTGCGGCGGCGACTTGAGGATCAGGGGCCGCTCATATTTGACCGTGAGGGTCTTCAAGAATCGGACGAGCGCGGCCTTCCACGAGGCGGACTCGGCCGGGTCGGCGCCCTTGAACGTGAGGGTCCGGGCGTAGCCGGTCGGGCTCCTCGGGAAGACCCAGTCCATGTAGGGGGAGAGCCGGGTGAGGACCAGGTAGGCGACCTCGTCTTCCTGGACCCGTCGCGGGAGCATGAACGGCTCGACCAGCCGGCCGCGCCACCGCTCGGTGCCGAGGAACGTGCTCGGGTTGAACGTCTGGTACCGGTTCGGCGAGGCGAACCTCGGGTCGCTCGCCAGGACCTCGTGGAGGAAGGTGGTCCCGCTCCGGTAGTGGCCGAGGATGAAGACCGGCGCGACGACCCGCGCCGCCTCGATCGCCGCCCCGTGCCGACGCTCGACCCGCCGCGCCGCGGCCGAATTGGCGAGGCTCATCGCGGTGATCCAGAGCGCCCTCGGCCACCGGAGCGGCGAGACCCGGTATCGCTCGCGGCGGAGCAGGTCGAGCCAGTCGCGATACGTCACCCCTTCGAGCGGGTGGACCAGGGTCATGGCCAGCAGGTAGCGGAGGTAGAAGAGCATGGATTCTCGGTCGGTTGGCGCGTGCGGTCGGTCGATCGTCGGCCGCACGATTCTAACGGTTCGCGGGCCCCGGGGCATGGCCGCGACGCGTGGACTGGATGACGGCCTGACGCGAGGTTGACCGGGCCCGAACACGAGGCGAAGGCCCGGCGGGACAGGGTCAGCCTCGGATCCCCGAACCCGGAGCGCCTGGCCGGTCGACAGCCCTCGGCGCGACGGACGTCGCGTACTTGCGGGGGAATCGATCGCGCCCGATAATTCGCCTGCGCTCTGTCGGGCAGAAACCCTGATACCGGATCGATCGACACGTCGAGGTTGATTTCCATGCAGCGAGCCGCCGCCGCCTCGCCGGCCGAACTCCCGGAGGAGGCGCGATCTCTGGGACCCTGGAAGAAGACGTATGAGGCGAACCCGAAGTCCTGGAGGCCGATCCTGTTCATCGGGGTCGCGATCCTGATCGTCGGCGTGGCGATCGGCGTCGCAGGCGTGCTGCTCGCGCCGGCAGAGCACCGGATGTCGGCGATCGGGATGGGCTCGGTGTTCGCGCTGGGCTCGGTCGCCCTGATCCTGGCGGCCCTGGCGCAGCGCAAGCTGCGCGTCCACCTGTGCGAGGGGGGGTTCGCCCGGGAATTCGGCGGGCAGAGGCGGGCCTACCGCTGGGAAGAGATCCAGTCGACCCGGGAGTTCGAGATCCCCTCGAGTCAGGGGAACAAGCACTTCCTCAAGATGAAGGACGGGCGGGGCCTGGTCCTGAGCACCGAGGTCGGCGACGTGGACGAGCTGGCCCGCGCGATCGAGTCGCACGTCTCGGCCCATCGCGGGCCGGAGATCCGGTCGGCCGTGGCGGCCGGCGAGGTGGTCGAGTTCCACGCCCTGCGCGTCGGCCGAGACGGGCTCGGATACAGGCCGGCGTTGGGGGGTTGGAGGACCGTCCCGTGGCCCGAGATCCGTCGGGTGGACATCCGCCGGGCCGCACATCGCCCCGGGAACCTGCTGGTCGTCTCCGGCCAGGACGGCAAGCCCCTCGCCACCGGGGATATGGGCCTGACGCCGAACGTGAAGCTGCTCATCGAGCAGATCAAGGCGCATGCGGACCTGGGCTGACCCCCGTCCGCTCCGGTGCCTCCCCTCCTCCGCCGGGATGGTCCCCATCGGATCCGGGTCTTGCGGGACGCCGGCCCGCCGGGCGTGTCACGCGCGGCGACAGGTGACGGCCTCGGCGGGGCCTCAGACCGCGGTGCCGCGGATCAGGGCGATGAGGGCGTTGAGGCTGGCGGGCTTGGTCAGGTGGTGCGAGAAGCCGGCCGCGATGCTCTCGCGGACGTCGTCGGGGGTGCCGTAGCCGCTGAAGGCGATCCCCTTCAGGCCGGCCTGGTCGCGGCCGTGGCGCATGATGTCCAGGCCGCTGCCGTCGGGCAGGTCGATGTCGCTGACCAGCAGGTCGAACCGCTCGTCCTGCAGCGCGGCGAACGCCTCGCCGACGCTCCCCGCCGTCCGGACGGTGTAGCCGGAGGACCGGAGCAGGAGCGAGACCGCCCGCCGGGTGTCGGTGTTGTCCTCGACCAGCAGGAGGTTGCGACACACGCCCTCGGAGCCCGGGTCGGTCGGCGGCTGGTGGTCCTTCAGCGGGGGGATCGACTCGATCTCGACCCGGAAGACCGCCCCGCTGTCCCGCCCCGCGCTGGCGACGGTGAGCAGCCCCCCGTGCAGCTCGACCAGCATCTTGGCGATCGCCAGGCCGAGGCCGAGGCCGCCGTACCGCCGGGTGATCGGCGCGCCCCCCTGCTCGAAGGCGTCGAAGATCCGGGGGAGGGCCTCCTCGTCGATGCCGACCCCCGTGTCGGCGACCTCGATCGCCATCCGCCCCTCGCCCGCGTCGGAGGACCGGAGGCTGATCGTGCCCCCGGCGGGGGTGAACTTGATCGCGTTCTTGATCAGGTTCCAGAGGACCTGCTGGAACCGGACCGAGTCGGCCCAGATGTGGTGGGCCTTGGCCCGCAGGGCGAGCGAGACCTCCAGCTCCTTCGCCTCGGCCTCCCCCTGGCAGACCTCCAGCGCGGCGCGGAGGACGACGTGGGCGTTGACCACCTCGCGGCGCAGCTCCATCTTGCCCTGGCCGATCCGGGTCACGTCGAGCAGGTCGTCGATCAGCCGCGCCTCGAGCTCGACGTTGCGGCGGATCGTGGCGAACTCCTCGCGCAGCTCCGCGGACAGGTCGTGCATCTTCTCGATGTAGGCGATGGTCGCCAGCACGGGGGTCAGCGGGGTCCGCAGCTCGTGGCTGAGCGTGGCGAGGAACCGGTCCTTGCCCCGGCTGGACTCCTCGGCCGCCTCCTTGGCCTTCCGGATCGCGTCCTCGGCCCGCTTCCGATCGGTGACGTCGCGGATGTTGCACTGGATGAGCATCGTCTCGCCGGACCGGTAGACGTTGCTGACGACATCGACATCGACCTGGTTCCCGTCCTTCCCCCCGAGCGGCAGGTCCTCGTAGCGGACGTACCCCTTCTCCTGCAGCTCGCGGAACGACGCCCGGCTCGCCTCGACGTCGCCGAGCAGGCCGATGTCCCAGAGCTTCTTCCCCATGAGTTCGGCGTGCGAACAGCCGATCAGGTCCAGGAGGAACGGGTTGGCGTCGATGATCGCCCCGGTGTCGGCGTCGAGGATGAGGATGCCGTCCTGGGCCCCCTCGAAGAGCCGGCGGAACCGGACCTCGGAATCCGCCAGCGACCGGTCCGACCGGGACTGCCCGGTGATGTCCTCGATGGCCAGGAGGATCATCTCCGCCTTCCCGTCCTCGCGGTGGAGCTTGCGGGCGTTCAGGAGCATGGTCCTGGCGCCGATCGCGGGGAAGGACCGCCGGACCTCGAAGTCGTCGAAGGAGGCCCTCCCCGCGAGGATGCCCTCCAGCGCCGACCGCAACGCGGAGTCGTCCCACTGGCCGTCGCCGAGCTCGAGGAGGCGCCGGCCCAGGGTCTCCCCGGGCGATGCCCCGAAGGTCTCGTAGAACGAGCGGTTGGCGGAGACGACGCGGAGCCCGCCGTCGAGGACGACGAGCGACTCGCGGACCGTGGCCACGATCACCTCGCCCTGGAGCTTGATGTCGGCGAGGTTGCGCTCGAGCCGCCTCCGCTCGGTGATGTCACGGAAGACCATCACGACCCCGTCGAGCCTGCCCCCCTCGCCCCGGATCGGCGCGGCGCTGTCGTCGATCGGCCGCTCCGAGCCGTCCTTGGCGATCAGGAGCGTGCCCCGGGCCAGGTACTGGATCACCCCGCCCGCGATCACCCGCCCGACCGGCTGGTCGACCGGCCGGCGGGTCACCTCGTCGACGATCCGGAAGACCGACTCGATCGGCTGGTCCTTCGCGTCGCGGTCGGCCCACCCGGTCAGCGACTCGGCCACCGGGTTCAGGAGCGTCACCTTGCCACGGCCATCGGTGACGATCACCGCGTCGCCGATGCTCAGGAGCGCCACCCCGAGCCGCTCCCGACGCTCGTCGACCATCTCCTCCCGCGGGCCGTCCTGGCCGCCCGGGGCGTTCTCGGCGGGGTCGTGGGCGCTCACGTGCATCCCCTTGCTTTACAGAACCTTGCTGAGGTATGTCGGAAATGAAAACAATCAGGAATCGTCATATAAATCGGGCAGCGGCGCCCGCGCCCGCCGGAGACGCGGAGGTGGGCGATGATAAGATCGCCGATAATATAATCATCTACTAAGTGGCTTAAAAATTCAAGGAGGATCGCCCCAAAAATATTCGCCCCGGCGGCGACGCCGCCTCGACCCGAGGCCCGGTCCCGGACACCTCGGGGACGTCCGGATTCGGATTCGGATTCGGACACGGGCCCGGCCGGACGACATCGCCCGGCGGTGCAGCGACGACCCGTCGGCAGGCGGGGAGCCGGCCCGCGGCGATCCGGTGACATCCGGCCGTCGCTGCGCGTCGTCGCGCCGACCGCCTTCACGACCCTCGACCGGGGACCGGCCTCGCCCGTCCCGGCCCCGTCGAGGGCGGGGATCGACGATCCCCGGATCCCGTGTTAGGCTTTATTAAGACGGGCCGGCTCGCGAGGCCGTCCTGGACTTTCCGGGCCAGGCCGGGACGGGGGTCCCCGCCGCGAGCACGGCGTCCCCCGATGCGATCGCCGCCCGGACGGGCGACGCCCTCGCCGCGGTCGCCGCCGCGGCCGGCCGGGATCAGCCCTGGAGGCCCCGGCGGAGGAAGCCCCGGGCGGCGGTGAGGAACCGATCGCGGCCCTCGTCCAGGTCGATCATCGGCGGCGGATAGCCGGGCGGCGGAGACTTGGCCGCCCACGGCCGATGCGCCGACTTGCCCGCCAGGCGGGACAGCTCGGGGACCCAGGTGCGGACGTACTCGCCGTCGGGGTCGAACCGCTTGCCCTGGGAGACCGGGTTGAAGATCCGGAAGTAGGGGGAGGCGTCGTAGCCGCATCCGGCCACCCACTGCCAGTTGCCGATATTCTGGGCGCTGTCGCCGCAGAGCAGGAGGCCGCGGAAGGTCGCCTCGCCGGCGCGCCAGTCGATCAGGAGGTGCTTGGACAGGAACGAGGCGGTGATCAGCCGGGCCCGGTTGTGCATGAAGCCGGTCGCGACGAGCTGCCGCATCCCGGCGTCGACCATCGGGAAGCCGGTCCGGCCCTCGGCCCAGCGCCGTTCCTCCTCGGCGTCGCGTCGCCAGGGGAAGCCGCGCCAGGCCTCCTTGTATTCGAGGGTGGCCCCCTCGGGCTGGCGGTCGAGGACCTCGGCGTTGAAGTCCCACCAGGCGAGCTCCGACCGCCACTTCGCATCGCGCGACCAGTGCACGGCCAGCCTCGGGCTGAGGGCGCCGACGTTGAAGTACATGCTCAGGAGCGACGTCCCGGGCTTTTTCGCCGGGACGTTCCGGGCCGTCGCGTACCCGGCCTCCCCGTCGCGGAGGAAGGCCTCCAGCCGGGCGATCGCCGCGGCCTCGCCGGTCGGTGGCAGCGGGATGCCGGGGTCGACCGTGCGGATCGCCCCGCGCTCGATCCGGCGGGGGACGGCCTCGAGCGCCTCGGGGGTGGCCGCCAGCTCGGGGGGCGGCAGCGCGGCCCACGCCTTGACGTAGGGCCCGAACACCCCGTACCGGCCCCCGGTCCTGGTGACGACCGTCCCCGGCGGGTGGGTGTACTGGCCGTCGTACGCGAGCACCTCGGCCCCCGCCCCGCGGAGCGCCTCCGTCGCGGCCGCGTCGCGACCGGCGGCGTACGGGGTGTGGTTGCGGATATAATGGACGCGGGAGATCCGATGCTCGACGGCGAACGCGCCGAGGACCTCGTGCGGGACCCCCTCGCGGACGATCAGGTCCGCGCCGAGCGCCCGGTACGACGCGCGGAGGGCCCGGACATTCTCGAGGAACCAGGCCTGTCGCCTCGGCGTGGTCGTCGGCCGGCCGAAGATCAGCGGGTCGACGATCACCAGCGGGACGACCGGGCCGCCCCCCTCCTCCGTCGCCGCCCGGGCCGCGGCCGCGAGCGCGGGGTGGTCGTGGGTCCTCAGCTCGGTGCGGTGCCAGACCAGTTGCATCGCGGCGATCCCGGGGGGGAGGCCGGGCCCGACCGGGCCCGATCTCCCGATTGTAGGAGGCCGGACAGTGGCCGGCCCTCGCTCCTCGCAACGGATTCGGAGATGATGGTCGGATGGCGAATTCCCCGCCCCGACGCTGGACGCCCCGCGGGCGGGTCTTATAACATCGAGATCGGGGCCCGTTTGCGGTGCCATGGCGCCGGCACGACAGGAACTCCCCCTCACCAGCGAGGTCGATCGAGTCGCGTGAGCACGACAACCCTCCGGGGGGCGTCCGGGTCGGTCGACGCCCCGTTCACCGTGACCTTCCCGCACCGGCTCCGGTACACCGACGACGTCCTCGGCCCGGAGCGCCACGTCCTGGTCGACCTGCTGGAGCCGTCGGACGACCGCCCGGCGCGGGTCCAGTTCTTCGTCGACGGCCACGTCGCCCGGGCGCGCCCCGGCCTCCCGGCCGCGCTCGACGAGATCGCCGCGTCGCGTCCCGACCGGTTCGCGCCCGCCGGGTCGGTGCAGGTCGTGCCCGGCGGCGAGGTCGTCAAGAACGACCCGGCCCACCTCGAGCAGATCCTCCGCGCCTTCCACGACGCCGACCTCGACCGCCGGAGCTACGTGGTCGTCGTCGGCGGCGGGGCGGTCCTCGACGCCGTCGGGTTCGCGGCCGCGATCGCCCACCGGGGGCTCCGCCTGGTCCGGCTGCCGACGACCACGCTGGCGCAGGCCGACTCGGGGGTCGGCGTCAAGAATGCCGTGAACTACTTCGGCAAGAAGAACTGGCTCGGCTCGTTCGCCGTCCCCTGGGCCGTGATCAACGACGCCGCCCTGCTCGACTCGCTGCCCGACCGCGACTACATCTGCGGGTTCTCCGAGGCCGTGAAGGTCGCGCTCTTGAAGTCGCCGCCGACGTTCGACGCCCTCTGCCGGACCGCCCCCGCGATCCGGCGCCGCGAGTCGACGGCGGCCCGGCCGATGATCCGGGCCTCGGTCGAGATGCACCTGGCCCACATCACCGAGGGCGGCGACCCGTTCGAGGCCCGCGAGGCCCGGCCGCTCGACTACGGCCACTGGTCGGCCCACAAGCTCGAGCCGCTCTCGGATTTCGCGCTGCGGCACGGCGAGGCCGTGGCCATCGGCGTCGCGATCGACACGGTGTACTCGTCGCTGGCCCACGGCCTGCCCGAGGCCGACGCGGGCCGGGTCCTCCGCTGCCTGGCCGACCTCGGCTTCGCGCTCGACCACCCGTCGCTCCGCGACGTCGACGCCCTGCTGGGCGGCCTCGAGGAGTTCCGCCAGCACCTCGGCGGCCGGCTGACGGTGACGATGCTCCGCGGCGTCGGCGACCCGATCGACGTCCACGAGGTCGACCGCGCGCGGATGGCCGAGGCGATCGCGCGGGTGTCCCGGCACGGCCCGCCGACCCCGCCCGACGGCCGCGAGTCCGACCGGCCCTCGGCCTCCCATGCGCGGCACTGCGAGGCCCACGCCGCGAAGCCCGGCGGCCCCCGATGAGCCTCCGGGCCGCGGCCATCGGCGGGCCCGACCGCCTCGGCCGGCTCCGGCCGCTGCTCGGCGAGGTCAATGACCGGAAGCGGATCCGGGTCGCGGGCGCGTCGGGGAGCCTCGCCTCGCTCGGCTGCGCGCGGGCCCGGGTCGCGCCCGTCGCCGACGACGACCCCCGCCCGGCTCCGGCGGCTCGCCGGCGCGGGGGAGGTCGTTGACCGGAGGGCTTGTCGTTCGGGAAGATATGGATGTGGAGATGGTGATCTCGACGGACCGATCGTCGGTCCGAGCCCGTGGAGGCGTCCCGTGGCCTATTCGTCCGAGATCGCCGGGACGCTCGCCGGCCAGGTCGCGAGGTTCGTCACGCTCAACCGGCATCAGCTCGCCGGCCTGGTGGCCAACCTGGACTTCTGGATCGCCGAGGTGCGGCATTGCCTCGACGTCATCGACGGCTACCCGCGCCGGTTCGAACGGATGAAGGCAGCCCAGATGAACCATGTCTCCGAGCACGGGACGGTCGAATACTCGCTCGATGACCCGAGCATCACCCGGGGGCGGGCCGCCCCGCCGCGACGGGTCCCGGGCGGAGAACTCGGGGATTCGAGGCGGCAGCTCGCCGAGGCGACGTATCGCTTCCTGGTCCGTTGCTGCCGCGAAGGGTTCATCGACGAGGATCGATTGCGGCGGACGTGCGACGGCCTCGGACTCGGGGTCGAGGCCGGGGACCTCCGGGCGTAGACGGCCATCCGTCCCGTCGGCGATCGACGCCCACGCCGGCCCTTCCCGCCCGAGGGCGCCGACGTCTCAGCATGGGTCGCATTTGATGAGGATTTGCGGACGGAGTCGCATTAACGAACCCGCCGGTGTGTCGCCGCAACCTGGGCCGAGACGAGGCGATCCTTGTGCAGGGCAGAGAACCGCCTGACAAACGCCTCGCCAAGGACCACAAGATGGCCGTTGGACGGGTTGCCAAAGGCCCCGTGCGAAAAGTCGCCGTTGCCGAAGGCGACGTACTCCGCCCAGGGTGTCACGGAAATCGGAAAGGGCTCGAACTGAGAGGTGAGGTTCAACTTTCCCGGCGAAAACGTCCACTCACCATGATTCACATCAATCGCGTAACAAATATCTGATAGAAAGAATTCCCGGAAAAGGTCGTACAGGGCGCGACGCAGCTCAAACTCGGTTCCCGCGGTCGGGGCGGCGAAGTCGAACCCCACCGAACCTTCCGGCGGGTTGATCAACAATTCGCCCTGGAGCGAGAAGCCGAGCCGACTGGCGAATTGTTCGAAGGGCGTGGGAGTCGTGCCCTCCTCGGCCGACTGCCACCCGGCCCGGGTCAATAGGTCGTCGGAAATATTCATGGGTGAGTACCAAAGGAGGGCGATTTGGCCTGGACCGGATCGCCTGCGGGATCGCGCTTCCCGGAATCGGGACGAGGCCATTCCCGCCGGGGAGGCGACGGCGGTCGAGTCGCCCACAGACACGGTCCGGGCCAAACCGCTCCGGTGACATGCCTCGTGTCGCTTACATGGGCGGCGGGAACTTGGGACCACCCTGCTTCCACGGGTCTGTGACCTGTTTCCACGACTGATAATGGTCGTCCGTGTAGTGGAGTTTCTTTGTATTCCAGTCATAAAAAAATCGCTGGTCTTTGTCTCCATCCTTGACATAGATTTCTTGATAGTCGCCGCCGTTTGGCAATTTTGGATTGGAATTATTTTTATATTTCTTGAATTCGTTGGTGCCTGCGTTCTCAATGTTCTTGAGTAACTGATTAGCGCCCCGGAGGGGGACTCAGCCGGGGATGGGGACGGCGGGATGTGCGAGCTGGACGACGGCATCGATCAAGGCGGGGCCCGACGTGGTCCGAGAGAGCGTGCGCAGGACGCTC